>ERZ808037.285-NODE-285-length-53741-cov-15.295189_pt1 | contig 53741 bp, 62 predicted proteins | sample MGYA00380190_ERZ808037 | MGnify/ENA primary metagenome ERZ808037 (study PRJEB31490, sample SAMN06133399) | mouse gut metagenome | isolation source: J9 | host: mice | place: China: Chengdu | collected 2015-05 ... | reverse complement strand
TGAAGCCGGCCCTTCGCCGTAGGCGAACTTTTAATGGCCGGATTCAGTAACTATGAAGCCGAAGGCTGAATAGTTACTAGACAGAAGAAGGCCGCCGCCTGCCAAAGGGCCCTGGCCTTCGCACAACAAAATAAAGAAATGGAGAAATCTATGAGTAAATGGGTAAAGCCTATAGCTTTTCTGGTAATATTAATTCTTGCCTGCTCCTCTCTGGCCCGGATTTTCAGCGGCGGGGAAACTCTTTCGGAATATGCGGACAGCAATCCCTCTCTTGCCTACGCCCCGCCTTCCCCGTCACCGTCCCCGGATGATCCTCCTTCCCCGGAAACGAAACCCTCCGCCCCTACGCAGGCAGAGCCGGATAGACAATACAAAGCAATAATTGCATCTTTAAATACAGGCTCGGCGCTTGTGGCCGAACAGGCTGTCCTATCCGCCTCGGTTCCGGAAAACGGCACAGAATCTGATCCCCACAGCCCCGCGGAAAATACAGGATATGAAAACCGCTTTTATTATGAACCCCTGTCCGAAGAAATGATTACCCGTATTACCGGTATTTCCTATCCGGTTTCGTCCGAAGCAGTATCCTCACTTTCGTTCGAGGCGGTCAACATTGCCCCTGAAGACGGCGCTCTGGCCATATCCTACGAAGATTTGCGGCGTTTAGAAGTGCTCTACTATGATTTCAACGGCGAAATACAGACAGGGGAGCTGATCTGCAATAAGGGAATTTCCCAGGATCTGCTGGAAATATTTTATGAGCTGTTCTTAAATGAATATCAGATTGAAAAGATTTCGTTGATTGATGAATATAACGGTGATGACACGGCTTCCATGCTGGATAACAATACCTCCTGCTTCAATTACAGGATTGTAGACGGCACTGACCATCTCTCTAAGCATGCCCTGGGCTGTGCCATTGACATTAACCCATTTTATAACCCTTATGTGGTATTTGGCAAGGGAGAAAACGGACAGCCCTATATTTCTCCTGCAGGCAGTGAAATATATGCCGACCGCTCCCGGGATTTTCCTTACAAAATCGATGAAAATGATTTATGCTACAGGCTCTTTAAGGAACATGGCTTTACCTGGGGAGGAAACTGGAATTCCTGTAAGGATTACCAGCATTTCCAGAAGGCAGTTGATTAAAAAATACAGCGGCATGCAGTATTTCTGCATGCCGCTTTTTTACTTAAATAGGATTGGGGTGGATTTATACCAACTCGAGAACTACTTCCATAGCTCCGTCACCCTTACGCTGGCCAATCTTGATGATTCTTGTATAACCGCCGTTACGGCTTGCGTACTTAGGGCCGTACTCCTCAAACATCTTTGCAACCAGATCAACTTCCTTGGTATTGCGCTTCTTTCCGGCGTTCTTGGCGGGAACCTCTGTCACCGGATATAAAACCTTCAGGATCTGACGCCTTGCATGTAATCTGGAAGGCATATCCTTTTTGATTTCTTTATCTACCATTTCATACTTGGTAACTTTCTTGCCGTCGACCACTTCCTTTACACGCTTTCCGTCCTTATCCTTAACAGGAACCTTTGCGGAAACGGTAACCTTCTCGTAGTTGTCTCTCTCCTTGACAGCCAGTGCGATAAGTCCGTCAGCGATCTTCTGAACTTCCTTTGCCCTTGCCAGTGTGGTAACGATTCTCCCTTTATAGATAAGGGCTGTCACCTGGTTTCTAAGTAATGCTTTTCTCTGGTCTGATGTTTTGCCCAGTTTTCTGTATTTTGCCATTTTTACGGCTCCTTTCCCATGATACATCCGGCCACGCTCTTTGGACTTACATACCGAATGCTGTTATATCACTTCCGCTCCATTTATGAGGGCGCACCACACACTCTTTGGGTTTACTGCCATGCGCTACATACTGGACCTTACGCCTCTTCACTGGGATTTAACTGCAATCCCAATTCCTTTAATTTCGCCAGAACCTCCTCCAGTGATTTCCGGCCGAGGTTACGCACCTTCATCATATCCTCGGAGGTTTTGTTCGTTAACTCTTCTACTGTATTGATACCAGCTCTCTTTAAGCAGTTAAAGGACCGCACCGACAGCTCTAATTCGTCAATGCTCATCTCCAATACTTTTTCTTTTTCATCCTCTTCTTTTTCTACCATAACCTCTGCGGTCTTGGCATTTTCAGATAAATCAATGAAAAGGCTTAAATGTTCGCTGAGTACTTTTGCAGCCAGACTGACCGCCTCATCGGGTGCCAAAGTGCCATTTGTGTAAACATCCAGCGTCAGCTTATCAAAATCGGTGATCTGACCAACACGGGTATTTTCAACACTAATATTCACTCTTTCAACAGGTGTGTAGATCGAATCCACTGCAATAACACCGATTGGCAAATCCTCACTCTTATTCTTGTCTGCACTCACATAGCCTCTGCCCTTTGTAATGGTCAGTTCCATATACAGCTTGGTATCCTTGCCGTTCAGGGTTGCAATCGTTAGGTCGGGATTGAGTATCTCCACATCCTGATCGCATTGGATGTCAGACGCCTTTACAATACCTTCGCCTTCATACTCAATATAAGCCGTCTTGGGCTCATTGGTATCGCTGTCATTTCTGATAGCAAGGCTTTTGATATTCATAATAATTTCAGTCACATCTTCTTTTACACCTTCGATGGAGCTGAACTCATGGAGTACGCCTTCGATCTTTACCTGGCTCACAGCGGAACCGGGGAGCGATGAAAGCATGATTCTTCTAAGTGAATTGCCGAGCGTGATGCCGTAGCCTCTTTCTAAAGGTTCTACCACAAATTTGCCATACTTTTTATCCTCAGAGATTTCTGCTACCTCAATATTTGGTCTTTCAAAATCAAACACTGCAAATACCTCCTTTACGAACATTTAACAGTATTATTTGGAGTACAACTCGACAATAAGCATCTCATTTACAGGAACGTCGATCATCTCCCTGCTGGGAAGATTCTTAACGGTACCCTTCAAAGCTTCCTGGTCTACTTCGATCCATTCGGGAACAAGACGGGCGCCTGTCACCTCGAGAATATCTTTATATCTCTGCAGGGATTTGGATTTCTCTCTGATCTCAATCACATCCCCGGCCTTTACCAGATAAGAGGGAATCTGAACGCGTTTCCCGTTTACCAGAATATGCTGATGGCCTACTACCTGCCTTGCCTCTCTTCTGGTTCTTGCAAAGCCCATTCTGAAAACAACATTGTCAAGTCTGCTCTCAAGGATGATCATCAGGTTTTCACCTGTCATCCCTTTCATTCTGTCAGCTCTCTCGTAATAGTTTCTGAAAGGCTTCTCGAGTACGCCGTAAATGAATTTTGCTTTCTGCTTTTCTCTGAGCTGAAGGCCGTATTCGCTTACCTTCTTGCCAGCTCTGGCATTTGTCCTGTTGGACTTTTTGTCATATCCCAGAAATACGGGATCCAAACCAAGAGATCTGCATCTTTTTAATACCGGAACTCTGTTTACTGCCATTATTTTTCCTCCTGCTATTGTTTACAGCGCCTTCTTTAACCGGAAATCATCCGGTCTGCGCCTTCTTCCAACTGATTTAAATTATATGAAATATACACATATCTGATTATTCTTAAAGTCTCCCCGGGCCAATGTCCCGGCGCTTTAAGAATAACCTTTGCTGCTACTAAACGCGGCGGCGCTTAGGCGGACGGCATCCGTTATGAGGAACCGGTGTCACATCCCTGATGCTGGTTACTTCCAGACCGCATGCGGAAAGCGCGCGGATCGCTGCTTCACGCCCTGAGCCAGGTCCCTTTACCATTACATCTACTGTTTTCAAACCATGAATAAGCGCAGCCTTGGTCGCTGTCTCAGCAGCCATCTGAGCCGCATAGGGAGTAGATTTCCTTGAACCTCTAAATCCAAGACCGCCGGCACTTGCCCAGCTCAATGCATTTCCTTCACTGTCTGTCAGTGTAACAATTGTGTTATTAAAGGAAGACTGGATATGTGCCTGTCCATGTTCAACGTTTTTCTTGACACGTTTCTTTGTCACTTTTTTCGTAACTTTTTTTGCTGCCATTTAAACTAACCTACTTTCTCTCAATAATCATATGCCTACTTGTTATTTTTTCTTATTCGCTACCGTTCTCTTAGGACCTTTTCTTGTTCTTGCATTGGTCTTGGTATTCTGTCCGCGTACAGGAAGTCCTTTCCTGTGGCGGATTCCCCTGTAGCAGCCGATCTCCTGAAGTCTCTTGATGTTCATGGCAACCTCTCTGCGCAGATCACCCTCCACCATGTAACCAGCTTCAATTACTTCGCTGATCCTCTTAACCTCATCATCCGTCAGCTCTCTGACACGGGTATCGGGATTAACCTTTGCCTGTGCAAGAATCTTATTGGAGCTTGCTCTTCCGATTCCATAAACATAAGTCAAACCGATCTCCACACGCTTTTCTCTTGGTAAATCAACACCTGCAATACGAGCCATTTACGTTTCCTCCATTTTCTTTTGCGCACTAGCCATGCGCTGATACTAATTGATTGGGGCCTTCAACTGCCCAATCGGATTTTTCCGATCTTACGCGAAAATTCTCACGAACCAAGAAGTAATCACTAAGGCTCTTTTCGTACAATTATTTATGATCGGGCAGAGAAATCTTCTTCTGCCCAACGCGCCGGCCGGATAAACTTCCGCCCTGCGCTAAAAGCGTGAGCATTACTGCTCCCGCTGCAGCCGCTTACATAATAATTGGACAAGAACCCTGCTGTTTAAATCAGCGGATTATCCTTGTCTCTGTTTGTGCTTCGGATTCTCACAGATTACTCTGATACGTCCTTTTCTCTTAATAATTTTGCACTTTTCGCAAATCGGCTTTACTGATGATCTTACCTTCATGATAATACCTTTGCCTTTCCGTAACCTGCAGGCTTTGGGCCGCAGGCACAAATTTGCCGATTGAAAAATCTCTGATTTTTCAATCTAACCTCCTTTCAAAAAAGACCGTTTCCTATTATAGCATTCAACCTCTCTAAATGCAAGAGATTTTATTTGTCTCTCCAGATAATTCTTCCTTTACTCAGATCATAAGGGGATAACTCCAGGGTAACCTTATCGCCGGGAAGAATACGAATGAAATTTTGTCTCAGCTTGCCGCTGATATGTGCCAACACTCTGTGTCCATTTTCAAGCTCCACCTGGAACATGGTGTTCGGGAGCTTTTCAACTACGGTTCCTTCAATTTCAATTACATCAGCCTTTGACATGCGCTGCCTCCTTTAATCGCTTATTCTGACTTTAATCGCCAATCTGATTTCTTCATTATAAATGGTTTTCCCATCCTTTAGCTTTTTGGCAAGGGCCTCATCCCTGGTCTTTATAATTTGAAGATGCTTCTTTCTTTTTTTCTTGGGATTCTCTATTCCTCTTGTTTTTCCGTCTGTCAGATAAACAAAATCCCCTTCTTCTTTTATGATCAAGTAAATCCGCCCCTTGTCATGCCCTGCAAGGGATATTGCAAGCATTCCTGTCACAACCGCACCCGCCTTCCGTACTAACAGCCTTCGCCCATCTTTTGCAGCGTTTATGCCATCCCCGGCAATAAGGTAAGGATTTCCGGCTCTCCGTCGGTAATCAGCACCGTGTTCTCATAATGTGCGGAAAGGGAACCGTCCTTGGTCACCACTGTCCATTCATCATCCAGCCACGCCACTTTGTAGCCTCCCATATTAACCATGGGTTCTATGGCAAGGGTCATTCCCGCCCGGAGGCGGATCCCTTTGCGCCATTGTCTGAAATTAGGCACCTGCGGATCCTCGTGAAGATGGCTCCCGATTCCGTGCCCTACCAGATCCCTTACCACGCCATAGCCAAACCGCGTACAATATGCGTCAATCCCATTGGATATTTCATGGAGATAATGACCTGCCCGGGCATATTTGATTCCCTCAAAAAAGCTCTGCCTGGTAACCTCAATCAGCCTTTTTGCCTGAGGGCTGATTTTTCCTACCCCGTGGGTTCTGGCCTCATCCGAATGATAGCCCTTATAAATAAGCCCTGCATCCAGGCTGACAATATCCCCCTCCTTAAGAAATCTCTTTTTGGAGGGAATTCCGTGAACCACCTCATTATTTACGGAGACACAGATGGATGCCGGATAACCATTATAATTCAGGAAGTTAGGTACACATCCATAGCTGCGAATCAATCTGTCTCCCAGCTCATTGATTTCCCAAGTGGAAATTCCCGGCTTTATCGCTTCACTGAGCTTTGTATGGACCTCTGCAAGGATTTTACAGGATTCCCGCATCAGTCCGATTTCTCTTTCTGATTTAATTGTTACCGCCATGATCTTCTAACCCGGGCCTTCATGATAAAATTGCAACGATTGCATCGAACACGTCTTTCATATCGACGGTACCGTCCACAGTGCGCAAAATACCCTTTTGCTGATAAAATTCGATCAGCGGCTGGGTCTGGGAGTGGTAAACGCTTAAGCGGTTCTGAACTGTTTCGGGTTTATCATCCTCCCGCAGGATCAGCTCCATACCACAGGTATCGCATATTCCTTCCTTCTTGGGAGGGATATGTTCTATATGATAGGTTGCGCCGCATCCCACACATGCCCGGCGTCCGCTCATCCTCTTCACAATATTTTCATCCGGTACGTTCACATTGACGGCAAAATCAATCTGATCTCCCATCTTCTTAAGCTCCTGGTCCAAAACCTCTGCCTGAGGAATCGTTCTCGGAAACCCGTCCAGCACATAACCGTTCCTGCAGTCCGCTCTGGCCACTCTGTCAAGGAGAATTTTTACGGTAAGCTCGTCAGGTACCAAAAGCCCCTGATCCATATATCCTTTGGCTTCCATTCCCAGTTTTGTGCCGTCCTTAATGTTTGATCTGAAAATATCGCCTGTAGAGACATGAGGAATTCCGTATTTATCGGCGATCATCTTCGCCTGTGTCCCTTTTCCTGCGCCAGGCGCTCCCAACATAATTATCTTCATTTTTAGCCCTTTCCTATCGCCTGCAAAATCCTGTGCATAGCACAATAATTTCTTTTATTTTAATATAGAGGCAAAGAAAAAGCAGTGATAAAGCTCTCCGCATTTTCCTTTAACCTCTAATATATATTCGCAGGCAGATGCCTTTAGTCATTTAAAAAACCTTTATAATTGCGTACCAACATCTGTGATTCAATCTGCTTCATGGTTTCAAGCACTACGCTGACGATAATGATCAGGCTTGTCCCGCCAAAGGACACCGAAGCGCCGAAGATTCCGTTAAAAAAGAATGGAACAACACATACGATCGTAAGCCCTACCGCACCGATGAATACGATATAATTTAAAACCTTTGTCAGATACTCGCTGGTCGGCTTGCCCGGCCTGATTCCGGGAATGAACCCTCCCTGCTTTTTCATGTTGTCGGCGATTTCTATGGGATTGAAGGTGATGGAGGTGTAAAAATAAGCAAAGAACACCACCAGTACAATATAAATCAACAAACCGATAGAATACACCGGCTCACTGGGCTTACACCAGTTGCTGGAGCTTAACCCTCTCAGGATGTGGGCCCAGATTCCGGTTCCCTTGTATCCGAAAAAGCTGCAGACGATTACAGGAATCTGCATCAGGGAAGAGGCAAAAATAATCGGGATAACACCTGACGTATTCACCTTTAAGGGAATAGAGGAGGTTTGTCCTCCCACCATTTTTCTTCCCTGGATTTTCTTTGCGTATTGAACCGGGATTCTGCGGGTTCCATCGTTTAAGATGATAACCATCACCACCATTGCCAAAATGATTGCAAGAATGATAATAGCTGCCACCGCACCCACCGCAATTGCCTTACCGAACACGAACTGCTCGAAGAGCTGGGAAATATCCTGGGGAATTCTGGAAATAATGTTGATGATCAACACGATCGAGATACCGTTTCCAACACCCTTTTCCGTGATCCTCTCTCCCATCCACATAAGGAAGGCGCTGCCTGCCGTAAGCGCTACAATTACTGTCAATACATTAAAGAAGTTGAACTTTTCCAGCGCTCCGTTATTGCCAAAGGTAATGGCAAGCGCTGTGGACTCGATTAACGCTAAGGCAACAGTCACATAACGGGTAATGGAAGCAATCTTCTTCCGGCCGTCCTCTCCCTCCTTCTGCATTTCCTCCAGCTTGGGAATTGCAATCGTAAGGAGCTGCATGATAATGGACGATGTGATATATGGCGTGATATTCAGCGCTAAAATCGACATATTAAGGAAGGAACCGCCCGTAAATGCATTAAAAAAATTAAATGCATCTCCGGTCTGCTGGGCGAACCAATTAGAAAAATAATGCCTGTCTACACCCGGCACAGGGAGCTGCGATCCTAAACGGATCACAACAAGCATGCCCAGCGTAAATAACAATTTCTTCCTTATCTCCTTAATTTTAAATGCATTTTTCAAGGTTGAAAACATTACATCACCTCTGCAGTTCCACCAATAGCTTCAATTTTTTCTTTTGCGGACGCACTGAACGCATTTGCTTTTACTGTAAGCTTCTTGGTTATTTCTCCGTTTCCGAGTATCTTAACTCCGTCTTTGGGATTTTTAACAATACCGGATTCAATCAGAGCAGTTACATCAACTACCGCCCCTTCCTCAAACCGTTCATTCAGCACTCCAATATTGATTGCTACGATTTCCTTTGCATTAGGGCAGGTAAAGCCCCTCTTGGGAATTCTTCTGTATAAAGGCATCTGACCGCCTTCAAACCCCGGTCTGGGCGCTCCGGAACGCGCCTTCTGTCCCTTATGTCCCTTACCGGCTGTCTTTCCGTTGCCTGAACCGTGTCCACGACCTCTTCTAAAATTATCACTGTGTTTAGAGCCTTCGGCAGGCTTTAAATTTGATAATTCCATACTCATTGCTGACACCTCCTTTTCTATACTTCCTCAACTTTAATCAAATGCCTGATCTGCTGAATCTGACCTCTTGTAGCTGCATTATCGGGCAGTATGATGGTTTTGTTCAGCTTTCTAAGTCCCATGGATTGTACCGTAGCTCTGTGCTTGGGAACTGCACCGATGGGAGATTTAACCAAAGTAATTTTTAACATTTTCTGCTCTGCCATCTTTTATTCCCTCCTATGCCATGATTTCTTCCACGGATTTGCCGCGCTTTCTTGCAACCTCTTGTGGTGTTCTGATCTCGCCGAGTCCGGCAATCGTAGCCAGTACGACATTCTGCTTATTGTTGGAGCCTAATGATTTTGTACGGATATTCTTGATACCGGCAAGCTCGCAAACCACACGGGCGGGACCTCCGGCAATGATTCCTGTACCTTCAGGAGCCTTCTTTAAAAGAACGGAAGCGGAACCGAATTTTCCGGTAAAATCATGGGTAATACTCTTATTGTCATCAATCGCAACAGAAATCAGATGTTTGATCGCATCCTCTTTGCCCTTGCGGATTGCCTCAGGAATTTCTGTTGCCTTTCCCAGGCCGGCGCCTACATGGCCATTCATGTCCCCGACTACCACCAGGGCTGTGAAACGCATGTTACGGCCGCCTTTTACAACCTTGGTTACACGCTTAATGGAAACTACTTTCTCAGTTAATTCCATACCGCTGACATCGATGATTGTACGTCTCATGTTAAGTTTCTCCCTTCCTAGAATTTCAGGCCAGCTTCTCTGGCCGCATCAGCTAACGCTGCGATCTTTCCATGATATATATAACCGCCTCTGTCAAACACTACGGTGTCAATACCTTTTTCAATTGCCCTCTTGCCGATTACTGTTCCCAAGTATGCTGCCGCATCAACGTTGTTCGTCTTTCCAAGCTCCTGCCTGATCTCCTTTTCCACGGTGGAAGCGGCAACCAGGGTGTGCTGAGCTGTATCGTCAATAATTTGAGCATACATATGATTATTACTTCTGAATACTGCAAGACGGGGTCTTTGTGCAGTACCGCTAAAGCGGTTACGTATCTTCATGTGTTTTTTAACACGAACTTCTTGTCTTGACTTCTTACTAACCATCTTTACACTCTCCTTATCTATTTCTTACCGGTCTTACCAACTTTACGTCTGATTACCTCGTCAGCATACTTGATTCCCTTGCCCTTGTAAGGCTCAGGTCTTCTCTTGTCTCTGATCTCAGCCGCAAACTGGCCAACCTTTTCCTTGTCGATGCCTTTTACGATGATGACGTTCTGGCCTTCCACTACCGTCTCGATCCCTTCCGGATCTATCATCTCAACAGGATGTGAATATCCTAAGGACAGGGTTAACTTATTGCCGGACTTGGCTGCTCTGTAACCAACGCCGTTGACTTCCAGTTTCTTTTCATAACCATTGGTAACACCAACCACCATATTGTTGATCAGTGTTCTTGTCAGACCGTGCAGGGATTTCATTCTCTTAAGGTCATTGGGTCTTGAAACCATAACCTCGGCTCCCTCCACCTTAATCTCCATTTCCGCAGGGAGCACTCTGCCGAGTGTTCCTTTGGGACCTTTTACAGTCACATTATTATTTTCTGCAACTTCCACAGTAACGCCTGCGGGAATCGCGATTGGCATTCTTCCTATACGTGACATGCCCGTACCTCCTATTTTCATTTACACATTTATGCTGCTAATCCGGCCTCCGGTAAAACAAGCTATCCGGAAGAACCGAAGGTTCTCCCAAACTTGGCCTTTGGCCAACATTTTGTTACCAAACGTAAGCCAAAACCTCTCCGCCTACCTGAAGCTCTCTTGCCTTTTTGTCAGTTACAACCCCCTGATTGGTAGAGATAATTGCAATTCCCAGACCGCCGAGTACCCTGGGCAGCTCTTCCTTGCCCGCATAAACCCGAAGACCGGGCTTGGAAATTCTCTTAAGGCCGCTGATGATCCTGTCGTTTCTGTCAACACCGTATTTTAAGGTGATGCGGATCGTCTTAAAATTGCCCTCATCGATCAGATCATATTTCTTGATGTAGCCTTCTTCCAGAAGAATATCAGCAATGGCCAGCTTCATTTTGGAAGAGGGAACGTCTACTGTATCATGTTTTGCAGTATTTGCATTACGGATTCTTGTAAGCATATCTGCAATAGGATCACTCATTGTCATTTTCTTTCCTCCTTAAATATATAACGCCACAAATTTACCAGCTTGCTTTCTTAACACCAGGAATCTGGCCTTTATAAGCTAATTCACGGAAGCAAATTCTACAAATTCCGTACTTCTTTAAAACAGCATGTGGACGTCCACAAACCTTGCAACGAGTGTATGCTCTTGTGGAGAATTTGGGTTTACGCTGCTGTTTGATCTTCAATGATGTTTTAGCCATGAATTTACCTCCTTTATTTTGCAAATGGCATATTAAACAATCTTAACAATTCACGTGCTTCTTCATCTGTCTTTGCTGTTGTAACGCAAATAACATCCATACCCCTTACTTTGTCCACTTTATCATATTCGATTTCAGGGAAAATAAGCTGTTCCTTGATTCCCAGTGAATAATTACCTCTTCCGTCAAATGAATTGGGGTTAACACCTCTGAAGTCACGCACACGGGGAAGAGCTAAGTTTACCAGACGGTCAAGGAAATCATACATCTTCTCGCCGCGCAGGGTTACCTTACATCCAATGGACATGCCTTCTCTGATTTTGAAGTTGGCAATTGATTTCTTTGCTTTGGTAATAACGGGCTTCTGACCTGTAATGATCTCTAAATCCCTGACAGCAGATTCCAATACCTTTGCATTTTCCTTTGCTTCGCCAACGCCGATATTCACCACAATCTTGTCAAGCTTCGGTACTTCCATGATGTTCTTATATCCGAACTTTTTGATCATAGCATCTACGATCTCATCTTTATACAACGCTTTAAGTCTACTACTCACGCTTCCAGTTCTCCTTTCCCAGAATTAGTCGATTACTTCGCCTGTTGACTTGGCAAAACGCAGTTTCTTGTCGTTTTCAAGCTTGAAACCTATTCTTGTAGGTTTGCCCTTATGAACGTACATCACGTTTGAAATGTCAATGGGCGCTTCCTTCTGAATAATCCCGCCGTTCTGGTTAACTGCTGAAGGTTTTGTATGCTTTGTGATCATGCCGACGCCCTCTACCACAACCTTATGACTTTTTGCGTCAACCGAAAGCACCTTTCCTTCTGCACCTTTATCTTTACCGGCGATCACTTTAACCGTGTCGCCCTTTTTAATTTTTAAGCTTGCCATGCCAGGTACCTCCTATAATACTTCGGGAGCAAGGGAAACAATTTTCATAAACTGTTTTTCACGAAGCTCTCTTGCTACCGGTCCAAAAATACGTGTTCCTCTGGGAGTCTTGTCATCTTTAATGATGACAGCAGCATTTTCATCAAATTTAATATAAGAACCGTCCTTACGGCGCGCACCCTTTACTGTGCGGACTACTACGGCCTTCACAACATCGCCTTTTTTTACAACGCCGCCTGGTGTTGCATCTTTAACCGTAGCAACAATCACATCACCAATATTTGCATATCTTCTTGTGGAACCGCCCATTACCCGGATGCAAAGGATTTCTTTTGCACCTGTATTGTCAGCGACTTTCAGTCTGCTTTCCTGTTGGATCATGCCAATTCTCCTTCCGAATTTTCTTCCATACTTCTATTTATTTCGCTCTCTCAACAACTTCCACAAGTCTCCATCTCTTCTCTTTGGATAAGGGTCTTGTTTCCATCACTTTCACGGTGTCACCAATACGGCATTCGTTGTTCTCGTCATGCGCTTTGAGCTTGTAGGTTTTCTTTACAACCTTCTTGTAAAGAGGGTGCTTCACATGCTCTTCGATTGCGACAACGATTGTTTTATCCATCTTATCACTGGTAACCTTACCGGTACGTGTTTTCCTCAAATTTCTATTTTCCACGACGTTACGTCTCCTTTCTCTGACATTCCTGCAACATAGGCTCTACCCTGTTTTTCAGGTCTTACGCCTCTTTCTGCTTCTGGGTAATAGCTGTCTGAATTCTCGCAATATTCCTTCTGACTTCCTTAATCCTCGCGGTATTATCCAGTTGGTTTGTTGCATTCTGGAATCTCAAATTGAAAAGCTCTTTCTTGGCCGCCACCAAATCCTCAGCCAATGCTGCAGCCGATTTTGCCTGTAATTCTTCTACATATTTGCTAGTTTTCATTTGATACACCACCTTCCAGATCTGCCTTGGAAACAACCTTGCACTTGCAGGGAAGCTTATAGGTTGCAAGACGTAATGCTTCTTTTGCTACATCCTCAGGAACTCCTGCAATCTCAAACATAACACGCCCGGGCTTCACAACGGCTACCCAGTACTCCAGAGTACCTTTACCGGAACCCATACGTGTCTCGGCAGGCTTTGCCGTTACCGGTTTGTCAGGAAAAATCTTAATCCATACCTTACCGCCACGCTTCACGTAACGTGTCATGGCAATACGGGCTGCTTCTATCTGATTTGACTTAATCCAGCATGGCTCTAAAGCAACAATACCATACTCGCCGTAGGTAATCGTGTTGCCACGGGTTGCTTTTCCCTTCATGGAGCCGCGGAACTGTTTACGACGTTTTACTCTTTTTGGCATTAACATTATTTATCGCTCCCTTCCTGCACAGTCTTTTCTTCGTTCTTCTTGGTAGGAAGAATCTCACCCTTGTAGATCCAAACCTTAACGCCTACCTTACCGTAGGTGGTATCTGCCTCTGCGAAACCGTAATCAATGTCGGCGCGCAGTGTCTGAAGAGGAATGGTTCCCTCGCTGTAGAACTCGGTACGGGCCATATCGGCGCCGCCTAAACGTCCGGAAACGGAGGTCTTGATACCAAGAGCGCCTGCCTTCATGGTTCTGCCCATGCAGGACTTCATGGCACGTCTGAAGGAAATACGGTTTTCAAGCTGCTGTGCGATGTTCTCTGCAACAAGCTGCGCATCCTTATCAGGTCTCTTGATCTCCTTGATGTCTACCAATACCTTCTTGCCGGTCAATTTGGTAAGCTCTTTCTTGGTCACCTCGATCTCGGCGCCGCCCTTGCCGATTACAACACCGGGCTTGGCGGTATAAATAATAACCTTTACTCTGTCGGAAGCTCTCTCGATTTCAATTCTGGAAACTCCGGCGCTGTATAATTTCTTTTTAAGGAATTTTCTGATATTGTAATCTTCTACAAGGAAATCCGAAAACTCCCCTTCTGCATACCATTTAGAATCCCAATCCTTAATAACACCGACTCTCAAGCCGTGAGGATTAACTTTCTGTCCCATAAAATTACTTCCCTCCTATCTTTCATCCAGCACAATTGTAATATGGCTCATTCTCTTCTCGATCCTGTATGCCCTTCCCTGTGCCCTCGGTCTTATTCTCTTCATTGTAGGTCCTTTATTTGCATAGCACTCAGCAACATAAAGGTGATCCGGATTCGGGTATTTGGTAGGGTCCTGGCTGTACAAATACTCGGCATTTGCACGGGCGGACTCCAATAATTTTTTGATAATGCTAGAAGCGTATCTGGGATTATATGCTAAAATACCCAGTGCGCTTTCCACATCCTTGCCTCTGATGGCGTCTAATACAAAACATGCTTTCTGAACAGACACTCTTGCGTAAGACAGCTTAGCTGAAGGTCTTGTATCTTTCTGCGCGTTTCTCTCTCTTTTTATTTGGGATCTATGTCCTTTAGCCATGATAAAACCTCCTTACCTTACTTTAGACTTCTTTTCGTCTTTGCCGTGTCCTCTATAAGTTCTGGTCGCAACGAACTCTCCAAGCTTATGTCCAACCATATCCTCCGTCACATATACCGGCACATGCTTTCTGCCATCATGCACAGCAAATGTGTGTCCCACAAAAGAAGGGAAGATTGTGGAACGACGGGACCAGGTCTTAACAACCTTTTTCTGCCCTGATGCATTCATTTCGTCAACTTTCTTAAGCAGACTTTCATCCGCAAAAGGTCCTTTTTTCAGTGATCTAGCCATTTTCTTCTCTCCTCCTCAATTATTTGATGGCCCTGCCGTCTCTTCTTCTTACGATTAACTTATCAGAAGCTTTTTTACTCTTGCGGGTCTTAAGTCCAAGAGCAGGCTTACCCCAAGGTGTGGAAGGACCCGGGCGTCCGATACCGGTCTTGCCCTCGCCGCCGCCGTGCGGATGGTCGTTGGGGTTCATAACAGAACCGCGTACCGTGGGACGGATGCCCATGTTGCGCTTACGTCCTGCCTTACCAACCTTGATCAGGTTGTGATCACCGTTTCCTACAACGCCTACGGTTGCCTTACAGATTACGGGAACCATTCTCATTTCGCCTGAAGGAAGACGCAGGGTTGCATATTTTCCTTCCTTTGCCATGAGCTGTGCGCTGTTTCCGGCGGAACGAACTAACTGGCCGCCCTTTCCGGGATACAATTCAATATTGTGTACCTGAGTACCTACAGGAATCGCCGCCAAAGGCAGGCAGTTTCCGATTCTCACCTCGGCTTCGGGTCCGTTCATAACCTTCATTCCGTCTGTAAGTCCTTCAGGAGCAAGAATATAGGATTTCTCTCCGTCTGCATAGCAGATCAGCGCGATATTGGCCGATCTGTTGGGATCATACTCGATACCGATTACCGTAGCAGGAATCCCCTCTTTATTTCTCTTAAAATCAACGAGTCTGTATTTTCTCTTGGCACCGCCCCCGCGATGTCTTACCGTAATTTTTCCCTGATTGTTACGTCCGGCGTTCTTGCTCAAGGATACCACAAGTGATTTCTCAGGTGCGCTCTTGGTGATCTCCGAAAAATCGGAACCGGTCATATTTCTTCTGGAAGGTGTATATGGGTTGTATGTCTTGATTCCCATGACTTTATCTCCTTTCAAGTCCTCATTTCTTATCGCACTTATGTGTGCATATTCTCTTCACTGCCCTTTGCAGACCTCCGCCTGCAAACCTGCAAGCGGGCCCTTATGGGCTTTCGCTGCCCGCAAGTTCGCCCTGCGATCCTGCAAGCGGGTCCTTTATCGGTTTTCGCTGCCCACAAGTTCGCTTTGCGAACTTGCAAGCGAGCAAAGCTCGCTTTTTTTACAGACCAGTGAATATCTCAATTTCCTTGCTGTCTTCGGTCAGCCAGACAATTGCCTTCTTGGTCTTAGCTGTCTTGCCGATTGTCATACCGCGTCTTTTCTTCTTACCGTCGATATTCATGGTATTGACTTTGGCAACCTTTGTTCCCTCGAACATCTTTTCAACGGCATCCTTAATCATGGTCTTATTTGCCTCGGGATGAACCAAAAAGGTATATTTCTTTTCGCTCATACCGGCCATACTCTTCTCAGTGATAACCGGCTTCAGGATCACGTCATAATATAAAATCGCTGCCATTATGCATACACCTCCTCAATCTTGGCTACTGCATCCTTGGTAAGAACCAATGTGTCACCCTTTAAAATATCGTAAACGTTGATTGTGTTTACCTGTGATGTCTTGACAGTGGGGATGTTTCTTGCTGAGAGAACCACCTTCTCGTCATTGTCAGCCAGAACCACCAATGCCTTGCTTACCTTTAAGTTGTCCATCACGGCCTTGAACTTCTTTGTCTTGATCTCGTCAAATTTAAGCTCATCCACAACAATCAGTTTGCCATCCTGCACTCTGCTGGTAAGAACGGATTTGAGCGCCGCTCTCTTTTCTTTTTTGTTCAGTTTGAAGGAATAATCTCTGGGTACGGGAGCGAATACCACGCCGCCGCCCTTCCACTGGGGAGCTCTGATGGAGCCCTGCCTTGCATGGCCGGTTCCTTTCTGTCTCCAGGGCTTTCTTCCGCCGCCGGAAACCTCAGAACGTGTCTTTGCCTTCTGCGTTCCCTGACGCTTATTGGCAAGATGCTGTACAACGCTCATGTGTACCAGGTGCTCGTTGACCGGAGCGCCGAATACCGCATCGCTTAATTCGATCGTACCGACTTCTTTGCCTTCCATATTAAAAACAGATACGTTTGCCATCTGAATGGTCCTCCTTTCACCTATCGCCTTAATTCTCAGCCTTTACAGTTTGTTTTACTGTAATCAGCCCTTTCTTCGGACCCGGAACAGAACCCTTTACAAGCAGCAGATTCTTCTCGGCGTCTACTCTTACTACCTCAAGATTCTGTACGGTAACCTTTACGCAGCCCATGTGGCCGGGCATTCCTTTCCCTTTGAACACACGGCTGGGTGAGGAGCAGGCGCCGTTAGAACCCTGATGACGATGGAACTTTGAACCATGAGCCATGGGACCTCTGTGCTGTCCGTGTCTTTTGATTGCGCCCTGGAACCCTTTTCCTTTGGAAATAGCAGAAACGTCAATCTTGTCTCCGGCTTCAAATATATCAGCCTTAATCTCGTTTCCGAGAGCATAATCGCCCACATTCTCGAACTTGAACTCTCTCACATATCTCTTGGTGGGAACCCCGGCCTTGTCAAAATGGCCTTTCATGGCTTTACCCACGCCATGTCTGTGAACAACTTCCTTCTTTCCGTTCTTGTCCTTGTTGGTGATTCTTTCTTTCTTGTCAACGAAACCCACCTGGACTGCCTCATAGCCGTCATTTTCGGCCGTCTTAATCTGCGTTACCACGCAGGGGCCGGCCTGAAGTACGGTTACGGGAACCAGGCTTCCGTCTTCTTTGAAGATTTGAGTCATTCCGACTTTGGTTGCTAAAATAGCTTTTTTCATTTCTTTACCTCCATTTTTTCTACAGCGGGCCTCTCTCGGGCCATTCTAGTGCTGGGGTGTAAAAAGTTTAACAGGTCTTACTTAAAGCAAATTTTTATTTGCTTTTCATCTTGATATCAATATATACGCCTGCAGGCATTTCCAGCCTCTGAAGAGCGTCTACCGTCTTAGGGGTAGGGGAAATGATATCAATCAGTCTCTTGTGCGTTCTCTGTTCGAACTGCTCTCTGGAATCCTTATATTTGTGAACCGCTCTTAAGATGGTAACAACTTCCTTCTTGGTAGGAAGGGGTACCGGTCCACTCACCTGGGATCCGTTCTTCTTAACTGTTTCGATGATTTTCTTGGCAGATGCATCAACCAACTGATGATCGTATGCCTTGAGGGTGATTCTCATTACTTGACTTGCCATAAAAAAAGCCGCCTCCTTTTCGCACTTTTGATAATGTAAGTACGACAAGCGGTGACTGTACACTCTTCCGTGCGTGTCCTGCCTGCCTATAAAATAATGTGCGGTTCTCCGCACTCTGCTTCTATATGCAAACACGCTTAACGCCCGTGTTTCTGCTCTCTGGCAGACTATGTGTTTGTACAGTGACTTGCCGTCAGGTTCTTGGGTCTGGTCTGTCACAGGGAAGAAACCATATAACGGAAGGATTCCTTATGACCTGCACACGCATCAGCATGCTTTCTTAACCAGCCTTCTTGACATTCGCTCCACGGAAAACCTGCCATACCTTTCGGCAAAGCAGCAACCTCACGCTTCATCGCTATCATGCCACAACACTTTGCAGTATACATGATATAGGTTGAAGATGCAAGTATTTTTTTCAAAAAAATTCCCGAAAGGGATTGACATCATCTGTCTACAACTGTAAACTGTAATTGTCTACAAAAGTAGACTTTCACTGTGAAACAACAGGCAGGTTTGTGCCCCGGCCCAAAGCTTACCTGCAGCAGAAAGGAATGGAGATTGCCATGGAGAAAAAAATCAGCGTTTCCGACGCGGAGCTTGAGATTCTGGAGATTTTGTGGTCAGCCGAAGCTCCCCTGAGCGCCAATGAAATCCGCACCCGGCTGGGACGAAGCAGGAGCTGGGAGCGTACCACGGTCCTTACCCTGATTCAAAGGCTTCTTAAAAAGAATGTGATCAGCCTGGAAAAACGGGAGGTTTATTATTACGCCCCCTGCATCGGCCGGGAGGAATATGTCAGGGAGGAGACGAAAAATTTTGTAGATAAATTTTTCAAGGGAAGCTCCCGGAATCTGGCGGCAGCGCTGGTAAACAGCAAATCGCTTACCGAAGAAGAGCTTCAGGAGCTTCGCGACTATTTCAATCAGAATTTCTAAAGGAGCAGGGTATCATCATGAGAGAGCTTTTTATGTGCGTATTGTCATTGTCCTTATCCGGAGCCCTGACGGGCCTGTTCATTCTAATTATACGCCCGGTTACCGCCAGTTTTTTTTCAAGGCGGTGGCATTTTTATATTTGGCTTCTGGTAATTGCAAGACTTGTAATCCCGGTTTATTTTGAGTCGCCCTATTCTTTTGCGGTGTCCCTGACAACGGATACCGGCCGGCCCCAGAGAGCGGCTTTATCCTTAAGCGAAATAAGCGATACGGCCAGCCCCCAAAAGACGCCTGCAGAAACGGCGCAGGCCGGCCGTGAGCAGGATATTTCCCAGGATCAGGAGGCATTTTCGGGCACGCAAAAGCCGGCGTCAGCCTCCTCTTTCCTGCAGGCGGGAAAGCCGGCGCCTACAGCCGGCGGGGGAATGGTTTTAGGAATCCTCTGGCTGACCGGCGCCGGAAGCTGCCTGTTTGTCAAGCTGAAAAACTACTTATACTTTACTTCCACCGTCAAAAAGGGATGCGCCCCCGTTCTGGATGAGCGGGTAAATCATATGGCGGATGACCTGATGCAAAAGCTTTCCGTAAAGAAAAAGCCTGCCCTGTCCGTGAGCGAGTGTGTTTCCGTGCCGATTACCGTGGGACTGATACATCCGGCGATCATCCTGCCAAAGGAGGATTGGCTTTTAAAGGATTTGCAGATGGTGCTTCATCATGAGCTGCTTCATATAAAGCGCAGGGATCTATGGTATAAATGGGCATTCCAGCTTCTTCTGTGTATCCACTGGTTCAATCCCCTTCTTTATCTGATCGGAATGAAGCTGAATATCGATTGTGAGCTTTCCTGCGACGAGGCTGTGCTCACCGCATTGTCAAAGGAAGGGCAGAAGGCTTACGGCAATGTACTGATTGATACGGCCCGGAAAAATGTAAAGCTAAGCAAAAATATACCCTCTACCACGCTGTTAGAGAGAAAGGAAGATTTAAAGATGAGATTAAAAGGAATCCTTCACTACAAAAAGCCAGGGGGTCTGCGGGCGGTGATTTCCCTCTGCCTTTCGGGACTCATTCTCCTTTTATCGGCCTGCTCAAGCGTACAGGCCGAGCCCAGCGCCATACCGGTAGGTATTTCGGCGGATGCCGGGGATGAATACTCCTCCTTCTGGGATAAGGCCGGGGACAGATATGTTTCTTTCTGGGATTCTCTGGGAAACCGGATGAATGAGGGGCTGGATGACTTTTTGTCCAGGCCGGTGCTGGCGGATCAGAGGTCCGAAGCCTGGAAAGCCTATGATGATGACAATCTGATCGCCGGAAAGGACGTGGAAGACCAATGGCACATGTATACCTATACAGGAGGCGGTCAGAGGATAAAATGCAACGGGATGTACCTAAATGGAACCGCCTCCGTCCGGATCGTCAATGTCAAAAAGGAGTGTGAGCTGAGGATGGATTCCTCCTTTGAGATTATGAGCGGACAGTTTAAAATCGTCCATGTAAATCCGGACGGCGAAGTAGCCGTGATCAACGAAACCGGGGAAAAGGATTCCCTTACCATAAAAATGAAACCGGGAAGAAATGCCATCAAATTTGTGGGACAGGGAGCCAAAATCAAAGGCCTTCTCTTAGAGCATCCCTCTCTGGAGGGCAAAAATTTTGACGTTCTTTACTACTCAGAGCAGGAGGAGCTAAGCGGGATCGTGACTGCCGAAATCAAAGAGGGGAACGTGGATAAAGACAGCCTGATGGAACTGCTTTATTATCTGGACGATGAGGTAATCAGCCAGGGATTTGCCCTTTTGCTTAAGCAGGGCATACCTCTGACCGATGAGGAGCTTACAGACATTATTATATATTCCGACTCCGACTTATCCGCCCTTTACCTGGGAGAGGCCATAAAAAGCGGAAAAGCCGGTCATCTTGAAGATGGGGTTCTCATTGATCTGGCCCCATATCTTGGGGGAAACAGGTTAAAAGAGCTGCTGCTTATCAAGGACAATATTTCCTTTGAGCTGATCAGCGACTGCGCTCCCTACCTGGGGAGCAACGGCCTGGAGGCGGTTCTTGAAAAATATCTGACAGACACAGGCAAGCTTACTTTCTCCCAATTCGACGATATTGCCCCATACATTGGAAGCAACGCGGCAAAAAGGCTGGATGAATTAATCATTGACTTCGAAAAGCCCTTAAGCTATTCTGGAAGAAGTAAATAAACAGTTTGACACGGCAAAAGGAGGGAACCATATGCCCAAAGTCACGCCTTTTTATGGGATCAGGCCAACGCCCGAAGCGGCGTACCGCGTGGCCGCTCTGCCTTATGATGTGTATAACCGCAGGGAAGCCCTCGCAGAGGTAAGAAGAGAACCCCTCTCCTTTCTGAGGATTGACCGGGCGGAAACACAATTTCCAGAGGAGGTGGACACCTACGATCCAAGGGTGTACGCCAAAGCCCGGGAGCTGCTCGATGCTATGATCGCAGAGGGCACCTTTATAATAGAAGAAACACCCTGCTACTATGTTTATGAACTGACTATGAACGGCCGCTCCCAGACGGGCGTTGTGGCCTGTTCTTCTGTGGATGATTATCAGAACCAGCGTATCAAGAAGCATGAAAACACCCGGGAGGACAAAGAGCTGGACCGTATCCGCCATGTGGATGTGACAGACGCCCATACCGGGCCGATTTTTCTGGTATACCGCTCCCAGACGGAGCTGAATAAACTGGTCGATACCGCCAAGCACCAGGAACCCTTGTACGATTTCGTCTCACCGGACGGCATCGCCCACCGGGTATGGCGGATTTCGGAGCCCGAAACCCTTTCCCGGATAGAGGCTTGCTTTGCACGGCTTTCCTGCACCTACATCGCCGACGGCCATCACCGCTGCGCCTCTGCCGTAAAGGTTGGCCTGGAAAGACGCAAGGCCAGTCCCGGTTATACCGGAGCTGAGGAATTTAACCGTTTTCTTTCCGTGTTGTTTCCGGATGACCAGCTTTTCATTATGCCGTACAACCGAGTGGTGAAGGATTTAAACGGCCTTGCGCCAAAGGACTTTTTATCAGCAGTCAGGCAGGCCGGATTTACCGTAGAATACAAAGGCAGAGAGCAGACCGCCCCTGCCCGAAAGGGTACTTTCGGCATGTACCTTTTAGATGGCTGGTATCTGCTCACCGCCCATGAAAAACTGCACTCCTCTGACCCTGTGAAGGGACTGGATGTTTCTATCCTGCAGGAAAATCTTCTGGCTCCGATCCTGGGCGTCAAAGACCCGAGAACAGACAAACGCATTGACTTCGTAGGCGGCATCCGGGGACTCGGCGAGCTGGAACGCCGTGTATCTAAGGATATGGCTGTGGCCTTTTCCATGTATGCCACCTCCATCCCGGAGCTGCTCTCCGTCGCCGATGAGGGGCTTCTCATGCCTCCCAAATCCACCTGGTTTGAGCCTAAGTTAAGAAGCGGTTTGTTTATTCACAGGCTCTCCTAGAGCCCCAAAGACAATGCTTTTGGGGCCTTAAACAATGTACCTGTTTCTTTCCCCTCTAAAATCCTGCTGATGTTTACCACATCGTCCCCATTGGCGATGACCATGTCCACCCCTGCGGCGCCTGCAATCTGAGCCGCCGCAATCTTGGTGGTCATACCTCCGGTGCCGAAGGCGCTCTCCGCCCCCTTGGCGCAGGCGCTCAGCCTCTCGTCAATCTTTTCCACGCAACTGATAAATTCGGCCTGCTCATTGCATCTGGGATCATCCGTATAAAGCCCGTCAATATCAGATAAAAGAATCAGCATATCCGCTCCCACCATTTCTGCGACAGTAGCCGAGAGCGTATCATTGTCGCCGAAGTTCCCGTCCTGGATTTGATCGGTGGAGACCGTATCATTTTCATTTACAATCGGAATGACCCCTAAGCGCAGCAGCTCCCGGAAGGTATTTTCTGCATTTCTCCTGCTGATCTCATTGATCATGGTTCGCTTTGTGATCAGGATCTGGGCAATGGTCTGGTTGTACTCCGCAAAAAGCTTTTGGTATATCATCATAAGCCTTGCCTGCCCCACCGCCGCACAGGCCTGTTTTTCCGCAAGGCTCTTAGGCCTCTCCTGGATCCCCAGAGCCTTTCTCCCTGCGCCGATGGCTCCGGAGGAGACGATGATAATCTCCTTGTTTTGATTTCGTATATCCGTCAATACCCTTGCCAGCTTCTCCATCTTGATCAGATTTAAGTGGCCCGTGTCTACATGGGTAATCGTGGTGGTTCCGATCTTCACCACAATCCGCTTTTTCTCTTTCAGAAAATCTCTGTTCACCTTTACTCCCCTCTGCCTGCTCCGGCAGGCGCTCAAATTTCCCTCCGGAAATTTTTTTCCGGGAAATTCATATGTGTGAGAAACAGCCCTTCAAACTCCTCTTCCCGGGCCAGCTCTACATGCTCAAAGTCCCTGCTCTCTCTCTCCATCTCCCGTAATGTCCGGGAGGAAAGAAGGGCCATGGCCGCTCCGGCACCCGCCAGATTTCCCGCCTGGATAAGCCGCCCTTTGGGCACATCCGGAAAAAGCCCTATGGCAATCCCGCTCTCTATGCCGATATAGGAGCCAAAGGCTCCTGCCAGATAAATTCCATCCAACTGCTCCGCTCTGGCCCCGGCTCTTCTGAGAAGGATTTCCATACCGGAGCGGATGGCGCTGACTGAAAGCTGAAGCTGCCGTACATCCTCCGCCTTTAAATATACAGGATTTTTTTCATCTGTCAAAAGAAATCTGCGCTCCCCATTTTCCTCCCGTATCCTTCTGCAAAGACGCTCCGGCACCCGGCAGGCCTTTGCCTCCCGTAAGCTTCTCATATAACCGGATTGATCGAGTATCCCCTCCCGGTACAGCACTGCCAGCGCGTCCACCAGGCCGGAGCCGCAGATTCCCTTTGGCTTAGCCCCGCCGATCACCCGGCACACAACATCCTGTACAGGAAACCTTCCTCCTGTACAGACCATGTCAATGGCTCCCTCTGCCGCCCGCATTCCCTGACTGATGGCGCCGCCCTCTAAGGCAGGCCCTGCCGCCGCGGAGCAGGCCAGACGCCTGCCCTTCCACTGCAGAAGAATCTCGCCGTTGGTTCCAATATCCACCGCCAGAACAGCCGCTTCCTTCTCCTGCCTGCCCACATATCCGGCAACCGCCAGCGCATCCGCCCCCACAAAACCTCCGATGGGAGGCAGTACGGCTACCCCTGCCTTCCCAAGATGCATAAGGCCGAGCTCACTTCCCTGCCTGTAAACGACACCCTCATAATCCGGAATAAAGGGAGCGCAGAGCAGGCCCTGCGGTTTTATATCCAGCAGGATTTCACACATGGCCGTGTTTCCTACTATGGTGATTTTTTTGACTGTCATGTTATTGACTGCCAATTCGGTGCCATTTTCATTTTTTTCCTGTATCCCCTTTATCATGTGCAAAGCCGCCTCATCAATCTGTCTGACCAGGATCCTCTGCATCTCTTTTCGTTTTTTTTCATCCTCCGCCGCCTGCACCCTGCTGACCACGTCCGCCCCGAAAACCGCCTGGGGATTAGAGACCGTCTCTGCATCCAAAATCCGCCCGTCCCTTAAATCCCACAGCATTACGGCAAGAGTGGTGGTTCCCACATCCACGGAAAGTCCAAGCCCCTCCCCCTTTTCTATCTCAAATCCCTTCGGGAACCGGAGATTGACCTGCTTATTGGTGTGCAGAGCCTGCAGCTTCTTTTTTTCATCCGCCGCCCCTCCATCCTTTTTTCTTTCCTGATAAAGCCCGCAGCCGTCACAGCTTGGGCGTCTGCATCCCGGGCATCTTGTGCCTGAATCCGCCATGATCTGCTCCTTTTCTACCATTTATCACTCAATCCATGCAAACGGCTTCACAAAGCCGCATCAATAATATATACTGTAATCAGTTTCCTGTAAACAATTTTGGAAGCAGTTCAACCTTTAACACAGACAGAAAGGATACCAATCTCATGTGGACAGCCGATCACTGGAAAGATTATGAAGTACTGGATACCTCCTGCGGAGAGAAGCTGGAGCGCTGGGGCAATTATATCCTGCTGCGCCCGGATCCCCAGGTCATATGGAATACCCCCAGATGCGCGAAGGAATGGGACAGGCTAAACGGCCACTACCACCGGAGCACAAAGGGGGGCGGAGAATGGGAGTTTTTTGACCTTCCAAAGGAGTGGAGCATCCGCTATGGCGGCCTTACCTTCCGCTTAAAGCCCTTCAGCTTCAAGCATACCGGGCTTTTCCCGGAGCAGGCCGTAAACTGGGACTGGTTTTCAAAAATAATTAAGTCCGCAGACCGTCCTGTAAAAATTCTGAACCTGTTTGCCTACACCGGCGGCGCCACCTTAGCGGCCGCCTCCTGCGGCGCAAGTGTTACCCATGTAGACGCTTCCAAGGGTATGGTCACCTGGGCCAGAGAAAACGCGGCGGCTTCCGGCCTGTCCGAAGCGCCGATCCGCTGGCTGGTAGACGACTGCGTCAAGTTTGTGGAGCGGGAGCTGCGAAGGGGCAGCACTTATGACGGCATTATCATGGATCCGCCCTCCTATGGCAGAGGCCCAAAAGGAGAAGTCTGGAAAATTGAGGAAAGCATCTACCCCTTTCTGGAGCTGACCACCCGGCTCCTTAACAAAGACGCCCTCTTTTTCCTGGTCAATTCCTACACCACCGGCCTGCAGCCTGCTGTGCTCACCTATATGTTAAATACTACGGTAGTCAAAAAAATGGGAGGAACGGCCGTTTCCTCGGAAATAGGTCTGCCCGTGAAAGGCAGCGGACTGATCCTTCCCTGCGGCGCATCCGGGAGATGGAGCCGGGACAGATAGCGCTGGGGGCTCCGGAAAAATCAGCCTCCCAGGCGCCAGGCCTTTATCCCGTCAAGAATCCCCCGCATCCACTCCCTATAGCCGGGAACCCATGCCGCCAGAAGATTGTTGCTTTGGTATACATAGGGAGCCCGGCCCGGGAAATAAAAATACATGCGGACAGCGTATATGGTCAGAATCCCGGCGGTCAGCACTGCAAGAACGATTTTAATTCCTCTGACGGGCCTTCCTTTAATATACCGGAAGTAGCCGCAGTACAGTGCAAAGACAAGAAGTAAAAAAATAGAAGGGTTAATATAAGCCGCCCGGCCCGCCTGTCCCTGCAAAAGATAAAGGGCAGCCCTGGTAAGCCCGCAGCCCGCACAGGGGATGCCCGAGATCACCAGGAAAGGGCAGAACGCATTAAAAATGGAGTGTATGATCAGATAATAAACCAAAAATGCCGCTCCCGCCCCGCAGGCCCCCTTGATGTCTGTGATGATTCTTTTTATAATTAATTTTGCTGTGTTTTCGTCTTCCATAATCAATGAGCGGGAATATTCCGCCTCCCCTTGCTTTTTTCATGAAATATCTTAACACTTACGCCCGTTTTATTCAATTCCCATCGGCAACAGATTTTTAAGTGAAAAGAAAGCGGAATAAAAAATTCAATTGCTTATCCCGCTTAATTCTGTATAATAGAGACAGACAATTGTGTATATCAGTATAGTTAAAAAGGAGCAATCAGATATGTCTAAAATTATTTTAACCGGTGACAGGCCCACCGGCCCTCTTCACGTAGGCCATTATGTCGGTTCCCTGAAAGGAAGGGTAGAACTGCAGAATTCCGGTATATATGATAAAGTTTTTATTATGATCGCTGATGCCCAGGCGCTTACGGACAATGCCGAGCATCCCGAGAAGGTTCGCCAGAACATCATTGAAGTAGCCCTGGATTACTTGTCCTGCGGACTTGACCCTGCAAAGGCCACCTTCCTGATCCAGTCCCAGATTCCCGAGCTCTGTGAGCTTTCTTTTTATTACATGAACCTGGTGACGGTTTCCCGCCTGCAGCGGAATCCTACAGTGAAATCCGAGATTCAGATGCGGAATTTTGAAGCCAGCATTCCGGTAGGCTTCTTTACCTATCCCATCAGTCAGGCGGCGGATATTACCGCATTTAAGGCGACCACCGTTCCCGTAGGGGAAGACCAGCTTCCCATGATCGAGCAGACCAGAGAAATCGTGCGCAAATTCAATTCCGTGTATGGGGACACACTGGTTGAGCCTGAGCCCCTCCTTCCCGGAAATAAGGCCTGTCTGCGGCTTCCCGGCACTGACGGCAAGGAAAAGATGAGCAAATCCCTGAATAACTGCATTTATCTTTCCGATACCGCAGAGGATGTGCGCAAAAAGGTGATGTCTATGTTTACAGACCCTAACCACCTGCAGGTGTCAGACCCCGGCAGGGTGGAGGGGAATCCTGTCTTTACTTATTTAGACGCGTTCTGCAGGGATGAGATGTTTGCCGAATATCTGCCCGAATACGCCAATCTCGGCGAGCTCAAGGCTCATTATACCAGAGGGGGCCTTGGAGACGTGAAGGTAAAGAAATTTTTAAACCGTGTTCTGGAAGAAGCCCTTGCCCCGATCCGGGCCAAACGAAAAGAATGGGAGCAGGACATTCCCGCCGTCTATGAAATCCTGAAAAAGGGAAGCGAAACGGCAAGGGAAACGGCTGCCAAAACCCTTGACGAGGTGAAGGCGTCCATGAAGATCAATTACTTTGAGGATCAGGCTCTGATCTCTGAGCAGGCGGAAAAATACCGCCAAAAATAAATCACCTCACAAAAAGCAACATAGAAATAAGGGTGAAAGAAAATTTCACCCTCTCTGATTTGTACGCGTGCCGGTGTACGCAGATGGGAGCAGATATGAAAGCCTGCAGGCTCAAAGATGTTAAAAAGTTCATGGGACGGCTCTTAGGGAGCGATGCCTTCTCTCCTTTTTTGCTGGCAGAAGCAGCCATCACCACCTATAATACCTTCGTGATAGACGGCCATGTGGTAAAAGAATTTTTTACCGGAGACATTAATGATGACGGGACTCTGCCTCCCTACGAGTTCTCTCAGTGGACAGATATGCGCAGCCTGTGCTTCGACCTGATCAAGGGAAAGCGCACGCCGGTAAATTTCAAATTGATTCTTCACCTGAAGCCGGAGCTGGTCAGCCAGATCCTCACGTCAGGGGCCGCTCATGTCACGCTATCCGACATCAGGGCCTTTGTGCTGAACATAAAATACGATGGCAGCGTGCTTACCTGCACTACTGCCACCGCTTTTTATACCTTTCTGCCTGACAAAACCCCGGATAAGCTCTGGGATGAGTACCTCGTAAATTTCCTCACCGAAAAGGAAATTGATTTCGAGGAAATCTAATTTCTCCCATTTTTTAAGCATCCTTTCAACAAAGCCTTCTCTTTTACATGGATGCGTCCACCGCTGCTCCCTTAATATCCTCTTCTAAGAGCTTCATCTCGTCCATTACCTTTTTGATTGCTTTCTGAACCTCTTCCATAGCGCTGTCCGCCTCCGTAAAGAGCTGCGAGGATTCTGACACCTGCTCTGCAAACTCTTCATTTTCGTCCTTTTCCTCTTTGATCTTCTCGATCCGCTCTTCCTCTTCCTTTTCCTTCTCGGCCTTCTCCAAAGCCTCTTCTTTCTTCTCTTCCATCTCCTCGTCGATATGATCCTTGGCCTCGTCTACCAGCATACCGATAATCTCTTTACTTGCAGACTCCATAATCTGCTCCGCCGTATTCTGAGCCTTGATCATGGCCTTGTTTTTCGCCATGGCAGAGCGAATTGCGGAAACCGAAGCATTGGCCGCTCTCGTCTGGTCTTTGGCCTCATTTAACTGCTTTTTGTAGTAATCCTCGCTCTCAAACAGCTCCATAGAACGCTGCTGGTACTGCGTGAGCCCCTCCTCGTGAATCTGGGCAAGGCGCTCCTGCTCTTCCTCTGAAAAAAATTCGCCGCCAAAGGTTCGGGCATTATGCTCCTTTTCCAGAAGCTTCAGATCCTGCTGCTCCTGAGAATCCTCTGCAACGCCGTATGTCTCTCTCAGAGCGGCACGCTCCTGCTCCGCCCATTTGATTTCGGCATTAGCCTCCTTCATGGCTTTTTTGCTCTCTTCCATTCTGATTCTGGCATTTTCCATCTCATCTGTCATGACCTGGTCACCGGCCCAGGCGTCGCCAACAATCTTCATAACCTTTTTGCGGGCGCTCTGCTGCTTCTGGGCAATAGGGTCAAAATTCCTGCTCAGATCTCCGGCAAAAATGCTCTTCTGGCCATTCTTCTCCTGAGCGTTTCCCGAAAGTCTCTCGTTCCTGTCCTGATTTCCCAAAACATCGCCCATAAAAATTGTGGTGTTTTGTACCTTCATAGTTCCGTCTACCTCCTGTCCGGGATACTCCTTTATCCCCGCCTTTGCTGTATCACATTCTCTATTTTGGGGAATACAACAAATCATCCTGCCGTCTTCTCCACCGGCAATTTACAGCTTATAGAAATTATCGGCATTTTTTTGCAGATTGCTTAGAGCGTGCAGGCAAATGTAACGAAATGCAGGCGGCGTGTAGCAAAGCCGGAGCTGCAAGAAAAATTCTATTTAAAACGCAAAAAAACGTTGACCCTGCCTTCTTTTCTGTGGTATACTAAAACTCCTTTCGCCTCTTGCGACGAATAAGAGGCAGCACGCTTTGCGCGCGCAGGTCGCAAGAAATCCCCCCATCTGCGATGGGTCCCCCCTTGCGACGAATAATAACTTAATACTTACCTGCGGTAAAGCTCCGGCAATATCCCGGGGCTGGCAGACCGGCTTGGCAAGTTATACCCACTATAATACTACCAGGAGGAAGCAAACATGATCACCATGGAAAATGTGTGCAAGACCTATAAGGTCTCTAAACGTGATGCCGGATTTTCTTCGGCTCTCAAGGCTCTTTTCCGCAAGGAATATGAGCTCATTCACGCCCTTGACGGCGTTTCTTTCACCATCTCCGACGGTGAGATGGTAGGCTACATAGGCCCTAACGGCGCCGGAAAAAGCTCTACCATCAAAATCTTAAGCGGTATCCTCACTCCCGAGGGAGGTACCTGTCTGATTAACGGACTGACCCCATGGAAAAACAGAATCGAACACGTAAAAAATATCGGCGTGGTCTTTGGCCAGCGCACCCAGCTCTGGTGGGATGTGCCGGTGATGGATTCCTTTGAGCTGCTAAAGGAAATCTACCGGATCAGCGAACAAACCTACCGTCGCAATCTGGAACAGCTCAGTGAAATGCTGGGACTTAATGACCTTCTCAAAACCCCTACCCGGCAACTGTCTTTAGGCCAGAGGATGCGGTGCGAAATTGCCGCCTCCCTGCTCCATGACCCCAAAATCCTGTTTCTGGACGAGCCTACCATCGGGCTGGACGCTGTCTCCAAGCTGGCCGTGAGGGATTTTATCCTGAAGCTGAACGAAGAAAAAAAGACCACTGTAATCCTGACCACTCACGATATGCAGGACATTGAGGCCCTCACCAGCCGTATTATCCTGATCGGCAAGGGAAAAATCCTGCTGGACGGAACCCTTGCGGATATTAAGGAAGGGTTTGAAAGCACGGAGGAAGGGCTGGCCTCCTTTTACAAAAGCCATAACCTGTAACGGCTTTACACAAACCTGTAGCAGTTTTGTAAAGCCGTACCCCGTTGTTATTTTGATAAAAAAAGGAGGATCTCCATGAAAAAATATATTGCTTTCTTCAGGCTCCGTTTCAGCATGGGGCTTCAATACCGTAGCGCCGCACTGGCCGGAATGGCCACCCAGTTCTTTTGGGGTGCCATGGAAATTTTGATGTTCCGGGCCTTTTACCGGGCCGACCCCAGCGCTTTTCCCATGACCCTTGAAGCCACCTGCTCCTATGTATGGCTCCAGCAGGCTTTTCTTGCCCTTTTTATGGCATGGGTGATGGAAAACGAAATTTTTGACTCAATCCTGAACGGAAACGTTGCTTATGAGCTCTGCCGTCCCGTCAATATCTACAATATGTGGTTTTCCAGAAATATTGCCAACCGCTTTTCCAAAGCGACTCTGCGCTGTATGCCTATCCTGCTTCTGGCTGTACTTCTGCCTGCCCCCTACGGGCTGATGACTCCTGCCGGGCCTGTGGCTTTATTCCTGTTTTTCCTAACCCTTCTTTTAGGAGTGGGTGTAACTGTGTCCTTCTGTATGTTGGTTTATATGCTTTGCTTTTTTACCCTATCTCCCATGGGATTGCGTATCGTAGCGGTTTCTACGGTGGAATTTTTTTCAGGAGGCATTATCCCCCTGCCCTTCCTTCCGGACGGGGTTCGCAAGGTCGTTGAACTTCTCCCATTTGCCTCCATGCAAAACGTCCCTCTTCGGATCTACAGCGGGGACTTACAGGGGAATTCCATGCTCCGGGCCCTGCTGCTTCAGGTTTTCTGGCTCTGCGCACTGATCGCCGCAGGGAAAGCCCTGGATACCCTTGCTATGAAAAAGATAACCGTCCAGGGCGGCTGAGAAAGGAGATTTGTGAGAAATGAAATTATACGGAAAATTTTTTATGATACATTTAAAAAGCATTATGGAATACAAGACTTCTTTTTTCCTCTCCTGCCTGGGGCAGTTTCTGGTGTCCTTTAACCTGTTCCTCGGCATCCATTTTATGTTCCGCCGTTTTTCACAGGTGGAGGGCTTTACCTACAGCGAGGTGCTTCTGTGCTGCGGCATTACTCTGCTTGAATTTTCCCTGGCGGAAGCCTTCGCCCGGGGCTTTGACATGTTCAGCTCCATTGTAAGATACGGGGAATTCGACCGCATCCTGGTGCGCCCCAGAAACGAAATCTTTCAGGTGCTTGCCAGCCGCATCGAATTAAGCCGTATTGGCCGGGTTCTCCAGGCCATCGTCATGTTTGTCTATGGCATCAGGGCCAGCCATGTCCACTGGAATCTGCAAAAGGCAGCCGCCGTTATTTTGATGCTCCTTGGGGGCGCCGTGGTGTTCAGCGGATTCTTTGTCATTTACGCTTCCATCTGCTTTTTTACCCTGGAAGGGCTGGAATTTATGAATATCTTTACGGACGGCGCGCGGGAATACGGAAAATATCCCGTGGGCATTTACGGAAAAAGGATGCTGCAGATCTGTACCTTCGTAGTTCCCTATGCCCTGATCCAGTATTATCCGCTTCTTTACCTGTTAGACCGGGGAAAGCCCGTTTATGCCCTGCTGCCTCTGGCCGCCTGCCTGTTCATGATCCCCTGCCTTGTGCTGTGGAAGGCAGGGGTAAGGCATTATGTCTCGTCGGGGTCGTGAGGCAGTTTATGACTCATCAAATGGCAGAACCGGATCGTGCCCACATGGTTGTAAAACTCTAAAAATTTGCTATAATTATCATATAAGAAAGGATTACTAATGATTGATACCAAAATACAATGGCATCCCGGATTTGTTTCGGCGATGAATTTAGAGCTGTGCGAAAACAGAACTGACCTGATCTATGAAAAGGAATATAACCTAAACTCGAAACCCCTGGAAATAGATCTTCTGGTTATTAAAAAACACAGAAATGTGGAGATAATCAATGAAATAGGAAAGCTGTTCCGGGGCCATAATATTATGGAATATAAATCTCCGAAGGATGAGTTGAATATCGATACCTTCTACAAGTCCGGGGCCTATGCCAGCCTGTATAAAGCCTATGGGGAGAGCGTTGATAAGCGGACGGCGGATGATATAACGGTGTCGATCGTCAGACAAAGCAGGCCGACCAGGCTGTTTGGATATTTTGAAAGGCATGGAATCAGGGTAACAAACCCTTATCATGGGATATACTATGTATGGGATGCGGTTTTGTTCCCCACACAGATTATCGCCACAAGGGAACTTAACAAAAAAGAACATACATGGCTGGCAGCGTTATCCGAAGGAATGAAAAAGCAGGATATGGAAGCGTTTCTTAAAAAAATAGATGCGCTGACGCAGAAGCTTGACAGGGAGCTGGCCGATTCTGTTTTGGAGGTCAGCATCAGGGCCAATCAGAAGATGGTGGAAGAATTGAGAGGAGATGGGATTATGTGCCAGGCATTGTTGGAGATCATGGAGCCGGAGATTACGAAAATCAAAGAGGAAGCCAGACAAGAAACTATGCGGGAAACTATTTTGCGCGCAGTGGAAGGCTTCCGTGATTTGGGTGCAGATGAAAACAAGATTAAAGAAATATTAAAAAAGAAGTATGGTTTTTCTGAGGAAGAAGCCGAGGACTATTTGTAGTGTATACCGCTCAGATCACAGCAAGATGTCAGGCTTCGCCAGACATCCTGCTGTTTCAACGAAACGGAGCTGTCAAACGACAGCTCCGTTTTTGAATCACTTGGCGTATTTCTCCGCAATCCGCACCAAAAGCTCTGTAATCTTTTCCATATCCTCCACGCAGGCATACTCATACTTCCCGTGGAAATTCTGTCCACCCGTACAGAGATTGGGGCAGGGCAGGCCCATAAAGGAAAGCCTGGCGCCGTCTGTGCCGCCTCTGATGGGCGCCACCACAGGCTCAATCCCCAGCTCCTGCATAGCCTCCTTTGCGTTGTCGATCAGATGCATATGCTTTTCAATGACTTCCTTCATATTATAATAGGAGTCCTTCATTGTGATCTCAAAGGTTCCCTCCCCGTACTTTTGGTTGAGAAATTCTCCTATCTGTAGAAACAGGACTTTTTTCTTTTCAAATTTCTCTTTGTCATGGTCGCGGATAATATAATCCGCCAGAGCCTCCTCCACCGTGCCGTTTAAAGCGTCCAGGTGATAAAAGCCTTCATAGCCGCAGGTGTACATGGGATTTTCTGCTGCCGGAAGCATGGCCTGGAACTCCTGGGCCAGCAAAAGCGCATTGCGCATCTTATCCTTGGCCTCTCCCGGATGGACGCTCCTTCCCCGGATCCTTACCTTTGCGCCTGCGGCGTTGAAATTCTCATATTCCAGTTCTCCCAGCTTTCCTCCGTCCACGGTATAGGCAAAGTCCGCGCCAAAGAGCTTCACGTCAAAATAATCCGCTCCGGCCCCCACCTCTTCGTCCGGGGTAAAGCCGACCCTGATCTTTCCATGGGAAATCTCCGGGTGCTTTAACAGATATTCCGCCATTGTCATGATCTCTGCAACGCCCGCCTTATCGTCCGCTCCCAGAAGGGTGGTTCCGTCGGTTACAATCAGCCTCCTGCCCTTATATCCGGCAAGCTCCGGGAAATCGGCCACCTTCAAAATAACCTGTGCCGTGTCCTCGCTTCCTTCAATCAGCACAATGTCTTTGCCGTCATAATCCTCTATAATTCTTGGCTTGACGCCGGCTCCTGACACTGCCGGGGACGTGTCCATATGGGCGATAAAGCCCAGTACCGGAGCATTCTCGCATCCCTTGGAAGCCGGAACACTGGCATAGACATAACAGCGCTCTTTATCATACGTGATCTCTTCCGCCCCCATCTCCTGAAGCTGTTCTGCCAACAGCTTTGCCAGATCATGCTGCTTAAGGGTGGAAGGAGTGGTTTTGCTTCCTTCCGCAGATTCCGTATCAATTTTTACATACTCTAAAAAGTTTTCGATTACTCTGCTCATTTTGCTTTCCTCGCTTTCGGGTTTTGTGTCCTGCACACCTGCTCATTGCATTCATGTACATTATCTCATTCTTCGGACAAATTTAAAAGAGCATCCACATATTTTCTCTCCATCTGATGCCTCGTCTTCCTGGTCTCCACCGAATCAAAGATGATGGAAAAATCATAATCCTCCGGGTAAAGCTTTTCCGCCGCTACATGGAGCTTGACCCTCTTATGATTAATGTAGATCTTCTTATCCCGAAGCTGCACACACAGCACGCCCTTTTCATTCACCGGCTCACAGACGATTCCGATTTTTTTGTCCGGGTAAATCATGACGCTGTCCCCCCGTCTGAACTTTTGGGAGAGCCCGGCGTCTGCATGGACAGCTTTTTGTTTCCGGACATGAGGCATTTTTTCCTTCTTCCATCCTGTCTCATCCGCCTTGGAATCCGGATTTAAAAAAATATCATTTTCTGTCACCTTTCCAGGTTCGCTGAGCCCCTGGGAGCCGTAGGCCGCCCGGGCCGCATCCGAGAGCATGGCGGCGGGCATTCCCAGCTTCCTTGCAATATAGAAGGCACAGCTCTCCCCGGCCTCCCCGATCACAAGCTGGTACAAGGGCTTTAAGCTCTCCTTGTCAAAGGTCATCCGGGCATTCACCACGCCCTCCTCCTGCTCCGCATAGGTTTTCACCTCCGGATAATGGGTGGTGACCAGATAGAGGGCGCCGCTTTTTTTCAGGGCCATCAGGATTGCGATTGCGATTCCCATTCCCTCCGCAGGATCTGTCCCGGAGCCCAGTTCATCCAGGACAACCAGGCTCTCCTGATCCGCCTTTTGCAAAATAGAAAGCACATTGGTAATATGGGCGGAGAAGGTGGAGAGATTTTCAGATAAATTCTGTCCGTCCCCAATATCGCAGAGAATCAGGTTATTCATACAGATATGAGCCTTTTCGGCCGCAACGTGCAGCCCGCACTGTGCCATCATGCAGCTTAAGGCCACGGTCTTGATCGCCACGGTCTTTCCGCCCGTGTTAGGCCCTGTGATGATCACCCCGTTTACCCCCGTCCCAATTTCAAAATCAAGAGGCACATTCACCCTCTTATCCATCAGCGGATGTCTTCCTTTTTCCAGACAAATGCGGCGCTCCGTGTTGATCTCCGGTTCTACTCCCTCATAAGACAGGCTCAGCTTTCCCTTTGCAAAGATAAAATCCAGCTTTTCTATGGTTTTTGCATTCTGCCTGATCACCTCAGCCTGGTCCGAAAGCATGGCCGTAAGCTCGTAAAGGATCCGCCTTTCCTCGTTTTCCGCATCAATCTTAAACTCCTGCAGTTCTTCAAAAAGTCTGGCTACGGCAGGCGGCTCGATAAACAGAGTACTTCCTGTGGAAGATTTGTCGATCACACTTCCGCCTATCCTGAATTTGTACTCCTTTTTTACCGGAACACAGATGCGCCCGTTGCGGATGGTGCTGAAATGATCTGACATACATTCCTTGTTTGCCCGGATCACACTGTCCGCCTTTTCCCGCATCTTTGTCTGCGTCCGGTCGATGCCCTCCCGCAGGGACTTAAGAAGCTTTGAGGCGTAATCGTCCACCCGCCCGCTTCGGATCTTCTGATTCAGCTCGCCCCGGACCTCCTCTAAGGAATCCAGGTTTTCCTCATAGTAAGGCAGGCTGATCTCGCAGGCCTTTCCTCTGCACAGGTAATCCTTCAGCCGCTTTACAGCGGTCAGGGTGCCCCCGATTTTTTCAAGCTCAAAAGCGCTCAGACAGCTTTCCTTTTCGGCTCTCTCGATCAGTTCGGCTATGCCCTCTAAGGCCGTAACCGGCGGATCCCCATACCGGTCCAGCAAAATCCTAGCCTCCGTGGTCTCCCTAAGCTGGGCGCGTACCTCTGATTCCGACATAACCGGCTCTAAATTTCTGATTCTTTCTTTTGCCTTAAGAGTACAGGCATTTTCCTGAAGCTTATTTATAATCTGGTCAAATTCCAGCATCCTTGGAGATGCTGTCTCGTAAAAATTCTGTTTTTCCATGTTTCTTTTTATACTCCTTTTTCAATCTCCGTATTTACGGTAAACGGCCAAAACACAAATTCCGCCGTCCGCTATAAATTCTTCCCCAGGAAGCAGCAGACAAATTTGCCCCTTCCTGTAAAAACAGGCCGCTGAAATATCTGCCCACTTCGAGCATACTACTTCCGCGGCCTGTCGGCTTTCGCCAGGAAAAAGCAATAAACAGCTTTTCCGGCAAAAAAGTTTTTTATACGGCAAAAAAGCACACCCCAACGGATGTGCTTTTAAATCCATCATTATATTCCCTCAAAGGGAATCTATTTGAAGTGTATGATAAGCATTCGTAAGGCAGATAAAAGGGCATAACAACAGCACTTTGAGCGCGCAAAGCTATCCCCTGCAACTGTTTAGTTGTCGATTCTCTCCTTCACTTCCACACTTAACATACATTTACCTCTCTTTCCTTCATAATTGTTCTGCAACAATGTAGTTATTTTAATTCCTGAACCGGGCGTTGTCAAGTTAATTGCGATATAAATTTTTATGTACAGTAAAGTGCTTAAGGAGCCCCTTCAAAAACACTAAAGACACCATTTGGTATATTTATACAATTTTCTCTCATCAAAAAACGCCAAAATTGAATATTATCTCCCAAACATACGTTTCCAATGGGAATCTGCAAATACCCGTAGTAAAATAAGGCTGTCAGGTTCCAGATGCGTGCATAACCCGCGGTTCCTATTCTGGGTCTGAAAATTTGCGGAAAGGTATGGATTCAGTATGAAAAAATATTCAAAACTCATCACAGGCTTATTTTTAATTGCGGCTGTCCTGGCAGGAAGTATTTCTTCCCGGCCAATGGAAACCCTGGCCGCTGACCCCGGCACGATGGAAGTGCATTTTCTGGATGTGGGGCAGGGAAACTCCACCCTGATCACCTGCGACGGACATTCCATGCTGATTGATGCCGGAGAGGACTCCAAGGGGACTGCAATTCAAAACTACCTGAAAAAGCAGAAGGTGGAAAGCCTGGATTACCTGGTTCTCACCCACCCCGATTCTGATCATATCGGCGGCGCGCCTGTCATTATCTCCAAATTCAAGATCAATAAAGCGTTTGTATCTAATTACGAAAAAGACAACAAAACCTATCAGAAGCTGATCCAGTCGCTGGATGACAAACGCCTTAAATATGTCACACCGGATGCGGGCTCCCAATACACCCTTGGCAATGCCACAATCACCTTTTTAGCCCCCAACGATGAATATGATAATCCCAATGATTCCTCTATAGCCCTGATCGTTCAAAATGGAGAGAATCGCTTCCTGTTCACCGGAGATGCACAGGAAGCGGCCGAAAAGGATATTCTTGCAACCGGACTCGACGTGTCGGCCGACGTCTATCTTGCAGGGCATCATGGCAGCAAGACTTCCACATGCGAAGAATTTTTTGAAGCGGTAAATCCCTCATGCGCGGTAATAAGCTGTGAGGAAGGCAACTCCTATGGACATCCCCATGCCCAAACTCTCAATACCTTCCGCACAAACAAGGTTAAGGTATACCGAACGGATGAGGACGGTACGATCATTGCCGTCTCAGACGGAAAAAAGATCACCTTCAATGTGCCTGCCTCAGAAACCTGGAAAGCCGGAGAGCCCACCAAAAGCGCTGCCGCTTCCGCCCAGGCGCCTGCTCAGTCAAAGCCTTCGGGCCAATCCTCAGCCTCCGTCAGCCAGGCCTCCTCTTCCCCGCAGGAAGCGGCCTCTGCGCCGCAGTCTCAAAGCCGGGAAGAAGCCCCTGCCACGGCTGAAGCCCTGCAGGAGACTCAAAGCCAGGATACCCAGAGCCTTACCTATGTTTTAAATGTAAAAACCAAAAAGTTCCATATCCCCTCCTGCAGCTCCCTGCCCACCACCAACCGGCAGGATTCCACCGACAGCAGAGATACCATTCTCTCTCAGGGATATGTGCCGTGTAAGAGATGTAATCCCTAAAAACGGATGCTGCGCTTTTGGAACATTCCACATCAGCAAACACCGCCGCGCTTTTAGAAAGCGCGGCGGCAGTCAAAAAGGTGCTTGCCCGCAGGCAGCACCTTTTTGACATTCTGTTTTACTCCAGCTTCCAAATATCTCTGTTATACTCCGCAATGGTTCTGTCTGACGAGAAAAATCCTGCCATTGCAATATTCACCAGCATCATTTTCTTCCATTTCTGGCGGTCTTCGTAATCCGCTATAGCCTTATCCTTCACCGCAATATAATCCTCTAAATCAAGCAGAGTCATAAACCAGTCCTTGTGAAGCAGCTCGTGGTGCAAACGCTCCAGATTTTCCCTGTGTCCTGCCCTGAGAGCCTGCTCTCCCACAATAAAATCCACCGCCTCCCGGACAACGGGGCTCTTCTCATAGCATTCCCGTGACACATAGTCCGCATTTTCGTAGTGGGCAATCACAGCCTCTGACTTTTCTCCGAAAATATAAATATTCTCGTCCCCCACCAGCTCATGGATCTCCACATTGGCTCCGTCTGAGGTTCCCAGGGTTACGGCTCCGTTCAGCATAAACTTCATATTTCCTGTACCCGAGGCCTCCTTGGAGGCCAGGGAAATCTGCTCGGAAATATCGCAGGCGGGAATCAGCTTTTCGGCATAGCTGACATTATAATTTTCCACCATCAGCACCGTCATATAAGGGCTTACCTCCGGGTCATTATTTATAATTTCCTGCAGCACCAAAAGCAGATGAATGATGTCCTGGGCAATCACATAAGCCGGAGCCGCCTTTGCCCCAAAGATATATGCCACCGGCCTTACCGGTTTCTTTCCTCTCTTGATTTCAAGATATTTGTGAATGATATAAAGAGCATTCATCTGCTGCCGCTTGTACTCATGAAGGCGCTTAATCTGAATATCAAATACGGCATCCGGATTCAGCCTGATCCCCTCCGCTTCCTCCACATAGGCGGCCAGCTCCCGCTTACGGTTCATTTTAATTTCTGCCAGCCGGTCAAGCACCGGCTGACTATCCTCATATTTAAGCAGTCTCTTCAGCTTATCCGCATCCTTCTTGAATCCGTCGCCGATGGTCTGGGACAGGAATCCCGCAAGCTCCCGGTTACAGCTCAGGAGCCATCTTCTAAAGGTAATGCCGTTGGTCTTATTGTTAAACTTTTCAGGATAAATCTTATAAAAAGCATTTAATTCGGAATTTTTCAGGATTTCCGTGTGGATGGCCGCCACGCCGTTTACCGAAAAACCATAGTGAATATCAATGTGGGCCATATGCACCCGGCCCTCCCTGTCGATAATCCTCACCTTCGGATCCGGATATTTCTCTGCTGCCCGTTTATCCAGCTCTTTTATATAAGGGATAAGCTGGGGCACTACCTTTTCCAAATATTTAAGGGGCCATTTTTCTAAAGCCTCCGCTAAAATCGTGTGATTTGTATAGGCACAGGTTCTGCTTACCACCTCGATTGCCTCTTCCAGCACAAAGGCCTTTTCCTCCACCAGAATACGGATCAGCTCCGGTATAATCAGGGTCGGATGGGTATCATTAATCTGAATGACTGCATGCTCATACATTTTGCGCAGATCATTTTTTCGTTCCTTCAGCTCCATTAAAATAAGCTGCGCCGCATTGCTCACCATAAAATACTGCTGATAAATGCGAAGTAAGTGTCCCTTTTCATCCGAATCGTCCGGATACAAAAAGAGCGTAAGATTTTTTTCAATCAGCTCCTTATCAAAGGTGATGCCTTCCTTCACAATCCCCTCATCCACTGACTCAATATCAAACAGCCGCAGTTTATTCACGCCGCTGTTATATCCCACCACATCTATATCATAAAGCCTGGATGTCACCTTTCTCTCCCCGAAAAATACATCAAAAGAAACATCCGTTTTGGTGAGCCAGGAATTTCCCTCAATCCAGTCATTTTTTTCCGCTTTCTGAAGCCTGTCTCTGAAAACCTGCTTAAAAAGCCCAAAATGATAGTTAAGGCCAATCCCCTCTCCCGAAAACCCCAGGGTCGCAATGGAATCCAGAAAACATGCGGCTAACCTCCCCAGCCCTCCGTTTCCAAGAGAGGGTTCGGGCTCTGCCTGCTCAATCTCTGACAGATTCAGTCCCTTTTCCTTCAAAATCCGGTCTAACTTATCGTAAACTCCAAGATTAATCAGGTTATTGGACAAAAGCTTCCCAATCAAAAATTCTGCCGAAATATAGTATACTCTTTTCTTTCCTGCATTGGTATTCGAAACTGTCATAAGTCTTTTGGCAAGGGTGAGAATCACGTAATAAGCCTGTGAGGAAGAGAGCTCTTCCACCTTCTTTCCAAACATCCCCTCTGCAATCTCATAAAGCTGTTGTTCCATATTGAGGACTAACACATCTTTTTGCAAGTTTGTCTGCATAGACATAAAACTATCTGCTCCTTTCCGCAATCTGTCATTTTGATATTCTTTATAATACACTTTTGGGCATAGTAAGTATACCACTGGAAAACGTTTTCTGCAAGAAGAAACTGACCGCCCCTGCAGCGCAGGGATTTTTCAGCGTTTGCTCAGCAGATTATATCCATATATTTCATTCTATCCAAAGAATACGGAGTTTTTACATCCTGGCCTTCTTTTCCGTTCATCAATTTCTGCAGCTCTTCCATTGCGGCGGCCGAGAGGCCCGCAAAATTCTGGCGTACCGTATTCATCTGCTTTCCCACGTACCCCATAAGTATGATTCCGTCAAAGCCGCATACCGGCCTGAAAATGTCCATCTCCGTAAGAGCCTTCATGGCTCCGATTGCCATCAGGTCGGAGGCGCAGATAACCGCATCATATTTTTCTCCGAATTCCAGGGTAATGTTACGTGCCTGCAGCTCTGAAAGCCCGCCGCATTTCACCGTCATTTCCAGGCCCAGCTCCTCTCTGAGCCTCTCCATCCCCTTAAGCCGCTCCTGGGTGACATAACCGTTTTCTTTTCCTGAAATATACAATACACGGCGGCAGTTATTATCCACCACGGTTTTCTTAGCCACATCATACTGCGCCCTGGCATGGTCAATCCAGACAGAGGAAGTGCTTTTGTTGGAGAGGGGAGCGTCAACTACCACACACTTAAAATACTCTCCCGCCACCAGCTCCAAAAGCACCTGCTCCTCCTTTGAGATGCCGTAAATTATGATTCCGCCGATGCTCTGTGACCCCAGATACCGGATCAGCTCCTCCACTGATTTGTCCTGAAACATGGAAAAGAACAGGGTGATCACATCCAGATTCAATTCCATGGCCTTATTGATTGCTCCCTGAATATATTGCAGGCTGATTTCGTCAATCGCCTGGGTCTTGGCATTGATATTTACAAGCAGCGCCACCCGTCCGGCTTTTTTGGAGGAGAGAGCCGCAGCCACCGAATTGGGAAGAAAATTAAGCTCCTCCACAGCCCTGTTAACCCTTCCTCTTGTCTCGTCGCTGACATTGGGATAACTGTTTAAAACTTTGGACACTGTGGAGATTGCAACGCCGGCATGCCTTGCCACATCTTTAATCGATACCATCAAACGCCTCCCTCAGACACAATCCCCCCATAGGCTAATCGCTTACAATCATCTCTACCCTGTTTCCTTCCGCGATGATAAGATTAAATTCCTCCCCCATCACATGCAAAGGTAAAACAAGCATTTTCTGTGCCGTTATCTCTTTCATATTTACAGAGCTGCTAAGCGCCTCTTTCTCAAGCACAATCCCGCTTTGTCTGAGATTCCGGGCATAAATTTCTACAATACTGTTCAAAAGCTCTTCTACATAAACAAGATCCTTCTCGTTTACTTCTCTGTATCTTTTTTTGCTCAGGGCAGAAATAATCGGCACAAGGGCTCTGCCCTTTCCCACAATCCCGCAGGTAATACTCTGCTCCCCGTCCATAAACTGGAGAACCCCGTTGTCTGCCGGACAGCGGTCCGTAAAATAAGCGGGCTTCGGACAAAAGTCGCCGTCTGCAAGGCGGATCAGCGTCCGCAAAGCAGTCCCCGCCATATGTAAATAGTGGTTTTCTCCGCCGGAAACACATCCTGCCGGCATACAGATCGGCAGAATCCTGTCCGCATCATTACTCTTTAAATCTTCCATATCCGGCAGAGTCAAATGATATTCTTTCTGGAACTGTCTCATACATTCTTCCAACTGTTCCACATTCATCAGGTGCTGATTCGACAATGCCTGGGCAAACGCCAGATAAGCGTCCCCCTGCTTATCCAGAAGAGATTCCACCTCCCACTCGGTCAGGTATCCCTTTTCCACCGCAATCTCGCCGAATTTTTTGTCTACCACCGATTGATAATCATACACCAGCTCTGCCTGCGTCTGTGTCATAAACCCTTCCGCAACTGCAATCAACCCCATCTTTACACGAATCCGCTTCTTTTCGATAAGCAGGCTGAAAAGCTGTTCGGAAGTGATGCGCCCCTTGCTCAGCAAATAACGGCCTATAATATTTGAAATCATTGTGCCTCATCCTCCGTCCATATCCGTCCATATCATAGTACAAGAATAATACACTTTTTGTTCACAGTCAATGAATTACTTACAGGAAGGTTCCCGGTAACCATTTATTCCGTACTCTGCGCCCGCCGTCTCTTCGAAACGGCAAAAGGAGCCGGCTCATAAGCGCCGGCTCCCATAATCAGTCTGCAATTATTTTCTTACCAGATGAAGCGGCAGGCCGTTTACATAAACGGGGAACAGCTCACCCATAATAAGCGGTCTTGCGTATTTGATATATCCGTCGTTCAATCCGCAGCCATCCTCGGTAATCCACTCTGCCGGAACGGGTCTTTCCACATTCGCGATTGCATGAATATCGTATGCGCTGGTTCCGCACTGATAAGGATCCTCTCCGTTTCTGTTCAGTGTGATCATCATACCGCTCTTACCCTCCTCGGCGGCAAGCACTGCATCATGTCCTACCTGGAATGCCTCGTTAATATCGGTAAGAGAAGCAAGATGGGTTGCGGCACGCTGCAGGGTTGAGAACTCAATCGCTCTGGTCTTTAAGCCGGTTTCTGCCGCGATAAGCTGTGCAAGATAAGCGGCTGTACCGGACATCTGCTTGTGTCCAAACGCGTCCACCGCCACATTTTCATTTGCCAGCTCGCATACATAGCGTCCGTCCGCAATATGGATTCCCTCTGAAACCGCAATTACAACGGAAGACTTATTGGCAGCCAGTTCCTTAACCTTTGCCATGAAAGCGTCCATGTCAAACACCTTCTCCGGCAAATAAATGGCATCGGCCCCGCTGCAGTCCGCTCCCTTGGCAAGGGCAGCCGCTGCGGTAAGCCAGCCTGCATTACGTCCCATAATCTCAACGATACAGATGGTGGGTTTCTTTGCGCCGAAGGACTCGTTATCCCGGATGATCTCCTTCAGACTTGCCGCAATATATTTGGCGGCGCTGCCGTATCCCGGGCAGTGGTCTGTTACAGGAAGGTCATTGTCAATGGTCTTGGGAACGCCCATAAATCTCTGCTTCTTACCGTGTGCCGCCGCATAATCGGAGAGCATCTTAACGGTATCCATGGAGTCGTTTCCGCCTGCATAGAATAAGCACTCGATGTCGTGCTTTTCCATAATCTCAAATACCTTTTCGTATACATCCTCATGCCCTTCAATCTTAGGCATTTTGAAACGGCAGGATCCCAAAAACGCAGAGGGAGTTCTCTTAAGCAGCTCAATTCCTGTCGGATCCTCAAGATACTCCTCCAGCTCGATCAGCTTGTCCTCCAAAAATCCTTCGATTCCGTGAACCATACCATAAACTTTCTTAACGCCCAGCTCCTTCGCCGCCGCATAAACGCCTGCCACGGATGAATTAATAACGGCCGTAGGCCCGCCGGACTGTCCAACTACAATATTTCCTTTCATCTCCGTCTCTCCTTTAGTTCATTTACCTGTTTACATGATATTTCCAGTAGAAGTATAGCAGATTCCATTTTTTCTGACAAGGGCAAACTACAGTGATCGGCAAAATAAATGAAAACCTATATAAAAGAAGCCACGCAATAAACCGTATAAATCCCCAGAAGGGCGACTCCCTGCAGACGGGAGGATTTTTTCCTGATCAGGATCGGCACCAGCAAAACAGCCATAACAAAAATCGCCAGCGGCATATCGATCCTGACAGTGGACGGCTCCAGCGCAATCCCTGCCACCGCGGAGGGAATACCGATCACCAAAAGCAGATTCAGTATATTGGCCCCGATCACATTCCCCAGCCCTACATTCCCATATCCCTTCACCAGAGACATGATAGAGGTCACCAGCTCCGGCAGCGAAGTCCCCAGTGCAATAAAGGTTACCGCAATCACACGCTGGGGCACTCCGATTTCCTCTGCAATAAAAATCCCATTGTCCACCAGCAGATTTGCCCCCACATAAAGAAGGGCCGCACACACTGCAAGAATCAGAATCTGTCTGGGAAGAGAGATGTCCCGGCCGTCCTCTTTTTTATCGTCCTCATCGCTTTCTGATGACGAACGCTTCATATTCAGATACGCATACAATACAAACAGCAATAACAGAATAAAGCCGGCAGGGCGGTTAAAGGTTCCTGTCACATATCCGAACAGATTCATGCCGATCAGCGTCACAAAGAAAAAGCCGCTCCGCCATGCTATGGACGCGAATTCCACCTTCCCGGACGGACGGATCGTCTGGGTCAGCCCGGCAATCAGCGCCGTATTACAGATAATCGACCCAAAGGCATTGCCCGCCGCAATCGCCGCCGAGCCGTCAAAGGCCGCCGTAGTGGAAACCAGAATTTCCGGCAGCGTGGTTCCGAGACTGACAATCGTCGCCCCCACCACAATCTGGGGAATCCCAAGCTTTTTGGCGATAGCCACCGCCGCATCAACCAGCCTGTCTCCGCCAATACAGATTAATATAAGTCCTATCACAAATAAAATAATTGCCTGTATCATTTTTCTTTCCTTCCTCCTCTTAGTGTTTCATCTTTTCGCTTTCCCTATTCCGGCACATGGAGCTTCCTTCTTTGTACAGGCACAGGAGGCGCCTTCCCCTGCCCGTCTGCAAAGGCCTTTAAAAAAACGACAAAGAAAAAGACCTCTAACACATACCGAACATGTGCTAAAAGTCTCGTACTTCCATACCTTCGGAAGCGCTCAGCCACGGCTGTGCCGGGGATTGTTGGCCGAGCATTTCTTACTACTCCCTCTTAACTGATAACGACTTTATCAAAAAAAGCATTCCCTGTCAAGGGATATGGAAAATTTTTCTTTTGCTTTTTTGCCCCGCCCCGGATAGGCGCAAGCCCGCCCATATACCAGCCGCAAAGTCCATCCTTCTTCATAAAGCAGCCCTCGCTGGTACGCATCACCATGGCCAGCTCGTCCCCTGCCTGGACAGGGAGAAGATAATCGGTATAATTTACATCCGCCCATTCCCCTCTCCTGTTATAGAGACGTTCATTAAATACCCTGATCCTGCGTCCGCTGGAGAGGTGCTCCACACAGGAAAACTCCCCGCCTTCCTCTAAAATCCTTACCTTTCTGTCCGTATAACTGATATTCACGGAATCCTTCGAGCCCTCCTGGAAGGAGAGCGCCTCAAACCGCTCGAAGTCGTCGCAGAAAGTATAAGTAATCTCACTGATGTCGCAGCCTGCCTCAGGAATCATCAGCATATTCAACTGTCCCTCCATGTGCAGCCCGCATCCCCCGTCAATGGAAATAATATGCTGACCGCTGCGGACGATGGGATTGGTCTGCATAATCCTGTTGTTGTAAATGGAAACCGGCCAATGTCCCACGATCACATATTTCTCAAAGGAAAGCCCCAGCGCCATAAAATTATCCAGCTTCAATACCTCATAGACATCCCTCTCCTCCAGATTGTCCAGGCCGCTCTCCGGCAGGCCTGCATGGACAAAGATATAATCCCGGGTTTCCACAATGGCGGGAAGGGAGCGGATAAAATCAAGCTCTCTCTGAAAGCGCTCCAAAAAAATATCCTTACAGGCCAGAGCCTTTTGGGGTGAATCCAGGCTCAGCCCGAGCTCCTGCGCCATCTGGTCAAAAATACTCGCCCCGCACCAGTCGCGCATCCGCAGCAAATACCCGTAAAACTCTTCGCTGTTTTCTTCACTGAGCCTATCCAGCATCTGTACCCGCCATAAATCTACATTTCCCAAAAGCACCACTACATTTTCCATTTCGGCAAGTCCCATCACATAACGCAGGGTTGCCAGACTCTCCGGCCCCTTTTCAATCAAGTCTCCTATGATAAAAAGCATATCCTCTGCGCAGAATCCGACCTTTCCAAGCAGCCTCTGCAAAAGCAGTCTATGTCCGTGAATGTCACTGGTCACCAAAATACGGCGGCCCTTCGGTATCTCTATTTTCTTTATCCTGATCTTCATTTTAACCCAGTCTCCATTATTCCGCACTCTTTACGGCAGCGCCTTTTGCAAAAAACATACTTTCCGGGCTCTTATCTCCATTTTTCAAAAAGCTTCTCCCATCTGTCCCTGGGTAAGAATGCCGCCTGCAGAAATATGCCCGAAAACCGTAGCTGCCACGCCCATTTCTGCAGCAGCGTCATTCCCTTTACCTTTTTCTTTTTGAAAGGATAATAAGCCTTACAGTAGGGCACAAGCCAGAGAATCATCCCCACCATCGCCAGGAACAGATACAGATCCGGCAAATCATACACGCCATACCCCCGCACATGCAGATAATCCAGCACATACACGCCCCGAAGCCTGGTAAAAAAACGATAAAGCGACGCCCCCATGGCACAGGCCACCGCCATCAGCACTTTGCGGGAAAGACGAAAGAAATCACATATCGAAGAAATATAGCGAATCAAAAACACTTCTGTTAAAAGTGATAAACTATCCTCCAGAACCAGCATCCACCAGATATATCCGATCCCAAGCCTTCCATGGAGCCAGCTCCCGTTATCATTGTAAATCGGATAAATCCTCAAAAAACGGGCAAGCATCACCGGCTTCGCCTGAAGCTCCCCGTAATGCAGACAGGCAAGCCCCTCCGCAGCCGCGGCGGCCAGGAACAAAATACATACCAGAATAATATATTTGTTTTTTAACAGCTTCATAGTATCTCCTTAATGGCACTGCACGAATCGTATTTCTCTGAACCTTCCCTTTTTTCATATTATCATGGCACTTCCTGAGTTGCAATAAAGATTTACGCCGTGCCCCGCGGTTTATCAGAAAAGAACAGACTGTATGCCAACAAAAAATACCCTGAAGAATAAATCCCACTCTTCAGGGTATCCGCTGCGGATAACAGGACTTGAACCTGCACGTCTGTTGACAATAGAACCTAAATCTATCGCGTCTGCCAATTCCGCCATATCCGCGCTTTCATCGCCTCAATCATCTTAACATCCCTTCCATGGGCTGTCAACTTTTTTCCGCAATGCTTTTTAAAGCTCCTTAATCACCCTGCGGTAAATCCGCACAAAGAAAAACACCGATACCCCCATAGACACCAGCTCTGCAATGGGAAAGGCCCACCAGACCCAGCCCAGGTTTCCCCTCCGGGCCAGAAAATATGCCGCAGGAAGCAACACCAAAAGCTGTCTGGCCGCCGATACCATAAGGCTGTACATCCCGTTTCCAAGAGCCTGGAACACCGCGCCGCCGACAACCCCAAAGCCTGCCAGAATAAAGCTTAAGCTGATAATACGCAGCGCCGGGACGCCGATGGCAAGCATGTCCTTTGACGCGTCAAACAGCAAAAGGAGCCGGGACGGAAATAGCTGGAACACCCCAAACCCGAAAGCCATCAGACAGACCGCGTAGCAAATCCCGAGCTTCACCGTCTGAAGGAGACGTTTCGCATCCTTTGCCCCGAAATTATAGGCCACAATGGGAATCACGCCGTTATTGAGTCCGAATACAGGCAGAAAGACAAAGTTCTGCAATTTAAAATATATCCCAAAAACAGCCGCCGCCGTGGATGTAAATGCCAGCAGGATCCTGTTCACCCCAAAGCTCATAACGGAGCCTATTGACTGCATGATGATTGTGGGAATTCCCACTCTGTAAATCTGCCTGATCATATCCGGATCCGGCTTAAATCCCCTGAACCTTAACCTTATTTCCGTATTTTTCTTCCGGTTAATCACAAAAGAGGCTGTTCCGGCAATGGTCTGGCTGATCACCGTGGCAATCGCCGCTCCTCTCACTCCCATACCGGGAATTCCGAAATATCCGAATATAAAAACCGGATCGAGAAAAATGTTAATAACCGCCCCCATTCCCTGGGTGAGCATAGTATAGATCGTCTTTCCTGTTGACTGAAGCAGGCGGTCAAATACATATTGGGCATACATTCCCAGGGAAAAACAGCATATAATCGGAAGATACTGCCTTCCGTATTCGATAATCTCCCTGTCCGGGGTCTGGGTTACGTAAAAAGGCGTGGTCAGAAAAAGCCCTGCCAACAAAAAAATTATATGATTTACCCAATCAAGAAACACGCCGTTTTCCGCCGCTTTATTTGCCTTCTCCAAGTCCCCTTCCCCCAGCGCCTTGGACAATACCGCATTGATTCCCACCCCTGTGCCGACCCCAAAGGCGATCATAAGAGTTTGCAGCGGAAAAGCCAGGGACACCGCAGTCAGAGCCTTTTCTCCAATCCGCGAAACATAAATACTGTCAATAATATTATATAAGGCCTGCACCAGCATGGAGATCATCATGGGCAGAGACATACCGATCAGCAGGCGGTTTACCGGCATCACCCCCATCTTATTTTCCTGCGCTTTTTTTGCTGCCTCCATGGACTTTACCCCCAATCCGCTGACGGGCATACCTGACTTTCTATAGACTCATTTTCAAACACGCTTTAGCTGTACAGGCCCACTTCAAACTTAAGAACCGTAGGCATATCCGCCAGACGGCTCTGCTGATAAAGCCGATCGCCATTCTGCTTCCGTCCCGGGATAAACCTTCCCTTTTCAAAGCTTCCTTCCCACATCCCTACCGGCTCTGCCTGCCATCTGCTGCCGCGCCTGCCTGCAAGTGAAATGGCCGCATTGCATCCCACAATGTAAAAGCTGTAGGGATCAATTGGAATCAAAAATCCCCCTGTCCCTGCTTTCTTATCCGTCTCCTCGGGATAGGTCAGGATAACATCATAATCTCCCATAGAAATCACGGTACCGCTCTCATGCTCTGTTCTTCTGGCAAATCCGATAAACTTATCCTTTTCCTTAATATAAAGCTCCCAGATCCCTTCCACAATCCGGTAGGCACGTCTGTGATATTCGGAATTTTCCGGATAGCACCTGTCCCACTGCCAGTCAAACAAAAGTCCGTCCAGCTCTGCCTCGCTCATTTGGGCATATAACGGCGCGCTGAGCAGATCATCAATCCCAAAGGGAGAGAAACCAATCATATTGTGATACAGCCCCAGCGCTCCCAGCAGATGGGAAGCTGCCGCCGGCCCCCTTCCCGTCTCCGGGATAAACAGGGGATTGTCTGCAAGGGCATACTGATCACAAAATCCATAAAAATCTGAATGATAAATATCCGGAGAAATCATGTCAAGAGATCCTGCCGCCTCCTTCCAGATTGGCAGTACCTTTGTAATCGGCCCGCCCGAAGGATAGGTCCCCGGCCGGAAGGGAAACTGTTCCAGCCAGACATTGGCGAACATGGGAAGCGGATATTCCTTTTTGCCCGCCCCGGCAATCTCCTCCATGGCTGTGGCCACATACCAGCTCATAAAATACTCGGGCGCTTCATAATCAAAGGCCTGCTCCCAGGTTCCTTCCACCTGATACAGCCTGCCTACCGTCTCCGGAATCTGTTCCCGGTACTTTGCCTGGGCCGCCTCTCCAAAGTCTCTCTCCGAACCCAAAAAGCCTACTTCGTTTTCTACCTGTATCATAATGACGGTATGCTCCTGGCCGTCATACTCCCGCAAAAACCTCATAAATTCAGCAAAAGCCGCCGCGTCCGCCTTCACTGCCTCCTTACAGAAGGGAGAAACCGTCTCAGAGGCCATACCGCCCTTGTGGCGCGCCCGGAAATACCGGCTGCTGTCCCGCTTCATCCAGGCCGGAACATAATTGCTTGCGCCGTTTTTCCACAGGCCAAACCACAGAAACACCAGACGTATCTGCGCCTTCCTTGCCCTGTCGATTATTTTCCGGGGAGTGGAAAAGTCAAAGCTGCCCCGCTCCCTTTCTACCTCCTCCCAGTGAACCGGCACAAGAAGGGTATTGAGCGGAAGCTCCTTTAACTGGTTCCAGACAAACCGGTCCATATAATCCATGTCAGAGGGAACCGAATTGTGAGTCTCCCCTCCCAGGATAAAAAATTCCCTGCCGTCCACATAAAGCGCGGCATTTCCGTTTTCATCATATTGAATCCGGGGTATTTCATTCTTTTTCATTTCAGCCACCATTCTGCCGCCTCCATGCGGCCCTCAACCGTGCATTTCTTCGTCTTTTTTCTTTTCGCTATTCTTTTTCCGCTCTCCTCGTTTCTCAGAGTTTTTCAGAGCACCTCTGCCAGTACCAGATTGCGCAGCTTTCTTGTAAGCTCAAAGGTTCCCGCGTCTTTTTTCTGGGTTCCCATCAGGATCGTCATATTCTCTCTTGGGAAGTTCGCAAAATGGACTCCCAGCCAGCCGTCCCAGCCATACTCTCCCTCGCAGGCCATAAGCCCTGCCCGCCCGGGCCTCTTACAAACCCGCATCAGATTGCCATAGCTGTAGCCCTCCAGGCCGACCCACCTGTTAAAATCCTTTTGCTGCGTCTCCATCAGCTCCCCGCCGGTAAAATACCGCACGGTAGCGGGCCTTAGGAGCTTTCTGCCCTCAAATGCTCCTTCCTGCCGCAGCATACGTGCAAACCGCATATAATCGTCCAGTGTGGAGGCCAGCCCCGCTCCCCCCGACTCAAAGGCAGGGGATTCATCCATCCGGTTTCGGATTCCCAGATGGTTTCCTTCATAGCGTACCAGCCTGTTCCTGCCGTTCTCCAAAACCGTCTCATAAACGGCCGCCAGACGGCTTTGCTTTTCCTCCGGCACCCAAAAGGCCGTGTCCTCCATTCCGAGAGGAGCAAAAAGCTCCTTTTCCAAGAACTCTCCGAATTTCATTCCCGAAGCCGCCTCCACCACTGCCCCCAGCACATCCGCCGAGGTTCCATAGCGCCAGGAGCTGCCGGGTTCAAAGGCCAGTGTGCATCCTGCAAGCCTGTCGGCGATCTCTCTGGTGGTCATTGCATTTTCCGTCAAAAGCCGCCGGTCTATCTCCTCAAACACCCCTGCGGTCTCTCTGCCTGCCATTGACGTCTCGTCAGGGTAAACCAGTCCCGAGGTCATCCTGAGCAGATCATAAATCCGCATGGGCTGCATCACTGCCCTTACCGCGTCCCCGGATGCCATTTTGTTTTCGAAGCCCGGCTCTTTTTGGGCAGAGAGCTCCTTCTTCGAACCGCCTGCCGCCTCTTCCCCGATCCCTTCCGTCTCCAAGGAATAAAACCCTCCTGCAAAAGAGGGCAGAAAATCGGATACCGGCTGGACTAGGTCAATCTGCCCTCTCTCCATCAAAATCATTGCCGCCGCTGCTGCCACCGGCTTTGTCTGGGAATAGAGCCTGAAAATGGTATCCCTTTCCATGGGACGGTTTCCTTCCCGGTCTGCCATCCCCGCCTGGCAATAACAGATTTCCTCCCCGTCCTTTTCTGCCAGCAGACTGACTCCTGCCACCCTGCACTCCGAAACCGCCTGCTCCATCACCTTTTGTACTTTTTCCTTCAGTACCATTTTTCATACGCCCCCTTTATCCGCCATAACTTTGAAATTATTAAATTTTCAAATTCTTCCATTTCATACAGATACAATATTTCCACTATCAACTATACCGTAGTATGTCGTAAAACACAATAGAAAACACATTCCACAGGCTATCCTTAAATCAGTCGGAAAAAGGCACCCTGTCATTACCGACAAAGTGCCTTTTCGTTCGCAAATAGAGATTTACCGTCTGCTTCCTTGTTGCGTAAAATGATTTATAAGTCCTTAAGCTTCATCTTATCCGCATAAGAAAGTCGATGCTTCCCACAGACAGCGCGATATATAAAACCAACAAAAAATACGATTATATTGGCAATAACTACTGTTAATATTACCGCCTGGTGGTAATATTCTACATTGGCATTTATACTCAATACATAAATATAAGCCTGCCTGAGTAAGAGTACCAGTCCCACCGTATATAACAAGAACAAACCTGCTATTATCGCCAAACGTGTAGAGTCTTTTGTTGTATGCAACAATTGAGCCAGCAGGATTTTCAGTGCAACTCCAAGTACAAGTGCCAGCAGAATCGATCCTATCATTTCATAATTATTCATTAATATCTTTTTCCTTTCGATATTCCTTGATCAAAATCATCGCAGCATCAAATTCTAACTTTTCATCCAATACCATTTTCTTTATAAGGCTTATATAAGCATCTTCCTTTTTCGAATCTACTGATGTAATCTGCTCAATAATCCGATTCAGCCTAGATCGTACCGTTGGATATGTCACCTCATATATCCTTGCCATTTCTTTAAGAGAGCCCGAACAAACAACAAAACGTTTAATGAAATTCAAATCTTCTTCTGTTAACATTGTAATCCATTGAGGAATAGTATACATTTGATTATCTCGCATTCATAGTTATAAATGTCAAGCCGCCCCAATTGGTACATTTCTTCTTCCTCATATTACCGCCTCCTTATATATAATATTTATTATTGATTTAACACTATTATAAACTTTAATTTTATGAAAGTCAATATGAATAATATTAAAATAATTACATTAAAATAATTAATAAAATAAATTCTTATGCATTATTTATTATTTAATGACACTAGTACCATCGTTCCCCCTCTCCCTTAATCTTTTGTATAATAAATCCAGCTATAAACAACTCATTATGATAGAAAACAAAAACCCCGAAAAACCTGTAAAATCAGTGTTTTTCGGGAATCTTGATTCGTGAGCCACCGGGGACTCGAACCCCGGACAACTTGATTAAAAGTCAAGTGCTCTACCACCTGAGCTAGTGGCCCATATATTACAAAACTGGGCTAGCTGGATTCGAACCAGCGAATGCAGGAGTCAAAGTCCTGTGCCTTACCGCTTGGCGATAGCCCATCA
>ERZ808037.283-NODE-283-length-53929-cov-12.409604_pt1 | contig 53929 bp, 42 predicted proteins | sample MGYA00380190_ERZ808037 | MGnify/ENA primary metagenome ERZ808037 (study PRJEB31490, sample SAMN06133399) | mouse gut metagenome | isolation source: J9 | host: mice | place: China: Chengdu | collected 2015-05 ... | reverse complement strand
ATGATACTGCGAAAGTGGAAAAGTAGGTAACCGCCCCTAACCGAGACCGCGACTCCCCCAAAGGAGCCGCGGTCTTTCTTTTATGCCACCACTTCCACGCAAGAGCCCTCCGGATGGGTGACGGGGCACTGAACCGCCGTGCGGATAATTGAGGGACCGGAGCCGGGATATCGTTTTTTGGGTTTTAAATATTTGTAATATTGTGGTTTATTTTGTATTTTTGCACCCACTACACAGATATAATATCCTGCAATTGTTTTTATACGCGAATTGATTTTTCTTAAATCTGCAATGGGTTATAGCTTTAAACAGTTTATCACAAAATCACGCCTCGTCAGGAGTTTCATCGAAACGCCCTGTCCGCGTTGGATGGTGCTGCTGGCAGATTTGTCGATTATCGCATTGTCCTGTCTCCTTGTCTACTCGCTTAGTTGGACGACGGACTATCATGGCAACCGATTTTTCGAGCCGCAGATAAAGGGGGTCTTTGTCGGTCTTCTTTATTCCCTTTTGCTCTACATTTCGGGTGCAAGCCGCTCGATTCTGCGACTTTCGGTGATGGAGGACACTTACCGCATTTTCCTGATGGTAGCTTCGGCTACTTTTATCCAGGTTGTGGCTTCGGCCGGGACTTATCTTGCAATCGGCGTTCCGTACTTCTCGTCGTGGAATATTTTCATCACTGCTGTGATGGTGTTCTCGATGATGTTCATGCTCCGCATAGGGGTGAAGTACCTTTACCTCTATCTTTCTGGGTCGAAAAATTCGCGCAAGCGCGTGATTGTACTCGGCTCTTCAATCAACTCCTATTTCCTTGCGTCGGCACTGAGGAGCGAGTTCGAGGGCACATATGAGCCTGTAGCTCTTCTGAGCCTTAACGGCAAGGTGTCGGAGGTGAAGGTGAACGGAATCCCGGTCATCAAGTACGATCCTTCGACAATAAAGGACGTGTTCTGCTTTTTCCGTTGCAACACCCTGATGTTCCTCTCCACACAGATGGAGCTTATGCGCAACGACGTGGCCGATATTTTCCTGAGCAACGGCATCCGTCTGCTGATGATGAATCAGGTCGAGGAGTTCGACCTCAATTCAAAAACTATGCCCAATCTTTCGAGCCATGTCCACAACATCAACGTCGAGGACCTTCTGGGGCGCGAGGCTATCCATACGGATAATCCTGCAATCGGGAATCTCCTGAAGGGCCAGACCGTGATGGTGACGGGGGCCGCGGGCTCCATCGGCAGAGAGATAGTTCGTCAGGTGGCCAAGGTCTGCGCGCGCGACATCGTGCTCGTGGACCAGGCGGAGACGCCGATGCACGACCTCCAGCTCGAAATGGAGCAGACCTTCCCGGACATCCGTATCCATCTCTTCATAGGCGACGTCACCAACGCCACGCGCATGGAGCGGGCGTTCAAGAAATACCATCCGCGCTACGTGTTCCACGCGGCCGCCTACAAGCATGTGCCGATGATGGAGCGGAACCCGACCGAGGCGGTTCACACGAATGTCTTCGGCACGAAGAACGTGGCCGATCTGGCCGTGAAGTACGGAGTCGAGAAGTTCGTGATGATTTCCACGGACAAGGCTGTGAATCCCACAAACGTTATGGGAGCGTCCAAGCGCATGGCCGAAATCTACGTACAGTCTCTTTCGACATGGCTGCGGCGGAACTCTGACGGCCCGACGACGCGTTTCATCACCACCCGATTCGGGAATGTGCTGGGGTCGAACGGTTCGGTCATCCCTCTTTTCCGGAAGCAGATCGAGGAGGGCGGTCCCGTGACAATCACCCACCGCAACATCATCCGCTACTTCATGACCATTCCCGAGGCCTGCAATCTGGTGCTTGAGGCCGGCGTGATGGGCCAGGGCGGCGAAATCTATGTCTTCGACATGGGCAAACCCGTGAAAATCTGGGACCTTGCGGTGCGCATGATCCGCCTTTCGGGCCTGCGTCCGGAAGAGGACATCAAGATTGTGGAGACGGGCCTGCGTCCGGGCGAAAAGCTTTTCGAGGAGCTTCTCAACGACAAGGAGCAGACCATAGCGACACACAACAAGAAGATAATGATCGCGAAGGTGCGGACCTACGACTACAACGAGGTTGTCGAGCACCTGAACCGTCTGGAGACTCTCATTGACGGCCCGGCGCACGATATCGTGATAGAGATGAAGCACATCGTGCCGGAATACAAATCGAACAATTCGGAATGGGAGCGTGTTGATAACGAACTGAAGGACTCCGAAAACACCGTCAGCGAGATTGCGGCGGAGCTCGTTTCCGCAAACTAAACTCAAAAGATGACAATGAAACGCATTTTCACAGCAATTCTGGCTCTGGCTGCCCTCTGCGCCCCGGTGTCGGCTCAAAGTCTCAGTGATATATTCTCGCGCCTCGGAGGCGCCGCGGACTCGACAGGCACCACGGGAACGACCCAGGGCGGTCTGGCCGGAGCCATAGGCTCGGTGGTCGGAAGCCTTACCTCGACAAACAAATTCGCCGCGGAGGACCTTGTGGGGACATGGAGCTACAGCTCTCCGGCAGTGGGCTTCGCCTCGGACAACGCCCTCAAGAAAATCGGCGGCGCGGCGGCTTCGGCGGCTCTTGAGCAGAAGCTCGAGCCCTATTACCAGAAGTCGGGCCTGACGGGGGTGACGCTGACGGTTGACGAGAAGCTCGCCTTCACAATGACCGTGAAGAAGCTGAGCCTCAAGGGCACGGTGAGCAAGGATGCGGACAACAACCTTGTCTTCTCCTTCAACGCCTTCGGAAAGGTGAAACTCGGCTCGGTCAAGGCCATAGCCACCAAGAGCGGCCGGACGCTCACGATTGTATTCGACGCCACGAAGCTCATGCAGGTTCTGAACACGGTATCGTCCGTGGCCAAGTTGCAGTCGCTTTCGGCTCTCAATTCTCTTCTTCAGCAGTACGACGGCCTGTATCTCGGCTTCAAGATGACCGGGAAGAAGTGATGTCACACTGAGAGCCTGCGGCGATGGCATCCCTGAATTCGGTAAAGGACGCGCTGAACCGTCGCCGCTGGAAGCTGCGACTCGACCTTTACGGCTATTCCCGGCGCTGGGAGGATGCCGTCGGCGCAGTTGCCCGGATATTCGAAGTGCTCGTGCCGATAGTCGCCGTGGGGGCTCTGGTGGCTCTCGCACTCGGCATAGGCTTCGACCGGACGGCCTTCGACCGCCGTCTTATAGCCGCGATGCTCCGGTCGGCTCAGGGCATTTTCGCGGCGGGGATATTGTTCAACCTGATATTCCGCACGCGCCTGACGCTGCGCTCGCACAGCGCGCTGAAATGGGCGTCGGACATACTGGTGCTTGTCACGCTTCTCCCATGGGCTTATCCGCGACCCGAGCATCCGTTGATTCCGGTCCTCGACACGGTTCTGTACAGCCGTTACTTCATATATTCGGTTCTCGGCGCTTATTCGGTGCTGGAACTGAGTTTCGGGGTGATGAAGCTCGTGGGAAAGCGCACCAATCCCTCGCTGATGATGGCGGGGAGCTTCTTTTTCTTCATTCTGGCGGGGTCGCTGGCGCTGATGCTCCCCAACTGCACCTATGGGCCGATAAGCTATATCGACTCGCTGTTCGTGTCGACGAGCGCCGTGTGCATCACGGGACTGACGCCGCTTGACCTACCATCGACCTTCACGCCTCTCGGGCTCCTTGTCATTGCGCTGATGGTTCAGGTCGGAGGACTCGGAGTGCTGACATTCACGAGCTTTTTCGCGATTTTCTTCAGCGGCCGGCGGTCGATCTACAACCAGCTGATGCTCCGCGACTTCATCTACTCGAAGAGCATGAACGCCCTCGTGCCTGCGCTTCTTTACATCCTTTCGTTCACGCTGGTCGTGGAGCTCGGAGGGGCCGTGCTTGTCTACTTCTCGCTGCCTCCCGAAATCGGGGGTGACACCCCCGGGCGGCTGATGATTGCGGCTTTCCATTCCCTTTCGGCGTTCTGCAACGCGGGTTTTTCCTATATTCCCGAAGGGATGTCGAATGCGTCGCTTATGGCCGGAAACGGCAATATTTACCTTGTGACGTCGCTTCTGGTCTTCGCGGGCGGCATAGGGTTCCCGAATCTCGTGAACTTCAAGGAGCTTGCGGCCTTCTGGCTTAGGCGTCTGCGTCCAGGAGGCCGGCGCGAGCCCCGACCGGTGCATATCTTCGACCTCAACACGCGCCTGGTGATGAGGACCACGATTTTCCTCTTCGTTTTCGGCGCGGTGGCCTTCTTTATCCTTGAATACAACAACACGCTGGCGGGGATGAGCCTATACGACAAGATTGTCCAGAGTATCTTCAATTCCCTGACGCCGCGCTCGGCGGGCTTCGCCTCGGTCAATCCTGCGGGCTTCCTGAACGGGACTCTCGTGCTTGTGATGCTGCTGATGTGGATAGGCGGGGCGTCGCAGAGCCTCGCGGGCGGCATCAAGGTCAATACCCTCGCGGCGGTGCTCCTCAATCTCCGTGCGATAGTCTCGGGCTACAGCGGCATCCCCGCGCTCAACCGGAATCTGGCCACCTCGTCGGTCCGGAGGGCCAACGCCGTGGTGATTCTGTCCATTCTCTCGCTGGGAGCGTACACCTTCACCATCCTGATGCTCGAACCGGAGCTGAGCGCCCGCGGGGTGGTCTTCGAGTGTGTCTCGGCCATATTTACGGTGGGAACGTCGCTGGGCATCACGCCGGCGCTCGGGGCCGTGTCGAAGGGTGTGCTCTGCTCGGCGATGTTCCTCGGCAGAGTCGGCATAATCTCGCTACTCTGCGGCTTCATGGGTTCGCGCACGGACCGCTCGGAATACCTTCCCACTGACTCCATAATCATTAACTAACCCTCTCCAACTCTCCGCACATGAAATACCTGATAATCGGCCTCGGCATCTATGGCTCGAACCTGGCCCGCGACCTTACGGCTCTGGGCCACGAAGTAATCGGCGCAGACGTCAACAAGAACAATGTCGAGAATGTCAAGGACTATATCTCGACGGTCTACTGCATCGACTCCACGGAGGAAAGCTCGCTGCAGGTCCTACCGCTGAAAAATGTGGACCTGGTAATCGTAGCCATCGGCGAGAACTTCGGGGCGTCGATCAAGACTGTGGCGCTGCTGAAGAAGATAGGCGTGCCCCATATCTACGCGCGTGCCATCGACGAGCTCCACGAGGCCATTCTCTCGAGTTTCGCGCTCGATCGTATCCTGACGCCCGAGCAACGCGCCGCGGCGGACCTGACGCACGAGATGGAGCTGGGCTCGCGGGTTGAGACGCTGAAGGTGGACGACGACAATGTGGTGGTGAAGTTCTCGGCGCCGGAGGAGTTCATCGGCATGCCTTATTCCCTTCTTGACGTGACGAACAGCTACGGGCTGACCGTCATCGCCGCCACTCGGCCTGAGGAGCGGCGGAACGTTCTCGGGGTAATGCACCCGACTCAGGTGCTTATCGACCTCGCGGCGGCGCGCGGCAGCGACGACTCCATCAAGGTGGAAAGCGGGGACATCCTGACGGTCTTCGGCTCCAAAAAAGCCTTCAAGGACTTCTACCGCCACGTCGACTCGCACCGATAGGACCCCGGGGCACACAACTGCCTTCCGGATGACTGACGGGGTTACTGAACCTCCCTCCGGAGAACTGACCGGGGGGGAGAGGGGACAAAATCAAATTCGGCCATTCGGGGCGGACGTGCCATGGCACGTCCCTACTGCTTACAATAAATTGGATGGAGGGGAAAATTCCAGGAATTTTTCCCTCCATCCAATTTTGACACATTCCTCTCGGGAAATGGTTCGGTTTGGGGGCTACTTGTCTTTGCGCCAGCGGATTGTGGTTGCTACGGCGCGTTCGTCGCCTCGGGCTATCTCGCAGACGCTGAGGCCGTCTGGGCGCTCGTCGACGCGGAGCTCGACTCTCTCGTCGAAGAAGCATTCGTGGTGGAAGCAGATGTCGAAGCGCACGATGGTGTGCGTGTCGAAGTGGCTGAGGCTCCAGTGGTTGAGGATGAGGGCGATGTAGCGCACGGTGTTGACGTGGCGGTTGAGGTCGAGGTCGCAGTACTTGAATGTATAGGGCTCGACCACGGCCTCCGGGGAGAGCTTCGGCGGGCGGGCGATGCGGTCAATAGGGCACGGGCGGTCGGAGATCGGGAAGGCCTCCTGTTCGAACTGCGATATGTCGGCCACGGCCCGCTTTGTCATGTCGATCGCCACCCATACGGAGCGTATGTATCCGAGGACTTCGCCGGTGGTGTCGGAGGTCATTACGAAGCTGCGTTCGGAGAAGTGGCGGTTGTAGCTCTCAATCCAGGTTGTGAGCGAATATCTCTCGTTAATGGCGGGATAGCGGGTCATCTCCACGGCGAGGCGGCTGAGGACCCATCCGATGTTTTTGCGGGAGAGGTCAGCGAAGCCGATGTTGAGCGAGTTGGCGTGCTCCGTTGCGGTCTCGATGACGCGCTCGACCACGAGGGTGAGAGGCATGAGGCCGCGAGGGTCGCTCTCACCGGCGGTGAGGAGATAGCTGTGGTGCCATTCGGAGGGAAACATTCTCAGTACTGTTCGTTTTCGTTGGGGAAGTCGCCGGTCTTGACGTCGTCGATGTAGTGGCTGACGGCTTCGTTGATTACGGAAGAGAGGTCGGCGTATCGGCGGAGGAACTTGGGGGAGAAGCCTTTGTTGATTCCGAGCATGTCGTGCATGACGAGGACCTGACCGTCGACACCGCCTCCGGCGCCGATGCCGATAACGGGAATTGACACGCTTTTGGCGACGCGCTCGGCGAGCTGAGCGGGGATTTTTTCGAGGACGAGAGCGAAGCATCCTATTTCTTCGAGCATTTGGGCGTCGGAGATGAGTTTTTCAGCCTCGGCCTCCTCTTTAGCGCGGACGGCGTATGTTCCGAACTTGTTGATGCTCTGGGGGGTGAGTCCGAGGTGCCCCATCACGGGGATTCCTGCTGAGAGGATGCGTTCGATGCTTTCGCGGATTTCGGCGCCTCCTTCCATCTTTACGGCCTCGGCGTGGCTCTCCTTCATGATGCGCACGGCGGAGTTGAGGGCTTCGATGGGGTTGCCCTGATATGTTCCGAAAGGCATGTCGCAGACCACGAGGGCGCGCTGAGTGCCTTTTATGACGCTCTTGGCGTGGTATATCATCTGGTCGAGTGTGATGGGGAGAGTGGTCATGTTACCGGCCATGACGTTTGAGGCGGAGTCGCCTACAAGGATTACGTCCATACCGGCCTCGTCGATGAGCTTGGCCATGGAGTAGTCGTATGCGGTGAGCATGGCGATTTTCTCGCCCCGGGCTTTCATTTCAATCAGGCGTTTGGTGGTGACCTTGCGCTGGTTGTCTACTGTGTTTGTTGACATAAGTGTATATGAAAGTTGGTGATTTTAAACTACAAAGTTACGGAAAAAAACAATTCGGCGCCCCCCGGGCGTGGCAATAAATGTTAACGGACTGCCGGACACGCAACTGCCCCGCTGAGGCGTGGGAGCCCGGAAATATCTCAGCTGACCATTACGGGGATGCCGGTGGCCCGGGTTATGCGGTCGGCGGCGCGGAGGAGTTCTTCGCGGGGGATTTTCTGGAGGGTCTGCTCGGGGGTGCGGCGGTCGATGGAGTAGAGCATGATTTCGCGGGGGCGGATTGTGCGGTAGGCCTCGATGAGGGCGTCGATTTCTTCGTCGGTGGTGTTGTCGACGGGGGTGCCGTCGTGTTCGCCGCGGGTGAGCATGGTCTGGATTATGGTCTGTCCGGCGAAGCGGGCGAGGCGGGGAATCAGGCGCTCCACGGTGAAAGCCGGGGATGTGGGGCGGTCGAGCGCGCGCATTGTGGCCTCGACGGCGCTGTCGAGCTTGAGGATGTTGTTGTCCACCTTCATGAGGGCGTCGCAGACGTCGGGGCGGTGGAGCTGTGTGGAGTTGCAGAGGACGCTGATTTTCACGGCGGGGAAGAATTCGTCGCGTGCGGCGATTGTGTCGTCGATAATTCCGGCGAATTCGGGGTGGACGGAGGGTTCTCCGTTTCCGGAGAAGGTTATGACGTCGAGGTTTTCTCCGGCCTCGCGCATTGCGGCGAGTTTTTCGCGGAGGAGGCTCCGGACGCGGTCGCGGGGGGGGAGTCCGCTTCGGCCGGGCCCCTGGGCGTTGTATCCGGCCTCGCAGTAGAGGCAGTCGAATGTGCACACTTTGCCGTCGGTGGGCGAGAGGTTCACGCCGAGGCTCGTTCCGAGGCGGCGGGAATGGATGGGTCCGAAGATGGTGGAGTGGAATAGAACAGTCTGCATCAGTCTTTTTCTTTGATAAAGAGTGCGGAGGCGAGTCCGGTGATAATGGCTATGGCGGCGACGGTTGCGGCTACGACTGCGAGGTCGGGCCAGGGCTCGAGGCGCACGGGATAGGCGGAAGTGGAGAGGAGTCTGGGGTCGCCGGCAAGCTTGATCCATCCGAAGTGCTGCTGCCCGAGGCTGAGGAGGGAGCCGAGGACAAGCCCGGCGGCTCCTCCGGCGAGGGTGACGAGGACGCCTTCGAGGCGGAAAATGCGTGCGGTGAGGCGTCGGGGGGCGCCGAGAGCGCGGAGGGTGGCTGTGTCGTCGCGTTTTTCGATGACGAGGAGGGAGAGGGTGGATATGATGTTGAATGTGGCGATGAGGAGGATGGCTATGAGCATTACGAAAGTCATCCATTTCTCGATGGCAATCATGCGGAAGGCGGCCTCCTGCTGCTGAAGGCGTGTGGCGACCCTGAACGCGGGCCCGAGGGCCTTTTCGACCCGGGGGGCCAGAGCTTCGGGGGAGGCCCCGGGGCTGAGGCGGAGCTCGAGGGCGGAAGCCTCGGCGAAGTTGTACTCCAGAAGCCTTCGGGCGGCGGAGAGGGGTATGATTACGCGGTCGGTGTCGTATTCGGGCTGCTCGACGCGGAATACACCGGTGACGGTGAATTTCTCCCGGCGGTATGCGGCGGCGGGGTTTGCGGGATTTATGCGGCCCATGCGGCGGGGGATGAAAATCTCGGCGCCGGCGTCGGGGCCGGGACGGAGTCCTGTCTCCATGGCCACGCCTACGGAGAGGGTGAGGGCCGTGGAGGCGAATGTGCTGTCGGGGAGGGCGTCAGCGAAGTCGGCTCCGACGGGGAGGCCGTCGATGATGGTGCTGTTGACGTCGACCACCCGGGCGTATTCTTCGGGGACTACTCCTTTGAAGACTACGGGCATCTGGCCTGACGCGCCGACGAGGAGTGCGCGCTCCTCGATGACGGGGGTTGCGACGGCGACGCCGGGCACCGCGGCGGGGAGGGCGCGGGCGAGGGAGTCGGCCCCGCGGAAAGCCTTGCCTTCGACGGGAGTGACCTTCAGCTCGGGGTCGATGGCACTGAGGTGTGCGGCGGCGAGGTCGTTGAAGCCGTTGAAGACAGAGAGGACAATGACGATGGCCGCCGTTGCAACGGCTACGCCCCCGATAGAGATGAGGGTTATGACGTTGACGGCGTTATGGGATTTGGGGGCGAGGAGATAGCGCAGGGCTATCCGCAGGGCGAGCATTACTTGTCTTCGAGGAGGTGGTCGATGTTCTCGATGTAGTCGAGGGAGTCGTCGAGGTAGAACTGGAGTTCTGGAGTCTTGCGGAGCTGGAAGCGTACGCGCTGGGCGAGCTCATAGCGGATAGTTTTCGCGGAGGCGGTGATGCTACGGAGCATTTCGGCGCTCTTCTCTGAGGGGAATATGGAGAGGTATGCCTTTGCAACGGAGAGGTCGGGGCTCACGCGGACGGAGCTGACGCTGACGAGGGTGTCGCGGGTCTTTGCGGTCTGCTGGCGGAAAATCTCGCTGAGTTCCTTCTGCAGTAGGCGGGCAATCTTGGCTTGTCTTGTCGTTTCCATAAAAAATTGGATGAATATGTGTGTTTTTTATCAGTTATGTGAAAGATAAACGCCGCAGGAGTGTCTTTGGTTTGTGGGGGGGCACTCCTGCGTGCGGAAGGTTTTTCTTACTTGACGAGGGCCATACCCTTGCGGAGGGCTTCCTCGTTGAGGGGGATGAGGTGGTGGTGGCGCTCGGGGAGGGTCTTGCGGAGGCCGCGGATTACGGCGTCGAGGCTTACGACGGGGCGGCAGGCCAGAAGCGCGCCGAGGAGAATCATGTTGTAAGTCTTGGCGTTCTTCATCTCGAAAGTGGCCTCCATGGCGTCGACGGGCACGATGCGGATGTCGGTGCGGGTGGGGGCGTGGTGAATGCCGTAGGGGTCGTAGATGAGAGTGCCTCCGGGCTTGACGCGGCTTTCGAACTTGTCAAGGCTCTGCTGGTTGAGAATCACGGCGGTGTCGAAAGTGTCGAGCACTGGGGAGGAGATTCGGGAATCGGAGAGGATAACGGTCACGTTGGCTGTTCCTCCGCGCTGTTCGGGGCCATAGGAGGGCATCCATGAGACTTCGAGGTTGTCCATAAGACCGGCGTAGGCTAGAATCTTGCCCATTGAGAGGACTCCCTGTCCGCCGAAGCCTGCGATAACTATTTCTTCTTTCATGGCTTATTCTTCTTTCAGGGCTTAAACGTTTTTAAGGTCGCCGAGGGGGTACTTCTCGAACATGTGTTCTGCCATCCACTGGTTGGATTGTGCGGGGGAGAGTTTCCATCCTGAGTTGCATGTGCTGACGATTTCCACGACAGATGTTCCGCGCTTGTCGAGGGCGTTCTGAAAGGCTTTTTTGAGCGCGGCCTTGGCCTTGCGGACAGCGGCGGGGGTGTGTACTGCCTGGCGGGTTACGTAGCATGTGCCCTCAAGCTCGGCGAGGAGGGGCGATATGACGAGGGGATAGCCGTTGAGGTCGGCGCGGCGCCCGTAGGGGGTCGTGGCGGTCTTCATGCCCAGGAGGGTCGTGGGGGCCATCTGACCGCCGGTCATGCCGTAAATGGCGTTGTTGATGAAGATTATGACGATGTTCTCGCCGCGGTTGCAGGCGTGGATTGTCTCTGCGGTGCCTATTGCGGCGAGGTCGCCGTCGCCCTGGTATGTGAAGACGAGGGCTTCGGGGTTGAGGCGCGAGGCGGCGGTGGCGAGCGCGGGAGCGCGGCCGTGGGCGGCCTCAATCCAGTCGATGTCGATGTAGTTGTAGGCGAAGACAGCGCAGCCGACGGGTGCGATGCCGATTGCGCGGTCCTCGAGGCCCATTTCGTCGAGCAGTTCGGCCACGAGCCGGTGAACCACGCCGTGGCTGCATCCGGGGCAGTAGTGCGTGATGTTTTCCGTGAGCAGTCGGGGGCGGGCGTAAACCTTGTTTTCGGGTTTGATGATTTCTTTAGGGTCCATGGTCTACTTCTTTGCTTCGGGGTAATGGGAATAGAAAGCGTCGATGATTTCTCCGGGGTTGGGGACGATGCCGCCCATGCGTCCGAAGTGGTGGACGGAGGGCTCGGGGGCCTGGATGGCGAGGCGGACGTCCTCGATCATCTGCCCGGCGTTGAGCTCGACCACGAGAATGCCTCTTACGCGGGCCGCGAGCTCGCGGATGCGGGCGGAGGGGAAGGGCCAGAGGGTGATGGGGCGGATAAGGCCGATTTTCAGGCCTTTGGCGCGGGCCTCCTCAATGGCCTTGAGGCATATTCGGGCGATGGAGCCGAAGGCTACCATGAGGTATTCGCAGTCATCGGTGAAGTATTCCTCGAAGCGCACCTCTGCTTCCTCGATGCGGCGGTAAGTTTCCTGGAAGCGGAGGTTGTTGACTTCCATCTTGGCAGAGTCGAGCTCGAGGGAGGTCACGACGTTGCGGTGCTTGCGGTCGCCCTTTCCGCAGGCGGCCCAGGGGCATTGCTCGCGGATTTCGGCCTCTGTGCGGCGCGGGCGCTGGGGAGGGAGGACCACCTTCTCCATCATCTGTCCGACGATGCCGTCGGCGAGAATCATGGCCGGAGTGCGGTACTTGAATGCGAGGTCGAAGCCGAGGCCCACGAAGTCGGCCATCTCCTGGACAGTCGCGGGGGCGAGGACAATGAGGTGGTAGTCGCCGTGGCCGCCGCCTTTGGTGGCCTGGAAATAGTCGCTCTGGGAGGGCTGGATTGTGCCGAGTCCGGGGCCGCCGCGCATGCAGTTGAGGATTAGGGCGGGGAGCTCGGAGGCGGCGAGGTATGAGATGCCTTCCTGCTTGAGGGAAATGCCGGGGGAGGAGGATGAGGTCATTACGGCCTTACCGGTGGCGGCGCCGCCGTAGACCATGTTTATTGCGGCCACTTCGCTTTCGGCCTGGAGGACGGTCATGCCGGTTGTTTCCCAGGGCATGAGCTCCGCGAGAGTCTCGAGGACCTCGCTCTGGGGGGTGATGGGGTAGCCGAAATAGCCGTCGCAGCCGTATCGTATAGCGGCGTGGGCCACGGCCTCGTTGCCCTTCATGAGTTTTACTTCTTCCATATGAATCAGAAGCTAATGGGTTAAGGTGGAGGATTACTTCAACACCACCCTGTAGACCTCGATGCAGGCATCGGGGCAAACGGTGGCGCAGGCGGCGCAGCCGATGCAGTTATCGGGCTTTGCGGCGAAGGCGAAGTGGTAGCCGCGGTCGTTCACTTCCTTAGGCTGGAGGCTCAGGACGTCGGCGGGGCAAGCCACGACGCAGAGCTCGCAACCTTTGCAGCGGGCCTCGTCGACGGTTACGGCTCCTTGGACTTTAGGCATTTTGTTCTCGGGGTGTTTTTTTGTATGGTTGGAGATTCGTTTTTGGGACGGGGGAGGAGGGGTCAGCGGCCCTGGCAGTGAGGACCGTGGTGGCCGCAGGCATGCTTCGGCGCGGTCTTGAGGGCGCAGCAGCTGTCCTTGGGAGTGGTGCAGCTCTTGCAGCTGTCCTTAGCGCAGGCGGGTACGGGGCATGCGGCGGCGCGGGCGCAGGGAGCGGGGGCGCATGCCGGACGGGCGCAGGGGGCCTGAGTGCCGGCGAAAGCCACACCGAGTCCGGCGCCGAGCGCGAGTATCAGGAGGAGTTTTTTCATACGGATTGTGACGATTGATTTGTTTATTCGCAAATTTGCAAAAAAATCCCCAAACTCGGCGCGTTTTCGTGTTAATTCTTCCTAATGGGTGATTGTTGCGGCTCCGGGAGGAAAGATTTCTCGGGGTAAAAGCGTATCTTTGCACATTATAAAGAATTTTGTCACATAAAACATATACCCTACCACCTTACCAATGAAAACATACAAGGTACTCTTATCGACGGCGGCCGTTGCGCTCGCCTCGGGACTGACGGCCTGGGGCGCTCCCGCCGTCATCACGACATCCACGCCTGGCGGCCGCGTCGTCACCGTGACGGCCCTTACTCCCAATATTCTGAGGGTTGACAATGTTCCCGCCGGGACGGAAGCTCCTGCGCCGAAAGTTGCCCTCACGCCGGCCTGGCCCACGTCGCCCGCGGCATCGGTGGAAGAGCGCTCGTCGGCCTCGTCGATCACCACGACCGAGGGTGTGGTGGCCAGTGTGAATCCCCGGACGGGCGTGCTGACCATCGACGGCGGCAATCCCGGGAGCATAATCGTGGACTCTTCGCTGCGCAACGGCGGCATATCGCTGGCAACGACCTCGGAAGGCTCGTTCTACGGCGCGGGCGAGCGCGGCCACAAGCTCAATCTCCGCGGCGACACTCTCGTGATGTACAACCGCCAGAACTACGGCTATACGGGCAGCGACCCGCGCATCTCGCAGATGAACATCACGATGCCTCTCTTCCTCTCGACCGACGGATTCGCCATCCTGTTCGACGACTACGCCGCCGCGAAGATGGTGGCCGGCAATCCCATAAAATATTTCAGCGAGAGCCCCGCCCCGGTTAGCTACTACTATATCGGAGGCGTCCGGACGCTCGCGGACCTCACGGAGAAGCTGACTATGCTCACGGGGCGTCAGCCGCTGGCCCCGCTCTGGGCGCTCGGCTACATCACCTCGAAGTACGGCTACCGCAACCCGCGCGAGACCGTCGGCGCCATCGACACACTTCGGCGCGAGGGCTATCCCGTGGACGGCATCGTGCTGGACCTCTACTGGTTCGGCAAGGAGCAGGACATGGGCATTCTGGAATGGGACGAGACCGTCTGGCGCAATCCGCGGAAGATGCTCGCGGACCTTCGGAAGAAGGGCGTGAACGTCGTGACCGTGTCGGAACCCTACGTGCTCCGCAACGGGCGCGCCATCAAGAACTACGAGGAGCTTGCTCCGCGGCTGATGTTCGTGCGCGACAGCCTCGGCACGGGCACCCAGGAGGTGAAAATCTGGGTCGGCGAGGGCGGTATGTTCGACGTGTCGAATCCCGAGACCCGCGCATGGCTCACACAGCGCTACAAGGATCTGACGGACCTCGGCGTCGGAGGCTGGTGGGGTGATCTCGGCGAGCCCGAGGTGCATCCCGAGACGGGCACCCACGCCAACGGCCTCAAGGCGCGCGAGTACCACAACATGTACGGCAACGACTGGAGCCGCATCATCTCTGAACTCTTTGAAAACGAATATCCCGACCGCCGTCTGATGACCCTCATGCGCGGGGGCACGACGGGCCTCCAGCGCTACAGCGTCTATCCCTGGAGCACGGACGTGAGCCGGTCGTGGGGCGGCCTTGAGCCTCAGGTGCGCATCATGCTCAACTCCGGCCTCTCGGGTCTGGGCTACATGTCGCACGACGTGGGCGGTTTCGCCATCGACCCGGAGAATCCCATCGACCCGGAGCTTTACGTGCGCTGGCTGCAGTTAGGCCTCTTCTCGCCGGTGCTCCGCACCCACTCGCAGCAGTTCGCCGAGCCCTATCTCTACAAGGAACAGCAGGACATCATCAAGCCCATCATCCGCGACCGCTACCGCTGGCTCCCCTACAACTATACTCTGGCGTGGGAGAACGCCACGAAGGGCTGGCCGGCCGTGCGTCCGCTGAACTTCCACGGCGGAGCTGCGCACGACTCGATCAGCGACGAATTCCTCTGGGGCCGCGACGTCCTTGTGGCACCCGTAATGAAGCAGGGCGCCACCGAGCGCTCCATCACCTTCCCCGAAGGCTCGACATGGATGGACTTCTCCGACCCGAACAAGCGCTACAGCGGGGGCATGACCATCAATTATCCGGCTCCGCTGGGCGTCCTTCCTCTCTTCGTGCGCGCCGGGGCGTTCATCCCCATGGCCGACTATGAGATGAAGAACACGGGCGACTACCGCGCGGACCGCTTCACGGTGCACTATTATCCCGAGTTCGGCTCGGAGAGCGAGTACACGCTCTTCGACGACAACCGACTCTCACCCAAGACAATACAGAACGGCGAATGCCGCTTCATCGACTTCCGCGGCTCGATGGCCGAGGCAGACGGGACAACGGATGTAGAAATCTCCACCCGCGGCGGCTATCCCGGCGCGCCCAAGACGCTCGACATAACGCTCGTGGTGCACGGCATTCCTTCGGGAACGGTCGTTGCCGGCGTTGAAGGCGCCCGCAAGTCGGATATCACCATCGACAAGAAGACAGGCACGGCCACGGCCAACATCCGCATGGACGCCTCGGCGAAGGTGAAGTTCAACCTTCATCTCACCGCCGGTCCGCGCCTGATGAGAAAATGAAACCCCGGAAATACGTAACAATATGTTTTCAGGAATAGTAGAAGAAGCCGCCACGGTAGTCAGCGCCGAGCGCGAGGGCGGCAATCTCCAGCTCAGGATGCGGTGCTCGTTCACGGATGAGCTGCGCATCGACCAGTCGGTGGCGCACAACGGCGTGTGTCTCACGGTGGTTGAAATCCATCCCGACAGCACCTATACCGTGACTGCCATTCAGGAAACCCTCGAGCGGTCGAATCTCGGGGAACTCCGGGAGGGCGACCGTGTGAACCTCGAGCGCTCGATGCTGATGAACGGACGTCTGGACGGCCACATCGTGCAGGGCCATGTGGACACCACGGCGGTGTGCACGGGCATCGAGGAGGCCGACGGGAGCCGTTATTTCGCCTTCCGCTACGAGGTGCCGCGGGAAATGGCCCTGAAGGGCTACATGACTGTCGAGAAGGGCTCTGTGACGGTGAACGGCGTGAGCCTGACGGTCTGCGACTCGGAACGCGACTCTTTCCGCGTGGCCATCATCCCCTACACCTTCGAGCACACGAATTTCCGCGAAATCCGTCCGGGCTCGCGGGTGAACATCGAGTTCGACATCATCGGAAAGTATCTGGCGCGCCTGCGCGAGATAGAACAGGCCTGATTTTTCCCCCGGCCATGAGACATCTTTCTCCCGCCCTCCTGCTCGCGTGCGCCCTTTTAGGTGCGTGCGGGCCGTCGGGTGTCGGCGCCGGAGGCCCTGACAGCCGGATGGAGGCGCTGTACGACAGCGTTGACGCTGAAATGGCCCACAGCGAGGACTACCGCGCGCACAAGGAACAGCGAATAGCCCTTCTGCGGGACGAGCTCGAGACGGAGAGCGCCCCGGAGCGGCGCGTGCGCATAACCGACCGGCTCATAGGCGAGTTCGAGAGCTACAACTCGGACTCGGCCCTCCACTACGTTAATGCCAATCTGGCGTCGCCCATCGTGAACCGCGACGCGCGCGCACGCTCGGCACTGCTTATCCGCAAGGCCGACATCACCTCTCGCGCGGGCCTCTTCGCCGACGCCCTGACCATCATGGCCGGTGTGCGTCCCGACCGGTCGGACACGGCGATGATGGAGAACTACTATTCGACCTACTGCGCAATCTATCAGTATCAGGCGGAATACACGCAGGACAGCGAGTTCCGCGGGGAGTACGAGATGCGGCGCGGGCTCTATACCGACTCGCTTATCGCCGTGGCGCCCGAGGGCTCGCTGTCGAGCATAATCAACCTCGCTCCGGCCATCGCGCGCGAGGGGCGGGCGGAGGAGGCCGTGGCGCTTCTTCGCTCGAATCTGGCGAAATACCAGCCGGGGACGCGCCCTTTCTCCATCCTCGCCTCGATTCTGGCATTTATCTACAAGACGCAGGGCGACACGGAAACCTACAAGCGCTATCTCGTACAGAGCACCATCTCGGACATCCGTGGGGTGGTGAAGGAGAATATGGCCATCCGTGAGCTTGCGACGGTTCTTTTCGAGGAAGGGGACATCGAGCGTGCGAACCGCTACCTGAAGCAGAGTTTCGCCGACGCGAACTTCTTTTCGGCGCGCATGCGCAACGCGCAGTCGTCGCGCATGCTGCCGGTGATAGACGAGGCGTACAACGCCAAGCAGCAGCATCTTCAGGACCTCCAGCGGTTGCTGATTGGCGCGATAAGCATTCTGGCTATAATCCTGATTCTTGCGATAGGCTTCATCCTCCGTCAGTTCAAGCATCTCAAGCGGGCCAATGCCGAGGCGCGCACGGCCAACGAGGGCCTTTCGGAGCTGTCGCACAAGCTGAGCGAGGCCAACGCGGAGCTTGCGGGCATCAACAAGCGTCTGGTCGCATCGGACACCATCAAGGAGGAGTACGCCGGGCGCTTCATGGAGTACTGCTCATCGGCGCTGTCGACCCTGAGCCATTACCACCAGAGCCTCCGGGTGCTCGCCACGCAGGGGAGCCGCGCCGCGCTTGTGAAGAAGCTGGAGTCGTCGGAGATGATTGACCACGCGCTCAAGGACTTCTACAGCAGTTTCGACGAGGCTATTCTCGAGATATATCCCTCTTTCGTCGAGAAGTTCAACGCGCTGCTTCAGCCCGGGGAGCAGGTTGTGCTGAAACCCGGGGAGCTTCTGAATACGGAGCTTCGTGTCTTCGCGCTGATACGCATAGGGATAGACGATTCGGAAAAAATCTCCAACTTCCTGCGGTGCTCAATCACGACGGTCTACACCTACCGCTCGAAAATGCGGCGCCGCGCCCTCAGCCCCGACACCTTCGAGGCCGACGTGAAGCGGCTTTGATGTCAGCCAGAAAAACGTACTTACCAAACTAATATCAAAATATCTGCAAAATAAAACATCTGAAGTATCTTACAATGTGTCTGCTGGCGGTGGTGCTTGCCGTGTCGTGCTCCAGGAGCGACAGCGGCAATTCTCTGACAGGCAAATGGCAGTAGACGGTCACCGAGGACGGGACAACGGTTGTAGCAACCTATGATTTCAAGGACGACGGAAAACTCACGATTGAAGGCGTGGGTGAGGACATCATTGAAACGGCAATGGACAACATGAAGGCTGAAATGACAAACGTGGAGCAGCGCTTTACGGATGTCAGAATCGAGGGGGACAAACTCACAGCCACCTTCGAAGGCCAGGAGGTGACCTTACAGCGGATAGCCGACTGAAAAAAACTGCCCCGGACGTAAAAACCCCGCGCTCATACCGGAATGGGCGCGGGGTTTGGGGTTTAATCCGAGAGGACTCGGGATGCTTATCAGAGGATTACCTTTGTGGCTTTGTTGCCCTGACGGAGGATGTAGATGCCGGAGCGGGGCTTGTCCACGCGGATGCCCTGGAGGGTGTAGTACTCGGCGGGAGCTTCTGAAGTTTCGGGCTCGACGGCGTCAATGCCTAAAGATGTGTTCTCCTTGATAGAGAAGCTCTTGAGGGTGATCTTACCGCCGGAGTTGGGGCGGAAGGAGAGAACCATCTTGCCGGCGGGAGCGGCAACGGGCTTTTCTTCCGTAGTCTCGCCTTCTTCCTCGGCAAGAGCGGCAACGGCTTCGGGAGCGGCAGCGGCGAGAACTACGCCGTAAGCGAAGTCTTTAGCACCGCCGGCAAGGGTGAAGTTGTGAATTTCGGTGTGGTCGGCGTAGTTGTTCTTCTGGAGGGAGCTCTGGAAGAGAACCTCGGTGGCATCGGTGGCGTGGCCGTCGAAGATTGCTTCTACGATGTACTGCTTGCCGGCTTCGAGGCGGAGATAGGGTGAGAACAGGTGGTAGTTGCCGGCCCACCAACCGTCCCACGACCACTGCTTTGTGGCGTCGTCGAAAGACCACTGGTAGTTGGAAGGATCCTCCCAGTCGGTGAAGTCAGTCGTGGCGTAGGGGAGGTCGAGCACGGGACCGACATAAAGCGAAACTTCGGGGGCTTCGTCCTCGCTCTCGCCGTTGGCGTTGGCGCTGGTTACGGAGAAGGTGTAGGATTCGGGCTCGGTGATTGTGATTTTGGCGGAAGCCGCTTCACCGGGCTTGCCGGCATCTTCGATGGTCTTGGATTCGGATCCATCATTCCATTTTACCACAGCCTTAAGGCTTGTCTCGGGGTCGAGGGGCTTTCCGGCGTTGTCGACAGTGGGGTTAGTCCAGCTGAGAGTTACGGTGTAGCCTTCGCCTTCTGCGGCATCCTCGGCCTTAAGGTCGGTTACGGCCTTGGGAAGGCTGGAGGTAGCTTGAAGTTCGAGGTTGCGGATGGTCACGGTGAGGTATCCGGTGGACTTGCTTTCGCCGATGGCGTGGATGCAAAGTGCATAGTCGCCTTCCTCTTCGATTATAAAGGTAGTGTTATGGTCCAGCCAGCCATCACCTTCAAGGACTTCATCAAGTTTGATGAAGGATTCTTTAGGATTGTGACGGTTGGTAACGATGCCTGCCTCATACTGATTATCCTTGCAGGCGAGTTCCTGACGGAATTTGTAGTATCCGGGGGTGAGGTGGAGATATGGCGAAATGGCGTAGTCGTCGAGGGGCTTGATTTCGTCAACCTTGAGTTCAAGGCTGCAAGAGGAGTAACCTTCGTAGATTGTCCATGTGGAGCCATCGTTGTTGGCATCATAGAATGTGAAGGCGGCGAGCCCGGTCTTCGTAGCATCCATTTTGTAGGGCATTTCGGCGGTTGGGCGGCCTACGAAACCGGCGCTGACTTCCATGGGAGTTCCGTCGGAGCAGCCGTTGGCGTTGTAGACGACGACGTGGTAGGAGTATACACCGGCGGTTTCGGGGCAGTCAACCCATGCGTTGAATGCGTCGGGAGTGAGGTTCGAGAAGTCGTCCTTGATCATCGTGCCGTTGCGGTAGAGCTCGAGCTTGGTGATGTCGGCGAGGGTGTTGCCGAGGTGGTCGACTACGGGGTTGGTCCATGTGAGATTTACTTCGAGCTCGTCCATGGGGCTTGCCATGGCGGTGAGGTCGGAGACGAGGGCGGGCACGGGCTTGTCGGAGCGGACAGTGAGGGACTTCATACGGTAGCCCATGAAGGTGTGAGCGTCGGCGCATGCGCGGACGGCGATGCGGTATTCTCCGGGGGTCTCAACGGAGAAGGGGAGGGTGTATTCCTCGTCGTTGCTGTAGCTTTCGTCTACCTTGAATCCGAGGCTGGTGTAGCCGTCGAGGTTCTCGGTGGCGGTACCGATAAGGAATTCGAGCTTGCCGTTGAGAAGGCCGGTATATTTCAGAGCATAAGCTCCGGCCTCGGCGAAGTTCAGAGGCTGGGAGATAAGCCAGTTGTTTTCCTTCTTTTCCTTGTTGTTGTAATCGTCAAGGGCCACCCACTTGGAGTATTCGTTGACTTCCCAGTCGCCGGGGACTTCGGAGTCCTCGCCTCGGCCTGTCGTCCAGTTCTTGGCGAAGTCGGCAGAGGAGGTGAAATCGTAGGTGAAGGGGAGCTCAGCGGCCACTGAGGGCTGGACGGGTTTTTCGGTGACGTCGGTGTTGCCGTTCTCGTCGGAGACGGTGAATCCGGTGACGGAGAGAACGTAGCGGTTGGCCGGGGAGTAGCAATTGATGCCGAAACGCACGGTCATGTTCTCGGTGGGAACGAGCTTAGCGGACTTGAAGACGTAGTCGTCAGGGTTCTTGAAATCGGGGCAGTCCAGGATTGTGGAGGTCATCGCTGCGACGGATGCTTCGGAACCGTAGCAGATTTTGAAGTTTTCGGCGTCAGAGCCCTTGGACTTAGCCCAGATGCCGATTGTGTAGTTGCCGCCGGCCTTTAGGGCTACTTCCGGGGAGAAGAGCCAACAGTCGGCTGCGTTATCGGAATCGTAAGAATGGCAGGCGGCGCTGTTGGTTCCGGGCGTTGCAAGAGCGGACCCCGTGTTGTTGCGGTCGAACTCGAAGGCTTTGCCTTTACGGCTGTTGTTGACGCTCGACCACCCTTCGTCCATCTGGCTGACGCCGGTGAACATGTCGCTCTTGTAAGGGAGGCTGACGCTCTCGGCCATGAGGGACGAGGACATTGCCGCCACTGCAAGGAGTGTGGTAAACAGTTTTTTCATAAGCAATGAGTGTGGTTTTTTTTTGAAATATAGCCGGTCCGCGGGCTTGGTGTCTGCGGACCGGCGGAAAATGATTGATCAGATTCGATTATTTTACGGCTACGCTTGCGGTCTGCGCGCCGGCCTTGACGATGTAGAAGCCGGGAGCGAGGGCGATGCGGGCGGCGCCGTTCATGTCGGTTTCGGCGGCTGCGACGAGGCGACCGTCGGCGGCGAATACTTCAACGGGAGTAGCAGCGGCAGCCTTTACTTCGACGGCGCCGCGGAGAGCGCGGATTCCGAATGCGTCGGCGTTGATTCCGTCGATAGCGGAGGTCTTGGTGAAGTTGACGCGGAGCTTGGTGTAGATGCCGGGCATCTCGAAGGTGTTGGCGCCGAGAATGGGGGCGTCGTCGTTGAGCTGGAGGCTGTAGAGGGCATAACCGGTCTCGGGCTGAGCCTCGACGGTGAGGGGGAGCCACTTCTCGACCTTGGAGCCGTGGGTGTAGGTGTTTCCGGCGGCGTCCTTGACGGTGTAAGAGCCGTGAACGGCGCTCAGGAGGTCGAGGTAAGCGACATCGGAGCCTGCGTTGGACCCGGAGTGGGAGGGGCTCCAGCCGCGGTCGACGGCAATGGAGCTGTCGTGGCCGTTATAGTCGTTGGGGTCCTTGTCGGTTCCCTGATGGATGCAGAGGTTCCAGCTCGTCTGCATTCCGCCCTGCTCCTGGTCGGTGTCGGGACGGCGCTGGGGAAGCTTGTAGAAGAGGTCGTTGAGGTCGTCGGCGGTCATTCCGTTGCCGTTGATGTATAGGCGGCGGAGGTTGGTGAGGTTTGCGATGTCGAGGGTCTTGATGTGGTTGTTGCCGATCATCAGGAGCTCGAGGTCGGGGTTCTTGCTGAGGTCGATGGAGGTCAGCTCGTTGTTGTCGACGTCGAGTTCGGTCATAACGGCCTGAGCGGAGACGTCGATAGCGGTGAGCTTGTTGTTCATGAGGTTGAGGGTCTCGATGACGGGGTTCTTGGAGAGGTCAACGGATGTGAACTTGTTGCCGCAGATGTCGACCCAGCGGAGATATGGGTTCTGTGTGAGGTCGATAGATGCGAGGCCGTTGTTCTTGACGTTGAGGTTCTGGAGAATGGGGAGCTTTGTGAGGTCGATGCTCTTGAGGGGACGGATGTTCTCTTCCTCGTCAATTCCGGAGGCGTATGCCTCGAGGCTCATGAGGTTGGGGCAGTTGGAGAGGTCGAGCTCCTGGATTGCGGTGAAGCTTACGTTGAGGACCTCGAGCTTGGAGTTGCGGGAGATGTCGAGAGTCCTGATGGGGTTGAAGTAAGCGGTGAGAATCTTGAGGTCGGGGGCGTTGGAGATGTCGAGCGACTGGACGTTGTTGTCCCAGAGGCCGAAGATATCTGCGACGTCGCCGTAGCCGTCGATGTCGAGGCCTGCGAGGTCGCCGTAGATTGTTACGGTGTTGCCGATGGCCTTTCCTTCGATGCGCTTGTCGGAGATGAGGCGGAGGGAAGCGCCGGTGTAAGCGCGCTGTTCGTCGTATTCGGCGCGGCCTCCGTTGCCCCAGTCAATCCATATTTTGTCGTTTTCCTTGATGGTGTTCACGCGGAAGGAGAGTTTCTGACCGACGTTGACTCCGAGGGCTATGGAGCTGAGCTCGCCCTGGAAATTGACCTTTACGGTAGCATTCTCGGAGAGGATGAACCAGGGGGAGAAAATTTCCTTGCCGTTGACGGTGAGGCTGCGGAAGCGCTTTCCTTCGGCGGGATAGGTGTAGACGCAGACGGGCACGCCCTTGAGGACTTCGCCGTCGGAAGCGTCCTTGATGGACTGGAAGTAGATGGGCTTCCACTGGGTAACGACGAAATCGCCGTCGTCGGTGTGCATCACCTCGAGGTTGTAGTCGAGGCTGAGGGCCATGTAAGGGTAGAGGCGGTCGACGGTGCCTTTCTTGAAGGTCCCGGTCTTAGTGGCGCCATCGAAGGTGAGGGTGAGGGGGGAGTGGACTGCGGTTCCGTCGCCCTTGACGTCGGAAATCCACTTCCAGTCGACGGAGTTTGCCCAGTCGGTGTCGGCGTGCTCGGCGTTAGAGCCTTCGAGGAGAAGGTTGGGGTCGGAGGAGTACTGCTTGCTGGCCTCGGGAAGGGTGTGGAGCGTGTAGCTCATCGACTCGGCGGTGAAGTTGGGGTTGTTGCGGATGTCGATGATTCTCATGCGTCCGGGCTGCTGTCCGCCGAAGTCCACCCATTCGAGCTTTGTGTTTGAAGCGCGGAAGGACTGGAGGTAGAAAGCCTTCATGAGGTTGATGCGGGAAATCTGTGTGTCGGAGATGTTGAGGTAGCTCACGTTTGGCACGGGGTCGAGGTCGAGTTCCTCGAGGGGGTTGCCGTTGACCATGAGGGAAGAAATCTCCTTGTTGTTGGAGAGGTCGAGGCTTGTAATCTCGTTGTCGGCGATATTGAGGGCCGTGAGTTCGGGGCAGGCGCTGACGTCAATCTGCGAGAGGTCGCAGCCGTTTACGTAGAGCTGATTGAGGAAGGGGCAGTCGGAAACGTCGATGCTCTTGATTCCCTTGTTGTTTGAGATGGAGAAGCTGCGGAGCTCGGGGTAATTTCCCATCTCGAAGGGGTTGTCGTCGTACTCGGTCATGAGGTTGTTGCCGCTGAGGTCGAGCACTCTGAGAGCCGGGAGGTTGATGGGATAGAAGTGGGAAATCGAGCAGCCGTTGAGGTAGAGGTACTTCAGGGACTCACGCTTTTCCTCGGGCGTGCAGATGAAAATCGAGGCAAAGTTCTTGCAGTTTGAGATGTTGAGGTCCTCGAGGATGTTTAAGGCGCCGGCGTGGAGGCACTGGAGGTCGTCGTTGTAGGAGAGGGTTAGCTTCTTGAGGGTCTCGGCGGCGAACTCGAGTGTGAGCGTGGAGCCTTCGGAGGGAGAGTTGACGAGCTTGTTGTGGCTGAGGTTAAGCTGCTGAAGCGGGGTGATGGACGTGAGCTCGAAGGAAGCTATTTCGTTGTCGCTGAGGTCGAGCTCGGTAAGGAGCGACATTCCGGAGATTTTGGCGGAAGTGAGTCTGGCGTTCGAGAGCTCGAACTCGGTGACATTGCCGGACACTGTGATGGTCTTGCCTTTCACCTCGCCGGTAATCCAGCGGTTATAGGCCGCGGCCTTTGGATCCACGGTAAATTTCTTGACTTCACCGTCGCCGAAGTCGATAGACACGGGAGAGGTGGCCGACAGGGCGTTGGGCAGGATACGGATTTCCGTACCGACTTCAGCGGCCGTGTTGAAGACCATCTGACCCTGCGCGGAAGCCGCGGAGCCGTAGAAAAGCACCGAGGCAAGGGCAAGTAGAGTTTTTTTCATAAGGATGTTGGTTAACGATTGTTTTGGATGTGCAAAGATACACCAAAAAATCGGATATTTTACAAAAAGCAGGGGAAATCCACATTTTAACATATGTAAATATTCTTATCCTGCTCTGCGGCCTCCCGCTCGGGCGCGAAAAAAAGCCGGGCACCTGCGGAGGGGTGCCCGGCCTGCGGGAATCGGCTGAAGGGGATCAGCGGATGTAGACCTTGCTTACGGTGCGTCCCTGGCGCCGGATATATAGGCCGGGGGCGAGCTCGGAAGCGGGCATCTCGATGCCCTGGAGGTTGTAGAAGACTATGGGAGCGTCGGTGTCGGCGGCTTCGATGTCGTCGACGCCGGTGGTCTGGTAGAGGCCTTCGTCGCCTCCGGCCTTGCTGTAGATGTGGTTGAGGACGTAGACGAAGTCATCGGTCTTGGAGGCGTCGCCGTCGCCGGCGTTGAAGATTACGCCTGTCGTGCCCTCAGGCACCTTGTATCCCCAGACGTTGTCCCTGACGCGGGTCATTGGAGCTCCGGGCCATGTGCTCTCTGTAGAGCCCCAGTAGTGGATGTAGGGGGTTGCCCAGTTGGTTGTCGCGTTGTTGAAGAACACGTTGTAGTTGCCGGGCTGAGGCTGCGGGCCGGGAGTGTCGCCATGCTTGAAGATAACGGCTGTGGTGGTGGCGCCGTTGTCGTTCATGACGAAGCCTGCGGTGTAGTCGAGGTCGGCGGTCTTGTCGGCGTCGCCGTTGGTGTTGAAGATGACGCTGGTGGTTCCTTTGGTGACTTTGGCTACCTTATAGGAGCGGCCGTCGGAGCCGGTTACGGTCTGCATGGGGATGCCGGGCCATTCGGGCTTGGAGCTACCGCCCCAGTAGTAGATATTTGTCTTGGTGCCGGAGTATGCCACGTTGTAGTCGCCGGTGATGGTGAGTGTTCCGGGCACGGGGTCGGGATCGGGAGTGGGGTCGGGGGTCACGCCGTCCTTGTAAATCACGGCGATGCCGCTTGCGCCGACGGTGCCGGAAATAGTGGTGGCTGTAACGGTGAAAGTTCCGCCGGAAACCTTGTCCCTGTATGTGCCAGCGGGGCAGTATCCGCCGCCGTTTGCCACGGAGACGTTGCCGCCGCCGCCGCGCTTGACGATTACGGCTCCGCCGTCCTTACGGGTTACGGAAGCAGCGCCGTTGCCCTGGGAGAAGTAGTCGGCGTGGCCCTGCATGAGGTTGCGGAACTTGTTGACTTCGGCAATCTGAGGCTGCTTGAACTGAGTTGAGCCTTTCTGACCCATCTTGATAGTGGTGCGGGTGTTGGCCGCGGGACGGGAGAAATAGAGGGCGGAAGCGCCCTGGCGGCATGCTACGATAGCCCACGCGCGGTCAATCTGCGCCTGGGACACATGGGTGGAAGCCTGCCATTCGTTGGAGTAGTCATCGTGGCTCTCGGCCCAGTAGACAACCTTGCTGTCGTCGATTGTGCCTGCGGCCCATCCTGCGTGGGAGCCGGGCACGCCGTCGTTGTTGCGGCACTGGTTGCTGTAGCCGTTGTCGGTGACGGACATGTACTGCGTGTATTCCTTCATGAGGGCGTCGCCGTTTCCTCCGGGGTTGTCGAGGATTTCGCCGTAGTGCCACATTCCGGGCACGCTTGTCACCGTGGACCAGAACCGGCAGCCTTCCGAGGGAAGGCCGATGTGCTTGGCGGCGTCCCAGCGGATGCCCTTCACGCCGAGGCTCTTGAGGTCCTCGACGAAGGCTTTGGCGCGGGCCTGGACTTCGGCGTCCTCGGAGTTTACGTCGCCGTACCCGCCGAGCTGGCCGTGAGTGATGGAGTTGCGGTCGCCGTAGTTGATGCCGCCCTGCCAGCGCACACGGCCGTTGGAGTCCCACCACGTGTCGTGGTAGCCCGAGGCCTGGTTTACGTGGTTGGCCACGACGTCGACGATAATCTTGATGCCGTAGGTCTCGGCCTCGGCGCAGAGGCTCTTGAGCTGCTCGCGGGAGCCGTTGCCGTTGGCGCGGAACTTGAAGTCGTAGGGCATGTAGGCGTAGAACCATTCGGCGTTAGTGGCGCAGTTGCCCTGTACCGGGGACACCTGAACGGCTCCGAATCCGGCTGCGGCGATGTTGGGGAGCTCGGTCTTGATGTCGTTGAATGTCCAGTCGAAGCAATGTAGGATGTTGCCGTCCTGAATAGCGGAAGGCAGACCGTAGTCTGCCGCTGTCAGACTCATCGCCAGTGCGAGGCACATGGCAGAAAAGCTGAAAACTCGTTTTTTCATGGAGTTTTTGATGATAGGTTGGTTAAGAAAGTATGATAAAATCGTTGGCCATCGTCGGCCAATTGTAGGCAAAATTAGTCAAAAATACCCAAAAACACAAGAAAACACAAGAAATTGTGTTGTCAGATCCGGATTCCGAACATTTTTCCGTCGAATTCGAAAGAGATGAGTCCGAGTGCGGCGAGGTCGGCGAGGAGGTCGTCGACCCTTCGGCGGGAGAGGTGCAGGGCGAGGGCGATGCGGTCCTCGGAAACGGGTGCGGAAGGGCTTTCGCGGAGATACTCGAGGATGCGGCTCTGGTCGGCGCCGATGGTGATGGCGCTGGCGGTGGCGCGGGCGCGTCGGCGCCAGCCCTCGACCATGAGGGGATGGGCGGCGATGTTCTCGTCGGCCACGCGGAAGTAAGCTCTCAGTGAGCCGTCGGGCTCGCGGACCTCGACAGGCCTCTCGGGGGCTTCGGGGATGGAGGCGACGATGACGGTCACGCCCGTGTCGATGCTGTAGGCGTGGAATTCGACGGCCTGCGGGGGCACGCAGAAGCGCTCGGCGGCGTACTCGACGACGTAGATGTCCTCCTCGTTGCGGACTCCGGCGATTACGCCGTTGTCCTTTACGCCGATGAGGAGGCGGCCGCCGCTGTGGTTGGCGAAGGCGGAGATGGAGCGGGCTATTTTCGCCGGCTCGGGGATAGTGAGCTTGAAGTCCTGATTCTCGTGCTCGCCTTCGGCCACCCAGGCCCTCACGCGCCGTGCGCCGGGGGTGCAGGGTATATCCTTCATCAGAGGAGGGCGAGGAGGGTTTTCAGGGCATCGAATGTGCGGGCGGGGGCGTCCTGCCAGAAGTTTTCGTACTGGGCGATGTTGTCGGCGGCTCCGGGGGTGTCGCTGACCACGCGGACGCAGACGAAAGGCACTCCCTTGAGGTGGCAGACCTGAGCGATTGCCGCGCTCTCCATGTCGCAGGCCAGGGCGTCGGGGTAGAGGCCGAGGATGTGGTCGACTTCTTCGCGGCGGGAGACGAATATGTCGCCGGAGGCGACGGGGCCGTAGAGGGCGCCGATTTTTTCGGCGAATGAGGCGGGGAGGGCTGTGGGGAAGCGCGCGGGGCATCCGGCGGCCTGGCCGGGGACTGTGCCGGGTCCGCACCAGACGTCGTGGTAAGCCACTTCGGAGGCGAGGACGAGGTCGAGAATCCCGGAGCGTCCGGTGCCTCCGGCCACTCCCGTGTTGATGATGACGGAGGGATGGAAGTTCTCGATGAGCGTGAGGGCGCCCACGGCGGCGTTGACCTTGCCGATGCCGCATTCCATCACCACTGTCCCGAGGGCTCCGATGGAACCGGTGTGGAAGGTGCAGCCGTTGATGGTGACTGTGGAGTGGCCTTCGAGATGGGGGAGGAGGAGCGCGAGCTCCTTGTCCATGGCCACGATGATGCCTATCTTGTTCATATGTCTGTCAGTCTGTTAATTCGCCTACAACGCGGACGTTCATCTGCGGGGAGGCGGGGTCGTTGGTGATAATCGTCACGCGGGCGTTGAGGATGTCGCCGGGGAGAGAGGCGGGGTCGACGGTGACGGTGATTTCGGCGTGGCGTCCGGGCTTGACGGTGGTCTTGCGGGGGGCCGTGACGCCCAGCCCGGGGTCCGGGGTCCAGACGCGGCGGATTTCGAGGGGGCGTTTTCCGCGGTTTGCGATGTGGATTGCGGCCGTGCGCGGGCTTTCGGTGCGCGAGAGCTTTCCGAGGTCGAGGCGCTCGGGTTCGAAGGCCACGACGGGCGCCTTGGCCCGCTCCTTTTCAGTCATTTTCGAGAAATCCTCGATGACGGAGGCCGTCACGGGGAGAGTGAAGGTTTCGCCGTCGGGGCCGTCGGGGCTGACGCTCACTGGTATTTCCTGAAGACCCCAGATGTCGGTGCGGTCGGAGCGGAAATAGATGATGAAGGCTGCCTGCTCGCCGGGAGGAATCCGGCCCGGCTCAAGGGAGATGTGCAGGCAGTCGGGCATGGGGCCGAGCGCCGGGGCGATGGTGTCGTTGGAACGGTTATAGACATTTAGGAATGCCGTGCGCATATGGCCCTTGGGGACGTCGCCGACAAGGACCGAAGCGCGCTGGAGGGCGAGGGGGCCGCGGGCGACCGGGTACTGAGCCTTGACCGAGGCCTCTCCGCCGACGACTACGCCCTTGATTGTGAGCTCGGAGCGCCTGGCGGGGGTGTTGGTATCGACAATCACGCCTTTCTCGAAGCGCCCGAGGCGCCCGGTCGGGTCGTATTCGACGGTGATTTCCGCGGAGTCGCCCGGGGCGAGGGGCGAGCGCGACCAGTCGGCGAGGGTGCAGCCGCAGGTCGTGCGCGCGCGGAGTATCACAAGGGGCTCGTCGCCCGTGTTGACGTATCGGAAAGTGCAACGCGCGGGGCCGGAGTCCTCGTTGAAGGCTCCGAAGTTGTGGAAGGTCTCGCGCCAGAAAATTTCAGGGCCGGCGAGGGCAGCGGAGGCGCCCAGGAGGAGGGCCGCAAGGAAACCGAGTGTTCGCATAACCCTGCAAAGGTACGAAAAATTTCTCAAAAAAAGGCGCATTTTTGTGGCACGGGCTGCGTTGGGGGCAAATCGGACTGTTTCAGCGGATTGCGCCTCCGGTGGCGGCGTGTTGGAAAATGTTAAACGGCAGGATGTGCCGTGCGGGCGTCGGAGGCCCGGTTTTCAGTAGTAACTTTGCATCGTCAGCCGGACATAACGGCCCGGCGGCGAAAATACATTCATCAACATCTTAATCCAAATTTCAGTGCTATGAACACAGAAAACCTCAACACCGAAACCCTCAACAGCGAGGAAAACATCATCGCGGGAACCGACGGCGGCCAGCACGTGGCCGACCAGCCGCTGACCACCACCATCGCGGAGCTCGCGGCTCCCGACCTCCTTTCCGACAGCATCGACCGCCGCATCGTGAAGGTGCGCCCGATGTCGACCCCCGTCGACCAGATCAGCCGTTGCGCGGCCTCGCGCCCGTGCCGCTCCATGAAGGTGGAGTATGCCACGGTGGACGTGCGCCCCGGCGAGCTCGAGCTCAAGGCCGATTGCGGGGGCACGCTCGAGACCGAGGGCGATGTGAGCACGATGGACATCGTCGTGGACCAGCCTCTCGACGTTACGGACACGCTCTTCGTTCCCATGAAGGACGGCAATGAGTCGATCGTGCTCTATGTCTCGGCCAAGCGCGAGGCCAAGGGACGCTACTGCGTGGTGGTCGTCAACCCGCAGACATCGTCCGGTGGCCTCGGAGGCGGCGGCAAGTTCATCCCAAATCTCCCCTCCGGAACCCGTCTTGTCCGCATGGGCCGAGCGGCAGCGGAGCTCGACGTACAGACCGGCCAGTTCTCCGCGCTTCCCAAGCGCGCGAGCAACAACTGCCAGATTTTCAAGATGCAGGTCGAGCAGTCAACGCTCATGAAAATCGCCCGTAAGGAGCTGGGCTGGAACTTCTCCGACCAGGAAGAAGCGGCCATCATCGACATGCGTCTCGGAATGGAGAAGAGCTTCATCTTCGGGCGCGGACTCAAGTTCTTCGACCCCGCGAAGAATCAGGACGTCTACCTCACCGGAGGCATCTGGCATCAGGCGGGAGCCGACCACCAGTTCCCGCTCACCAATCCGGGTCACGCCGACCTCGTGGAGCTGTGCAGCAAGGCCTTCGTTGGCTGCAACGGCTCGAAGCGCAAGATTCTCATCGCGGGCACAAAGCTCCTCGAGGCTCTGAGCAACATCCAGTACAGCAAGGTTGTCTCAGCCGGCGAGACCGTCGTCAAGTGGGGCATCGAGTTCCGCGAAATCCGCTCGAACTTCGGCACGCTCTACGTGGTGCACTCCGAGATTTTCGACCAGTGCGGGTATGAGGACAACGGCTTCATCCTGGATCCCGAGTACGTGACGAAGTACGTCCACATCCCCTTCAACTGCGAGACCCTCGACCTGCGCAAGAGCGGCCAGCGCAACACCGACGCCGTGGTGCTCACGGAGGCAAGCTGCCTCGTGCTCCGCTATCCCAAGTCGCACGTCCGCGTGGTGGGTGTACGCTCGTAACCGACCGCCATGGCGCTTCCGCCCCGCCGAAACAAATTGCCCTGACGGGGCGGACGTGCCATGGCACGTCTTTACATCATTGAATAACAGTCAACTATATAATATCCCCATGAAAACCACAATTTCCAAATCCGAAATGGCTTCCCGCTACCGGCTCTTCGCCGGCCTCGTCCACTCGCGCGAGGACTGCACCGTAGAGTATACCGACGGCCTCGCGCTCGACGCCATGATAGGCGATTCCCTGCGCCGCGCCTATGTCCGCCTACTGAGGGAGGCCCCCCGCGGGCTCCTCGCCGTGGAGGATGTGGCTTCTGCCCTCGGCTCGCCGGAGTCGCTGCGCGAAGGTCTGGCGGTTCTGCGCCTTCCCGAGGCCTGCGTGCGGCTGTTCGAGCTGCGTCTCGAGGGCTGGACGCGCCCGGCGGAGGTCGAGCCCTCCGAAGCCCTTCCGGCGATGCTTATGGCCGCCGACAATATCTACACCTGTCCCGCCCCCGGAACTCCCCGCGCGGTGCTCGGGCCAGACGGGCGCAGTGTCTACCTCCATCCGATGACCTCGCGGGCCGTGATGCTCGCACGCGGAGTCCTCGACCCCGGCCCCGAGCGCTTCACGCTCGACGAGGCCGCTCTCACCCCTCTTTTCCAATCCATTGACCTTGACCTGCCATGACTGAAAACGAACATCTCCGCCGTGCTTTCGGCGCATGGTCCGCGGGAGCCGCTTTCCGCGCGGACCGCGAGCGCAACAAGCGCTTCACCTACGGCGACCAGTGGAGCGACCGCGCCGCCTGCGGGCCCCGAGGACTCACCGAGGGCGAAATCCTCGCCCACGAGGGCCGCACGCCCATCACCAACAACATGATTCGCCGACTCATCAAGACTGTCGTCGGGCGTTTCCGGGCCGTCAATTCGGCGACCGGACGCTACACCGACCCCGTCAGCCGCCGCAACTCCCTTGTGGAGCTCGACTGCCGCCTGCTCGAGGAATTCCTCATCTCGGGCGCCGCGGTCCAGCGCCTGTCGGCACTCCGCCGCGAGGGCGTCCCGGGGCCATGGGTCGACAATGTCGATCCGCGCCGCTTTTTCGTCAATCGATTCTCCGACCCGCGGGGCTGCGACATCGAGCTTGTCGGCATGCTCCACGACATGAGCTACCAGGAGGCCGTGAGCCGCTTCGCCCGCGGCGACGCCGGGCGCACGGTGCTGGTCCGCGAGGCTTTCCGCCGCTGCGTGCTTTCGGACGAGGCGCCCGAAGGCGGCTTCAGCAGTCTTTCATCGCCGGGCGGGGGCGATTTCTTTTCCGCCGACGACCCTCGCAAGATGCGTGTGGCTGAGGTGTGGACCCGCGACGCGGCGCCGGTCCGCTCGGGCGCCGACTTCAGTTTCTCGTGGGTATGCCGCTGGTTCGCGCCGGACGGCAGCCTCCTCGACATCCACACATCGCCCTTCGCCCACCGCTCGCATCCTTTCGCCGTGAAGTTCTATCCCCTTATCGACGGCGAGATTCACTCCTATGTCGAGGGGCTGATTGAGAACCAGAAGTATATCAACCGCCTCGTCTGTCAGGTCGACAACATTCTGGCAAGCTCGGCCAAGGGGGCGCTCATCTATCCCGTGTCGCAACTCCCGGCGGGGGTGAGAATGCAGGACCTGGCGGACCGATGGGCGAGGCCCGACGCCGTGATTCCGATTGTCGGCGCGCCCAATGTGCCTATGCCCGCGCAGGTCGCCGCCAAGGGGACGGCCGACGGTGCATACCGTCTCCTCGACCTCCAGATGAAGCTCTTCGAGGACAATTCCGGAGTAGGCGACGTGCTTCTCGGAAAGAATGTGCCGGCCTCCGTCGGGGCCGAGACCTACAACGCACGCCTCGACACCGCTTCCCTCGGCCTTCTCGACATCTTCGACTCCTTCACCTCCTTCCGCGAAGGCCGCGACGCAAAACTGAAAGGTACCGCGTTGGAATAAATCAAAATTATTTGCAGAAATATTTGCATATTTGCAAAACTTGCCATATCTTTGCGGTGTGAAAACACACACACAGCCTTATTCTCCAACCTTTATCAACATCTTGTTCTATGAGCAATACATTCACCCGCAGCCGCGACGGCGAGTTCGTGGAGATTTGCAGGAACATACTCCGCGAACTCCCCGAGCGGCAGCTTATGCCGGCCAAGACGCTCGCGCAGCTTGCCCTCCGCGTCCGCCCGCGCCACTTCTACGCCTCGGAGGCATCAGCCTCGAAAGTCTATGCGGCCTATCTTCTGGGGCGCGTGCCGGACAAGGACGACGGCTTCTGGATTGATTTCTGCCGGAACGTCGATGCCGTTCTGCGCCAGCGTCCATGGCTCGACCCTGCTTTCGGCATCCGTTATACCCTCGCCTTCAGGCGCCCCACGTCCTTCCATATCTCCCTCCGCTCGGCAATGCGGATTATTCAGAAACATCTCCGTCCTTCCCTTGAACCATGACCATATCCGTTTCCCTTACCCAGCTTCTCCGAGGCGTCTACGCCGATGCGGCGCTTATGAGCGCCTCGGCCGACGCTCCCGCGCGTCCGGCCATTCTCCGCCACGAACACGACCTCGCCCTCCGGCGCGTCGCTGTCTCCGCCTGGGCCACTCTCATGGCCGACATCCTTCCCTTCCTTGCCCTCGGCGAGTTCACCGACGGAACTTCCGGCGAGCCCGATTTCCTTGTAGTAGAGATTCCAGACGAGGCCGCAGGCCGCAACAGCGGAGCAATCCGCCTACAGCTCGAGACGGCCCTTGAGCGCCGCATTCTCGCTATCGCCTACCGCTCCTCGGCCCCGGAAGTCTCGGCGGCTAACGATGCCCTCGCCTCGGCAGCCCTCGCGGCCCTTGCTCGCCTGACCTCCCCCGAAAAAATCCCCGCCATCCGCCCGTGGGGATGAGAATTATAAGATTTAAGGCCTATAAACACACTTAGGCCCAATAAGCTCTGTGCCCTATCGGGCATAGCGGGCTTATTGGGCCTGAAAATTGTCGGAGGGGTCCTTAGAGCTTCTCGGCGATGAAATCGATGATGCGGCGGCATGCCTGACCATCGCCGTAGGGGTTGGCCTTGAGACTGTTGGCCTTGTAGTACGCCTCGTCGTCGAGGAAGCGGGCGGCCTCCGTGACGATTTTCGCGCGGTCGGTGCCCACGAGGCGGATAGTCCCGGCCTCGAGAGCCTCCGGGCGCTCGGTCACTTCGCGCATCACGAGCACGGGCTTGCCGAGCGAGGGCGCTTCCTCCTGAATGCCGCCGCTGTCGGTGATGATGAGGTAGCTCTGCTTCATCATGTAGACGAAGGGGAGGTAGTCGAGGGGCTCGATGAAGAACACGTTGGGATGTATCGTGCCTCCGAAAGTCTCGGCGATGGGGCGGCGGACATTCGGGTTGAGGTGCATGGGATAGACGAAGTCCACGTCGGGATAGCGCTCGGCGAGATCCTTGATGGCGAGGGTGATGTTGTGGAATCCTTCGCCGAAGTTCTCGCGGCGGTGTCCGGTCATGAGCACCATGCGGCGCTTTCCGTCGGCGAGGCGCGCGGCCACGTCGTATCCGGCCTCGGCCATTCCGGCGGCGAGGGTCCGGTCGAGCTCGGCGTCGCCTTCGATTTTGGCGACGACGGTCTTCAGCGCGTCGATGACGGTGTTTCCGGTGACGGTAATCTGCGCGGGGTCGACGTTCTCGGCAAGGAGGTTGTCGCGGCTCTTGCCCGTGGGGGAGAAGTGGAGGGTGGCGATGCGGCCGGTGAGGCGCCGGTTCATCTCTTCGGGCCAGGGGGAGTAGATGTCGCCGGTGCGGAGTCCGGCCTCGACGTGGCCTACGGGAATCTGTTCGTAGAAGGCGCTGAGGGCGGCGGCGGTGGAGGTCGAGGTGTCGCCGTGTACAAGCACGAGGTCGGGGCGGTCGGCCTTGAGGATGTCGCGCATTCCGGTGAGGATGCGGCAGGTGACGTCCGTGAGGTCCTGGCCCTGCTTCATGATGTTTAGGTCGTAGTCGGGGGTGATTTCGAAGAGTCGGAGCACCTGGTCGAGCATCTGGCGGTGCTGGCCCGTGACGGCCACGACGGTCCGGAACTCCCCGGAACGTGCCTGGAGGGCCTTCACGAGGGGCGCCATCTTTATGGCTTCGGGACGGGTCCCGAAGATGAGCATTATCTTTTTCATCAGAAATTCTTTGTGATGTACCACCATACGAAGCGGAGGTAGTCAATGTCGTGCTTTATGCGTTTCGGCTGCCTGATGAGGCGGTAGAGGAACTCGAGCTTGTGCTCTGCCATCCACTTCGGGGCGCGGGGGACGTTTCCGGTGTAGACGTCGAAGCTTCCGCCGAGGCCCTGGTATATTGCGCGGTGGCGCTCGAGCATCTCGCTCATGAGGAGCTCCTGCGCGGGGGAGCCCATTGCCACGAACACGACGTCGGGGCGCTTTTCGGCTACGTCCTTCAGCAGGGCCTCGCGTTCCTCGGGGGTCTTGATGTATCCGTCGCGGTGGCCGAGAATGCGTATGCCGGGGAACTCCTCGCGGAGTTTCTTCACGGTTGCCTCGTGGACCGCGGGCTTCGCGCCGACGATGTAGAAAGTCTTGCTGTCGTGGAAGCGCCGGATGATATGGAGCCACATCTCGCATCCCGCGAGCTTCACGGCTCTTTCGGCGCCCTTGATTTTGGCCGCCGCGACTGCGCCGGCGCCGTCGCAGTAGGCGATGTTGTTGTTGATGATGGGGAGGGTCTTCTCGTTGGCGTCGAGGAGCTTGTGGGCGTTCACGGCCACGAGGATGCCCTTGCGTTCGTCGGCGAAGTCAATGAGCTGGTCGGCGGAGGTGAAGGGGTACACCAGAGCTCCCCGGATGTTCACGCGCTCGGGGTAGCTGGGTGTGGTCCCGGCATTGGGCTTCTCGCTGCTCATTTCTTGAATATTCCGCAGAAATCGAGAATCACTTTATCGTCGCGCCAGGGAAGCGAGCGGAAGGGGGTGTGGGCCGTGAGGAAGACCACGATGTCGGCCTTCTCGTATGCCTCGAGGTAGGGAGTGAGTTTGAACACGCGGTGCTCCTTGACGTTGGGCTCGACAACGAGGATGTCGGCGTTGTTGCAGCTCTGCATCACCTTGGTGATGATGTATTTTGCGGGGCTCTCGCGGAGGTCGTCGATATCGGGCTTGAACGCCACGCCCATCATGGCCACGACGGGCTTGCGCTTGTTGTCGAGCTCGAAGCGGAGCATGGTGTTGAGGATTTTCTCGGCGCACCAGTCGGCCTTGTAGTTGTTGATGCTGCGGGCTGCGGCGATGATTTTTGCCTCCTTGGGGTAGGCGGCGGTGATGAAGTAGGGGTCGACGGCGATGCAGTGGCCGCCGACGCCGCATCCGGGCTGGAGGATATTTACGCGGGGATGGCGGTTGGCCAGGGAGATGAGTTCCCAGACGTTGATGCCGGCGCGGTCGCAGATGAGCGAGAGTTCGTTGGCGAAGGCTATCTGGACGTCGCGGGAGGAGTTCTCCGTGAGCTTGCACATCTCGGCGGTGCGGGCGTTGGTGGGATGGAGTGTGCCCTGCACGAACTGGGAGTAGAATTCCTGAGCCTTCTTTGTGGATGCCTCGTCGATGCCGCCGATGACGCGGTCGTTGTGGACGAGCTCGTAGATTACATTTCCGGGGAGCACGCGCTCGGGGCAGTATGCGATGTATATCTTTCCCTTGAGCTCGGGGCGCTCATTATAAATTATTTCGGCCATCATTTCTGTGGTGCCTACGGGGGAGGTGGATTCAATCACGTAGAGGTCGCCTTCCTTGAGGAAGGGGATGACGGCGCGTGTGGCGGATTCCACGAAGGACACATCCGGCTCGTGGTTGCCCTTGAAGGGTGTGGGGACAACCATGAAAAAGGCATCGGCGGTCTCCGGGGAGGTCTTGGCTCTGAGCTTGCCTGAGGAAATCACTTCCTTGAGGTAGTCTTCGAGTCCGGGCTCGATAATGTGAAGCTCGCCGGCGTTTGTTTTGTCTACTACTGATGGATTTATGTCAACACCGACAACGTCGACGTTGCCGTTGCGGGCTGCTATGATTGCGGTGGGCAGGCCGATGTAGCCGAGCCCCATAAAGCAAGCTTTCATTTCGAGATATGTTTTATTATCAATACGGATATGACTTTGGTTATCTTCGCAAAGTTACGAAATTTTTTGTGTACAGCCAAGGAAATGGTCCTCTAATTGTCTACAGGCCCGTTTTGTGGTTTGACGTCGGATTGACTGTCAGTACTTTATAATTGTCAGGCGAACCGGTCACGATAAGGGCTTGCGCCCCTGCTTTCCGTAGCATTTCGACAGCTTGAGCCGAGGGGAGGGCCATCGCGGCCGTGGCCAGGGCGTCGGCGCGGCCGCAGTCGCTCCCCCGGAGGATGACGGTCGAGGCCAGGACGTCGCCCTGGAACGGCCGCCCCGTCGAGGGCGAGATTGTATGGCCGATTCTCCGGCCGTCGGGTCCGGTGCGGTAGTTGCGGTAGTTGCCGCTGCTGGCTATGGAGGTCAGCTCCGGGCCGAAGGGTCGGACGGTGAGTCCGCGGCGCTCGTCGGCGTCGGCCACGGGAGCCTCAATCTGGATGTGCCAGGCGCGTCCGCGGGGATTGAGGCCACGGAGCACTACTTCGCCGCCGATTTCCACCATGAAGTTCTCGACGCCGTTGCGCATCAGCACGCGGGCCACGCGCTCCACGCCGTAGCCTTTGGCTATGGCCGAAAAGTCGAAATGCGTCAGGGGATGTTTCTTCGTCAGGAGACCGTCGACGCCGATATGGCAGTCGCTTATGCCCACGAGCCTGAGAGCCGCGTCTATGGCCGAGTCCGAGGGCTCGGTGGCGGGGACGCCTCCGGGCCCGAAGCCCCAGAGCTCGACGAGGGGGCCGACCGTGGGGTCGAAGGCGCCCCCGGAGAGGGCGCTGACCTCCTGCGATGTGGCGAGCACCTCGGTGAAGTAGCTGTCGGCCCGCAGGCTTTTGCCCGAGTTGACGGCAGAGACGAGCGAGGTGGGGTTGAACATCGACAGCGAGCGGTCGACGCGCCCCATTTCCTCGAGAATGGAGTCGTTGAGGTCCGAGGGCGATTCGTAGGTGATGTGGAACATGGTTCCCCACACCGCGCCCGAGTACATCCTGTATTTATTTTCCCCGCAGCTTGCGAGTGTCAGGAAAAATGCCGATATTAGCAGTATGAAAAATTTTCGCATCCGTGAGTGTTTTGCCAAAATTACGAATTTTTTTGCAAACGAAAAAGCATTCCGGATTGTTTAAGCGTCAACCACATTAATTCCAACGATATGTCGAAATCATTTCTGTTTCTCGCCGATGGCTTCGAGGAAATCGAGGCTCTGGCCACCGTGGATGTCCTCCGCCGCGCCGGCATGGACGTCAAGACTGTATCTATAAGCGACAACAAGACCCTCACGGGCGCCAAGGGCATGGAGGTCCGCGCCGATCTTACCTTCAAGGAGGCGGACTTCGGCGGCTCCGACTGGCTGATTCTTCCCGGCGGGATGCCCGGTGCGGAGAATCTTCACACCTGCGCCCCCCTCAACGACCTCATCAAGGTCCACCACGGCCGTATCGCCTCCATCTGCGCCTCACCCTCGCTGGTGCTCGGGCCTACCGGGGTTCTCCGCGGCCTGAAGGCCACATGCTATCCCGGAATGCAGCATGACCTCGTTGCCGGTGGCGGCATCTACGAGGCCGATGCCCGCGTGGTAGTCACCGACCGCATCATCACGGCCTGCGGACCCGGTGCCACCTTCGAGTTCGCCCTCGCCATCGTCGAGGCCACCCTCGGCAAAGCCGCCGCCGACCAAGTAGCCGAGGCGATGCTGATAAAGGACTGAACCCCTGTCTGAAAATAACACTCGTAAATCCACGAAGCGGGTGTGTCAAAATTCAAATTCACCCGTTCGGGGCGGACGCGCCATGGCGCGTCCCTACTGGCTTTCAACAAATTATGGAGGTGAAAATTCTTAGAATTCTCACCTCCATAGAATTTTGATACATCTCCTTCGATAGTTGATTCCGCAGTTTTGCGACACCAGTAAGTTTCTGGGATACGGTAAATTATTCCGAAATTTTGCAGTACGCTTATTCGTTTTCGAAAAGGCTTCGGATTTCTTTGTCGAAGTCGGAATCAATCTGCTGTGTAGGATTGAAAAGGTCGTACTCTTCTTCGGCTTTCGTTTTTGCTTCGGAAGCGCTTATGGAGCCTTTGTCGGGAAGGATGCTGTAGTCATTGAATGACAGGAATTTGTTTATGCTGGCGGCAAATTGTTCCATATTGAAAACATTGCCTCTTTCAATCTGTCCCTCAATATAGTCAAAATACGATGAGACAGTCCTTTCCAGCGAGCGTATCTCCTTCTCGGAAAGGTAATTTTTAGCTATTGACACATCCGATTTCAGAATTCGTCCGTCTGGAGCGAGTTTCCAGGTTGAAAGACCCATATTGGGTTTTGTGTGGTCTGCTCCGGCATGGATAATTTCAGCGGCGGTATGGCCGGTGATGGCATAATGAAACCGATTCTGCACCATGGCATAAAAGTCCTTGGTTGTAGGGGACAGGCGGTCGTAATCAATGCTGCACTCTGCGTAGATGTCCGTAATCTGTTGCCAGATGCGTCTTTCGCTGGCTCTTATCGAGCGGACGCGTTCAAGAAGTTCACGGAAGAAATCCTTGCCGAAAACGGTTGACCCCTGCTTGAGTCTGTTGTCATCAAGAACGAATCCTTTGCGGATAAATTCATTAAGGACCCGAGTTGCCCACTGGCGGAAAAGGGTGGCCTGACGGCTGTTTACGCGATATCCTACGCTGATTATTACATCAAGGTTGTAGTAGATGCGTTCGCGTTCAACTTGACGTTTCCCTTCAGTCTGAACTGTTCGAAAATTTCGAATAGTTGCCTCCTCTGATAACTCGTTTGACGTAAATATTTCTTTGAGGTGGTAGTTTATTGTGTTTACTTCCACGCCAAAGAGTTGCGCCATACCCTTTTGCGTGAGCCAGATGGTTTCGTCCTCTACGAATGCCTGTATCGTTCCCTCGCGTTCGGGAAGATTGTATAATACAAATTGGATGTCTGCCATAATGTGGTGTAATTGAGGGGTACGGTTTTGATAAATGAGCAATACAAAAGTACATAAAAAATCGATATCTACAAAAATCCCACCCCGTGGGCGGAAGGCCGCGGGGTGGGACAGTAGGTTCAGGGAGTGGGATTTAGAACTTAACCTTGGAGGTCTTGTTGCCCTGGCGCTTGATGAAGATGCCGTGGGCGGGGCTGTCTACGCGGATGCCCTGGAGGTTGAAGTACTCGACGGGAGCGTCGGCGTCCTCAGCCTCGACGGCGTCGATGCCGGAGGTCTGGAGGGCAAGAGCCTCGATTCTGAAGTTCTTGACGTAGATATTGTAGCGATCCTTGATGGAGGAGGCGTGAATGCCGAGGCAATATTCATTGGAGGCGTCGCGGGCTTCTGCGGCGGGAAGGTCAACGCTTGCCGTGAGGGTCTTGAAGTCGCTGCTGTATTTGAAAGCGGACTGTTCCATAACTTTGATGGTCATAGCCTCGATTGTGCGTTCGTGGCCAAGGAAGACTTCGAAGCTTTCCTCGCCGAAACCTGTCCGGGCATCAAAGGAAACCTGTACCTTCGTTGCATCGCCGAAGTTGACAAGAGGAAGCATGACCCAATCATCAGCGTCGTTCTTAGGATGATAGGTGTATTTAATACTGCCATATGAGGAGTCGTAGGTCCATGCGCCCATAATTGCGCCGGTGAAGCTGTTCTCTTCAGCGTCGTCGGCAACGTCAAAAGTCTCGCATTCGGCGAAGTACTCTTCTGTGACGGTAAAGGTGTAAGGGAGTTGTCCGGTAGTTATTTCGGTTGCGGTGACGTTCTCGGAGACGGTTTCGCTGGTGTTTTCGCCGAGGACGAGGCGGAAGCCGATGGTGTGGTCGCCGGCTGTGAGGGAGAGGGCCACTGGCACGTCGGCGCCCGGGGCGCAGTCAGCCTTTGTCTCGACGAGTTCGCCGTCAACAAGGATTTCAAGCGACATGTTGGCGGTGAGGGGATTGTCGGAAGCGTCGACAGTAGGCATGCCGATGGTTGCGGTGTAGCTGCGGTATTCCATCTTGCTGTCCTTGATTACGGGAGCGGCGGGGATTATCTCGGGGAAGTCAGCGTCCTCGATCTTGATGCTGTTGACGTAGATGCGGTTCTGGTCGGCCTGGCTGGTGGCATGGAAGCCGAGGCAGACAGCGCTCATGTCGGCGGGGATGTTTACTTTGGCGGAAAGTACGGTGTAACCGTCGTAGATCACATCTTCTTTCTTGAGTACTGGGATGGTCATACCGGCTACGGTGCGGGCATCGCCGAGCTTGACTTCGAAACTCTCGGGGTATCCACTGCCTCCGTCCTTTGTCTGGACTGAAACGGACACTTTTACCCTGCGGGATGTGCCGAGATCAACCATGGGAAGAATCATCCAGTCGTCGGCGGCGTTGTAGGTGCTGTACTGGTAGACAAAGGCCCCCTGGGTATAGGTCCAGCAACCGTTGCCAGAACTGGAGCCATCGTTTGCCACGTCAATTACAACGAGCTGTTTGAAGGCATCCGCGGAGGCTGTCATCTCGTAGGGGAGGGGGAAGGAAGGCTCGGTGGCGGTTACGGCGTCGGAGATTTCCCCGCTGAGCTCGTCACCGAGTTTTGCCTGGAAGCTGACGGTGTGCTGTCCGGCGGAGAGGTTGTACTCGAAGGTGGTCTCTTCGCCGGCCTTGAGGGCCGTCTTGGTGTCGACGGTGGTGCCGTCGACCTTGCAGAGGAGTCGGAGGTAGCCTGAGAGGGCGTTGCCTTCGGTGTCGAGCGAGGGCATCTTCACGGTGGCGCTGTATGCGAGGCCGTCAAGGGTGGAGCCTACGAGCACGGGGGCTGCGGGGATGATTACGGGAGCCTCGATGGTGAACTTTGTGCTCACGGGCGCGCTCTCGACTCCGTTGAGCACGGCTACGAATGAGGCGGTGTGCTCGCCGACAGCCGAGATGGCGTAGGAGAAGTTGAGCGATTCGCCGGGTTCACCGGATTTGGAATCGACCTGCGTGCCGTCCATGAGCATGCGGAGTTCGACGGAGCCGGAGAGGGCGTTGCCCTTGGTGTCCTTGTCGGGCACGCCAACGGAGGCGGTGAAGGTGCCGTCAGCGAAGGCGGACTCGGCAATGCCGGGAGCGGCGGGGACAATCTGAGTCTCCTCGGAGCCGGCGGCCTCGATCTTTATGTCCTTGATGTAGACACAGTATTTGTACGCGGGGCTTGTTACGTGGAAGCCGAGATGCCACTCGGTGTTGCCGTCCTCGGGTACGTCGATTTCTGCGGAGAGCTCGCCGTAGGATGTCTGGGTGAATGCGGATTTAGCCAACACGGGAACGGTCATTGCGGCGGCAGTCGCGGAGTGTCCGAGTTTAACCTCGAAGTCTTCCTTGTCGGACTGGGTTCTGATCTGGAAGGAAACCTTTACCTTCTTGGCTGTGCCGAAGTCGACGGCAGGAAGAATCAGCCAGTCGTCGGCCTGGTTGACATTGCTGTAGGTGTACTTGAAGGCATCGGTGGGGTGGCCTGCGTAGAACCAAACGGCTTTGGGGTCGCCGGAAGGGTCTTTGGTCTTGTCGTTGTTCTCGTCAAGTACTGTGCACTTTTCGAGGTTCTCCTGCGACGCGGCGAAGGAGAACGGGAGGGAATAGTCTGCCGCGGATAGGCTCATGGCGGAGGCGAGAGCCGCTGCGGCAAGAAGAGTAAATTTCTTCATAGGCCTGGAATTGAGTGAATGGTGAATAGAAAAGGTCCGGAGACCGGCTAAGTCTCCGGACCTATGAATTTGGTTTTGAGATGCTTAGAGGATAATTTTGGCGGTGGAGCCGCCGGCCTTGACGATGTAGACTCCGCGCTCGAGGGCGATGGGAGCGTCGGCGGGGCCGTTATAGACCTGCTGGCCTGCGATGTTGAAGACCTGTGCGGGGCCTTCGGCTCCGGAGATGGTAATCCGGCCGTTGCGTGCGGCAATCTGAACCTTGGATGCGGGGGCTTCGATTTCGTCGATTCCTGAGAATCCGCCGATTACGTGGCGGGGAGAGGAGTAGGCGTAGTTGGTGAAGCGTATTGTGGTGACGTCGCGGTAGTCGTCGTGTTCGAGCCAGAGGGGGCGGATTTCGTATGCGTAGGTGTAGTCGTCGGGGGTGTCGGCGGAGGTGTCGATGGTGAAGGTGTTGCCCTTCACTTCGTTGATAGCGGCGCCGTAGTCGACCATGTCGCCGGGCTGGAGGTCGATGGAAACTTTGATGTCATCGACCCAGAAAGCGCTGTAACCGGAGCCGTAGAAGACGAGACGGGTGCGGGAGCGGTCGATGCCCTGCACTTCCTCAATCAGGTCGGGGTCGGTGTAGTCGGCGGGATCGGGGAAGACGAGGGTCTCGGACTTTGTTGCCCAGGAGGTGTTGGCAAGATCGGTGTAGTGCTTGTCGTTGTTGTAGATGGGCTTGTAGTCGATGTTGCGGGGGTCGTACCAGTTGGTGTTCCAGGCGTAGAGGGCGAATCCGCCGGTCACGCTTGTTGCCTCGTTTGCGAGCTTGGCTTCGACCTTGATGGCGGGATTTGCCACGCGGGAGAGGTCGTAGTCGGGGGAAACGAGGTATGAGCCGCCGAAGATGTCGGCGTTGTCGCTACCGGAGAAGTACTGGAAAGCGTCGACGCCCATGGCGCCCTGCATATATTCGGGGAACTTGACCCACCACCCCGGACAGTCGGGGATGAAGTCCCAGGTTGCGCCGCGTCCTTCGTGCTTTTTCAGGGTGCCGGTGGACTCGATGTCGTCGAAGGATGTCTGAGCGAGGACGAAGTTTTCGGCCTTGGATGCCTTGTGCATCTTGTAGACGATTACCTGAAAGAGGTCTGCGCGGAATTCGGAGTCGTCGTAAGACCAGGAGACAGTCACGCCGTCTTTGCCGACGGTCTCTTCGGTGACAACGGGCGAGGGGGACCATGCTACGGCGTGAGCGCCGAGGATTCCGCCGAGGGCGAGCGATGAAGCGAGTAAGAGTTTTCTCATTATGAAATGTTGTTGGTGTTATAAATCGATTGTAAGAATATGCAAATGTAATTACTTTCTGCGGAAAATGCGACAGATGCAAGTTAAAGAATATTAAAGCGCAGGAGCGGCGTAAACAGACCCGATAGGCCTTGAGGTCACTGTGGGGCTTATCGGGCCTATCCGGTCTATTTCTTCTTCCGGCGGTCGTTGTGGATTTTGATAGCGAAGATGATGATGGAGCTGACGGAAGCGATTACGTTTGTGATTACAATGGGCCAGTTGCTGAGCATGATGCCCTGGATGACGAAGAAGATGGATCCGAGTCCGAGGATGCAGAATGTGGGGAGTGCGATGCCGTCGGTGTCGCGTGTCCGGATTGTGGCGATGGCCTGGGGGAGGTATCCGAGGACCATGCAGAGAGCTGCGGCGTAGCCGATGATTTCGAGTGCCATGGCGTGGGTGTGTGTTTCGGTATGGTTTCAGGGAAAAAATCACCCGCCCGTGCCCGGAGGGCTGAGGCGGGTGACCGATTGATGTGTGTTAGTTCTGTAATTGAGTCGGCCGGAGGCCGTGTGTCTTACAATTCTAAGTCGAAGGAGGGAGTCGCAGCAGGATTACTGTTCGAGTGTGCAGATGCTAACTCGGTTCCAGGACTCTTCCTCGAACATGTTGCCGATGCCTTCGCCTTCAGCGGTGATGCGGTCAGCCTTGATTTTGTACTTGTTGATGAGGGCGTTCTTGACGGCCTCGGCACGGTTCTTGGCGAGCTTCACGTTGAAGTCGTAGTTGCCGTCCTTGGAAGCGTAACCCTTGATGACAACCTTGCAGTTGGGGTGGCTCTTCATGTAGTCGGCGATCATTGTTACGTTGGGCATCTGGTCGGCGGTGATGGCGTGCGAGCCGATGCGGAAGAATACGAAGCGGACGGAGTTGTACTGGTTGGCAACTTCCTTGACAACCTGGACTTCGGGCTTCTTGTTCTTGCAAGCCTCGAGTTCGGCGGCGAGTTCGCCGGCCTTAGCCTGCCAAGCGCCGGCGGTAGCTACGCAAGCGTCGAGCTGGCCGCGGAGGTCGTTGATCTGGCCGTTGAGGGCGTCGATTTCAGCCTGATTGTAGGGCTTCACGCAAGCGAAGCCGGGGCCGAAGTTGTAGGAGACGCCTGCCATTAGGTTGAAGGTGGCGTTGTTGATGTCGTAAGCGCAGGAGGTCTGCTTCCATTCGCCGGGGTTGTAGAAGTTGTTGCCGTCGGTCATGTTCCAGTTGATGCTGGGCTTGATCGAGATGGTGAGGGCGTCGGAAACGTTGAAGTTGAAGTTGAGGCCTACCTTGGTAGCGAAGTAGTTCCAGTCTTCGCGCATGCCTTCCTGCTGAGCGCGGTTGATGAATTCGTGGCCCCAGCCGGCACCGGCAACGGCCTCGATTGTGAAGGGACGGGTCTTGCAGCTGTAGCCGCCGAAGAGGTTGAAGAGGTCAACGGCGCCGTACATGCCTACATAGGAGTTGTCGAAAGCTGTGGTGGAATGAACGCGGCCCTTCCAGGAGGAAGTGTTCACGCCGAAAGCGGACTCAATGCCGAGGGCGAATGCAGGGGTAACCTGCTTCTGGATGTGGAGGCCGGCAACGCCGCGCATGGAACCCCAGAAAGCGTGGTGGTTCATAGGAGTGGTCACACCGCCGTCGAGACCGATGGACCAGTTGTCAAAGAATCCGGGCTGTTCAACAGCCTGAGCGGAAGCGGCGAGTGCACCCAGTGCAACTGCTGCCGAAAGGAGAACTTTCTTCATAAATAAAAGCTGATATTGTGTCTATTCGGGGACAAAGTTACGTTATTTAGTTGGAATGAAAAAATTTTTTTAATAAAATTATTTAATTTGACCCGCAAAAAGGTGGTTTGAGGCCTCTTTTCGGGGGATTTCTGACGTAAAAACACGTGCGGCGGAGGGAAAGTTTGGGAGGATGTGCGGATTTAACGCTGTTAACTTAACTGGTGGCCGGTTTTTAATAGAGGCGGCGCCGGAATTCAACACAACCGCCCTCCGGATAACTGACCGCCCGGGGGGCTTCTCTCTTTTTACTTCGAGGTGGCGGACCAGCCGCCGCCGAGGGATTTGTAGAGGGAGATGAGGGCGAGGTATTCGTCGCGGACGGCGTTGGAGAGTCCGGTCTCGGCGTCGAAATATCGCCGCTGGGCGTCGAGGACGTCGATGTAGCCGATGGAGCCGGCGCGGTACTGGATGTATGCGAGCTCGACGTAACGACGGGCGGCCTCGCGGAGCTCGCGGCGCCGGATGGTTGTCTCGCGGCGGGAGCGCATGGCCGAGGCGGCGTCGGAGACCTCGCGGAAGGCGGTGAAGACGCGCTGCTCGTAGTTGTACTTGGCCTCGTCGTAGCGGGCGAGGGCAGCCTGGTATTTCCGCTTGTTGCGTCCGAAGTCGAAAACGGGTCCGGCAATGGAGCCTATGGCGTAAGTCCAGGGCGAGGAGAAAAAATTCACGAATCCGTCGTCCTCGAATCCTCCGGTGAAGGCGAGGCGGAGTTTGGGGAAGCGGTTGGCATAGGCCACACCCACGCCGGCGAGCGCGCTCTTGAGCTGCTGTTCGGCGGCGCGGAGGTCGGGGCGGCGCTCGAGGAGGGTGGAGGGGAGCCCGGAAGGCAGTCCGATTTCGAAGGAGTGGCCCATCGTGAGGCGCCCGCGCTCAATTTCCTCCTGAGGGAAGCGCCCCATGAGTATGGATATGGCATTTCGGGCGGCATCGACCCTCTGCTCGAGGTTGGGGACGAGGGCGGCGGTGGTCTGGTATTCGACCTGGGCCTGACGGTATACGATTTCGGAGGTCAGGCCGCCCTCGAAACGGAGCTTCGCTATCCGCTGGCTCTCGGCGCGGGTGGTGAGGGTGCGTCGGACGATGGCGAGCTCGTTGTCGAGGGCCACGAGTGTGTAGTAGGCAGTGGCGGCTTCCGCGACGAGGGTCATGCGCATGGCTCTTTCGTTCTCGACGGAGGCCATGAAGTCGGATGCGGCGCGTTTCTTTGCCCATGAGAGACCTCCCCAAAGGTCGACTTCCCATGCAACGGTGGCCTTTATGGCGGCCTCGGGGTCTTTTTTTACGCCTTCGCCTCGGGTGTCCGTTGTCTCGTGGTCCACGTATGCCTGAGCTGAGAGTGTGGGGAGGAAGTCGGCCTTGGCGAGGCCGTAGAGAGCCCTTGCCTGCTCGATGCGGGCTCCGGCGGCGAGGAGGTCGCGGTTGTGGTCGAGGGTTTCGTTGATGATGCTGACGAGGGAGGGGTCGCCGTAGACCTGCCACCACTCCATGTCGGCCACGGTGAGGGAGTCGGACTCGACGGTTCCGGCGATTTTGTCGGGGATGCGGATGTCGGGGGCCGTGCAGTTGCGCGTTCCGGAGCAGGAGGCGAGGGACGCGGCGAGGAAAAGGGCCGCGGCGGCCACGGGGGCTGCGGCCTTGCGCCTGCGGTGCGGGAAGAGGCGGAAATTGCCGCCTCCGCGGCGCACCAGGCTGCGGACGGCCACGTAGAAGAAGGGCACGAAGACGATGCCGAAAGTTATCGCCACGAGCATTCCGAAGAATACGCCGGTGCCGATGTCGCGTCGGGCCGCGGCTCCGGGGCCTGTGGCGAAGAGGAGGGGCAGGAGTCCGAGCATGAAGGCGAGGGAGGTCATGACGATGGGGCGGAAGCGGAGGCGAGCTGCGGAGAGGGCGGCCTCCTTGGGCGACATTCCGGCGTCGTCGGCTTCCTTGGCGAACTCGACGATGAGGATGGCGTTCTTTGCCACGAGTCCGACGAGCATTACGAGCCCAATCTGGAAGTAGACGTTGTTCTCGAGGCCGGTCACGGCGATGCCGAGGTAAGCGCCGAGGAGGGCGACGGGGAGGGAGAGGACGACGGCGAGGGGAACGGTCCAGCTCTCGTAGAGGGCGGCGAGGAAGAGGAATACGAACACGAGGGCGAGGCCGAGGACCAGGCCTGTGTTGCCGTCCTGATGCTTCTGCTGGTAGGATAGACCGCTCCATTCGATGCCGATGTTGTCGGGGAGGTGCCGGTCGGCTATTTCCTGGAGGGCGGTCATGGCGTCGCCCGTGGAATATCCGTGGGCGGCCTCGCCGGAGATTGTGGCCGCGTTGAACATGTTGAAGCGTCCGATGGTGCCGGGCCCGGTGGTGTAGTGGCTTGTGCCGAGGGATGTGACGGGGACCATGGCCTTGTCCGAGCCGCGCACGAAGAAGAGACCGAGGTTCTCGCGGCGGGCGCGGAATTCGGGGGAGGCCTGGATGTAGACGCGGTATATGCGGTTGAACATGTTGAAGTCGTTGACGTAGACGGAGCCGGTGAAGGCCTTCATGGTTGAGAAGATGTCGCTGACGGGGATGCCCTGGAGTTTGGCCTTGTCGCGGTCGACGTCGAAGAAGAGCTGTGGGATGTCGGCCTGCATGGATGAGGACAGGCTCTCGAACTGCGGCATTTCGGCGGCGCGTGCCATGATGGTGTCGACGGCGGCGCGGAGGTCGTCGTATGAGGCGTCGGCGCGTGCCTCGACTACCATCTCGAAACCTCCGGATGTGCCGAGACCGGAGATGATTGCCGGGGAGAAGAAGTAGACGTTGCTCTCGGGATATTCGGAGAATTCCTTTCTGAGACGGTCGCGGAGCTCGGCGAGGGAACCGTTGGAGCGCTCTTCCCAGGGCTTGAGGATTACGGTGAGGACGGCGTGGGCCTGGTTGGTGCCGGTGCGGGGCGAGGAGCCCGTGACGTTGAGGACATATTCCACGTCGGGGTCGTTCTCGAGGAAGCGGAGGGCGCGCTCGGTGACGGCGCGGGTGCGCTCGATAGTCGCGCCTTCGGGGAGCTCGAGCTCGACGGTGAAGTAGCCCTGGTCCTCGGCGGACATGAATGAGCGGGGCATGAGGCTGTTGCAGACGTAGATTGCCACGAGAACGAGCCCGAAGGAGGCGATCATGCGGCGGGGGTGGCGGAAGGAGCGTCCGACCATGCGGCAGTAGAAGGAGTTGCCCTTGCGGAGCCAGTAGTTTATGAGGCGGAAGAGGCGTAGCTTGCGCTTGCCTTTGGGTTCGGGGCGCAGGAGAGCGGCGCACATCACCGGGGAGAGCGTGAGGGCCACGACAGTGGAGATGATCACGGAGACGGCGATGGTGACGGTGAACTGGCGGTAGAGCTGGCCCGTGATGCCCGGGAGGAAGCTCACGGGCACGAACACGGCGCAGAGCACGAGGCTCATGGCTATGAGCGCGGAGCCGAGGCCGGCCATGGCCTCGCGGGTTGCCTCGCGGGCGGAGAGGCCGCGGGAGTTCATGATTCGGTCGACGTTCTCGACTACGACGATGGCGTCGTCCACGACGATGCCTATCGCAAGGATGAGGCCGAGGAGGGTGAGCATGTTCAGCGAGAATCCGAAGACGAGCATCGCACCGAAGGTGCCGATGAGCGAGATGGGCACGGCGATGATGGGGATGACGGTGGCGCGCCAGTTCTGGAGCGAGAGGAAGACCACGAGAATCACCAGGAGGAGGGCCTCGAAGAAGGTGCGGTAGACGTGGTGGATCGACTCGGAGATGTAGGTGGTCATGTCGAAGGGAATCGAGAAGCTCAGGCCCTCTGGGAGAGTGCGCTGGATTTCGTCGAGGAGCTTCTTGACTTCCTCGGCGACGTCGAGGGCGTTTGCGCCGGGAAGCATGGAAATCTCCATTATCGCGGCGTTGCCGCCGTTGATTCCGCTCTCGGTGGAATAGCTCTGCGCCTCGAGGCGCACCTCGGCCACGTCCTTGAGGCGGAGGAGGGAGCCGTCCTTGTTGGCGCGTATGACGATGTCCTCGAACTCGGAGACTTTCGAGAGGCGTCCGCGGGCGATGATGGGGACTGTGAGGTCGATGCCGTCCATGGGCGCCTGGCCGAGGACTCCGGCGGCCGACTCGCGGTTCTGGTCCTTTAGGGCGCTCTGGATGTCGCTGACGGTCAGGCCCATGTCGGCGAGCTTGTCGGGGGCCACGTGGATGAGCATGGCGTAGTAGCGCGAGCCGACGTTGGAAACGGAGCCGACGCCGGGCACGCGTCGGACGAGGTCGACGACGTTGAGCGTGGCGAAGTTGCTGAGGTATATCTCGTCGTACTTCGTGTCGGAGCTCTGGAGGGCTATGGTCATGAGCTTCGCTGCGGTCTTCTTCTCGACGGAGATACCGTTCTGGACGACCTCGGCCGGGAGGCGGGCCTCGGCTTTCTTGACGCGGTTCTGGATGTCGACGGCGGCGAGCTCGGGGTCGACGCCGATTTCGAATGTCACAGTGGCGTTGAACCCTCCGGAGTTCGAGCTTGAGGAGTTCATGTAGATCATGCCGGGGGTGCCGTTGAGGACCTGTTCGATGGGGGTTGCGACGGCCTGGGTGACGGTCATGGCGTCGGCGCCGGGGTATGAGGCGGAGATGCTGACGACTGGCGGGACGATGTCGGGGTACTGGTCGACGGGGAGCATTGTGAGGCCGATGCCGCCGACGATGGTGATGACGATCGATATCACGATCGAGAACACCGGGTGGTCGAGAAAGAAGTTCTTTTTCATTGCCGGGGTTCTTCAGAAGACTGTTTTACGGGAGCCACTTTCATGCCGTGGCGGAGTTTGTGGAAGCCGTCGGTGACGATCTGCTCTCCGCGGGCGAGGCCGCGCTCGATGATGATGGAGTTGTCGCCGACTTCGGGCCCGGTCTCGACGAAGCGTTTCTCGACGATGCTGTCGGGGCGCATGACGAAGATGTAGGCTCCGCCTTTTTCAATGACGAGGGCCTTGGCCGGGACGGTGAGGGCGTTGCCGCGGACGTCCATGAGGAGTTTCACGCGGGTGAACTCGCCGGGGAGGAGCGTGTGGTCGGGGTTGGGCATGGCCGCGCGGACGGAGAATGTGCCGGTGTTGGGGTCGACCTGAGGAGATGCGAAGTCGACGACTCCGCGGTGGGGGTAGATTTTGCCGTCGGCGAGGGTGACTGTGACTGTTGGCTCCCAGGCGCGGGAGGCGTCGCGCTGTCCGAAGTTGACGTTGCGCTCCTTGCTGCGGAGATAGTCGAGGGCGGTCATGGAGAAGTCGACGAGGACCGTGTCGGAACGCACGATGGTTGCGAGGAGGGAGGTGGCTCCGGGGCCGACGAGGGTGCCGAGGTCGGCGTTTCGCTCGGAGATAATGCCGTCGGCGGGGGCCGTGACGGTGGTGTAGCCGAGGGTGAGGTCGGCCTGAGTTACATCGGCCTTCGCCACGAGGACCTCCGCGGATGCTGTCTCGAAGGCCGTGCGGGCGTTGTCGTAGTCGAGCTGGGAGGCCGCGTTCTGCTCGTAGAGGGGCTTGATGCGGGCGAGGTCGCGCTCAGCCTTCTGGGCGTTCATCTCGGCTTTGTTGAGCTGGGCGCGGGCCCTTTCGGCGCGTGCGCGGTAGAGGGTGGGGTCAATGATGAAGAGGGTCTGCCCTTTCTTCACGGGGGCGCCCTCCTCGAAGAACATCTTCTGGAGATAGCCCTCAACGCGGGCGCGGACTTCGACGAACTGCTGGGCGCGGATGCGTCCGACGTATTCGCCGTAGATGCTGACGTTTCCGGTGGTGACTGGTTCGACGGCGACAACAGGCGGAACCGGAGGAACGGGTTTGGGCCGCAGGGCGAGCCAGATGAGGACGCCTGCGGCTGCGAGGACTATCAGGGCCGCGGCTCCTAAGATGGTGCGGCGGGGATTGTGGCGCACGGCGTCGATGCCGGCCTTGGCGATATGCTTGTTGTTCATAGGAGAAACGCTATGTTTGTACCTTCCGAGGGGTTTATTCCGGATGATGTGATGAATAATTTAAAAAATACAACGCCTTGCCGGCGGGGATTGTTCGTGGCAAAGATAAGCATAATTTGCGGGAATAATTGCGCCGGGAGGTGATTTGTGAAAAAATTAGGGAGAACAGAGCAAGGAAAGAGCGGATAAATCGCTAACTTTGGGGAAAAATCAATACCCCGCCATGGACCTACTTATTATTTTAGGAGTAATTCTCCTCGTCGTGCTGATATTCGCGCCTATAGGCCCGAAAGCCACCCCTCGCCGCCACGGGCGACACCGCAGCAAACCCACCGGCCTTCCCTGGATGGGCGGCAAGCCGCCGAAGAAGAGGGGGTATTGAGAGGGGAAGGGTCCCGGACTGAAAAATCTCCGCAATGTATTGGGGTCCTGACTGAAGAATCTCGGCAATGTAGGGACGCACGAGCCGTGCGTCCCTACAATTCGATAATTGACTTCGCAGTTTGTGCAAAAACGAGTGCCGTCAGCGTGCTGACACGTTTCTGACACGGCTAATTTAAAAAAAAGTGGCGCAACTGTTAGTGTTGCACCACTTTGCCAAATTTTTGTCGGGGTGACTAGACTCGAACTAGCGACCTCACGCCCCCCAGACGCGTACTCTAACCAACTGAGCTACACCCCGATTTCCGAAAGGCGATGCAAAGTTAGCGCTTAAATTCGGGGTATGCAAATTTTCGGGTGAGTTTAACGTCCTTTAACGCGATTTTTCGCTCCGAAGAGGGGTTCAGAGGTCTTCTTCGATGGAGAATCCGTCGTCGGGTAGTTCGTCGTCGAAGAGGTCGGTCTGCGCGGGCTTTGCTGCGGGGGCCTCGCCGGGCTCGTCGGCGGCGGGGGCGGCCTGCTCGCGGCGGGCGCGGGCCATGGGGGAGTTGTCGGTGGCCTTGAGGGCTTCCATAATCTTGGCCTCGAGTTCGTCGGCGAGTTCGGGGTTGTCGCGGATCACGTTCTTCGCGGCGTCGCGTCCCTGAGCGAGTTTGGAGCCGTCGTAGCTGAACCAGGAGCCGCTCTTCTTGATGATGTCGAGTTCGACGCCGAGGTCAAGGATTTCGCCGGCGCGGGAGATGCCTTCGCCGAACATGATGTCGAATTCGGCGCGCTTGAAGGGGGGAGCGACCTTGTTCTTGACAATCTTGACGTATGCCCGTTTGCCGAGGACGTCGTCGCCGTCCTTGATGGGATTGCGGCTGCGGATGTCGATGCGGACGGAGGCGTAGAACTTGAGTGCGTTTCCGCCGGTGGTTGTCTCGGTGGGGCCGAACATCTGTCCGATTTTCTCGCGGAGCTGGTTGATGAATATGCAGGTGGTGTTGGTGCGGGAGATTGCGCCGGTGAGTTTGCGCATGGCCTGCGACATGAGGCGGGCCTGAAGGCCCATGTTGCGGTCGCCCATCTCGCCTTCGATTTCGCTCTTGGGGGTGAGGGCGGCGACGGAGTCGACCACGAGGATGTCGATAGCGGAGGAGCGGATGAGCTGCTCGGCGATTTCGAGGGCCTGCTCGCCGTTGTCGGGCTGGGAGATGAGGAGGTTGTTGACGTCGACTCCGAGGCTCTGGGCGTAGAAGCGGTCGAAGGCGTGTTCGGCGTCGATGATGGCGGCGATGCCGCCCCGTTTCTGTGCCTCGGCGATGGCGTGGATTGCGAGTGTGGTCTTACCGGAGGACTCGGGGCCGTAGATTTCGATGATTCGGCCGCGGGGGTAACCTCCGACGCCGAGGGCGTGGTTGAGGGAGATGGAGCCGGTGGGGATTACTTCGACGTCTTCGATAACGTCGTCGCCCATCTTCATGACTGCGCCACGGCCGTAGGCCTTCTCGATGCGGCCCATAGCCTGGGCGAGAGCGTCGAGGCGTGCGGTGCGGGCCGCTTCTTCGGGGCTGACCGCCGCTTTTTTGTCTTCTTTCTTTGCCATAATAATAAGGAGAGAGATTTTATGTTGATTTTATTTTGTGCGTTGTTGTCGGTTGACAATGCAAAGATACGCACAAAGGTGTGCCAAAAGTGTGCGCACGTGTATTAATGTATGTTAAACCGAAATATTTTTGGCACAGTTGCATAAGTCCGTGGCAATATAATCATGTTATCCAAAGATCATAGACGCTCTGAACATAAAGAAAGGTA
>ERZ808037.280-NODE-280-length-54339-cov-15.040194_pt1 | contig 54339 bp, 47 predicted proteins | sample MGYA00380190_ERZ808037 | MGnify/ENA primary metagenome ERZ808037 (study PRJEB31490, sample SAMN06133399) | mouse gut metagenome | isolation source: J9 | host: mice | place: China: Chengdu | collected 2015-05 ... | reverse complement strand
CTTAATATGGTTTTGAATTATTTCTTTCCAGAAATAAACTTTAACAATCTGTTGGGTTTGCCATCAATAGCTATTGCGGCTATTCTTTTGGTCAAGTGGTTTTTTAAAAACTATGAGATAAAACCAAGATAAGAACGAATGATTTTATTCTATTGATATGCAAACCCTATTTGTCGGGTAGAACGATATACCATTACAGAGCCAGACGCATAAGACGCAGAGCCAATGAACAAGTGAGCACTCACAGTTTATCGGCTCTGTTTTGTTTCATAAGGTTTTAAGGCAAACGCCCACTATATAAAAAAACGGTGTTATGGTGGGTGGTATTGCTATGCCCGAAAAGACTTAACAGACACTCTCCAGACCTGTTTTAGAGTTTGGAGGTTTTTTATGTCCTTTTTTCGGGCAGTTGTCCATCTGCTCATGCAACGCAGAATTGACTTATACATAGCATATCGGGAATTGGCAGGAAGCCAGTTAAAAAAATTCCTGCTTATGCAACGCTACTTCTCACCATGAAACCAGAAGTAGAATCTCCACTTAACAGAATATATATCTCCTATAACCGTAAAGGTCACAGAGCCTTTGCGGTTTTTCTTTTGTCGTTTTTTATCGGAATGTGCCGCAGGGCTAGTCCTTGTGCTGGTTGTCGTTCCCCGCCTCTCCATCTGGATTTTTACATTTTCAAAAATTCAGATTGGAGGGAAAGGAACATGGCATATAACCACGGACGAGAGGACAGAAAATGGCGTATCTGGAAAGAAGCCGAGGAAAAGGTGCTGCGGGAGTGCGGCGTTGATGAAGCGGTCATTGAGCAAATCCGCATAGAGGACAGGGCAGACTTTAATATCAAAGTATTGCCCTGTTTGTGCCAGAAAAGTAAGGCTGGAAAGGTCAAATGAGAGCAGACGCAGGAGCAGAGAACAGAAAAAGATGTTATGTATTGAACTGTCCGCAAAAAATGACCGACTTGGTTTGGCAAGAAGGAGGGAGCATCTATGAATTACAGTGTTTTTCGGAATGTTTTATTTTTGCTGAAGGATATAAAAAAGGAGTATCCACTGCTGCTTTTTTTGATCTTCATGCAGATGGTTCTTTCCGTGGTCTCGCCGGTGTTCGGCATCTATATTCCCAAGCTTGCGCTGGATCTGGTGCTGGAAGGGGCGGACGGCGGAAGGATATTTCTGGCCTTAGGAGGGTTCGGCCTGATTATGGCGTTTTCCATGGGTCTTTCGGGGCTGGCGGATGAAGGAAAGTACATGATGTACAACGACATGAGGCGCTATTATCAGACAAAGCTGCTTTTTCAGTCTCTGAGCTGCGACTACAGGCATGTGGAGAGCAGGGAGGGGCAGGGGAAATACCAGAAGGCAATGTCTACGCTTCAAAGCGGGGACTGGTCGGGAACCTCCAGAATGCTGGTGGCCACGATCGACATGGTAGTCAATACCCTGTGCTTTGTCATTTATTCGGGTATCGTGTGGGCCTTAAGCCCGCTTATGATCCTGGCCCTCATCGCCTTGTCCCTGGTCAGCCTGATCAGTACGCGCCGGGCCCAAGGCTATGAGCACAGCCGCAGGGATGAAACGGCGGATTATGACAAGAAGCTGGGGTATATAAACCGGGCGGGAAGCGATGTGCGCTGTGGAAAGGATATGCGGCTGTACCGCACGCAGGGCTGGTTTGTGGATTTGAGAGACAGCTTGATCGACCGGAGCGCAAGACTGGTCAATCAGATTCAGAACCGGTATTTTGCCTCCGGTGCGGTAAACGCTCTTGTGCTTTTGCTGCGGGACGGAATTGCTTATGTCTATCTGATCTATGGGGTGACATCGGGGCGCATTACGCTTCCTGATTTTACTCTGTATTTCGGGGCGGTTACGGCCTTTTCCGGGTTTGTGGGCAGGATGGTAAACTCTTTTAATGAGTTAAACGGCGCGAATCTGCAGATGAATACCCTGCGTGCCTTTTTAGACCAGAGCGATGAGCCGGAGCCGGAGGAGCCCAAAGAGCTGTCAGAGCTTAAGGATTTTTCCATAGAATTCCGGGATGTGTGCTTTTCCTATCAGGCAGACTCAAGGAAGGTACTGGATCACTTTTCCATGAAGATCCGTCAGGGAGAAAAGATCGCGCTGGTGGGAGTAAACGGCGCGGGCAAAACCACCATGATTAAGCTCTTATGCGGCTTTTACCGGCCGGACTCAGGGCAGATACTGATCGGCGGAGAGGAAATCGGCAATTTTCGCAAAAAAGACCTGCTCCGGTTATTTTCCGCTGTCTTTCAGGATATTTATATTCCGCCTTTCACCGTTTTGGAGAATGTTTCCATGAGAGAACGGGAAAAGACAGATAAGGCAAGAGCCGAAAAATGCTTACGGAAAGCAGGGCTTTGGGAGAAAATATCTTCCTGTGAGGCCGGGATGGATACGCCCATGACCAGGGAGATCACGGAGGGGATCGTTTTGTCAGGGGAGAGCAGCAAAAGCTGCTTATGGCAAGGGCTCTTTACAAGGACGCGCCCATATTGATTCTGGACGAGCCTACGGCGGCCCTTGACCCTGTGGCGGAATATGAAATCTACTCCAAATTCAATGAGATTGTGGAGGATAAAACGGCTATCTATATCAGCCACCGCCTTTCCTCCTGCCGCTTCTGCGATGAGATTGCAGTGTTTGACCATGGGGAGATCATCCAGCAGGGCAGCCATGAGCAGCTTGTGTCCGACAGAAACGGAAAATATTATGAGCTGTGGCAGGCCCAGGCGCAGTATTATGTGGAAAGCGCAGGATGAAATAAAAAAAAGGAATATATCTGTTTATGTGGTTGCATGGTTCCTCATACAAAACGATCTATCTGGGATACCCTAATATGGAGCAAGGTTTTGATTGTGTATTGTGTGCATAGCGTTTGCAAAATGGGGAAAGTAAGATCCTGGAAGCCAACCTGCGGTATTAGGCAGCAGGACTTCATAACTCAAAGGTGCTGTGGTATAATAAGTGCAGATTGGACATACGCCAATATAAGTAAACAGAATAGGCTCAAATTTGGGATACATTGATTTGTGACAACAGTGTTGACACAAGTTTGAAAGGTGGTAGATTTTGATGAAAAATGAAATCTCATCAGCAGGTAATCTCATTCAGATTATTAGTCAATCAAGGCAGAATGCGCTGAAAAAGGTTAATGAGGAGTTGATTCAGATGTATTGGAAAGTGGGAGAATACCTGAGTACAGAATCAACGAAAGTATCATTTGGGGATGCTTATATAGATACAGTTGCAGAAGAGGTTCAAAATGCTTTTCCTGGAATTAAAGGATTTAACAGGCGTGGTTTGTATCGTATGAAAAAATTTTATGAAACTTATGCAGATGATGAATTTGTGACAACAATGTTGTCACAAATAAGCTGGTCAAACCATCTGGCTATAATTTCAAAAGCGAAAACACCCGAAGAGCGTCATTTTTATATAACGCTTTGTATAAAAGAAAATTATTCGGCACGAGAACTATCCCGTCAGATTGACAGTGGATATTATGAACGATATATGTTATCCAAGGAAAAACTGTTACCTGAGCCGTTAAAAGGATTAAAAGAAAATCCATTTCTGGATTCCTATGTGATAGAATTTCTGAATTTGCCATCTAATTTTAAGGAACCTGATTTAAGAAAGGGCCTGATTAGAAATATGAAGGATTTTATTCTGGAGGTTGGCAGGGATTTTACATTCATTGATGAAGAATTCCGAGTCCAGGTTGGTGGTGAAGATTATAAGATCGATCTGTTGTTCTTTCATCGGGGATTACAGTGTCTTGTGGCGTTTGAATTGAAAATCGGGAAATTTAAGCCGGAATATATATCGAAAATGGATTTCTATCTGGAAGCGCTTGATCGTCAGAAGAAAAAGGAAAATGAGAATCCGAGTGTCGGAATGATATTATGTGCATCTAAAGATGATGAAGTGGTTGAGTATGCTATGAGTAGAACATTGTCTCCGATGATGGTTGCAGAGTATCAGCTCCAATTGCCAGATAAGAATATACTGCAAAAGAAATTGCAGGAATTGATTAATATGCCTTTATTAGAAGAAGATGATTCTTGCAAAAGTAGCTGAATCTCTTGGGAAAAATTTATCTGTAACAATAAATTAACTCGTTGTTCTGCCTGACGATTGGATTGTCAAAAGTACCAGAAAAAGTGGAAAGCGCCGGATAAACCTGCGTTTTCCACTCGATTCAGGCGGCAGGGCCTCTGTCAGTCAGCGTTCGCCAAAAAACGGAAGATCCGTTCATAATACCCTTTCAGCACCCGTGCCGGGCTGTTGTAGATTTCGTGCTTGCTCCCCGGCACCCTCACCAGACGGGCGGTGGGGGCATGGCGCACGAAGCGCAGGATGGCGGAGCCCTTCACGGTGCTGTCATTCATGGACTGGAATACAAGAATAGGAACTGCAATCCGTTTGCAGTTCTTTTTCTGTGTAATGAAATTGCAGGCGTTCAGGGACTGGTACACCCAGCCATAGCTGGAGCCGCTGCTTTGAAAAAAGGGAGTATGATTCTTTTTGCGCTGATAGTAGCGGTATCTGTGAGGGCAGGCGGAGCAGCTATTCCTAAAATTCTCACCGGGCACAAAGGCGTGCTGGCCGGGGGCGTAGGTATTCTCCCTGTGCAGGCGCATCATGACGCGGCCAAGAATCCTCCCCATAAGGGGCGGAATACCCACCGATATTCCCATCATGGGGGCGGTGAGGACGGCCTTTTGGAAGGTATGGGGATAAATTTCCAGATAAAAGGCCCCGATGCAGCCGCCCATGGAATGGGCATACAAATATAAGGGCAGGGAACCGCAAAGGGGCTGCACGATCCCTGTCACAAAGGCGTGGAGATCCTTCACATAATCGGTAAAGCGGTTTACATGAACCATATTGGGGTGGTCCGTCTCCCGAAAGGAGCGGCCATGCCCCCGGTGGTCGGCTAAATAAACCTGATAGCCGGCCTTCACAAAATAGTAAATGACTTCTTTATATTTTTCGATGGATTCCGTATAGCCGTGGCTGATCACCACCGCGCCCCTGGCGCCCTTGGGCCGGTAGGCTTCATAGTAAAGGCTGCCGCCTCCGGGCAGAATTTCCATATAGCCGCTTTTGCAGATGGAGGCGAGATAGGGAATCGCCTTTTGGTTCATAATTTCCTCAAACCGGGAATCCGGGATCAGGGGGATTTTGGTTTGACCGGATGATAAATGTTTTGTTCTCATAATGTTTTAATGTGCCTTTTGATGGCCTCAAAGCTTTCCTTACTGATGTCGTGTTCGATCCTGCAGGCGTCCTGGGCGGCCACCTTTTCGTCTACCCCAAGCTGTATCAGCCACTTGGTAAAAAGCTCGTGGCGTTCATAGATCATCTCCGCAATTTCCTTCCCGGAGGGGGTTAAATAAATAAAGCCCTCTCTGGTGACGGTGATATGTTCTTTCTCCCGGAGGTTTTTCATGGCCACGCTGACGCTGGATTTCTTAAAGCCCAGCTCCTGGGCTACATCCACAGAGCGGACTACAGGACGGGTTTTGCTCAGTATCAGTATGGTTTCCAGATAATTTTCGGCAGATTCATTGATATGCATAAGATATTCTCCTGGTTCTTTCGCTGAAATTCTTGCTTCCTTACAACCTGCGCGCGCATCTGCGCATCCTGTTTTTTATTATACCATAAAACCAATCCGGCAAATATAAAAAATTCCTGAAACAGTATTGACAACTAATAAAAGATAGTATAGACTAACTAAAGATAGAGGAAACAATATCCAAATACAAACAGCGAACCTGCAAGAGGGGACTGCTTATCATTAAAAGAAAGAAGGTGCGATTATGCCATTGTCATTCGTAAAAGAAGGGGAGCCGGGTGTGATACATAAGGTCGGCGGCAGGGAAGAAACCAGAAGGTTCCTGGAGAGTCTTGGCTTTGTGGCGGGGAGCGCAGTGACTGTGATCTCCCGGATGGGGGGAAGCCTGATCGTCAATGTCAGGGATGCGAGAGTCGCCATCGGAAAGGATATGGCAAATAAGATTTTGGTAAATAATTTTTGACAGCAATTTTGTTAAAACGCAATTAGAGTCAGGAGGGAACGGTTATGAAAACATTAAAGGAGATCACCTGCGGCAGCACGGTCCGGGTGGAAAAGCTTATCGGTGAAGGCCCGGTGAAGAGAAGGATCATGGATATGGGCATCACAAAGGGAGTTGAGGTTTTCGTCAGGAAGGTGGCGCCTCTGGGGGATCCGGTGGAGGTGACGGTGCGGGGCTATGAGCTGTCTCTGCGCAGGGCGGACGCGGAAATGATTCTGGTGGAAAATTAAAAATAAAAAGACTGGAAACGGCAAATTTATCTGGCGTTTTCTATCAGTATGGCAGGCCCGCTGCAGGCGGGTATATTTTCTGGAATAGAGTTAGTTCAAACTAATAAAAGGTAGAGGAGAGATAAGGTTGAAAATTGAAAATTTTCAATCCCAAGTTTGTGTCTGCGCGGCATCCACAAACTTGACATGCACAAAAGGCCGCGCAGAAATGGGGGTTAAAAATGTCGATCAAAATAGCACTGGCAGGAAATCCAAACTGCGGTAAAACAACCTTGTTCAATGCCCTGACGGGCTCCAATCAATTTGTGGGAAACTGGCCGGGCGTTACGGTAGAAAAAAAGGAAGGGAAGTTAAAAGGGCATAAGGATGTGATTATCATGGATCTTCCCGGTATCTATTCCCTTTCGCCGTACACCCTGGAAGAGGTGGTGGCCCGCAATTACCTGATTACGCAGCGGCCGGACGCCATCATTAATATTGTGGACGGCACCAACATCGAGAGAAATCTTTATCTTTCCACCCAGCTTATGGAGCTTGGCATTCCTGTGATCATGGCAGTCAACATGATGGACGTGGTGGCCAAAAGCGGCGATACCATCAACATCTCCAAGCTCAGTGAAAAGCTCGGCTGCCAGGTGGTTGAAATTTCCGCTCTCAAAGGAAGCGGCGTGATGAAAGCGGCGGAAAAAGCCGTTGCCATTGCGGAAAAGAAGGAAGCCGTTACCAAGGTACACAAATTTGCGGTAAAGGTGGAAAACGTGCTGGATGAGATAGAGGAGCTGCTGGGAAGCGATGTTCCAAAGGAACAGAAGCGCTTCTTTGCCATCAAGCTTCTTGAAAGGGACGATAAGATCGGGGAACAGATGAAGACGGTTCCCGACGTATCCGCGCAGATCAGCAGGATCGAAAAGGAGATGGACGATGATGCGGAGAGCATTATCACCAATGAACGCTATGTTTACATTTCCTCCATCATCGGCGACTGCTGTCAAAAGGCAAGTAAGGGAAAGTTGACGGTATCCGACAAAATTGATAAGATTGTAACCAACAGATGGGCGGCACTCCCCATTTTTGCCCTGGTCATGTTCCTGGTATATTACGTGTCTGTGACCACGGTGGGAACATGGGCTACGGACTGGGCCAATGACGGGGTGTTTGGGGAGGGATGGAGCCTCTTTGGACAGGAGATTCCCGGTATTCCCGTGCTGGTGGAAAATCTGCTCACGGCTATTGGCTGTGCTGACTGGCTCTCGGCTCTGATTCTGGACGGTATTGTGGCCGGCGTCGGCGCAGTGCTGGGCTTCGTGCCTCAGATGCTGGTATTGTTTATCTTCCTGGCTTTTCTGGAAGCCTGCGGCTATATGGCGCGAGTGGCCTTTATCATGGACAGGATTTTCAGAAAGTTTGGTCTTTCCGGCAAATCTTTTATCCCCATGCTGATCGGCAGCGGCTGCGGCGTTCCCGGCATCATGGCTTCAAGAACCATCGAAAACGACCGCGACAGGAAGATGACTATCATGACCACCACCTTTGTCCCCTGCGGCGCAAAGCTGCCAATCATCGGGCTGATTGCGGGTGCCCTCTTCGGCGGCGCATGGTGGGTGGCTCCCTCCGCTTACTTTGTGGGTATTGCGGCCATTATCTGCTCCGGCATTATTCTGAAAAAGACCAGAATGTTTGCAGGCGATCCGGCTCCCTTCGTGATGGAACTGCCCGCATATCATATGCCGACGGCTGGCAATGTGCTTCGGAGTATGTGGGAGAGAGGCTGGTCCTTCATCAAAAAGGCAGGCACCATCATTCTGTTGTCCACCATCGTGCTGTGGTTTCTCATGAGCTTTGGCTGGGCGGAGGGCTCCTTTGGAATGCTGGAGGAGGAGATGCTGGACAGCAGTATTTTGGCTTTCCTTGGCGGTATCCTGGCTCCTTTGCTTGCACCTCTTGGATGGGGCGACTGGAAAATGGCGGTTGCGGCCATTACCGGACTGATTGCAAAGGAAAATGTGGTGGGCACCTTCGGCATCCTCTTCGGATTTGCGGAAGTGGCAGAGGAAGGGGAAGAGATCTGGGGACAGCTTGCAGGAAGCATGACGGCAATCGCCGCTTATTCGTTCCTGGTATTCAATCTGCTCTGCGCCCCCTGCTTCGCGGCCATGGGCGCCATCAAGCGGGAGATGAACAACAGTAAATGGTTTTGGTTCGCCATCGGCTATCAGACGCTTCTTGCCTACGCCGTGTCCCTGTGCGTATACCAGCTTGGAAATTTCTTTACTACGGGCACCTTCGGGATGGGAACCGCCGCATCCCTGCTTGTGGTAATTGGCTTTTTGTATCTGCTTTTCAGACCATATAAAGAGGCGGCCGCCTGCAGGGTGGATATAAAGAAAACGGCGGGGCAAAATAAGGGTAACCGCATAGGATACAGCAGGGGCAGATGAGTCCGGACATGGTTGTATCTGAGGAAAAGCATATTTGAAACGGAAAGGAAATGGTGCCGATATGGGAACAGTCATTACTGCCGCGGCTTTAGTCTGTATTGTGGGGCTGGTGGTGCGGAAAATGATGAGAGATAAAAAAAACGGAAAATCCCTGCAGTGCGGCTGTGATTGTACACATTGCAGCGGCTGCGGGACAGTAAAAGGTAAATAAAGGTATAGTAAACGACATAAATAATTGTACTTATAGCCCTGTTAAAAGAGTACAATGGGGGCAGGAGAATTGAACCCATGCCCAACCGTCAATATAAAACTGATCCATGCCGGCTTCGCCTTGTCATACGCCAACATTGCTCGATTGAGTCTATCTGGCGAATCCGGAGAGGTCTCTGGATGAGTATTATGCTCAATATAGAGAACCAAGCAGCAAATTTTTATCGCTTTGTTCTTTGTAAGCACAAAATGAATGTCGTTTACTATAACATTCTACATTTCTCTGATTTAACTATAGGGATTGATTATCTCAACTCCTATATCAGTCATTATAATGTCCCTTACAAGATTTCACAATAATTTGGTCATTAGTAACTTCATAGACCAAACGATTCGCTTCATCTATCCGTCTGCTAAATGATCCCGACTTCCCATATTTTAATGGCTCTGGCTTACCTATTCCCTGTAATGCGCCATCCCGTTCTATGCTTTGCAATAACTGGTTTATCTTCTTTACTATCTTTTTATCTTTGGTCTGCCAATAGAGATATTCACTCCATCCATCTTCTGCAAAAGTGATTTTCAATCTTAGTCCTCCATTGCCAGAAGTTCATCCATAGTTTTAGTAATCACCTGTCCATTTTGTATCTGCTCATCTGCCCTATTCAATTTTGCAAGATACTCAGCATTCTCTTTAGCTTTTGCCAATTCATTATATTCTGCCTCAGAAATGATAACAACGTTTTTATTTTTTTTGCGTGAAACTATCACTGTCTCCCCATCAAATGCCATATCAAAATATTTTTTTATATTCGCTCTTATGTCCATCTGTTTTGTTGCAATCATAGCGCACCTCTTTCTGTACTCAAAACCGTACTGTTTAGTGTACTTATATTATATGCCGCTATTATGCTCAGGTCAACAAAATTATATCCAATATTGACTGTTCTTTCATTTTCTTCTTGCAGTTCTACGATTACTTCTTTTATGGTCCGGGCCTTTCTGATTATATACTAAAACCTATTCCATTTCCCTGTGTGTACCAATGCCAGAGGCTGATGCATAACCTTGGATACCTGGCTTATTCTTTTTCCGACACAAAAAGCTTTGCGATAGCTTCGTTGCCAGCCTCCGGATGCTTACTGAGAAGCTCCAGGATATGTTCAACGACAGATTGTTCCTGATCCAGCAGGTCGGCAATTTCCTCCGGCGCAAACTTGCGGGAATGCATTTTTCTGACGGAAGCGGTTATCACTGTGAGTCCTTTGCTTTCTCCCGCCGATGCCGCTCCTTCGCTGAACCCCTTATTATAGCCATTATCGTAGCCGTCTTCATAAAGAACCCTTTTTACATACTCTTCGTTATACTCATAAATCGACATGGCAATTACCTCTGCTTTCTGCTCCAGGAGGAAGTCTTTCAGAATGTTTTCGGAGATACAGTTCTCCACGGCTTTTCAGACGGCTTCCTCCATAGACATGGTTTTCATATTTTTGCGGATTTTAGCTACAAAGCAGGCATAATCTGACAGAGAACGGCACTTTTTCATGAGCACCGGATTGTGGCCGTGGTTGACATTGATAATCCGCACGGTCAGTTCTATACACCCTTCCCCCTTCTTTTCAAAGGACTGTGACAGTTTCTGGGTATATTCTTCCCGGGTTCGCTCAAGCCCGTTATAAAATACGATATAATGGGGCGTTGGTATCAGAATACGTCTGTGAATGCTTAAGTCCGCATTCCCGAGCAGCTTCTTGTACAGGTCTGCAAAGTAGAAGAATCCCCGCAGCGCCATGTTGGGGCACCAACTGGACTGATGCTCGTACAGGCTCATATGACTGTCAATCATAAAGGAAAGGTCGTTCTTCATTTTAATGAAAATGGCATTTTCAAGGGTGTTTACGGTCAAGTCGTTTTCATTGGTGTATTCCGTGTTATTTAGGGCATTGTAAAGCTCCAGCAGCCGCTTTTTGTCGCGAAACAGCGTTCGGAATATCCCGTCCTTATAAGTGCGGTAGAGGGGAGCTGCTTCTCCCTCCGGAAAACCTTGCAGCATGTTTTCCGTACTGTGCGGATTTCTTTCCATAAATTCTCCTTTCGTTTCAGGCAGACAAAGGAAGCCGCCTCGTTAAAGGAGCATTCTATCCCTGCCTTTTATGCTGACTTGATGTGGTTTTAAAAGCAGGGAACTCAGACATTTTAGAATAAGAAATTATCCAGATAAAATAATAGAACGGATTTCCGTCAGAATTACTATGCTTTGCATAGACTATAGCAAAGTATCGAAAGAAAGTCAATCTTTTTACAGAATTTTAATATTTTACGGCGTTGTTTGTACTTTTCGCATTTACGCCAGAGAACGCCCGGATCAGGACTTTACACCTGTCCGGGTGTCCTCTGTCATAAGCATAAAAAGAAACCATTATTGCCACAGAAAGCTGCCAAACCCGGACAGTCCTTTCTTATTCTGGGTTCTCACATAGTCTTTTATACCCGTCCATAATCTCCTTTTGGGTTTTTCCGGCGATGAAATAGTAATCCATCATGGCTTCGTTTTCTGTGTAAAGGTAGGAGCCGTAGGCCGGAAGGTCGCAGCAGATGGCAGGGTGATTGGTTGCCATAAGGATGCCGTAGCCCTGATCGGAGAAAAGGAAGGGCAGCCTTGGGGGCCTTTCCTGCGCCGGGCTTTGCGGCAGCTTCGGCGGCAGAGCCCGGGATAGGGACTCACCGGAGCCGCTGTGGGAGATGTAACGGGCGGTTCCCCGAAGAGAAAGTCCGCTTTGACCCGTATCGCCCATTCCAAAGAGGTTTTCCCCTTTCTGCCAGTTGAAATAGAGCCACATTCTGGTTTTTCCGGCGGCAAGCTCCTCGATCTGACGGCTTTCCTTTTCCCGCTCCGAGAGCAGGAGCTTTTTGTCCCGGGTAAAATAGCTGATAGCTCCTGTGGTCTTGCTGACCCGCAGGATGAGCTGGTCGGTAATAAGCTCTACAAGACCTCCAGAGGAACCGCCCGGCTCCCGGTACATCCATGTCCTGTCCATACCCTGGAGGGCAATTTGGGCGTTTGTCCTTTCCGGAAGCTGCGGGCTTCTGGTAAAACTGACCCTGACGATGGCATCTGTCACGGGGCATAAACGCAGCAGTCCATAACGGCTCTGGATGAAAAGGCCGTCCTCCTGTCTGCTCACCCATCTGGCGCAAAGGTCAATCCTGGGGTGGCCTGATGGCCGGAGCTTTTCTGTGGCGGGCATATCCCCAAAGGAATAATCCGTCTGGTTTATTCTGGCGGCGGCAGGCTTTATGCTGCCGGGCGCTGCAGAGCTGTTGGCCTTTGCCTTGCTTCCCGGGATAAGAGGTTTGGGGCCGGAGAGCAGGATGGTCTGGGAAGGCGGCTGTTTGACCTTGGGAACAGCCAGGGTGGCAATCACCTTTTTCCGGGGGATTCCAGGGGCAGGCGCGGCCGCTTTTGGGGGTGAAGCCGTGGCCTTTGCCTTTGGAGAGGCGGCTTTGTGCCCCGGCATTTCCGGAACATTGTCTGTATCCTTGGGCAGGGCCGGGGACTTTGGCGAGGGCTTTGCCGCCGTCCCTGCCGTATTTCCCGCCAAGGGCTCCGCCGCCGTCTCTGCCAGGTTTTCCGGCAGCGGATCGGCGATGAGCCCGGTAAGGCTCCCGGCGTGGAGCACACACAGCTCATGCAGGGCTCTTGTGGCTGCCACATACAAAAGCTTGGCGTGGCCGTCATCCACCGGATATTCTTCCCGGGTGGGATTCAGGATCAGCACGGCGTCGAATTCCAGACCTTTGGTGTACTCCACCGGAAGTACCAGGATACCGTTTCCAAACACTGCCTTTTCCAGATCATTTTCCAGAATGGGAATATAGTTTCCAAGTTCCTTTGCCGTCAGATCAGCGCTTTCCCGGCTGCGGCAGACTACGGCAATGGTGTCCAGCCCTTTTTGCTGCCAATCCTTTAGTATGCGGGCCGCTTTTTGAAACATTTCCCGGCCCTTTCCTGTTTCGATCAGACTAACCGGATCCCCGTGGCGGATAATGGGCTCCACGGGATAGCTGGAAAAGCGTCCGTGGTGCAGAATATCGGTGGCAAATTCCGAGATTTCCACGGTGTTTCGGTAGCTTTTTTTCAGCACCCCGAAATTTGCCATGTCATCGGTGAGGATCAGCTCCTTTAGCTCCTCCCAGTCATTTAGTCCGTAGCCGAAGTGGATATTCTGGGAAACGTCGCCCATGATGGTGTAGGTGCAGTCTTTGATACAGAAATCCAGCACGCTGTAGGCCATCATGCCGAAATCCTGGGCCTCGTCTATCACTACATGGTGGGCTTCGCTGATGATCTCCGTTTCCTTTACCCTTTTATAAAGATAGGCAAGCGCCGCCAGGTCATAAACATCGAAGGCGGTTTCGGGGATTTCTACGCAGCAGCCTTTGATCTGCTGGCCGATCAGAAAATCCTGATACAGCTTAAAGATTGACCTTTTCCAGAGCTTAGGGCCGAACCTTCCCCGGTATGCGCTGAGAATGGTTTTGCGCTGGAGCTCGGAGTAGGAGATTTCCTTTCCCAGAAATTCGTCCTGAAGCTTGATGGTGAGCCGATCGTTAAGCATGTTGATTTTGCTCTGGATGGAGACGCAAGGGTTTTGCCGCAGGTAATCCAGGATGGCGTCCTCGGACAAAAGCTGGATCACGTCCCCGGGACGGGGCGGTTTTTTGCCGGTTTTGTCCACCACAATGGTGCGCCCGTTTATGATCTCCTCTGCAAATGCCCTGCGGTCCAGCAGAACGGCGTTTAGGGGGATGGTTTCCCGCTCCAGCCGCAGGCAGAAGTCTTCCAGGTTATGGAACCAGCCCAGGGTGCCTTTCACCGCATCTTCCTGGCGCATCTGATCTGCGCTTAAAATCCGGTATTTTTTATCATCCCAGTCCTCGTACAGGAGCCGTACAAAAAGCTGTTCCATGGTCATCTGCCGGATTCCGTATACATCCAGGTCAGGCAGGACTCCGGTGATATAGTTCAGCAGAATCCGGTTGCTTCCCACAATATAGAAATCCTCCGGCTTAAAGCGCTCCTGGTAATTATACAGGATAAAGGAAATCCGGTGCATGGCCACGGTGGTTTTGCCCGAGCCCGCCACGCCCTGCACGATCAAACTGTGATAGGGAGACTTGCGGATAATATCGTTCTGCTCCTTTTGGATGGTGGCGATAATCTCTCCCAGCACAGCCTGCTTGTTCCGGGCAAGGTATTTGGTCAGAAGATCGTCATTGGCAACCACTTCCGTATCATAAAAATCGAGAAGCCTGCCGTCCTCAATCTCGTAGGTTCTTTTCAGTTTCAGATCGATCTTGACAGGTATGCCTGTGGGGGAGGGATAGCTGCATTTGCCCAGGCCGTTTTCATAGTAGGCGTTTGCCACCGGAGCCCGCCAGTCGATGACCATTTGATGGGTGGTATCCCTGGAAATGCCGCCCCGTCCGATGTAGAGGTCTTCTTCCTTGCCAAGCTCCTCATCCCGGAAGGCGATCCTGCCGAAATAGGGCTTGCTAAGGGCTTTTTCATTTCTGGCAAGAGCCCGTTTCATGTGGTCGTGGAGAGTAATGGTGTTGTTCAGGATGATGTAAACTTCCGCATCATTGTCGTGGTAATGATCCAGCATCTCATCAATATCCGCCTGCATTTTATCCACTTCCCTGCCGTAGCTTTCCACATTGCCGCGGACTATGGCAAGGGTTTGTTCAAGATGTGCTTCTTCGTCCTGCCGGGACATGCGTTGGTTACTCATTGAGATCATCTCCTTTCTCTGTGCTTGATAGGGTGCTATTTTATTGTAACGAAAAGTAAAAAAAATACTAGACTTTATTTTCAGAATGTGGTAAGCTAAATAATGAAGTGTGGCTAAAAACCGCACTTTTTTTGTGTTAATCCCTCATTGCTTTTCAGGTAAAAAAAGGATATACTTAAATACAGAGAGAAAAAGTAAATCTTTTCCACAACATATAAAAATTTCCGCTGTTTTGTCCGATAATATATACGTAGAAAAGGATTTCGAACTGAAAAAACAAAAAACTGCACAATAATGTTAACGAAAAATCTGTTTTTTGTAACAGAGTTACGCATAGAGGGAAAATGCAGCTTTTGTTTTTCAGGAGCAGACAAACGGAGGTGTAAAATGAATACGGTATCCCAGGCAGAATATGCGGCGCAGGCCAACGCGGCCTATGAAACATCCGGCGCGAAGAAGAAGCCGGCAAACTATGGCAGAACCATAGGAAATCCGGAGCTCAGCGAGGCAGGGCAGAAGTATTACGAGGAACTGAAAAAGAAATATTCCAACATGGACTTCATTCTTGTGAGCAAGGATATGAAGGAAATGGCTAAATCACAGGCAGGCAGCTATGCCAACCCGAACAGGCTTGTGGTTCTGATTGATGAGGAAAAGATTGAGAGAATGGCCACGGATGAGAATTTCCGCAAGCAGTATGAGGGAATTATCTCCGGCGCCGCGGTGAAGCTTCCGCAGATGCAAAAGAGCGTGGGCAGCAATCCTGCGGTGAAGGGCTTTGGCATGCAGATCAACGACGGCGGAAACGCTTCCTTCTTTGCGGTGGTTGATAAATCGCTGGCGATGCAGAGGCAGAGGATCCAGAAGAACAGGGAGAAAAAGGCCGAAGAGAGGAAAGCCGACGAAAAGAAAGAGGCCAAACTGGCGGCAGAAGAAAAATTTAAGGAAAAGCAGGCCGGGAAAGCGGATTCGCAGGAGGATCTGGTTACGGTCACAGCCTCATCCATAGACGAATTGATCAGAAAAATTAATGATATAACCTACGGAGCCATGAGCGATTTTGTGCGGACGGACTTCGAAAGGGCAAGAGGACAGCATATAGACTTCAGATGGTGAGAAAACCAGCGTTTAGCTGGCAGGAAGCTTTTGCATCAGGCGCCGGAGCGTATTTTCAAAAGATTTAATCTGATGAAAATACGCTTTTGTCTTATCCCGCCGGGAGTCCCGGCACAATAGGAAACGCCAGAAATTCCTGCCGTTTTCTCCTGATTTAAGAGCCGTCTGCGGACGGCGGCAGGGAGGTTATCATGGAAATAAATAATTATGCAGGGGCAGGCTCTGCCCGGCCCGGATGGAGCACAAAGGGCAGTGCGCCGGCCCGGCCTGAAAAGGAAAATTCCTTTCAGACCACGGCGGAAATGATGGATTTCATCAGGCGCAGCAAGGAAGAAATCTATGACAGGGTCCGAAAGGGCGAGACGGAAGTAAAGATTCAAACCGGCGCTTCGCAATACACACAAAAGCAGTGGAACCGGATGATCGAAAGCTTTGACAAAGCGCAGGATGATATTCGCAGGCAGCTAAAAGAGGCCAAAGAGCAGCGAAGGAAGGCACAGGCGGAAAAAGAGGTAGGGCAAAATGAAGGTATATGACTGCAAAGTAAATCATCTGGTCAATCCCTTAGGCTACTGGATCAAGGAACCGGTATTTTCGTGGAAGATAAAGGAAGCGGCGGGTAAGAGGCAGGAGAGTGCGAGGATTCTTGTTTCAAAGAGGGAAGATTTAAGCGATCCTGTTTTGGATACAGGATGGAGCGGCGCGCTGGAATCCCTGGGGACGAAGCTTTGTTTTTTACTCGATCCTTATACGCGGTATTACTGGACGGTTCAGGTAAAGAGCGATCAGGGAGAGCAGGCGCAGAGCTGCCTTAACTGGTTTGAAACGGCAAAGCAGCAGGAGAGCTGGGAAGCAAAATGGATTGGCTGTGATGAGGAGGAAAAAAGGCATCCTGTTTTTTTCAGGGAGCTTTCCCTGAGAGATACCGTGAAGCAGGCAAGACTCTATATCTGCGGGCTCGGGCTTTATGAGGCTTATATAAACGGCCGCAGGGTGGGGGAGGAGACGCTTACCCCTTACAGCAACAATTATCATGCCTGGCTGCAGTATCAGACCTATGATGTGACAGAGCTTTTGGAGCAGAAAAGCGCAGAGCTAAAGGTCTGCCTGGGGAATGGCTGGTACAAGGGCAGATTTGGCTATGATGACAGCACCGGAAAGGGCTACTACGGCGATGGCTGGAAGCTGCTTGCAGAGCTGCGGGTTACCTATGAGGACGGCAGCAAAGAGGTTTTCGGTACGGACGAGAGCTGGCAGGTGGGCCGGAGCAATATTACGGACTCCAATCTCTATGACGGAGAGCATGTGGATGATACGCTGCCAAAGGCGCCGCCAAAGAGTGCGCAGCCTGCCGGGGCGCCGCAGGGGCTTCTTTGCCCAAGGCTGAGTACGCCGGTAAAGGTAAGGCAGGAACTTCCTGCTGCAGAGCTTATTCATACCCCTGCCGGGGAGACGGTCTTTGATTTGGGGCAGAATATTGCCGGGAGCTTCAGGCTTCGGGTAAAGGAGCCCAGGGGAACGCGGATTCGTCTCCAATTCGGGGAGATTTTACAGCAGGGGAATTTTTACAGGGATAACCTGCGCACGGCCAGGGCGGAGTACTGCTATGTTTCTGACGGTGAGGAGCATGTGCTGACCCCCCGGTTTACATTCTACGGCTACCGGTATGCGAAGGTGGAAGGGGTATCCTGCCTTAAAAAGGAGGATTTTACCGGCCTTGCCCTTTACTCCGAGCTGGAGCAGACAGGATTTTTGACCACGGGCAATGAATTGGTAAACCGGCTGATTCTGAATACCCAGTGGGGGCAGAAGGGGAACTTTCTGGATGTGCCCACGGACTGCCCGCAGAGGGATGAGCGCATGGGCTGGACGGGAGACGCTCAGGTATTTTCGGCCACGGCCTGTTATCAGATGGACAGCTATGCTTTTTTCAAAAAGTACTTATATGATATGAGCACGGAGCAGAAGGAGGCGGAAGGGAAGGTGCCGGAGGTGGTTCCCTCCTTTGGGCATGAAAATACCTCCTGTGCATGGGGAGACGCCGCCTGCGTCATTCCCTGGAATTTATATCGTTTTTATGGAGATAAAACCATATTGGAGGAGCAGTACGAGAGTATGAAGGCCTGGGTGGATTACATGACCCGGGTGGACGGGCAGGACAACGGCTGGCGCAGAAGGTTCCATTTCGGAGACTGGCTGGCTCTGGACGGCCCCGGCGGGATCGACGGGGTTATGGGCGGTACGGAGGTCGGCTTTATTGCCAGCACCTATTACCGTTACAGCACCCAGCTTCTGGCCAGGGCGGCAAGAGTTCTGGGAAGGGACAGAGAAGCGGAGGAATATGATGCTTTAGCGGATCAAATCCTTCACGGGATCAGGCAGGAATATTTCTCACCGCTTGGAAGATGCTGTATCGACACCCAGACCGGCCTGCTTCTTACCCTGCGCCACGGGCTTTGCGTCAATCCGGCCAAAACAAAAGAAGCCCTGGTGCAGAAGCTGAAGGATAACAACGGAATGTTAAAGACGGGATTTGTGGGAACCCCTCTTTTGTGCGAGGAGCTTACACGGCTTGGCAGAGCGGATATGGCTTATGACCTGCTTCTCAATGAAGAGTACCCGGGCTGGCTCTATGAGGTGAAGCTTGGGGCTACCACCGTCTGGGAGCGGTGGAACAGCGTGCTGGCTGACGGGAGCATTTCCTCCACGGGAATGAACAGCTTAAACCATTACGCCTACGGCTCCATCGTGGAATGGATTTATTCCCGCTGTGCAGGAATTATGCCGGATGAAAACGTGCCGGGCTTTAAACGGGTGATTTTTGCTCCCCAGGTGAGCCGGGAGCTCGGGTTTGTAAAGGCGCGGTATGAATCTGCTGCAGGGACATGGCGCAGCAGTTGGAGAATACTTGACGAGAGTCATTTGGAGGTGAAGGTGGCGGTTCCCTTTGGATGTACGGCAGAGCTTTTGCTGCCCCTGATGGAGGAGGACGCTTTTGAGACAGACGCAGATAATCCCGTTTTTGCAAACAGAAAGGACGGGAGATGCATTTTGGATGCCGGGGAATACAGTATTTCCTATAAGATCTTAAGTCCAATAAAATAAAGAAGAAATATAGCCGCATTAAACACATGGATCAAGGAGGATTATGTGATGAATATTATGGGGGTTAGTCAAGCCAATACAGGCAAGGCCATTGTACGGAACAGGGATGGAAGTGTAGTGGGAACCAGGACATACCGTAAATCGGGTTCAGGCAAAAAGAAAGCGCTCAGATACAGCTTTAAACGAATATCCGCGCAGATTTTAGCCTCAAAAACCCCCGGTGTCGCAAGGCGTGTGGTTTCTAAGGCACGTCACGAGGTGGTAAACCTTTTGAGAAAGAAAAACGGCGGATATGACGAGGATGAGTTAAGACACGCGATTATCCACGCAGAGAGGATGGTGAGAGTAGCCAAGAAAAGAATGCGGCACCTGCAGGAGGAGCAGGATGCCAGGAAAAAGGGCGGTATCTGCGAAGCGGAGATAGCCGAAAAGGTCGAGGATGCCGCGCCCATGGAAGAAAGGCTTCTGGAGGATCTGGGCGGCGAGGAAATCTTAAGTCAGGAAGAAATGAAGAAACTGATGGAAGAGTTCGAGGAGATCATGAGGGAGTTAGAGGAGGAGGGCGGCCTTGACCTAGAGGAGCTTATGCCCATAGTACCCCGGGAGATGGATCCGGAGGATTTAGAGCTTTTAAAGAAAAAGCACCGGGCCCAGGAGATGCGGGACATTATGCAGGCGGACATGAAGTACTTAAAGGCCATGTTCAATAAGCTGGAGCGGGAGAGGCAGGAAGGGATAGAGAGCATCAAAAGCGCCGTCAGCCCGGAAGCCTCGGCAGGTTCTTCCCGCGGCCCCGGCGGCGGAGTGTCTTTGGAGCTCGGCGGGGTGGTAGCCGCCCAGGGGGCCCAGCCGCTGACGCAGATCACCGTTATGACAGAGGGCGGCAGTATTGATATTTCATTGTAGGAGGATTAGAAATGAAGGTAGGAGCTCAGCTTTACACAGTAAGGGCTTATACGCAAAACGAAAAAGATTTTGCGTATACCATGAAAAGGATTGCACAGATCGGTTATAAGACCATTCAGATTTCTGCAATCGGAAAGGATATTTCCCCGGAGAGGATCCGTGAGATCTGCGACGGGGAGGGGCTTGAAATCGTGCTCACCCACAGCGATGTGAACCGTATTTTGTATGACACGGAAAAGCTGATTGAGGAGCATGAGATTATGGGCTGCCCTTATATCGGCATCGGTTCCATGCCGGATCGGTACAGGACGCCGGAATGGCTGTCCCATTTTGCGCAGGACTTTATGGAACCTGCCAAAAAGATTGCGGCTTCAGGAAAGCTTTTGATGTACCACAATCACAACTTCGAGTTCAGAAAGCTCAAAGCCGAAGGCACTGCCCGGGAGGAACAGAAAAAGCGTGTGATAGAATACATGCTGGATTGGTTTAAGCCGCAGGAGCTTGGCTTTACCCTGGATACCTATTGGGTACAGGCGGCAGGGGGCGATGTCTGTGAGTGGATAAAGCTTTTGGCGGACCGGATTCCCTGCGTCCATCTGAAGGATATGGCAGTGGAAGAGGGCGGAGCCATGATGGCGCCGGTAATGGAAGGAAATCTGAACTTTCCGGCGATTCTAAAGACACTTGAGACTACAAGCTGTAAATATATGCTGGTAGAGCAGGATGTGTGCCTGACAAGTCCCTTTGACTGCTTTAAGACGAGCTATGATAACCTTGCGGCAGCGGGATATTGCTGATGTATCAGGGGCTGTTAAAATTTTATGACGGTTCCGGAGCCGGTATTTTTGCCGGAGATAAACGAACAACAGGAAAGGAATACAGTAAAAATGGATAAAGTTAAGTTAGGAATCATCGGAGTCGGAAATATGGGCTGCGGCCATATCGGAAACCTGTTAAAGGATCTGGTGCCGGAGATGGAGCTTGTGGCAGTGGCGGATAACAGAGAGGCAAGAAGAGCCTGGGCGAAGGAAAATCTGCCGGAGAGCATTGCAATTTTTGAGGACGGGGACAGCTTGATCGATGCGGGCGTCTGCGATGCCGTGCTGATTGCCGTACCCCACTATGACCATCCCACCTTTGCAATCAAAGCCTTTGAAAAGGGACTCCACGTGATGTGCGAGAAGCCTGCCGGGGTTTACACCAAGCAGGTGCGTGAGATGAATGAGGCGGCCGCAAAGACAGACAAGGTGTTTGGAATGATGTTCAATCAGCGTACCAATCACGTGTACCGCAAGATGAAGGAGCTGGTAGAGAGCGGAAATTACGGAAAGATCAAGAGGGTAAACTGGATCATTACCGACTGGTACCGCACCCAGGCTTACTATAATTCCGGCGGCTGGAGAGCTACCTGGGCCGGAGAGGGCGGCGGCGTTCTGCTCAACCAGTGCCCTCACAACCTGGATTTGCTGCAGTGGATCTGCGGTCTGCCCGTGAAGGTTCAGGCCTTCTGCCACAACGGAAAATGGCATGATATTGAGGTGGAGGATGACGTGACGGCCTATTTGGAATTTGAAGGCGGAGCCACGGGAGTCTTTATCACCACCACGGCGGATGCTCCCGGAACCAACCGTTTCGAGGTCACCATGGAAAAGGGCAAGCTGGTTTGCGAGAACGATACGCTCACCTTATACGAGCTGGACGTCAATGAGAGAGAGCATTGCTTTACCAGCAAAGAAGGCTTTGCAAAGCCCACGGGTCATGAGATTAAAGTGGAGACGGACGGAGAAAACTTACAGCATGTAGGCGTTCTGCGCGCCTTTGCCGCAAATATTTTAAGGGGCGAGCCGTTGGTGGCAAGAGGGGAAGAGGGCATCAATGGGCTGACCCTTTCCAATGCCATGCATCTGTCAAGCTGGCTGGGAAGGCCGGTGGAAATCCCCTTTGACGAGGAGCTTTTCTTGGAGAAGCTGAATGAGCATCGGGCAAATTCCAGACTGAAGGAGAATGTGCAGGAGGTTACCTTTGACACGGAAGGAAGCTATGGGATAGGAAGTAAATAGAAGCTTTTGAGCCGGCCGCGAGGCCGGCTCTTTCCGACAGGAGGATGGACGGTACAGCCGGCATCTATCCTGTCAGGTGCGGCAAAGCTTGCACCCGGAGGGTGTGGCCGCGCAGCCGCCCAGGGCCGTTTCCCGAAGCTCATAGGGAATCCTTTTTCCCACGCGGTACATGGTATCCAGCATTTCGTCAAAGGAGATCATCTGGCGGATCCCCGCAAGGGCGATTTCGGCGGCGGCGAGAGCGTTTGCAACGCCGGCGGCGTTTCGGTTCTGGCAGGGGTACTCCACCAGCCCGCCCACCGGGTCGCACACCAGACCAAGCATATTGATCAGCACGGTGGAGGCGGCATCCAGGCTTTGAACGGGAGTCCCGCCCATAAGCTCTACGGCAGCGGAGGCAGCCATTGCGGCGGCCACCCCGACCTCTGCCTGACAGCCTCCGACCGCGCCGGCTACGGTGGCGTTGCGCATGGCCAGATAGCCGATCGCCCCGGCGTTAAAGAGGGCGTCGATCATCTGTTCATCTGAGAAGGAGTAGCTTTGCTGGAGAGAGAGCAGCAGCCCCGGTACAATGCCGGAGGAGCCTGCTGTGGGAGCGGCCACAATAACCCCCATGGAGGCGTTAACCTCCAGCACGGCCATGGCATAGGCAATGCCGCGGCTTAAGACACTTCCGCATATGGCTCCTTTCTTTTCAAGATTGTCATTGAGCATTCTGGCCTGGCCTCCGATTAAACCGCCCATCGAAAGCACAGGGGCTTCTAACGGGGCGAAGGCAGACTGACGCATGATTTCCAGGGCCTTTGCCATACGCCCGCAAACCTTTGGCATAGACGTTTCTGCCAGGGAGCATTCCCGCATCTTCATAATTTCTGAAATGGGCATCTGCTTACTTTCGCATAAATTCAATAATTCCTCAGCATTTTTAAAATCTGTCATAGCAACGATTCTTTCCTTTCCTGGCACAGGAAAAATCATAAGGAAAACTTATGACGTTTCCCGGAATTTAATATAAGGGCAGTCCGCAAAGGGGCTATCCGTTGTTTTGGATCAGCATGACATCATGTACGTGGGGATTGGCCATAAGCCGGGGCGTGATGTCGTCAGGGAGCGTGCCGTCCGATTCAACGATCGTGTATGCGGTTTCCCCTTTTGACTCCCGGAAAATGCGCATGAAGGCAATGTTCACATTCTGATCCCCCAGACATTTGGTGATGTGGGCCGCCACACCGGGCTTGTCCTGCTGAATAATGATGACGGCGTTATACTCGCCCGTAAAGTCCACCTGAACCTGATTGATCCGGACAATCCGCACCTTCCCCCCGCCCGTGGATTCCCCTCTTACGCTCATCACCCTGCCGTCCTCATTTTCCATGTGGATGTCAACGGTGTTGGGGTGAAGATCCGTGTTCGTGTCGTTTGGGAGAAAGGAAAAATCGATTCCCTGGGCGGCGGCAATGGAAAAGGAATCACGGATTCGGATGTCGTCTGTGGAAAATCCCATAATTCCTCCCAGAAGGGCCCGGTCTGTCCCGTGGCCGCGGTAGGTTTTGGCAAAGGAGCCGTAAAGGGTAAAGGTTACCTTTTTGAGAACTCCGTTATTCATTTTCTGGGCCAGATAGGCAATGGCGCAGGCACCGGCAGTATGGGAGCTGGACGGGCCTACCATATTAGGGCCGATCACATCAAATACACTGATAAAAGACATAATTATATACCCTCATTTCCAAACAATTTTTTGCATGCAGCAAGCGTTTGATTGATATGAATCCATTTTATCATAGAATAAGTGATCCGTCTGCTTTTATACATAAATATTGGAGTGGTAATCGTTACTTTTCGTAGCTATGGCGGAGAACGCCCGGACAGGTGGAAAGTCCTGCGTCGCCGCGCTCCCGCTCCACAAAAACGCAGCAGTCGCTAAGCTCGAAAAGACCTCGCTAAGCGCTGGCGTTTTTGAAGGGGCTCCTTAAGGACTTTCCACCTATCCGGGCTGTTTTCCGGCAAAGCAGCAAAATTCTTTAATCCATTCGGCCGGATTCACTCTTGGCACAATATACGCTTTCTCACGGTCTGCGCAGTAATTGCGCAGACCTGGCTGAATAGTTACAATATTACTTACATACATAACCTTATGGAGGAATTTATATGAACAATAGTGTAACAGAAAAAGAAATTTCGGATTATGAAGTATTTTTGAAAAGGCAGGAGAGAGGGGAGGCCACCATTGAGAAATATTTGAGAGAGATCCGCTGCTTTTGCGGGTGGATGAGCCAGCGGCCTGTCACGAAGGAGGCTGTGATCGAGTGGAAGGAATTTTTGCAGAAGGAGGGTTATGTACCCGCCACCGTCAACGCAAAGCTTTCCGCCCTGAACAGTTTTTTCGCATTTATGGGATGGGAGGATTACAGGGTGAAATTGCTGCGCATCCAGAGGCAGATGTTCCGCAAGCAGGCGAGGGAGCTGACGAAGGAGGAATATGAGAATCTGCTTGAGACGGCGCGTAAAGAGGGGAAGGAGAGGCTGGCGCTTTTGATGGAGACCATCTGTGCCACGGGAATCCGTGTCAGCGAGCTTTCCTATATTACGGCGGAGGCTGTAAAGCAGGGACGGACGGAGGTGGAGCTGAAAGGAAAAATACGGGTGATTCTTCTGCCGGGAAGGCTTTGTCGCAAGCTGCTTAAGTATATGGAAGAGCAGGGGATTGGTTCCGGGGAAATTTTTCTCACGAAGGGCGGGACGAGTCTGTCAAGGAGACAGATCTGGAGAGAGATGAAGGAGCTGTGTAAAAAGGCGGATGTGGAGAGCTCCAAAGTGTTTCCCCATAATCTGCGTCATTTATTTGCCACCTCCTTCTATAAAATCTGCAAAGATATTGTGAAGCTGGCGGACGTTTTGGGACACAGCTCTGTGGAGACCACACGGATTTATTTACTCACTGCCGGCGAGGAGCATGCAAGACAGCTAGAGCAGATGAGATTAGTAATATAGACAGAATCAATATTCTGTCCACAAAGAAATGAAAGATTACATAATTTAAATTTATTATAGCACAGACAAATCGAGAATTACAATCCTATTTATAAATTTTGCGCAGGAAGGGACAAGGCCGTAAAAGTTTTTTTTGCGTCCTTATTTTTCGTGCCCTTTTTTAGGTTTAATCAGGCGGGGAAAAGGAAAACCCTGCCTGCGCTTTTGTAAAATTTTCCGGATAATACCATAAACGGTAGTCAGAATATTGAGTCTGTCCACAATCGGTAATGCTTTGTGGTAAGGAGGAGCTCATGCCCGTATTAAATGAGGAAATAATCAGTCAGGAAAGGATCGAAGATTTTCTTGCCTTTCTCGGAGAAAAGGGCCGGGGGGATTCCTCGCTGCAAAGCTACCGCAGGATTCTGACGGAGCTTTACCGGTACCTGCCAGAGGAGAAGAACATCGGAGAGGGGACAGGACAGGAGTGGAAAGCGCATCTGGAGGAGATCGGCTTACAGCCGGCAACGGTGAATACATATATGTCGGTATGGAACAGCTTCCTACGTTATCTGGGCCGCAGAGAATGGCAGCTTGAGGATTTTAACCGGGAGCAGGAGAACGTGCAGCCGGAACTGAGCCGGGCCGAGTACCTGCGGCTTTTATCTGCGGCGAAGCATCTGGGGAAGGAAAAGTCCTACCTTTTGATCAAGACCCTGGGCGGGGCCGGGATGCGGATCCAGGAGCTGCCCCAGCTTACGGTGGAGGCGGTGGAGCTTGGCGTGGTGGAGCTGGAGTACCACAATTCACGGCAGAGGCGGGTGCTGCATCTGCCGGAGGGGCTGAGGGGAGAACTGCTTGACTTTGCAAGGCGGGAGGGCAGAAGCTGCGGCCCTGTGTTCAGTTCGCCGGAAGGGGCGCCCATGGCCAGATCCAGCGTCAACTATTTCATTAATATTGTATGTCATGATGCCCAGGTGGCGGAGGAAAAGGCCAATCCCAGGTGCCTGTGGAAGATGTATCAGGAAACCTGCCGTGTGATCCGCTCCAATGTGGCCGTACTGATCGAGCAGTCCTACCAGAGGATTCTTGAGGATGAGCAGCTTGCCATGGGGTGGAAAGCGTGACTGAGAAATCAAATACCCCGCTGCAAGCAACAGGGTATCAAACTTGCAGCGCTGCAGAGCAGCGGGGTATTTGACCCTCGCGGCAGTCGCCAAATGTCTGCAAGCAGCCACTTGGCTCGTTGCTCGCGGGAATAAACGGGGGATGCCGGGCTTTGCCTGCCATCCTTATGTTAATCAAAGCTTTACAGGGAGGCCAGACTATGTGGAAAAGGACAAAGGGGAGGAACGCAGAGATAAGAGCCGGCGTTGACGGGGAGCCGAAGACGGCCGAAAAAAGGTTCAGAAAGGCGATAGTGAAAGGCTTTATGCTGACACAAAGCAGGACATGGAAAAAGTGGGCGGCGGAACTGCTGCTGGTTATATTGGCATCCGTGGCAATGTTCTTCTTTGGAAGGTACTTAAGCAGCAATGAACTGGAGGTGACCTTTTACCATCATTACTCTCCCAAGATTACGGGAGCGGCAAACACCCGGCTGGTGGTTTTGTCGGACTTACATAATCGGGAATTCGGTCTGGAAAACCGGGAGCTGACGGGACAGATCGCGGCCTTAAAGCCGGATCTCATTATCATGGCGGGAGATATGGTCAACGCCTGGGAAGAGGATCTGGATGTGATTTTGAACCTGTGTGAAGAACTGCTGAAAATTGCCCCCGTTTATTACGGGCCGGGCAACCATGAAAATAATTTACTTTATGAAAAGGGGAGTAATCTGGAAAGCCTTCTCACCGAAATGGGAGTTCACGTGCTGGTGAACCGGGCGGAGGAGGTTACGGTTCATAAGACTCCCTTTCTGATCGGAGGCCTGACTACGGCTGTGGAAGGATATGAGGAATATGGGGCTGCATTTATTGAGGAATATGAGAAGAGTAAGGCCTTTAAGCTTCTCATTGCCCATTATCCCAGCCTTTATTATGAAGCGCTGGCGGATAAGCAAATCGATCTGGGCATCTGCGGCCATTTCCACGGCGGCCTGGTGAGGCTTCCTTTTGCAGGCGGTTTGTATCATGGAGACACAGGCCTTTTTCCGAAATACAGCGGAGGAATGTACCGTCTGTCCCACGGCTCCATTTTTGTCTCCAGAGGAATGGAGGATCACAGCGGGTTCCCGAGAATCAATAACAGGCCCGAGCTGGCTGTCATTGACATCAACGGACGGCAGGAGAGTGAGTTCCCGGGAAAAGAGTAAATGAAAAATTTATGACGTTTCCGATCATAACTGAAAGGAGTATGGGGAAAAAATGATTGTGGTGAGTGCGGTCGTACCGATATTGACATTTGTTCTGGTTCTTCTATACATAATGCTGTCTTTTCGGTTTCTCAGGATAAAATCTAAGCTGCCCGTCCTGGGGCTGCGGGGAGGGCTCGGCAGCCTGAGCGGGAAAAGAAGGCGTCTGGCGCTGCAGAGTGTTTTGTTTTTTCTGGTTTACTATGTGGGGCGGGTAGCCACTGAGGCCTGGACGCCGGATATGCTGATGGTGTTCAACTACGAGGAGGCGGCCAGAGGGCAGAATCCCAACGCCACCCGGTTTAATGAGTCCAATATTCTATCCGATCCGATTTTGAGAAAGGTCATCGAGAGGGGATGCCTGTCCATGAGTGTGGATCAGCTCTCGGATTACCTGACCATATCCACTCCCCTTGATGCGGAAAAGCTGGATATTTCCACAGAGTCCTCTCTGAAGATTTCCACAGAGTACTGGATCCACTGCTCCGAAAAGGTTGCTCTGTATCACACCACCCCTCAGAGGGTACTGAACTTTCTGGCGGATGTGTATTGGGAAGAATTTACGCGCAACTATGCGGAGAATGATGACGTGCTGGATCTGACCTTTGAGGAGTTAGAGGGGATGGAATATCTGGACGTGAAGAATTATCTGGAGATGCAGGCCAATAAACTGAGGAACTATCTTCCCGGCTACAGTAGTGAGAGCAGCAGCTTCCGGGCCGACGGCAGTGAGGAGACCTTTGCATCCCTGTCCCAAAAGATCGGGAATTTTATTGATATTGAGCTGGAGCGCTATGAGGCTTTTGTGCTGGAAAGCGGCCTTTCTTCCAACCGGAATACCTATCAGTCCCGGATGCAGTATGCCAACCGGCTTCTGGATACAGAGCGGAAAAAGGATATGGCGGCTCATGATGTCCGGATCGAGGCCATTGATATGTACAATTCCTTTATGACCCGTTTCGTGCTGATTCCGACCTATGATACGGAACAGGAGTTTTATATGTCCCGGACAAAGGTGGGAGTGGATTATTTCGCGGATGAGGCAAAGGAGCTTCTGGAATCCGCCACAAAGCTGGTGGAGGAGATCGAACACAACAGCTACGCAAACGTACAGGTGGGGAAATCCAGGGCTTCTTCCGATGTCTATGCCCAGGCAGATGAGAGGATCGAAGAGCTGAATGCAGAGCTTGTCAATCTGGCGGCCCAGAGCCGGGAGCTGTGTGATGCCTATGTGCGGGAAAAGCGGGACGGCTATATTCAGATAAGCTTTGCCGCACCCTCCATGACGGGCGGGGCGGTGAAAGCTCTATTCATGACAGCTTTGTTTGCGTTTGCAAAAGGGGTGCTGTCCATTCTGGAGCCCTTCTATAAGGAGTACCGTAAGAGCCGCTCTGCCGGGCGAAGGAAGCAAAAGCGGCCGGGAGGAAAGAAGAAAGTACAGGGGGAGGTATCCGCATGAAGGAGCTTGACGTTTTTCGATATTTGAAAAAATACCGCACGATCATCATTTTATTGTCGATTCTGGCGGGGGCGGCCTTTTTTCTGATTGCCCAGCTTTATATCCAGCAGTATACCGCAGTCACCGTAATCGAGTATACCGGTTCACGTGCGGCTGAAGGACTTTCTCCTGACGGAAGCGATATAGACACCTCTGAAATTTATGCTACGAATCTGGTCAGCCAGGCAATGAAGGCGCTGGGAATCGAATATACGGAGGCAACCACGGACGATATACGGATGAATATCCAGGTGGAGCCTGTGATCACTGAGGAGGATCTTCAGGTACAGCAGTCCAAGCTGGAAAACGGGGAGAAGGACTATGAATTCATTCCCACCCGGTACGTGGTCTCCTTCAACTGCGGCGTGGGAAACGGCAAGGAGTATCCCCGCAAGGTGCTCAACCAGATTCTCCAGGAGTACGCTACCTATTACGGAAAGAACCACGTCAATACCTCCCTTGCGGCCAATCCGGTCAGTGACATTACCTCTAAGGGATACGATTATCTGGAGATGGCGGAAGTCATGGACAGTACGCTGGAGAATATCATAGAGCATCTCGCGCAAAAGGTGGAGTGGAACAGTGAATTCCGTTCCAGCAGAACCGGCCGCGGCTTTCAGGATCTGCAGGAGGAATTTGAGTTTATCAGGGAGGTGGAGGTACGCCAGCTTTTGTCGGAAATCCTGGAGGGGCGGGTCACAAAAGACAGGGATCTGCTTCTTGACAAATATAAGAACAGAAACAATAATCTGGAGATTTCCAACAGCGCTGCCAGCTTCGAGATTGACCGTATCCGGGGGATTATTACCTCCTATGAGGATGCCATGGGGGAATTTAACGCCGGGGCCGCGTCTATTTCCGAGTCAGATCCCGACGGGGAGAGTAAGCAGGCAAGCGCCCTGCAGAACAATGTGCTGCCGGACGTTTATGACGACTGGAACCGGGACGAGGACGGGAACTGGAACCCGGTTGACCGGACGGCGGAGTATGACCAATTGCTGATCAAATATATTGAGGACCGCACCCTTTATGAGCAGAATCTGATCGAAAAGGAGTACAACAATTATATCCTCAGTGTGTTTAACAGAGCAAACGCCGTATCTCCCGAGACGGTGCAGGAGGAGATTCGGGAAAAGATCGCAAGTCTGGCAGAGAGGATCAACGCCCTGCAGACAATCTATTATGAGACGAATGATGAGTACAACGAGTTCCTGGGGGCGCGCAATATTGTAATGCTTTCCAGTGTGCGGGTGACGGAGCGGTTCCCGCTCATGATCTTTACCGTCCTGATCGTGATCATCTTCGGCGTGCTGGGGTGTGCCGGCGCGGCGCTCTTTGGCAGGATTGAGGACTTTATCGAATATTATGCCTTTACAAGCAAGGTGGACGGACTTCCCAACCGCGCCAAGTGCGACCAGTTTATTGCCATCCGGGAGAGAAGGCCCATCCAGGAGAGCTTTGCATGTATCGTATTTAAGATGGCGAACCTGCAGATGGAAAACGCCCGTCTGGGGCGTGAAGCCGGCGATAAGATGATTAAGGATTTTGTGGAGATTTTAACCTCTGTCTTTGTGCCCAGCGACAAGATGTTTGTGGGCAACAACGGAGCGGGGCAGTATCTGATCTTTGCGGAAAATATGGAGGAGGAGCAGGTGAACGCGGCCCTTTTCCAGGTCAGCGTTGTCCTTATGGAAAAGGCCCGTAGCTGCGGCTATTTTATCGAATTGCAAAGCGGTCATGCCTGTGCGGGACAGGAGCAGTGCTTCTATATCCGTGAGCTTATATCCATAGCCATGAAGCGGGTGGGCGGTGAAAGGGCAGAAAGGGAGCCGGAGCCAAAGACAGAATAAAAGGAGGGGAGGGGCTTGCTTAGAGTCATTTACATCATACTGGCAACGGCAATGTTCTTTTGGCAGGATAACTATTTTATGGCGGGAGGCATTGCGCTTAGTTTGAAAAACCCCTGCGCGCTGGGGATTCTGTTTCTGGCGCTTTTGAACTTTATCGTGACCGTAAGGCCGGGGCGTACAATCGTCCTGGCCCGCCATACCCTGATTCAGGCGCTGCCCTGTCTGGTGCCGCTGTTTTTTTCTTCCATCATATGGGTGATTTCCGGTGCGGAGCAGGCGGCCATTACAAACGGCGTGAGCATGATTGTTTCTCAGCTTCTGGCAGTGTCAGTGGCGGCGGCTACACTCTATCTGTTTGGGAGCAGGGGCATCTGGTACTGTCTGGGAGCCATGTGCGGGGCCAACTTCCTTCTGGTTTTGACGGTCGTGGCAGAGGGAGGAGTTTCTGCCTTTTTACAGGAGTTTATCACACTTATGGTAAGCTTCAGCGGAGAAAACGGGCCTCTGATGCAGCAGCTTGAAATCAATGATCTGACGTTTGCCCTGGGCCCTTTCCTGTTGTATCTGCTTTTGGAGCGCAGGCAGACCCGGCATCCTGTCCTGTGGCTGTTTGCGGTATCCTTCCTGTTTCTTGCGGGTCTTAAGCGGATCGCCATTCCGGCGCTTGCGCTGGGGTGTGTGGCTGCGCTGCTCCTTCGCCTTTTGCCGGATAAGGCGGCCAGGCAGACGGCGCTGTGCGCCGGAGCCGGGATGATCATTGTGAGTTTTCTGTATATCGCAGGGATAAGAAGCGGGCTTTTTCTGTATATTGAAAAGCGGCTGGGAATCAATACCATGGGGCGTGTGGCTATGTTCACCAATCTGGAGCCTTACTATGACATCAGCATCACCTATATGGGAAAAGGAACGGGATTCGAACGTTTTGTGGACTGGGCCTCGGGGGTGGAATACAAGTTTCCCCAGAGGACACTGATGCCGATTCACAATGATTTTCTGCGTATGTACCTGAATGTGGGCTTTGTGGGATATTGGATTTGGATCTGGAGCTATCTGATTACCCGGCTCCGTTACTTTTTTAAGCAGGGAGGAAAGGATGGGGGAACCCTTTTCCTTGCCGTATGTATTTACTGCTTTGTCCTTTATGCCACGGATAATACCATTTATTACTTCTACACAACCATTGCCTGCACGCTGGTTCCTATGGCCTGCCGTTTGGATGAACAGGCAGAGGCCGCCTACGAAAAGCGCTGCGAGGCGTGGAGCAGCGGCGGCTCTCAAAGAGAGAAAGAACCGGTTCCTGAACACAAAAATTCATAAAGACAGGAGATGATCCCTTTTGAAAAAGAAGAAACCGAAGCTCTGTTTCGCGGCGTCCTGCGGAGGACATCTGGATGAGCTTTTGATGCTGTATCCTCTGATGGAGCGGTATGAGAGCTTTCTGGTCACGGAGAAGACCTCCTTTGAGACGGCGGCGGCAGGGATCAGACGCTATAATCTTTTGCAGGTCAACCGTCTGGAAAAGACCTGCATCCCCAGACTGATTTTCAACGGACTCTGCGCGCTGAAAATCTATCTGGCAGAAAGGCCGGATGTGGTAATTTGTACCGGCGTTCTGGCTATGATTCCGCTGTGCCTGGTGTGCAAGGCCTTTGGAAAGAAGCTGATTTATATTGAATCTTTTGCCAAGGTGAAAAGTCCCACCCGCACCGGAATGCTCCTTTACCGGTTTGCCGACCGCTTTTATGTGCAGTGGCCGCAGATGCTGGAATGCTATCCCAAGGCGATTTACCGGGGAGGGATTTACTGAAATCGGGATTTTGGGGCGCACACAAAGCTTTCTGGGCACAGCCCTCAGAAAATGGAAAGGAGCACGGTAGAAGAATGATATTTGTGACAGTGGGTTCACAGAAATTTCAGTTTAACCGCCTTTTGGAAAAGGTGGATCAGATGGCCGGGGAGGGAGCCGTGGATGAAGAGATTATCATGCAGACCGGGGCCGGAGGCTATATTCCCCGCAACTGCCGGTATCAGGCCTTTTACGACAGGGAGCTCTTCACGGATATGGTGGAAAGGTGCAGCGTCCTTATTACCCATGGCGGCACGGGAACGATTGTGGATGCCGTGAAGCGCGGAAAGAAGACGATCGCGGTTCCGCGTCTGGTTTGTTATGGGGAGCATGTGGATGACCATCAGCTCCAGTTGCTGGAGCGTTTTCAGGAGATGAATTTGATCTATGCCTGCAGGGAGCCGGAAAATCTGCCGGAGCTGCTGCAGAGGATCAGAACCCATCGGTTTGACCGCTGGCAGTCCAATACGGAAGCTTTTATCGCCGCTGTGGAGGATGATATACGGTCTTTATCAGGGACTCTTTCGCACTTTTGAATATGTGGGGGTGTAATTATGAAGGTTTTGGTGATTGGCCCGAGTATGACCAGGGCCTTGGGAGGGATGGCTGTGGTCATCCGCGGAATCCGGGAAAGCGAGCTGCTAAACAGGGAATTTGAGATCGACATTTTCCCTTCCTACATAGACGGAAACCTGGCCCTGCGTCTTGGATATTCCGTTTTTGGGTATTTGCGCTTTTTGCTCTGCTACAGGAAGTACGATTTGTTTCACATTAATACGGCGGAGAAGGGAAGCACCTTCCGCAAAAATTTTTATCTAAAGAGAATAAAAAAGGCGGGAAAAAAGGCCATTATACACATTCACGGGGCCAAGTATCTTGCCTTTTATGACTGTCTGGGCAGCCGCAGAAAACAGATTGTGGACGCTTTTTTCCGGCGTGCGGATCTGGTGCTGGCTCTCTCGGAGAGCTGGAGAAAGGAACTGGAGTATCGTCTGCACATAGATACCTGCCGGACGCTGAATAACGGCGTTGACCCCGCCGAATTTGCGGGAGCGGATACGGATGTGTGGGAGCGCCGCAACCACTTTTTGATGCTGGGCCGGCTGGGAGAGCGCAAGGGAGTCTATGACCTGATCGAGGCGATGGAGCTTGCCCTGGCTGAGAATCCGGAGCTGAGACTGTGCCTGGCCGGGGACGGGGAGGTGGAAAAGGTACGCGCGCTGGTTGCAAAAAAGGGGCTGGAAAAACAGATCACCGTGCCCGGATGGGCAGGGCGGGAGGAAAAGGTCGAGCTTCTTAAGGAGGCGGGAACGGTAGTGCTTCCTTCCTATTATGAAGGGCTGCCTATGGCAATCCTGGAGGGCATGACGGCGGGGAAGGCTGTCATCAGTACTACGGTGGGTGCAATCCCGGAGGTAGTGGGAGAGGAAAACGGCATCCTGGTAAAGGCCGGGGATGTGCCCGCCCTGGCGCAGGCCCTTGTGCGCTGCAGCAGGGATAAGGAGATGCTGCTTGGCATGTCCCGGAAAAACCGGGAGAGAGCGCGGCAGGTATTCAGTATCGGGCATATGCATGAGCAGCTTGCAGGGTATTACAGACAGGTGATGGAGGGGAGCGGGCAATAGCCGGGCCCTGTGACAGACAGGAGCAGCGTATATCTGGGGAGGGAAGCGCAAGGTGGAGGAGAAGAAGCCTTTGATCAGTGTGGTGGTGCCGGTGTACAATGGAGCGCCCTATTTGGAGCGGTGTTTTGCCTCTATCCGGGGGCAGACCTGGAAGAATCTGGAGATCATCGCGGTGGACGACGGCTCGTCGGACGGCAGCGGTGAGCTCTGTGACGCCTTTGCCGGAGAGGATAAGCGGGTAAGAACAGTGCATTTTCCTGCAAACAGGGGCCCGTCCGCCGCCAGAAACCGGGGGATTTGCATGGCGCAGGGCGCATATCTTACCTTTGTGGACGCAGACGATCATATAGAGCCTGACCTGCTGGAAAGGCTTTATGACGACATTACCCAAAGGAAGGCGGATGTGAGCGCGTGCGGAGCCCGGGGCATCCGCCTAAAGGGCGGGCCGGCAGGCGTGTTTTCGGGAAGAGAGGCCAGAGGCGCGCTGGCCAAAGGCGCGCCCTTTAACCATGTCCCGTGGGGAAAGCTCTACGCTGCGAAGTCCGTCAGAGAATGCCTCTTTGACGAAACCGTCTTTTACAGCGAGGATCTGCTTTTTTTGTATGATCTTTTCGGAAAAATCGGGAAAGTGAGCTATCTGCCGGAGAAGCTCTATCATTATACGGACCGGGAAGGCAGCCAGGTACACAGCGGGGTAAGCGGGCGGAAAATGACCGCTCTTGCGGTTCACGATCAAATCTGCCGGGATGCTGCCGAAACATGCCCGGAATATCTTGAGGATTTCAGGAATCTGGCGCTGGATACAAACCTGCGTCTGGCGCTGCAGACAGTGAAGACGGGACAAAAGGGGACGTTTGCCTATTTGAAAGGGCTTCAGGAAAATACCCGGCGTCATTTCAGCCGGGAGGCTTTTGGCAGGTTTACGGACAAAAAGGACAGAGCGGCGGTGCTGGCCCTGTATGGAAGCGTTACGGTATTTTGGGGGCTTTTGGCCCTGTGGTATCGCGGCATAAAGCCGGCCGTAACCTCCGCTGCCCGTCAGGCAGAGGCCGAAGGGGCAGAGGCTGCAGCGGCCATGAGGTCGGAAGCACAGAAAGGCAGAGAAGATGGATAAGAAAAATCCGCTCATCAGTGTGGTGGTGCCGGTGTACAATGTGGAGCCCTATCTGGATCGGTGCCTGGACTCCATTGAGGGGCAGACCTGGAAGGAATTGGAGATCATAATCGTGGATGATGCCTCCACCGACGGCAGCGGCCGGATCTGTGACATCCATGCCGGAGAGGATAAGCGGATAGAGGCGGTACACCTTCCCGTAAACAAAGGGTTGTCGGCGGCCAGGAATGAGGGGGTAAGCAGAGCGAGAGGGGAATATCTTACCTTTGTGGATTCCGACGACTATGTGGAGCCGCAGCTTTTGGAGATGCTCTTTCTGAGTATGGGAGAGAGCGGGGCGGAGCTGGGCATCTGCGGTGTGGACGGATTTCCTGCAGGAGACGTACCGGCCGGGGTGTTGTCCCCCAGGGACATCGTGGGCTGTATGGCCCGCCGCAGTCCGTTTCTCTGGAATGCCTGGGGAAAGCTTTATCCTATGCAGATTGCAAAACGTTATCCCTTTGATGAGCGCGCCCTGTGCTGCGAGGATCTTGTGTTTTTTTATCAGGTACTGGGAGAGACAAAGCGGGCGGGGTATGTGCCGGATAAGCTGTATCATTATGTTTACAGGGAAAAGAGTATCATAAACAACGGCGTGGATGAGAGAAGGTGTACGGTTTTGTCCGCCCTGGATTTTATCTGCAGGGACGCGCTTGTCCGTTTCCCGGAAATGTCGCCCGGGTTTGAGCAGATCGCGCTGGATGCGGGAGCGCGTCTTGCCATGCAGGCCGTGGAGGGCGGCGTCCCAAAGGGAGAGCTTGGCCGGTATCTGAAAAGGTTTCGCGATCACACCCGGCGGCATTTTGGGCCGGAGGCGTTACGGCTTTGTCCCTGTAAAAAAAGCCTGGCGGCTCAGGGGCTGCTGTGTGTGAGCCGGATTGCTTTCCTGGGCTTTGCCCTGCTGTATAAAGCCCTCAAAAAGCGGAAGAGGTAGAACGGAGTGTGAAGATCTGTGGACAGAACCGTCCCTGTAATGAGAAATTTCAAATTTACCGTAGCAGGCGAGCTGGTTCTTGCCCTGCTTAAGTTTGTCTTGCGCCGGGTGTTTATTTTGCTTCTGGGGAAGGAGTATTTAGGGCTCAACGGTCTTTTTACGGACATCCTCTCCGTGCTGGCCCTGGCGGAGCTGGGCTTCGGCGTGTCTATCACCTACAGCCTTTACCGTCCGGTGGCTCAGGGGGATGAATCTCTGATCCGCTCCCTGGTCAGGCTTTACCGCCGGGTCTATTGGTGTGTGGGACTGGTGATCCTGGTGCTGGGCCTGTCTCTTACTCCTGCTCTGCCCTTTTTTGTCAAAGAGATGCCCAAAGACATCCCGGATATTTTGGTGATCTATCTGCTGAACGTGGTAAACGTGAGCGTATCCTATCTTTTTTCCTACAAAGCAACGCTGCTTTTCGTCTATCAGAAAAAATACATTGACGCCATGATCCGCGCCCTGGTGATGCTGCTGTTTACCGGAGCGCAGATTGGGGTGCTTTTTCTTACCGGGAATTACCTGCATTATCTCTGCCTTGCCATCGCAGCCACCCTGACGCAGAATATGGCCGTCTCGGTAAAGACAGACCGGCTTTATCCTTATCTGCGGGAAAAGGAGATACAGCCTTTGCCGGCAGAGGTAAAAAGGGAGATCGGCCGCAATGTGGGCGCTATGCTGCTGAACCGGATAGGGGCCGTTGCGGTATTTGGCACGGATAGTATTCTGATCTCAAAATTTGTGGGGGTAGTAACCGCCGGCCTATATTCCAACTATATGATGCTGCGAAACTTCTTAAATACCATGATTAATACCCTCTTTGGCGCGATCACTCCTGCCCTGGGAGAGTTGAACGCTACAGAAAGCCCGGAGAGCAGACGAAGGGCCTTTCGGAATCTGAACTTTTTTGCGGCCTGGCTGTTTGGCTGGCTGAGTATCTGCCTGCTGTGGCTTTATGACGCCTTTATCAATCTCTGGCTGGGAGAGGGCTGCCTTCTGCCTAGGCCGGCGGTTGTTTTGATCGTGGCAAATTTTTATGTGGGAGGGATGCGGGTTCCGGTGGCCAATACAAGGAGCGTGATGGGGCTGTTCTGGGATGAGCGTTACAAGTCAATCCTGGAGGCGCTGCTGAATCTGGCGCTTTCCGTTTTCCTGGCGCAGAGGTGGGGGATCACAGGTATCATCGCCGGGACGTTGATCAGTACTTTGGCCCTTCCCTTCTGGATCGAGCCGCTGGGGCTGTACCGTTACGGGCTGCGGCAGCGGGCCGGGGAGTATTTCGGGCATTATCTTATCCACCTGCTGGTGACCATGGCCGCCGGAGGGCTCACGGGGCTTCTGTGTACCCTGACAGGGGAGGGGCTGGCCGGCTTTGTGCTGAAAGCGGCTCTCTGCGCCGTGATTCCCAATCTCGTCTATGCCGCGGCCTACTGCAGGAGGGAGGAATTTGGGTTTTTAGGGGAGCTGGCGAGGCGTTTGTATAGAAGGGTGAGAGGAAAGGGATAGGTTCTTTTATGGTGGCTGTTCCTCCAGGTCCCGGTACAATTTGCCAATTATGAATACCTAAAAAGCAACGGCACACCAAGACAGGAAATCAAGAAAAGGTTTCCTGTTTTTTGGCGCCCATCAGATTTTTTTTCACTTCTCTTTACAAATTATCAAAATGCACTTACACTACAAATAGAAAGATAGTTGTATTAGGGTGTACGGTAGAGGCTTGATTTGAATAAAAGTAGGAGGAAAGGGCTTCCTGGATGGTCTTACGCTATGAAAAAGAATTGGATTAAGAAAAACGCTTTTTTTCGGATAATGTTCGAATGCAAAAAGCAATGGGGCTGGCTGCTGTCCTTTGTTTTTATCTATTTTCTTGCAGGGGTCTTTAAGAGCTGGATCGCCTTAATGTTTGGAAATATGACAGATGCGGCTCTGACAAGAGGCGCGGACGCAGCTTTGGGATATGTGATGCCTTTGGTTGTTTTACTGGGGGCAGAGTGGCTGCGCGGAGCGCTGACGTATATAGTTACGGCACAGACAACAGAACGCATTTTTTTCGATATGAAAAGAAGAATTTTTGAGAAACTAAATCGTGTGCCCATAAATATAATAGAAGAGAGGCTGCGCTTAGGGGATATTGTCTCCCGCGTAAATAATGATCTGAATTCTTTATGTGAAGATTTGGCGGGGCAATATACCTGGTTTATGCGCGTTTTCTTTACAGCAGTAATTGCATTTATCGCGTGTGTCCGATTGAGCTGGCAGCTTTCACTCGTATATTTTCTCCTGATACCGCCTGCCTTTTGGTTGGTAAACCGCATCAGTAAACCGATGAAAGAAAAACAAAAGGCCGCTTTGACAGGGATCGGCAGCGGTATGAATTTAGTGGGAGAGGCTCTGGACGCTGCGGTTATGGTGAAATCCTACAATTTGGAAGGAGAGCTGGATTCGCGTTTTGGGGAAACTATGGACCGGGTATCCCTGGCAGAAATTGAAAACGAGAAGAAAAGCGCTCAAATGCTTGCCGTGCGTTATATTGGAGTGGTTCTGCCCATGGCGCTGATGCTTTTTTTCGGTATTTTTTTAGTGAGGAAAGGCATCGTGTCCCCGGGGACGGTGATTGCTTTTGCTTCTCTGTGCGGGAGTGTACGCGGGCTGCTGGAAATAAGCCATACAATACTGAAAACCTGGCGGCGTTCCTTAGCCACCAGCGAGCGGATATATGAAATATTGGATTTGCCTGCCGAAAGCTCAGGAGAGATTACAGCTTCTGATGGGAAAAAGGACAGCCCTGCCGTGAGCTTTGGTGATTTTTCTTTTTCCTATAACGAAAATATTCCGGTACTGAAGGGGATAACGATAAAGGTCCAAAAGGGGCAAAGAGTTGCTTTGGTAGGAAGAAGCGGATGCGGGAAGAGCACTTTGGTGAAGCTGATCTGCAAATTTTATGAACCGGACAGCCGGATGGCGGGCCGGGTGAAACTATGGGGAATTCCATTGGAAAAATGGGATAACGAGGCATTACGTGCCGGTATGGCTCTGGTGTGTCAGGATTCGTTTATCTTCCAGGATACCATACGCTGCAATGTAAGCTGCAGAGCTGATGGGGCAGACGATGAGAAAATAATCCAGGCATTAAGGGCTGCAAATATCTGGGAATTTGTGGAAAGGCTTCCCGAAAGGTTAGATACGAGAATAGGGGATGGCGGTTTACAATTGTCCGGCGGGCAGAAGCAGAGGATTGCGATTGCCAGGGCTTTTTATAAAGACGCGCCTTTGCTTTTATTGGACGAGCCGACGGCTGCTCTGGATGTACAGGCAGAAAAGGAAGTATGGAGCTCCCTTGACAGGCTCTCGGAAGGAAGGACAACGATTATAATTACCCACCGCCTGTATACCCTTGAAAATGTTGACAATATATGCGTATTGGAAAACGGCCGTTTGGCAGAAGAGGGAAAGTGGGATGAGCTTTTAAATAGAAAAGGGCTGTTTTATCATTTTGTGCAGACACAGACGAAGGAAGGTGCAGTGCAGTGAAGCAGAAAGTGGGATTTGGTGAGACCATAGTTTTTTTGCATCGCATATGCTCGGCAATGGGGAAAAAGCAGAAAGTATATTGGCTCGGCAGTTTCCTTGGAGCTATGGAAATATTGAATACGATCTTAATTCCGTTTGTTTTCCAAAAGATGATACAGATGGTATCTGATCCGGGAAGCAGCAGTTTTAAAGATATTATGATGGTAATATTGCTGCTGGGCGCCGTTTTATTTGTAACACCGGTTATCAGTCTGGGAAGTTATCTGCAGCACGAAAGCGTGATTGTTGGAAAGAACATCATTCGGAAACGGCTTTTTGCGCATGTACAGAGGCTGCCTGTGACAGACATCCAGAAACGGGACACAGGTGAATATATGGTTTTGCTGAGCAGTGACGTGGACAGGGCATATGGCCTTCTCCAAGGGCATGGTATGCGTTCATGCTATCAATTTTTAGTCGTACTCCCTGTTACTGCCGGCATTTTGTTATATTATAGTCCATATGTAGCAGCGGCCGCAATTCCGGTCAGCCTGGCTGCGATCTGGTTTTCAGCGATATTCAACCCCAGGGTGAGCCGATTAGGCAACGAAGCTCTGAAAGAAATGGGAGCGTCCGCCGGGCCCTTGACTGAGCTTGTCTGCGGCAGCTCTATGGTGAGGATATTTTCCGGCTATCCATGGATCCTGCAAAAATTTTCACAGATATGCAGAAGGATATTTAGGAAAAGAGTCTATTACCGTACAATGAACGGAATCGTTGATGCGTTTTTGAATTTCTTCCAGGCCGCCGCCCAGCCTTTCACATTTATCATCGGACTTACGCTGATAATATCCGGAAAATGCGATCTTGCCACTGCAGTCTTAGTTTCCGGCATAGCCAGTGTATTGGCGGATTCATCCCGGGGAGTCGGTACGTTTATTGCAAATATTCAGCCGCCCTTAGAATCTGCCAGACGGATATTTGAACTGCTGGATATACCCGAAGAGAAATCCGCTCCGGCAGCATATCCTTCTTTAGAGACAGGAGGTGAACCGCAATCCGGGACAGCAATTTCTATAAGAAATCTTTCATTTTCTTATTCGGAGGATAAACAGATATTGCAGGACTTTTCCTGTGATATAAAAGCCGGGCAGATCGTTACATTAACGGGCCCCTCGGGCTGCGGCAAAACCACATTATTCCGTCTCATTCAGGCAATGTATGCGCCCGAATCCGGTGAGATCTATTACTTTGGCATACCCGCAAAATCCTTAAGCCAGTGGCAGATCAGGGAAATGATTTCGTATGTCCCGCAGGAGTGCAATATGTTTGAGGGGAGCATTGCGTATAACATTCAACTGGGAAATCCAAAGGCGGGAATGGAGGATATAATATTGGCATCTCAGAGGGCCTGTATTGATGATTACATAAAAAGCCTTCCGGACGGCTATGATACTGACGTGGGCGAAAAAGGTACAAAGCTTTCGGGAGGGCAAAGACAGCGTATTGCGATCGCAAGAGCTTTTTTGAAGGACGCACCCATTCTTTTGTTAGATGAGCCTACCTCAGCTTTGGACGCTGAGGCAGAAAATGAAATATGGAAGACATTGGAAATTTTGATGAAGGGGCGGACCGTTTTGATCATTACGCACCAACAGAGGGTAATGGGGGAACATAAATTTCAGCTTTGGTGCAATCACCTCCTTTAAAAACGCACCCAAAAGTGCCTAAAAAAGCCCATAAAATCAAGGAGGAACGCACGTTGTCTTCAAACTGTCTTCAAAATAAAGACCCATTATTTTTTATTCCCTCCTTGATTATATTTTTATGCCGCCTTGTTGTAATCAATAATCATAACTTCACTGATAATTTTTTCCGCCTGTTTGCTTAATTTTTCAATTTCTTTCATGATTGCCATTGAAAAAAATTCCTCGCCGCATTGGGAACATTTTTCACATGGAACATTTTTCACAATCAAGATACCGTTTTCTAATTTTTCAACATAGATTGTTGTTGCTTCAATCATATGATTACTTCCACAAGTAAAACAATTCATATTTGACGCCCCTTTCTCGTTTTGAAATCCGGCTCCCATTCGTCAATACTTGGGTAGTATGCCGTTATTATATGCAGATTGATATTATCGCTTGCAACGACTACATGTAAGTATTTGCCATTTATTGACATTCCCAATAACAGGCAACTGGGGAACGGCTTATCATCTTCATATTGCTTTATGATTTCGCCTTGCATAATGACTTTTATAATACTGTCTGAATCAATATTTCTTTCCTTGCACCGTGTACTGTCTACTGATTTGTAGACACACAAAAATAGCGGAAACGCTGTATTTATCAACGTTTCCGCTTCATTAAAAAGAGCGCGAGACGGGACTCGAACCCGCGGCCTCGACCTTGGCAAGGTCGCGCTCCACCAACTGAGCCACTCGCGCATTTCTTTATGACATTTTTTGTCATGTCCAACGGACAAGTAATACTATACATCATGTTTCGGGATTTGTCAACTTTATTTTTAAAAAAAAATTATTTTTTTGTGAAACAATTTTTCGGTAAAAAGATTGACATTTTGACGATAGATTTCTATAATAAATTCAAATTTCAAATTGATATGGTAATTTAAGGGCTATGAGGAGGTATCAGCATGTTTGACCTAAAAGACAAAAGCAATTGCCCCGCCTTAGAGGAGGTGGCGCAATATGTCAAAAATCCTGTGTTCATGCAGTTTTGTTCGGAAATAAAGGAGAAATATAAGTGCAGCGAAATAATAGAATTCAGTTCCTGTAGCATGGAAAGAGGCTGGAATATTAAATTCAGAAAGGGAGGAAGGGGACTGTGTACCATCTATCCCAGGGAACTCTATTTTACGGTTATGGTGGTAGTGGGTACAAAAGAAAAAGAGCCGGTTGAGGCAATATTGCCGCAATGCACGGCTGAGCTTCAACAGATCTATTATCAAACCAAGGAAGGAAACGGACAGAGATGGCTGATGATAGATCTGGAGGACAAGGACGACCGGTACAGAGACGTTTTGCGTTTAATCGAAATCCGCAGAAAGCCTTAGCGTGCTGATTCCCCGCAGGGCAGAGGAAATCATTTTGCATGAACTGATTTGCAATGGAATTTGAACCGGAATTTGGAAAGCGTTCGGGAGGGCAGTGACAGACAGGTATGGGGGTAGTATGATTGTTAACGTGGAAAATTTCCTCAAAGGAGAACAGAAATGAATTTACAATCCATTCCGATGAAATATTGTACAGAGTATGGCGTATAAATAACGCATTAGGATTTTATCGGGAAACAGGGCAACAGTAATTCTGACTATCAGTATACTTATTGCCTGTTTTCTGTATGAAGATTAAGCGCGTGAAAGGCTATGGACAATGTTTTGTCTGTAGCCTTTTGTGTATACAGGAACGGGAATCATCATAGCGGACGATCTTTGACAAAACAATGCTTCTTCGATACCATATTCTCATTGAGAGGTTTCTGTAACATTTGGCTGATACTATAAAAAGAAAAAGGATGTGATACTATGCGAATATTGGTTGTTGAAGATGACCGCCTTTTGAATAATACATTAAGCTACAATCTCTCTGCCGCCGGATATTCTGTGGATGGGGTGCTGTCAAAGGCATCTGCCCTGCAATTCCTAAAAAAGCAGGACTATGATTTAATTGTTTTAGATGTGAATCTGCCGGATGGTAATGGCTTTGATATATGCCGTGAAATGAAAGAACGCCGCCCTGACACCGCTGTAATTTTCCTGACTGCAAACGATATGGAGAGCGATATGCTTAAGGGGTTTGAATTGGGTGCGGATGATTATGTGACAAAACCATTTCCGATGAGCGTTTTCCAGAGAAAGGTTGCTGCGTTGCTGAAACGTATTGCCACACAATCCGGCGGCGATTTTTATGATGATGGAAACTTATATGTTAATTTTTCCGAACTTACATCTACCCATGCCGGACAAGCAATCACTTTCACACCGTTGGAATACCGTTTGCTGAAAGTTCTGACAAAAAATCCTCAAATTGTCCTGACCCGGCAAGTGTTACTTGAAAAGCTGTGGGATATAGATGAAAACTATGTGGACGAACACGCTCTGACCACAGCTATCAGCCGGATTCGCGGCAAAATTGAAGCTGACAGACATACCTACATCAAAACAGTGTATGGCATGGGCTATATGTGGATTGGGGGAACACAGAAATGACTTCAAAAAAGCTTTCTCTCAACAAAGCCTGTTTCATACTTGCGGCTGTTATTTTGCTTATTTCTGTGATTATGCTTTCGGCTCTGTATGTACTGACTGAAAAAATGTCTGTGATATGTTGCGGAATCGTTTTTATATTCCTTATGTTACTTTGCATTGCTGCCTTTGTAGCAGTGGTCAGGCGAAAGCTGACTTTATTTTCTGATATGCTTTGCGATACTTTAGACGAGATGATGAACGGAGAACAACAGCCGCCGCAGGCAGAGGAAGAAGAAAGTTTGTTTTATAAAATCACTCACAGACTGATGCGGTTCTATGAGGTCATGCAGGAAAGTAAAAATAGCGTTGCCAGGGAACGAGCTGATTTGCAGGAATTGATTTCGGATATTTCTCATCAGGTAAAGACGCCGATAGCAAACTTAAAAATGGTAAATTCAACCTTATTAGAACAGAATGTGTCAAAGGATAAGCAACGGGAATTTTTGCTTGCCAGCAATACGCAGCTTGATAAATTGGATTTTCTCATGCAGGCTATGATTAAAACCTCCCGTCTGGAAACAGGCGTGATTTCTCTGGAAAAAAAAGAGCAGCCGATTTACGATACTCTTGCCATTGCTTTAGGGGGGATTTTGCTGAACGCTGAAAAAAAGCAAATTGACGTTCAGGTGAATTGCCCGGAATATCTGACAGTTTCCCATGACCGTAAGTGGACGGGCGAAGCTCTGTTCAATATCTTAGACAACGCTGTAAAATATACGCCGGACAGGGGCAAGATTCATGTGCGGGTAGAGACAATGGAAATGTACTTAAAGATAGATATTTCTGATACTGGTATTGGCATTCCGGAACAGCACCAGGGAACCATTTTCAAACGTTTTTATCGAGAAAATACGGTACATGATATAGACGGCATCGGAATAGGCTTATATCTTGCCCGTGAAATTCTTACCATGCAGGGCGGCTATATCAAGGTTAAGTCAGAGGTTGGATGCGGCGCTGTATTCTCGGTTTTTCTCCGAAATGAACATAATATCTGAAATGTCACAGGATTGTGACATTTCAGGGCAAATCATTCTGTCTGCTGTGACATTTTTGTGAGGATTGCCTTTTATGATAAAGCCATCAAAAGAAAGGATGGTGTTTACTATGAGCATTTTGCAAACAATTGATTTGAAAAAATATTATGGTGAAGAGCCGAATATCACGAAGGCATTAGACGGTGTGACACTTTCTGTCGAACAGGGAGAATTTGTTGCCATTGTCGGTACTTCCGGTAGCGGGAAATCTACCCTGTTGAACATGATCGGCGGCTTGGATGTCCCTGCTTCGGGCAAAGTTATTGTGGAGGGAAAAGAGCTGTCCACACTGAATGATGAACAGCTCACCATCTTCCGCAGACGGAAAATCGGCTTTATCTTTCAGAATTATAACCTTGTGCCAGTGTTGAATGTCTATGAAAATATTGTTCTGCCAGTGGAACTGGACGGAGACAATGTGGATAAGAAATTTATGGATAAAGTTGTCCGGATGCTGGGCCTGGAAGATAAGCGAAGCAGTATGCCGGGCAACCTTTCCGGCGGTCAGCAGCAGCGTGTAGCAATCGCCCGCGCTCTTGTTTCAAAACCGGCTATTGTGCTGGCCGATGAACCGACCGGCAATTTGGATAGCCGGACGAGTAACGATGTTTTGGGACTTCTGAAAGCTACCAGCCGGCAATTCCGCCAGACCCTTGTGATGATTACCCACAATAACGAGATTGCCCAGCTTGCAGACCGCATTATCCGCATTGAAGATGGAAAAATTTCTGAATAAGGGGGCATAGACGATGAATGATATTTTATTTGGAAATAACAATACAGCCATTATCAAAAAGCTGTCCTCTCGAAATTTTAAGGCGAATATAAAGCAGAATAAAATTATGATATTTTCCATTTTGCTTGTTACAGCCATGATTTTTTCTGTGTGCAGTGTTGGATTGAGCTTTGTAGAAAATCTTAACTCTATGAATCTGCACTTGAAAGGAACTACCGCCAATGGATTGCTGACGGATTCATCGGATAATCAGATTGGCGCTTTGAAACAACTAGATTATATATCTTCGGTTGGAGAACAGATTTATGCAGGAGCAATCGAAACTGAATACAAAGAGCAAATTGCTTTGACCTATTATGATAATACAGAATGGGAAAGCCATATTAGAAACACGGTAGATCAAGTACATGGGTCTTTGCCGCAGGCAGAAAATGAAATCATGCTCTCAGAAGATGCCCTTGCATTACTTAATATTTCTGACCCTGAAATTGGAATGGAAATCGAAGCGAGCATGAATCAAATGTCAAAAGAGGTCTTTACACTTTGCGGCTGGTACAAAGATTATGTATCCATCTCTCGTCCCGGCGGGGGAATCAGCGGCAATGTTGCAGCCGCAGCTCTAAACGGGTATCAGGCAGATGCAAATGCGATTGTTTCCAAAAGCTATGCTGAAAATCATTTTGTTGCAGGTTTATTTTTTTTCAATGTGACAAATGATGCAGAAGATGTTGCGACGAGGCTGCAAAGAGATTTATCCCTGCCAACAACACACTCCATTATTCTTGTAGATACTCAGAGTGAAGCGGGCCTGGAAAGCTCCTATGCTGTAATGGGTGTGGTGATAGTGGGAATATTCATAATGTTATGCGGCTATTTGCTGATTTACAATATCGCATATATATCTGTAACAAAAGATATTCATTTTTATGGGGTTCTCAAAACATTAGGAACTACCTGTTCACAAATAAGACAGTTAGTGCGAAAACAGATTTTACTGTTTTCGGGAATCGCCATCCCTTTGGGAATCTTATTGGGAAGCGTCCTTTCTTTTGCTGTTGTGCCGATTTGCCTTAAAGCGCTTTTATCCTCCGGCGGTCTGGCAGAAACGATGATTTATAAAGCATCATTTCATCCGCTTATATATATAGCTGCTAGTTTGTTTTCTTTCGGCACTGTCCATATTAGTTGTCGAAAACCCGCAAAAGAAGCCGCAAAAGTTTCTCCTGTTGAAGCAGTCCGGTATATAGGGGGCAGCAGTTCTGTCAGAAAACAATATCAGGGGAAACGGGGAACAAAATTATCTGCAATGGCGTTTCGGAATGTTTTTCAAAATAAGAAAAGGGCTATTTTGGTGTTCCTTTCCCTTTCTGTAGGACTGACGATTTTTGTTATGGTATTTACCACATTTTCACATCCTGACTGGAGCTTAAAGGCGAAGATAGATATGCCCTTTGATTTCACAGTGAACGATAAGACCATATCAGGCATGGCCGAATCCGCTCAAAACCAGTTGGATGGTGACTTCTTACGAAAATTATCTTCCATGAAAGGGATTGAAGAACAAGAGGTTGTTTATGGCAGTATCTGCAAGATTGATACAGCGGAATCTGTTTGGGCACAATATATTCAGGACCTTGCCGATATAAATTCGTCTGGATGGGATAAAATAGCGCAAAACGCTTTGGTTGAAATTGATGGTATTTCTTCTTCTCTGCTTACAAAAATCGCTTTGGAAGCCGGAAGCTTTGATGAAAAAGCAATTTCTGATTTTGTCAGTGGAAATACGGTTTATTTAGCCCCAACGAGTTTAGGCAATATACAAAAAGACATGATCGGAAGCGAAATATCCATAACCGATTCTTTTACCGGACAAACGGCTTCCTATGTTGTTGCGGGCATCTTTAATGAAAATGTAACCACAGAACACATTAAAAACAATCAAATCAACTATAGAAAGGTGGACGGTGTTTATACGGATGATCTTTCTTCGGATTATGCTAATTATTCTGTTGGGAAAATTTACATGAGTGAAGCAGGCATTGGAAAACTGAACAGTCATCCCTTTATAGGCCAAATTCTCTTGAATGTAGAACCATCTATGGATCGTAATATCAATCAGCAGCTTAAAACAGCTTTGGAGGACAAAACAGGGGTTGAGTTAATGTCACAAAGTGAATCCACACAGCTTTATAAAGAATCCCTGGGGTCTATCCTGCTGATCGGTACAGTTTTTTCGTTTTTATTGTTGTTTATCGGAATCATAAATTTTGCAAATACCATGACAACAACAATTTACTCACGTAAGCATGAGCTTACAATTTTAGAAAGTATCGGAATGACAAAAAAACAAATCCTTGCAATGCTCTCGTTAGAGGGATGCCTATATGCGGCGTTTTCCATACTTCTGCTTTTGTTTATAGGGGTGCCCGCAACATACTTAGTTCTTAGGCTTCTTAGCGGACAATTCTATTATTTGGTATTCAAGGTTCCTGTTGTAATGCTTGTGTTAATTTTTGCGTTGGTTATTATGGTTTGTCTTGCTGTTCCCAGATTAACTTACAAGCAGATTTCAAAGAATAGTATTTCAACCAGATTGCGAATTGCCGAATAGAGTGAATTCTCTTTCAAAAATCAAGCAGAGGTATTCGCTTTTTCCCGTAAGAAATCATATTTCCTCTCACAAACGTGTATCCGGCAGCCGGGGTGTCTGCAAAAAAGTCCGCAATCTCAATATTTCGTCTGCAGTAATCCTCGGCTTCCCTGCGGGATAAACCATGTGTTAACAAATGGAGAATCAGCTTTTCTTTCTCCTCTTCACTGATGCCGCAAGCCCAATCGTTATATGCGATAAAATCATTTTTGGTTTCCTCATAATCGGCAGATTGTGCAGTAGTAAACTCTACCTTATCGTTTATTCTTACGTCAACATCAACAAGGCCCAGCTTTTGCATTATGTGTGCAGCTCTGATCGCCACTGCATAATCCCGCCCCTGCATTGCGAGTTCCGTCTGCCACTTCTTTTTCAAGCCTTCGTGTCTGCATAGCTCCTGATAATCCATGCCGTCAATATAAAGCCCGCAGCACTCAAACTCCTTGTTTGTATCAATGCATACAACATATCCGCCCGGTTTTGCAAAATGAATCATCTTCTGTATAAAGGCAGCCGGATTGTCCAGATGTCTGAGAACTGCCTGACATATTACGAAATCATACTGATTTTCGGCTGAATATTTATAAACATTTTCACATAGAAAGTCTGCCTCTAATTTCTGACTTTCAAAGAGAGCTTTCCCATTTTTGATCAAGTCCTCTGCAAAATCAATTCCTGTGTAGGTGCTTTTCGCGGGAAGATTTGGAAGCAGCATTAGCCCTAAAAATCCAAATCCGCACCCGCAGTCCAATACAGAAATTGGTTTATCAATCTTCCAGACCTGTGAAATGAGAAAGCGGGCATAGTCATCGTTCCAATAATTTTTTCGCGTCCTCAAAAGATATTCCAGCTTTTGATTCCAAAACTCTTTTGTGGCTGTTTGTTCAGGAATATACGTCTCACCGTCAAGCGGTTTTAATCCTAACAACTGGTCTGTTGTTACTTTAAAGTAATCTGCGAGTAATGGAAGAATGGTTATATCCGGCATATTAACGCCGGTTTCCCACTTGCTGATCGTCTGAAATGATACTCCTATGCTGTCTGCCAGTTCCTGCTGTGTCACCTTTGTCTTTTTGCGTAAGTCGGCAATGCGCAATGATACTTTATTCATCTGTAAAACCTCCTGCAATTAATTAGGTAATGTTTAGAAAGCGCTTCCTTTTATCAAATTGTATCAGAAACTGGAGATGCTGTATTCATTTAAAACGGCGAATATTTTCGCTTGCAGGTTGAAAGATTCGATTGGCAGCAATAGGGTTTTGATTTTTGAATTATTCTGTTGCTCTTAATCGTTCCACAATACTTTGCTTTTCCAGATTCTTGAAACAAATATACGGAATCAGAATTGCAAAGATAATTAGAATCGGTGTACAGATCACAAGCGGCATAAGGGTAAAGTGGAAGGTTGCCGTCCAGCCGCCGGACACCATTGCGCGGATGCCGATTGCTACGCCCAATGTTCCCAAAACATAGGAGGCAGCTAAGGTACTCACCGCATAATAAAGACCCTCGTCAATCAACATACGGCGAAGCTGCCGCTTTGTCATGCCGATACTCTGTATCATGGCAAATTCTTTCTGCCGGGAAACAATCGCTGTCAGCATGGAATTAATAAAGTTCAAAATGCCGACAAAGGCAATAATTAAGCTGATGGCAAAGCCCATAACCGTATTAGCCCGTGTCTGTTCCTGATAATGTTCAATCAGAGTGGATTTTGCAGTATAGTTCAGGGATTTATCCACGTTGTTGCGGTAGTCAATCAGCATTTCTTCCGCCTGCGGCCGGTATTCCTCGGCTACATCAAAGAACAGCTTTCGCAGGGTGTTGTCCGGGTACATCTCCCGGAATGTATCTGCCGGAAGATAGAAGGAAAGGAAATCCTGCGTACTGCTATTGACGCCCTCGGTGATCGTGGGTATATCTGCCGCAATCGCCATCACTTCATATTGCTGTCCATTCAGTTCTACCATATCCCCAACGGAATAGGTGGGCTGTGTTTCTTTCCCGCTGTCCTCCGCGCCGGAGGCTGCCTCCATCACGACATAGCCCCCGGACAGGAATTTATCCTTATCAAAGGTGCCATCCAATATCCGGCCGTCCTGTGCAAAGGTGTCCGGTATCAGGCCGTCAACGCCGTACAGAATGGAAACACACTCGCCGCTCAGGGTCATATCATGATAGGCTTTGGCCAGTCCTGCGTCCGTTGCTTCAATGTATGCCAACCGGTCGTCAGCATTATAATAGGTCTGGATATTTTCAAGGGCAGAGGCCCCGATCCGGTGGGTAAATACCTGCGAATACAAGCGTCCCGTGGCCTCTAACCCGGAAAGTCCCTCAATGTTCTGCACCAGTGACTGGGAAATGGTTGTGCCGTAGGGGTTATAGGTTCCAAAGGTGGAAGAAATCGAGCTGTCCTCTACCTCAAAATCACTGATAACCGTCTGGCTCATGTATTTATCAATATCAAAGCTGGCATTTTTCGCATAGACGCAGGAAAGCAGCACAAGACCCAGCGTCAGGGAGCAGATCACCGTAATGGTGCGCTTCTTGTTCCGGCCCAAATTGGCAAGGGCCATTTTCGGGATGCTTGCGCCGCCGGTGCTTTTCCTGATTTTCCGTTTGCTGGCGGTGCCTGTGTCGGTGTAGCGCAGGGCCTCCATCGGAGAAACCTTGCCAGCGATTTTGGCAGGCTTCATACAGGAGATCAGGACGGTCAGACAGGAAAACACCGCAGAGCCAATGAAGATATAGGGATTGACCGCTGCTTTTGCTTCTCCGGTTATCCCGGTTATCATAACCGGCACTAACACAGCTCCCAGCAGATACCCGGTCACAAGCCCGATAGGAATACCGATCAGCGACAGACGGTTGGCCTGCCCGTAAATCATCCTCTTTAGCTGCTTTTTGGTGGTTCCCAAAGTTTTCAGCCTGCCATAAAAGCGGATGTCGCCGGCAACGGAAATCTGAAAAATGTTATAGATAATCAGATACCCGCTGGCAAATACCAGTATCATGCAAATTGCCATCGGCAGCACTTCACGGATAATATTCTGGTTCATGGTGGCATCGTAAGCCACATTGGGAGAAAGGGACACATCTGACAGGCCGGTGTCGGCTAAAATCTGCTCCGCCGCTCCTTCCAGATTGCTGTCACTGTAAAGATCAAGGTGGAGCATCACAGTTCCCAAAACCTGCCCGTTTGCAAGCTGCGCTTCTTGGCCGCTATCTGCACACTGGCTTTGAACAAAGGCTTCGGAAACCCATGCCATACTTGCCATAGCAGCAAAATTACCGTCCCAATAGCCGGAGAGGACAAAGGTGCTGGTGGTGTATTCATCAGAAGTTAAGTCCTTGCGCCATTCAACGGTGATTTCCTGTCCCAATTCATAGGGCAGCCCCAGCTTATCAAGGGTGATGGTGTCCAAAGCGATCTCCCGCACCTGTACCGGCATGGTTCCTGTTGTGGGATAGGAAAAGCTGGAACGCGCATAATTTTCATCGGCATAGCGGATTTCCACTTGCCGCCCGGTCAATTCTTTATTTTCAGCTATGCCGATGATCGTGCTTTTCCCGTAGTCGCGGACAGCTTCATGGGCAATGATTTTCTCCACATCGGCGTCCGCCATAGTACCGGAACTCAAATGGCTGTTATATCCGGCCTGCTGGAAATTCATGTTCCGCATCGTTTCAACCATGCTCTGCGACAGAACAAACAGAGATGTAAACATGAGCGTTGTCAAGACGATGGCAAAGACGGCAATCAAATTGCGCGTTTTATTTGCCTTGAAGCTGCGGTTTGTCAATGTGCGTATGATTGATTTCTGTTCTTTCATGGTATCACCGCCTTACTCCGCAATTCGGCCATCTTCAATGTGAATGGTGCGGTCTGCCTGTGTTGCGATTTCCGGGTTGTGGGTAATCATTACAATGGTCTGATGGAATTTCTGGCTGGTGACTTTCAGAAGTTCAATCACCTCATCGCTGGTCTTACTGTCCAGATTTCCGGTCGGCTCGTCAGCAAGGATAATGGCTGGTTTGCTGGCTAATGCCCTCGCAATGGCTACCCGCTGCTGCTGGCCGCCGGAAAGCGTGTTGGGCATATGCAAAAGCTTCTTTTCCAGCCCCAGCAGCGCTGCAATCTCTTTGATGAATTTCTGATCCGGCTTTTTCCCGTCAAGCTGAATGGGCATGATGATGTTTTCATACACGTTCAGTATCGGAACAAGATTATAGTTCTGGAAAATGAAGCCGATGCGCTGGCGGCGGAATACCGTCAAATCCTCGTCTCTCAGCTTGCCCAGCTCGAATTTGTCCACCCTTACGCTGCCGGAAGTAGGACGGTCTAAGCCTCCCAGCATATTTAATAGGGTTGACTTGCCACTGCCTGATGTGCCGATAATAGCAACAAATTCCCCTTGCTCAATGGAGATGCTCACATTATCCAGAGCTTTTACAATGTTTGGTTCTTGGCCGTATTGTTTTGTCAAATGAGTGGTGCTTAGAATACTCATAGTGTTTACCTCGTTTCTTGCTTATTCGTTCCTGCTGGAATGAAATTCATTATACCGCTCAGAAAAAAAGGCACAATGGCAAACGGGAAAACTAACATTCACAATGCAAAATCTAACATACGGGCACAAAAAAGATGCCGCCTTGTATGGAAAGCGGCATCTATACATTAAGGAATTGGAATTAGGATTTTCAGTAGGAACATACCATTTTCAGTTTTAATGCTGCACTGGCCGCCGTATCGCTCCACGGCCTTTCGAATGTTGGGAAGTCCAAAGCCATGCAAAAAGCGGTCTTTCTTTGTGGTTTTCTCTGTGAGATGGTTTCCCGGCGACATATTGTTTTTTATGGTGATAAGCAGCATATCGCGGACACGCTCGGCCTTAACAGTAATCAGACGCTTGTACTCTGGCAGATTTTCGCTGGCCTCTATCGCGTTGTCAATGGCGTTGCCGAAAATGGTGCTGATGTCCAGAGGTTCCATAAAGCCGATCCCGTGAAAGTCAACCATAGCGGAAAAATCAATCCGTTTTTCATGAGCCTTTGCCGCCTTATCTTTCAGAATGATGTCCAGAAATTCATTTCCCGTATGCAGATAGTCCTCGTAGTCCGCAATTTGGGCGCGTAGCGTTTTGGCCATATGGCGTGTTTCTTCTGTGTTCTGACTGCTTTCCATGACAAGCAAGTGGTTTTTCAGGTCATGGTAGATGGCGCGAACCCGTTCTTCATCTTTCATTTTCTCTTGATAGTAAGCAAACTGCTGTTGTAGCTGGGCAATCTGCATTTTGTCCCGCTGACCCTGCTTCCGGAGGTAGGACACATTTCTGGAATACAAAAATTGTATAATAAAAACGACACAGAGCACAGATGTAATGAAATCCAAGAATGATGTATCGGACGTTCTTAAATTTAAATATCCATAAGTGCTTGTAAATGATACACTGAAAACCAAAAGAAAACTGATAGATACAATCGCTGCATCTTTTGCCAGAATATCATAGTTGAAATTCTTTAATAAGCGGTAAGTAACCATCAAAAACAATAACCTTAGCAGCATGATAAAGACATATATCTGCCATTTAATAATCGCTGTTCCATTCACTTGTGTCAGTATATCGCCGTGATAAATAAAATTTATAATGGAAAGCCCGACGGACTCTGTAAATGGTATTATGAATAGGTAGGATAACTCCGTGACAATCAGCGCCCGGCGGAATGACACTTCATAGCATAGGAGTGTTAATCCTATAAGCAACGCCATCAACACAAAAAGACGATATGCTCCTATATCCACCAAAAAGGTCATAACAATAACCGCCATTGCATAAACAACCGGCGGGATAATTCTGCTGATTACTTTTTGAAATCGG
>ERZ808037.277-NODE-277-length-54640-cov-14.432014_pt1 | contig 54640 bp, 60 predicted proteins | sample MGYA00380190_ERZ808037 | MGnify/ENA primary metagenome ERZ808037 (study PRJEB31490, sample SAMN06133399) | mouse gut metagenome | isolation source: J9 | host: mice | place: China: Chengdu | collected 2015-05 ... | reverse complement strand
ACAAACAAAATCAAGAACCTATCGTCTGCACAGTTTCATTTATGGTGGTGCCAAGTGTGCGGGCATGGAGGTTTAGGAAGAAGAGGAATGTTTTTGTAAGTGAATTTTAAGGGTTGTAATTGTAAGATGGAGGCTATTTTGATATAATATATGACGAATGATAGCATAATGATTTCACATGTACAGATATTTGAGAGAAGATGATACATAATAATTTTAAGATTCTTGCTGGATTTTTCGTTTATAAGGGAGAGAATGTATGGGTGGCCAAGCGGGGATAAGAGGATATGTTTACCAAGGAATTGTTGCAATAATAAAAGCATTGGGGAAAAATGGTTGGAATAAAATATCAGTTGAATATAACTCCCCGCTTGATAAAGTTGATATTGCGTTGTTAGATGATGATGTGATTATAGAAGCAATTCAAGTAAAATCATCAATAAATCTTTTTTCAAGAGAAAATATAATAAAATGGATTGAAGACTTGTTAGCAGATGTGCCAGCATCTCAATATGAGTTGATTTTGTTAGGGACTCCGGATGAAAATGCGAATATTTTTATAAATTCAGTTGGTCAATATTATAAAGGTGAAAATACACAGAAAATGAAAAATAGTCTTAACGGCTATGAAGCTATACTGGATACAAATAAAATAATGATTAGGAGTCTGCCTTTTGATCAAGATATTTTGTTGGCGCAAGTTAGGGATATGCTTAATGAATATATTGATAAGAAAGGATTTGCTGTTAAACAATCAGTTTTGGCCAGATTAGCTGAAATGATATTAGGTGCTGATATGCTTTTAGCAACTGCTGGACAAAGCATTAGTAGAGAACATTATGATAAGAGAATTTTTGATTGGCTTAATTTGTCTTGTGGGCAACAATTAAAGAATGATAATCAGTTTTCCTCAATAGAAGCTGTGTTTTATAGTAAAGGAAAATTTTTAAACAAAATTAAACCATTAGGTATTATAGATTTGCAAGGATATATACAATTAAAGCAAAATAATGATAGAAAAGCGAAAACAGTCATAGATGAAATGATTCAAATAGATGTAAATGCTCAAGATCAACCGATTATTATAAATGGAGAGGAATACATAAATGTTAAAGATCCTATGCTGCAAAGCAAGACGGAAGCGCAGGAATATGTAGTGGATAGCAAACTGAAAGAAAATATAATTACATATGTAAATGAGTTGTTTGGAATATGTCTTGATGAGTCCTTTTTCGATTTTGGCAGTTTGAAAAAGAAAAAAGGGTTAAACGGTATAGATGTTCTTGTGGGAACTGACAAGCAAAAGAGAAAAGAAAGGCTTATGTGGGATCTTATTAAAAGAATTTCGGAGGCCCTTGAGTATGAAAATTATATATCAGCATTCCAAGATATAAAAATATTGCCAGTTGTATTACGAAACAACGGGCGTATTAATGATAAAAAAATAATGCTTACGTTGAAGATACCAGCTAAATCTGTTAGCTTTCTTGATTTAAATATGGTGGTGAATACACTTTGTTCTCAATTTGAAATGGCAAAAGAACTGAATGACGATAATATTACAGAACTTATTTGGACACCCACAGAAGATGAAAATATAGGGTGGGAAGGGAATGGTGGTTTTTATAGTATGATTGATGCGAAAAGATATTTTAATTCGCAGTCACTGGCTATAGAAAAAGAGAAAATGCTAGAAGAATTAAAACATCAAATAGAATACGAAAAAATATATGATGCAAATGATAATGTAATAATAAAGTGGGAAATGGACGGTCTTAGACCAGAGGAGGCTCTAATGCTTAGTAAATACTTAGTATTTAAAGATATTAAGGAAAATACTGTAATTGATTATAGTATAATGTCTCAGGAAGCATCAGGGAAAATAGAAGGGAAATTATTTGTAGATTAAACAATAGGAAGGAGAGTTTTATGCCAAGAGCAGGAGACACATTTACAGTTACTTTGAAGCCGTCCCATTTAGGGTGGGGTACATACCGCTATACTAATACCCGTGATCCAATTTATGGGGAAGGTTATATTAAGATACCGCGGCAGTATGCAGAGAGGTTTGATATATTTAATGACAATCATCCTACAGCAAATCCCAGGTACCGCTGTGCTGCTGTAAATGGACGTTATTCTGGTATTTTGCTTGCGCAGGGGTGCAGCAGTGCAGGGGATGTTTATGCAAAGCAGTTTGCGGAGGAAGGAAATCTAAAGGGCATAGGTAATTGGTACAGAAGCGTTGGCGCACAAGTAGGCGGGGAAGTCAGGGTGACTTTTACTTCTCCTAACAGCCTTGAAATCGAGTATCTTGGATAGGTGATGGAAATAGTTAAAAGTTGTTTATGTTGTGTTTGGGGCTGATGAAGTGGACAATCTTACGAAGGAACAGCGGCATAAGAATATGCGGAATATCAGATCCAGTGATACCAGCATTGAGTTGATGCTGCGGAAGGAGCTGTGGGCAAGGGGATTCCGGTATAGGAAGAATTATGCCGCCCTGCCGGGTAAGCCGGATATTGCACTGACAAAGTATAAGATAGCGATTTTTTGTGACAGTGAATTTTTTCATGGGAAGGACTGGGAGGTTTTGAAGCCCCGTCTGGAGGCGGGAAACAATCCGGAGTATTGGAAGAAAAAGATATTGAGGAATATGGAGCGGGATGATGAGGTGAATAAGGCTCTCATGTTCATGGGCTGGACAGTGATCCGGTTTTGGGGAAAGGATATTTTAAAGAACTGCGGGGAGTGTATCCGGGTGATTGAAGAATGCATTTTTGAGTTGAACGTGCAGGGAGACAGAACGTTTTATGGGGTGGATGATGAGTGATGGTAGAAAGTGCCGGGTATGTCTGCTATAATTGCAGTGACTAATGAAAATGGAGAAGGGAAAATGCGGTTATTATATTCTAATATGCTCCCGTTAAAGCTGGGAGACGGGCAGACAGCTTTTATAGATTATTTTATGGATGCTGTGCGTGAGGCGGATGAAATAGATATTGCAGTGGGGTATGTGTCGAAGGCGGCATTAAAAGAGCTGCAGGGTCTGGTTGACGAGGCTGGAATAAAGAGGGTATGTCTGACAATCGGCATGTATTATCATGAGGGCATGCCGGAGGGTACATATAATGTAGCGGCGGCTTTGAATGAGGACTGGACTGGGCGCGGGATTGGTGAAGTGCGTCTGGTGAGGGCGTTTAAATATCATGGGAAAGTGTATGTTTTTTATAAGAATGGAAAGCCGTTTTCTGCTGTGGTTGGTTCGCATAATCTGGGGGCAGTCAAGCTGGAGGCATCCAATCTGCGCCAGTATGAATTGTCGGCGGTGACGGAGGAACCGGAGGAACTGCAGGAGATTTCTGCCCATGTCAGGGACATTATGCTTCCAAAGTGTTCGGCTAATATAGCTGATCTGCGGGATGTGCCTCTGATTCGGGAGGTCAACCGGGCGCTGGTGGATCAGGAATTTGTGTCCAAAGTTACGCCGGAGGAAGTGGATGCTTACAAGAAGAGGATGACGGATGTTTCCTTTGAGCTTCCGTTGAAAGTGCCGGAGGATGAGAATGATCAGTCTATGAGGGGGTCCAATATCAATGTCTGCTATGCAAGTGGAAGAAAGCGTGTCTGGTGGGAGATTGAAATGGTGGTCAGTAAGTCTATCAGGGATCTGCCGGGCTATCCCCTGCATCAGCAGCCCTTTATGGCGGTTACGGATGACGGCTGGAAGTTCCAGGCCTGGACCTGCGGACAGAACAACAAAAATCTATATTCAAAAGACGATTTGAAGATCATGGGGCGCTGGATTAAAGGGCGCCTTGTGGCGGCCGGCCTGGTGGAGCCGGTGAACCGGGTGGAAAGTGACCTGGACGGGAAAGGTGTTATCACACATAAGATGCTGAATAAATACGGGCGGGATACGATCACGCTGACAAAGACAGATATTGTGACGAAGACGGAGGACGGTACGGAGTTGGAAGTATGGATGCTGTCTTTCCTTCCGGAGAGCAGGCATCAGCAGGAGGCAGAAGATGAAATATCTTGAAACGTACTTGAAGAAGATAGAGGGGCGGGGGAATAAGCAGTTAGCTGATTCTATTCAGGAAACGGTGGATAATATCGCGCCGAAATATTTAGAAGGGTTTTCTTTTTGCGAGCATGAGGTGGGACTTCTTTTTGGAAATGTGCAGTCCGGAAAAACGGGGCAGATGTTCGGCGTGATTTCTGTGGCGGCGGATTTGGGTTTTCCAGTATTTTTGATTTTGACAACAGATAATGTCATACTGCAGCAACAGACCATTGAGCGGGTGAGGGAGGACTTGGAAGGATTCTGTATATGTGACGAATATGATTCGGAGATTTTTGCAGAGAACTGTCTGATGCAGCCGGCCATTATTGTGTTAAAGAAGAATGTAAGGACTTTGAAGCAGTGGTCTAATATTCTGGGTTCTACGGGGTTTATGAGGGGGAACCCGCTGTTCATTATTGATGATGAGGCAGATGCGGCTTCTCTGAATACGATGGTCAACAGAAACAGCAGGTCTTCTATCAACAGGTATCTGGATGATATTAAGGCGAGATCAGCGTGCAGTATTTATCTGCAGGTTACGGGGACGCCGCAGGCGCTGTTGCTGCAGACAATGTCATCAGGGTGGCATCCATATTTTGCGTATTATTTTCAGCCGGGGGATGGGTATCTTGGGGGAGATTTTTTCTTTCCGGCGGAAGGAGCCGGGGAGTATATTTCTTATATAGATTCTTTGAGCGATCCACTGGAAGAGGCGTTAATGCACCATCTGGTGGTATCGGGAATCATGCTGACGGCGGGGAAAAGGGTGTCAAACTTTTTGATTCATCCCAGCGTGCGGAAGGCGGTGCATGGGAAGTACCAGCAGGATGTATTTAAGGTTTTGAAAGATTTTAAGGGGAGATGCAGGGATGAGGGATTTACTGTGCAGGTCAGGCAGAGGTATGAACAGCTGAATCCGGTTAAGTTTGAGAAGAAGCCGTTTGGAGAGGTTCTGGATTTTATACAGAAACTGCTGGAGAATGATGAGATCAAGGTTCTGGTCATGAACGGAAGTTCTGGTGTGGGAAGTGATGATTATGCATCGGGTTCTAATGTGATCATTGGCGGGAATACGCTGGGGCGGGGTGTTACTTTTGCGGGGCTCCAGACGATTTATTATACCAGGACGGCGAAAAAGCCGCAGGCGGATACGATGTGGCAGCACAGCCGTATGTTCGGCTATGACAGGGATGCCGGGCTTATGAAGGTGTTTATTGATGAGCATTTATATAAGCTGTTTGCGGATATCAATGCAACGAATAATTCTATTATCTCCCAGGTGGAGAGGGGAACGGCGGATGTGAAGATTTATTATCCGGAGGGGTTGAATCCGACAAGGAAGAATGTTCTGGATAATAAGAAGCTGGCCATGATTTCCGGGGGGACAAATTATTATCCGTATTCGCCGGAGAATGATACGATTGCTGACATTGACCGGCTTCTGGAAGCGTTTGATGAGTCACAGTCCTGCTATCAGGTGAGCCTTCGTCTGATGCAGGAGGTTCTTTCCCATATCAAGTCGGAGGATGATTTTAAGGTCAGTGTCTTCCGTTCTATTATTGATATGGTGCTTGCTGAAAAACCGGCAGGCCAGGGGGTTCTGATTGTCAGGAGGAACAGGAATGTGGCAAAGGGTACGGGTGCGCTGCTGTCTCCCAATGACTGGCAGCTGGGCGCATCTGTCACGGATAAGATTGTTCTCACGATGTACCAGATGACAGGAGAAAAGGGCTGGGGCGGAGAGAAGATCTGGGTCCCGAATATCAAACTGCCGGATAAGATGGTTTATTATGATATAACGGATGACAGTGAATAAGGGAGCTGTTGTGTTTGAAAGGAAGGTGTCATGAAGTATTCAGAGCTGGCGAGAAGGGTATTGTTTGAACCGCTCCGCACGGGGACGGACAGGCTGTGTATTTTGTCAGGGTACGCAACGCCGAACATGGCTTCGTGGCTGATAAAGAATTTGAAGGAGTTTAAATCGGGGCCTATTGACATCTCTTTGATAGTGGGGATGGTTCCTTTTGACGGTCTCAGCATTGCTGTCCATGAGGGATTTAAGGAGTTGCAGAAGGAGCGGATGCCCCAGGAGGTGGCGCATTATCAGTGCAGTTATGTGTATGATTCTGCGCCGGTACATGCGAAGGTGTATGTGTGGCTGAAAGGGGATGAGCCGGTTGTGGCGTTTGCGGGTTCGGCAAATTTTACGCAGAGCGCATTTGGAGAAAAGCGCAGGGAATATATGGTGGAGTGTGATGCGCTGGAAGCGTACCGGTATTACTGCGGTGTAGAAAATGATACGATATTCTGCAATCATGCCGAAGTTGAGGAGTATGTTGTGCTGTATCCCACGCACAGCGTTTTGGATATGGAAAATAAGCCGGTCGGAAGCCTGTCAGGGGAGAATATAGAAAAGATTACGCTTTCCCTGCTTTCGGAGAATGGGGAAGTGGGGACGAAATCGGGGCTGAACTGGGGGCAGAGAAGCAGGCGGAATAAGAATGAGGCGTACATACCGCTTCCTGCGCCGATGGTTCGGACAGGCTTTTTCCCGTTGAACAAACAGCATTTTACGGTGGTTACGGATGACGGACATCAGCTGATTTTGAGGGTGGAACAGCAGGGGAATAAGGCGATTACAACACCGCTTAGTAATGCACAGCTTGGGGAGTATTTCAGGAACCGGTTGGGGCTGGCGAATGGCGCTTATATCTGGAGAAGTGATCTGGAGGCGTATGGACGTACAGATGTTACGTTTTATAAGCTGGATGATGAGCAGTATTATATGGATTTTTCTGTGTAGTAAAACCGGGGCCGAAGCTCCGGTTTTACTATAAGGTCATTCATTGATGTTTGGTTCGATGCTGGGGTATTCGATGCCGGCGAAACTTTTCAGGATGGCTTCAAATATGATTTTCGCCCCTCTGCATGGAACGGCCATGCCGATCTGTTTTCTGACGCTTTCTTTGCTTCCGATAAATTTATAGGTGTCGGGAAAGGTCTGCAGGCGGGCGCGTTCCCGGTTTGTCAGGGCTCTGGATTCTTTCCAGTGGTAAATATGGGTTCCGCCGCCGCCGCTTCCAGTGACGGTATATGCGGGTTTGTCGGGGTCCAGGCGTTTGTATATCTGGCTGATTTTGGCACCGTGGACATTCAGTTTCAGTTTGTCCGGCAGGTCTGCGGTAAAGGCATTCTGGCCGGGAAGGATATGATCCAGCCGTTCAATGACAGTTTTAGACTGTTTTGTCAGTTCGTTATTAAAGGCATCTGCCGGGATGGGCGGGTCTTCTATTGCTTTCCGGCAGGTATTGTCTATGTCTGCATATGGTTCCGGGGAAGGAACGTGGTATGTGACATCAATATCTTTCCGGATGCCCACTATGATGATTCGGTGGCGGGCCTGGGGGATTCCGTATTCCTCAAATTTATATAAATGTGGAACTACATTGTATCCGCCGTGGGTTCCTGCGTTTTTCAGTTCGTCAATGATTTTGGTAAAGGCTTTTCCGTCATTAGCATTTCGGAGGCCGCCTACATTTTCTGCTACGAACCATATAGGGTTGTACAGGTTTAAAACTTTTACACCGTAGGAATACAAGGGGCCGAAAACGCCGTCCATGCCTTTCTGCTCACCGACAACACTGTAATCATTGCATGGGAAACCGAAAGCCAGGGCATCGATTTCCGGCAGGTTTTCCAGATTAAATTCACGGATGTCTTTGTGGTATACGCTTTTGGGATCGTCGCGGCAGATGTTATGCCGGTATGTTTCGCAGGTGTCTTTGTCGTAGTCGTTTGCCCATTGGTGGACGATCTTGTAGTTATCGTCCCCGATATCGGCGTTAAGGGCTCCCCACGCAATCCCGCCGGGGCCGCAGAATAGTTCTCCTAATCTATAAATCATTTCTGCCCTCTCTTTCTTTGTCATGCTGAAAAATCAGATAGTCAATTTGGCTCTGTATCTGTTTCTTGTCTTCCTGGTCTAGTTTTTCAATGCCTTTGAAGCAGGATTCCATGTAGGAATCCACGTCTTTGGAATCCAGATATCCGGCTTTCTGAAACAGGTCAATCAGTTTTATGTTATATAATAAGGCTAGTTTTTTTAAAGCGATGGGAGACGGGGTGCGGGTGTGGCTGCATTCCAGACGGCTTAATTGTGAAGTTGTTATGCCGGTTTCTTTTTCCACGTCTCTTGTGCTTAATTTATTTTGTTCCCTTATTGCCCTCAGATATTGTCCAAGCGTTTCTGCCATATCATCACCTCTATTTTGGAAGTATAGCACATCTGCTGCGGAAATGCAACAAAAATATAAAATTCGCTGCGATAGAGCAGCGATAAATGCTGACATAATATTTTGATTTATGGGAATACTTTTTATACATGGTAGATTATGGAAAGTGGGATTGCATTGTTGAAGACAGGCCCAGGGCAGATTGCATTAGTACATGAAAAGTCATGAATACGAGCGGTGCTGCCAGGAAGGAGAGACGATGCCTGACCCTTTGCTTTCATCATCCGGAAAAGGGCTGGTGAGCATACGAATAATCGCCAATGAAAAAAGCAGTGTTGTGTTTTTGAAGTTTTGTTTTGAATGTCACAGTATAGTTAAGAATCGAATAATGTTTCCGCCGGGGCGTTACCCGTGTGGAGAGATGTGTTTTGAAGACCGTAAGAGGCTGGATTCCGGCTTTTTGCGGTCTTTTTTTGTGTTAGAAGGAGTGGCAGCCGGTTTTTCCTGGCTTTACCGCGGGGTAAAGGAAGGGAAACCGTATGTCAAAACAGAGAATCAAGATTCAGTCAGGAAAGGAAGAGATATGGATGGAGGTCACGGAGGAGGAGTACCAGAAGTATTTCCGCCCGTGGTGGAGGCAGAAGAAGAGGGAGCAGAGGAACCGGGAAGCGATGGAGGAAAAGGGGTATACAGAGGAGTCTTATGAGGCGTGGAGGGACGCTGCGGCGGAGGATATGGGGGTTGCGGATACGGGGCAGCCGGACATGGATGAGCTTCTGGAGAAGGAGATGTTGCTGGGGGTATTGGAGGAAGCGCTGGATTCCCTGATGCCGGAAGAGCGGGAGCTGGCCTTGAAGGTGTTCGGGGAGCAGGTGCCGGTGAGCGAGTTTGCGAAGGAGCGGGGGGAGCCCAGGACAACGGTGTCTTCTCGGAAGGTGTCGGTGCTGGGGAAGCTGCGGGAGTATTTCCGGGGGAAGGGGCTGGATGTGTAGATGGGGCGGTTCGACAAAAGGGACGCTGGTTTGTCGAATGGTTTTTGAAAAAGTTTTGAAAATCGTTCGTCACATTTGAAAAAAGTGTCATTACGAGAAGTAGAGGGGTAAGTTTTACTGCCTTTCAAATTATGGAGGAAGGAGGCCGGGATTTATGGAAAATTCGCAGGAATTGATTGGTGTCCTGCAGGCAATCAGCATTGTGGCTAAGAGCCTGGCGGTGAAGCTGATGAAGATTGACCGGGAGATCAGGGCGTATGAGTCCGCTGGGGAAGGGACCCGAGGCAGAAGGAAAATGAAGAAAGGAAAGTGACGGTATGTCTGAAAGGAAAAAGATGTTTATCTGCAGCCCCTTCCGTGGGGACATGGAGGGGAATGCGAGGAAGGCGGCTGGGTACTGCCGGACGGCCTGGGAAAAAGGGGTTCTGCCGATTGCGCCGCATCTGCTGTTCCCGCAGTTTCTGAATGAGGGGATCGAGGCGGAGCGGCAGGCGGGGCTTGCCATGGGTCTGGAACTGCTCCTTTGCTGTGACGGGGTGTGGGTGTTCGGGGAGGCCACGGAAGGGATGGCTTCGGAGATTGCCTTTGCCGTGGAGCATGGGATTGAGGTACGGTTCATGGAGCAGGAAAGCATGGAAGGAGGCGGCGCTGATGGAGATGGTGCTGATATTGACGCATCTGACGGGGAGTGAGGAACTGGACCGGCAGAGGGCGGAGGAATATTGCCGGTACGCGGCCCATAAGGGGAAGATACCGGTGAGCCCGTTTTTGTGTTTCCACGGCATTTTCAAGGATGAGCTTGGGAGCGCGGTGGAGGGCATCCTGGTCTCGAAGCTGATGGAGAAGGCGGACGGGATCTGGGTGTTCGGCTTTGAGAGGGGCGAGCGGCGCAGGCTGATGGAGGCGGAGGTACGGAAGATGTATGGGGAGAAGGCACAGTATTTCAGCCATCTGGAGATCGGGAAGGAGCTGCTGGTGTGCGCTATGTATTCCGAGGAACTGATAGAGCGTCTGGAAGATATGGAGGGATTGTGATGATGGGAAATGAATTGTTGAGGATCGCGGACGGGTTTTCCATGGTGGCTGACGGGCTTAGAGGGCTTGCCGGTATGGAGTGGAATGGTGCTGCTGATATGGCGGAGAAGGATGCGGGCGTGCCGTGGAGCGCAGGAGCTGTGGATACGGACGGGAATGCGGGAGCGGATTCCGGGGCGGCAGGTGCTTCGGATGCCGGGAAGGGGCAGAAGGCCGGGAAAGAGGATAAGAAGGCGGCGGATGTTAAGAAGGAGAAAGCTGTTGCCATTGAGGACGTGCGGGCTGTGATGGCGCAGAAGACCCAGGAGGGGAAATCACAGGAGATCAAGGACCTGCTGCAGAAGTACGGGGCGGTGAAACTGTCGGCGGTGGACCCGGAGCATTACCCGGCGCTTTTGAAGGAAGCGAAGGTGCTTTGATATGGGAAGACATGCGTTATTATCGGCCTCTTCTTCTAAGCGGTGGCTGAACTGTACGCCGTCCGCGCGGCTGGAAGAGCAGTTTGCGGAAGAGACGGGGAACAGCGTGTATGCGGAGGAAGGGACTGCCGCCCATGCCCTTGCGGAGCATAAGCTGAAACGGTGTCTGAAACGGAGGTCTAAGCGTCCGGTGTCGGATTACCAGTGTGACGAGATGGAGGAATGCACGGACGGGTATGTGGCTTATGCCATGGAGCAGGTGGAGCTTGCCAGGCAGGAGTGTAAGGACCCGGTGGTGCTGATCGAGCAGCGGCTGGATTATTCGGCTTATGTGCCGGAGGGGTTCGGCACGGGGGATCTGCTGATCGTAGCGAACCGGGTGCTGACGGTGGTTGACTTGAAGTACGGGAAGGGCGTTGCGGTGGATGCGGAGTGGAACCCGCAGATGATGCTGTACGGGCTGGGCGCTCTGGAGCTGTTCGGGGCGATCTATGATATTGAGACGGTGCGTATGGCTATTTATCAGCCGCGGCTGGAATCGGTGAGTACCTGGGAGATTTCCGTATCTGACCTGATGGAGTGGGTGGATAAAGAATTGAAGCCCAGGGCGGCCCTTGCCATTGCGGGCGAGGGGGAGTTTCGGAGCGGTTCCTGGTGCCGGTTCTGTAAGGCGAAGAATACCTGCAGGGCCAGGGCGGAGGAATTTTTGAGGCTGGCGCAGATGGAGTTTAAGACCCCGGCGCTTTTGACGGATGATGAGGTGGCGGAGGTCTTGAAGGTGGCGGACGAGTTGGCCAGGTGGTCTGCGGATGTGTATGCCTATGCCCAGGACGAGGCTGTGTCTAAAGGGAAGAAGTGGGCCGGGTTCAAGCTGGTGGAGGGCCGGAGCTGCCGGAAGTATACGGATGAGGAAGAGGCGGCGGAGGCGGCTGTGGCTGCCGGGTATGCGGATATTTATAAGAGGTCGCTGATCGGGATTACGGAGATGGAGAAGCTGATGGGCAAGAGGAAGTTTGCGGAGGTCCTGGGGAAGCTGGTGTATAAGCCCCAGGGGAAGATTACGCTGGTGCCGGAGTCGGATAAGAGGCAGGAAGTGATGGCGGCGACGGCGGAGGCGGATTTTAAGGAGGAAGAATGAGATGGGCAATGAGAATGTGAATTTGACAAAAGTGATCGTACCTTGCAGGTTTTCTTATCTGCACTGCTGGGAGCCCAATGCGGTGAATGACGGGGACCCGAAGTATTCGGTGTCGGCTATCATTCCGAAGTCGGACACGGAGACGATCGGGAAGATCAGGAGGGCCATTGAGCAGGCGAAGAAGGATTCGGTTTCCAAGTGGGGTGGGAAGGTCCCGGCGAATTTGAAGCTGCCGTTGCGGGACGGGGATATTGACCGGCCGGAGGATGAGGCTTATGCGAACAGTTATTTCTTTAATGCGAACAGTAAGCAGGCTCCGCAGGTGGTGGACAGGAATGTGCAGCCGATCCTGGACCAGTCAGAGGTGTATTCCGGGTGTTATGGGCGGATCAGTGTGAATTTTTACGGGTTCAACAGCAACGGGAACCGTGGGATTGCGGCGGGGCTGGGGAATATCCAGAAGCTACGGGACGGGGAATCTCTGGGCGGGAGGACGAACGCCGAGGATGATTTTGACGCGGTGGAAGTGGATGACGAGGAAGATTTCCTGGGATAGATTTGTGGGGGCGGCGGGGGACTGCCGCCCGTTTCCCGTTGGGGAGAAAATTACAGGAGGAAGGGAGCCGTGGTGTTATGGGACGGATTTTAGGGATTGATATTGAGACGTTCAGTGATGTGGATTTGATGAAGTGCGGGGTTTACGCTTATGCGGATAGCCCTGCTTTTGAAGTCCTGCTGTTTGCCTATTCCTTTGATGGTGGGGAGACCAGGGTGATAGATCTGGCGCAGGGGGAGGAACTGCCGGGGGAAGTTGCGGAGGCGGTTTTTGACGGTTCTGTGGTGAAGACGGCATTCAATGCGAATTTTGAGCGGACGTGCCTTTCTAAGTATTTCGGGAGGTATCTTCCGCCGGAGTCCTGGCACTGCAGCGCGGTCCAGGCGGCGGTGCTGGCGCTTCCCCGGTCTTTGGAGGACGTGGGCGCGGTGCTGGGGCTGGACGAGCGGAAGATGAAGGAGGGGAAGGAGCTGATCCGGTATTTCTGCGTGCCTTGTAAGCCGACGAAGGCCAACGGCGGCAGGAGGCGGAACCTGCCCTGCCATGCGCCGGAGAAGTGGGAACTGTTCAAGGCTTACTGTATGAGGGACGTGGATGTGGAGAAGGCCATACGGGGGAAGCTGTGTAAGTTCCCGATACCGGAGGGCGAGATGGAGCTGTACCGGCTGGACCAGAGGATCAATGACCGGGGCGTGCCGGTGGATATGGGGCTGGTGCGGCAGGCGGTGAAGTGTGAGCGGCTGCATAAGGAGGTTGTGACGAAGCGGGCGTATGAGCTGACGGGGCTTGAAAATCCTAACTCCGTGGCGCAGTTGAAGGGCTGGCTGGGGGAGAACGGGGTGGAGGCGGAGAACCTGTCCAGGAAAGTGGTGGCGGAGCTGATTGAGGAATCAGACGGGGAGGTGGAGGAACTTCTGCGGCTCCGGCTTTTGATGGCGAAGACTTCCGTGAAGAAGTATGAGGCCATGGAGCGGTCTGTCTGTTCGGACGGGCGGGTGCATGGTTTATTGCAGTTTTATGGGGCGAACCGGACCGGGAGATGGGCGGGGAGGCTGGTGCAGGTGCAGAATCTCCCGCAGAACCATATTGAGGATTTGGAACTGGCGAGAAGGCTTGTGAGGGAGGGCAGGTTTGAGGATGTGGAGATGCTTTATGATTCCACGCCGAAAGTGCTTTCCGAGCTGATACGGACGGCGTTTGTGCCGGAGCCGGGGTGCAGGTTTGTGGTGGCGGATTTTTCTGCCATTGAGGCAAGGGTGCTGGCGTGGCTTGCCGGGGAGAGGTGGAGGCTGGAGGTGTTTTCTTCCCATGGGAAGATTTATGAGGCTTCTGCGTCTGCCATGTTCCATGTTCCGATTGGGGAAGTGACGAAGGGCTCCTCTCTGCGGCAGAAGGGGAAGATCGCGGAGCTTGGCCTGGGGTACGGCGGGGCGGCGGGGGCGCTGGTCTCCATGGGCGCACTGGATATGGGGCTTTCCGAGGATGACCTGCCGCCCCTGGTGGCTGCATGGCGCAGGGCGAACCCGCATATCACGCAGTTCTGGTGGGACGTGGATAAGGCGGCTGTGGAGGCTGTGACGAAGAGGGCGAAGACACGGGCAGGCAGGATTGGGTTTGAGTATCGGAGCGGGATTCTGTTTGTCATGCTGCCGTCCGGCAGGAAGCTGGCGTATGTGAAGCCCAGGATGGCGGTGAATAAGTTCGGGCGGGAGGGCCTGACTTATGAGGGGATTCTGGAAAATAAGAAGTGGGGCCGGATTGAGACCTATGGGCCGAAGCTGGTGGAGAATATCGTGCAGGGGACGGCCAGGGACCTGCTGGCGGAAGCCATGCTGCGGGTGGAGAAGAGGGGCTATCCCATTGTGATGCACTGCCATGATGAGATCATTGCGGAGGTGCCGGAGGGCATGGGTTCCGTGGAAGAGATGTGTGAGGTGATGGCGGTGCAGCCTTTTTGGGCAGTGGGACTGCCGTTACGGGCGGACGGGTATGAGTGTCCGTTTTATCAGAAACAGTAGGAGGACGTTTTCATGGGGTACGGGAATGATTCGGGAAGCGGAACAGGGGGTATGAGTGTATGAAATTATATATTTCAACGGGCAATTCGAGGATGGAGAAGCGTTGGAACGGCGGGGAGATGGAGCTGGAGGATTTTATCCGGCGTATTTCCCGGACGATACGGACGGCGGAGACGGTGGAGCAGTACCGGAAGCTGTCCAAGGCGAGGCAGGATTCCATCAAGGACGTGGGCGGCTTTGTGATGGGGAAGTTGAAGGGCGGCAGGCGGAAGAAGGACTGTGTGGTGTTCCGGTCTGCCCTGACGCTGGATATGGACCATGCCGAGGCGGATATCCCGGAGCGGATGGAGATGTTCTTTGATTTCCGGTGCCTGATCTATTCCACGCATAAGCATACGCCGGAGAGTCCCAGGTTCCGGCTGGTGATCCCGCTGTCCAGGAATGTGTCGCCGGATGAGTACGCGGCGGTGGCGCGGAAGGTGGCGGAGGATATCGGCATGGAGCTGTTTGACGATACCACCTATGAGCCGTCCAGACTGATGTACTGGCCGTCCACGTCTGCGGACGGGGAGTTTGTGTTCCGGGATATCGAAGGGGAGGTCCTGGACCCGGACACGGTGCTCTCCAGGTATAGGGACTGGCGGGATTCTTCGGAGTGGCCGGTGAGCGGGCGGCAGCAGGCGGTGGTCTTGAGGGAGATGAAGAAGCAGGCGGACCCGCTTGAAAAGGAGGGCGTGGTCGGGGCGTTCTGCCGGACGTACAGCATTGAGGAAGCGGCGGAGGTGTTCCTGGCGGACGTGTATAAGCCGAGCGCCATGCAGGGGCGGTATGATTATGTACCGGCGGATTCCCAGGCGGGGGTGGTGGTTTATGAGGGGAAGTTTGCCTATTCCCACCATGCCACGGACCCGGCCTGCGGGAAACTGATGAACGCTTTTGACATGGTGCGTATCCATAAGTTCGGGGAGCTGGACGTGAGGGCTTCGGAGGATGCGGAGGCTTCTAAGCTGCCGTCCTTTAAGGCTATGAGCGAGTTTGCGGTCAGTGACGAAAAGGTGAAGCTGACGCTGGCAGAGGACAGGGCGCAGTCTGCCCGGAAGGAGTTTTCTTCGGAAGATGACTGGCGCAAGGGGCTGGAACTGGACCGGCAGGGGAAGGTGAAGGACACGCTGGACAATCTGGTGCTGGCAATCCGGCATGATGAGGGTCTGCAGTCCATCGCTTTTAATCTGCACCGGGACGGGATTGATGCTGGGGAGAGCCTGCCCTGGAAGCAGATCAAGCCGGGGTGGAATGATTCTGATTTTGCGTCTTTGAAAGTTTATCTGAATAAGGGTTACGGGGTGTATGCGCCCACAAAGACGAAGGATGCCTTGCTGGCTGTGGCATCGGAGCGGGCATACCATCCGGTGAAGGAGTATCTGGATGCTTTGCCGGTATGGGACGGGGTGAAGCGGATCGACACGCTGTTGACGGACTATCTGGGGGCGGAGGATTCCGCATATACGAGGGCGGTCATTAGAAAGACGCTGGCGGCGGCCGTGGCTAGGATCTACCAGCCGGGGACGAAGTTTGACAGTGTGCTTATCCTGAACGGCCCGCAGGGAATCGGGAAGTCCACGCTGTTTGCGAGGCTTGCGGGGGCGTGGTTTTCGGACAGCCTGACGCTTACGGACATGCGGGATAAGTCCGGGCCGGAGAAGCTGCAGGGGTACTGGATTCTGGAGCTGGGGGAGCTTGCCGGGATGAAGAAGACGGATGTGGAGACAGTGAAGTCTTTTCTTTCCAGGGTGGATGACAAGTACCGTGCCAGCTATGGGCTGAACGTGGAGAGCCACCCAAGGCAGTGCGTGATTGTGGGGAGCACGAATACGGAGAGCGGTTTCCTGCGTGACATTACCGGGAACCGGCGTTTCTGGCCGGTGAGGGTGAACGGGGAGAGCGTGAGGAAGCCCTGGCAGATTTCCAGGGAGGATGTGCTGCAGGTATGGGCGGAGGCAAAGACCGTCTATGAGAACGGGGAGCGGCTGTATCTGGAAGGGGACGTTGCGGCCATGGCTGTATCCGAGCAGGCGGAGGCTCTGGAGACGGATGACCGGGAGGGGCTGGTGCGGACGTACCTTGACACGCTCCTGCCGGAGAACTGGGATTCCATGAGTTTATATGACCGGAGGAATTTTTTGAACGGCAGCGAGTTTGGGGAGGAACGGCAGACGGGTACGGTGCGCCGGATGATGGTGTGCAACATGGAGATCTGGTGTGAATGTTTCGGGCGGGAGTCCTCTGCGCTGAAAAAGATAGATTCCTATGAGATCAGCGGCATCATGCGGAAGATTGAAGGCTGGGGGAAATATACGGAGACGAAGAACGGGATGTCCGGCTTTTCAATCTATGGGAAACAGCGGGCATATGTGCGGGAACAAGACAGGAAATAGACGGAACAAGTCTGCCTGTATGGGAACAAGGCGGAACGGAACGAGCGGAACAAGAGGGAGTTTGTTCTGACGGTAGTTCCCGTACAGGGGATTCCGTAAAATCAAGGGTTGCGGGGCGGTCTGGAACAAGGGAACAAGAATCTCTTAGTGGGGTATGGGTAATAAGAAAAAGAAGCATATAGGTACGTGTTATATACACGTATAAGGTATAAGGGATTTTTTGTATCCATGTTCCGGACGGGATTTCAGGACAGGACGGAGGTGTCTGGATGAGAGAGAATGAGATTGAACGGCGGCTGGCGGTATCGGTGAAGGAGATGGGAGGCATGGCGGTGAAGTTCGTTTCCCCCGGCTTGGATGGGGTGCCGGACCGGATTATTTTGCTGCCGGGAAGGAAGATTGCGTTTGTGGAATTGAAGGCTCCTGGGAAGAAGCCAAGACCGCTGCAGGAGAAGCGGAAGCGGCAGTTGGAGGGGCTGGGGTTTCCGGTTTATGTGATAGACAGCCTGGGGCAGATCGGAGGTGTGCTGGATGAGATATGTTCCCCATGAGTATCAGGAGTATGCGAAGGAATTTATCATCAGGGAGAAAGTGAGCGCGCTGTTTTTGGACTGCGGGCTTGGGAAGACGGTGATCACGCTGACGGCGGTGTGGGAGCTTCTGTTTGACTATTTTGATATCCGTAAGGTGCTTGTGATCGCGCCCCTGCGGGTGGCGAGGGATACCTGGGGCGGCGAGCTGGAGAAGTGGGAGCATCTGTCCGGGATTGGGCTGTCAAAGGTGCTGGGTCCGGAGAAGGAGCGGCTGGCGGCTTTGGGGCGGGAGGCGCAGGTATATGTCATCAACCGGGAAAATGTGGAGTGGCTGGTGGAAAATTATAAATGGGATTTTGATATGGTGGTGATTGATGAGCTTTCTTCTTTCAAGTCCCACAGGGCGAAGCGGTTTAAGGCGCTAAAGAAGGTGCGCCCGAAGGTGAGGCGGATTGTGGGGCTGACCGGGACGCCGGCGCCGAACGGGCTGATCGACTTATGGGCGGAGATCGGGCTGCTGGACATGGGGCAGAGGCTTGGGCGGTTCATCGGCGGATACCGGGAGCGGTTCTTCCTGCCGGATAAGCGGAGCAGGCAGATGGTGTTCTCCTATAAGCCCAGGGACGGGGCGGAGGAAGCGGTTTACGGGCTGATCTCTGATATTTGTATCAGCATGAGGGCGTGTGACTATCTGGATATGCCGGAGTGTGTGTATAACCGGGTGGAGGTTGCCATGAGCGGGAGGGAGATGGAGATGTATGGGAAGCTGGAGAAAGATATGCTGCTGCCTTTTGCGGACGGGGATATTGACGCGGTAAATGCCGCCGGGCTCTCCAACAAGCTGTTGCAGATGGCGAACGGGGCGGTTTATGACGAGAACGGCAGGGTGAGGCGTACCCATGACCGGAAGCTGGAAGCCCTGGAGGATTTGATAGAGGCGGCGAACGGGAAGCCGGTGTTGGTGGCTTACTGGTACAGGCATGATTTGGAGCGGATACGGGAGAGGGTCGGGGCCGTGGAGCTGGATACGGCGGAGGATATGCGGAAGTGGAATGCCGGGGAGATTCCGGTGGCGGTGATCCATCCGGCGTCCGCAGGGCACGGGCTGAACCTGCAGGCGGGAGGCTCCACGCTGGTATGGTTCGGGCTTACCTGGTCTTTGGAACTGTACCAGCAGATGAACGCAAGGCTGTGGAGGCAGGGGCAGGAGGATACGGTGGTGGTCCACCATCTGATTGTGAAGGGGACGCTGGACGAGCGGGTGATGGCGGCCCTGGAGAAGAAGGACTGCGGGCAGGCGGCGCTTGTGGAAGCGGTAAGGGCGAGGATTGGAGGCGGAAAGGATGGAGACAGAGAAACTGTTTAAAGAATACCGGAGCTGGAAGAAGGACATGGGGCTTCTGGAGTTTGAGCTTTCCCGGTTCCGGGGCGTGCCGTATGAGGACGTGATAGAGAGCATGTGCCTGTCACAGCCCCAGGGGGAGCGGGTGCAGGGCGGCGGGGCTTCCGATAAGACCGGGAATGCGGCGGTGAAATACCGGCAGGTAAAGGAGCGTCTGGATGATGACTGGTTTGATTACCTGCTTGGGAGGTATCAGGCGGTGAAGGAAGAACTGGAATTTTTTGAGTATGCCGTGGGGCAGTTGAGCGGGAGGCTGCCGGAGGTGGTGCGGGATATGGTGATGGAGGATATGACGTGGCGGGAGATGGCGGAAAAGTATAATGTGAGCGAAACGATGATAGCGAAGTACCGGAAGAAAGCGCTGGCGGAGATTAAAGAGCTGTACCGGATACGAGAGAAGACGGCAGGGCGGTATCTTCTGGACTGACCGGCGGGGCCTGGTTTAGTAATGGTTGGGTAATGGTTTAGTAAAGGTACAGTAAGGGTTTATTGAAAGTTTATTGGAAGCTGTGGTATTCTTAGAATGCGAAGAACTGTAAGGAGCTCTGTGGATATGTCCATGGGGCTTTTTCTTTTGTCTTTGCGGGGCGGCGGGCTTCATCCTTTCACCGCCGCCCTTTTTGAGATTGAGAGGATGGAAGGGAGATCATGATGGATTGTTTTGCGTTGTGCGGGAACGGGCATTGCGGTGTGATCGGAAGGCAGTGCCAGGGGAAGCGCTGCGGTTTTCATAAGACGAAGGAGGAACAGGAGCGGTCCCTGGAGAAAGCAAGGGAGAGGCTTAGGAGCCTGCCGGAGCATCAGCAGGACGCCATAGCGGATAAGTATTACGGCGGAGTGAGGCGGTGGTGATCATGCCGAGAAGGCCGAAGAAGCCGTGTAAGCATCCGGGATGCCCGGAGCTGACGGACGGTGATTTCTGTGAGGAACATGCCAGACTGCACAGGGCGGACCGTGCGGACGCTTCCGGACGTGGATATGGTAGCAGGTGGCGGAAGGCAAGGAAACTTTTTCTGAAACGGCATCCCCTGTGTGAGAAGTGTAAGGAGCAGGGACGGTTCATGAAAGCGGAAGTGGTTGACCATATCGTGCCGCACAGAGGGGATGGGAAGCTGTTCTGGGATGAGGGAAACTGGCAGGCGCTTTGTAAGAGATGCCATGACAGCAAGACCATGACCGAGGACAGGTATCAGGAATACAGGTACTGACAGCAAAAAGCCCTGGGAGCTTCCAGGGCTTTTGCGGTACAGGCTGTTCTTATCATGCGGGTTCGGCAGGACATTCTGATTCCGGCGGTGCAGGGTGGATGTGTATGGAGCCTTCTTCATAGTCCACCTGCAGGCGGTCACCGATGTGGAAGCCGAGGGATTCCAGCCAGTTTCCCTCTATCTGGATTTTGGGTGTCCGGATGTATTTGGTGTCATCAAAAGGGTTTTTGGGATAGGTAAGGCGTGAGGATGTGATTACTTTGATCAGCTTTGATTTCATAGACGTGTGCCTCCTTTAGGTTTGGTGTGGTGCTGACTATTATTTTACTGGGGAAACGTGCAGATCTCCAGCGAAATCTGGCCGGTGATCTCCACAAAGATTTTTCCTGTGAGCTGTAGGTTCTGCATATAGCCGGAGGGGGCGGTGTGAATCTCCAGAAACCGTCCCCCTGGACACCGCCGCCCCCTCAAACGTGGATTTTCGCAGAAATTGACAGGGGGGATAGGCAGGGCGTTGTTCTGTTATACATAAATGCGGGATTTATAAGGATTTCCGGGGAGGAAGCGGTTTCGGGAGCCTTTATAAATCCTGCATTTTGGGGCTGAAAAACTATCGGGAAAAGGTGGTTTTCGGCTCTTTTTATTTGGGGGTGAAGGTATGACGAAGGAACAGGCGGAGCGGATTAAAGAGCTTCGGATGCAGGGGAAGGGCTATAAGGCCGTGGCCTCTGCCGTGGGGCTGTCCCGTGACATTGTGCGGAATTACTGTAAGGCGAACGGGATGGAAGGCTATGGGGAAGCTGCGAAGCTGAACATGCAGAGAGAGATGGCGGAGAATGGTGCCGCCATGCCGGGTGCATGAGGACGGCGGAAAGGAAAAGCTGTATGCGGCTTCGCTGTCCGGCGGGAAGGATTCCACGGCCATGGTCCTGCGGCTGGTGGAGGAAGGCTGGCCTTTGGATTTTGTGATGTTCTGTGACACGGGGCTGGAATTTCCCCAGATGTATGAGCATGTGGAAAGGCTGGAAAAGGCCCTGCCGGTCCCGGTGGTGCGTCTGAAAGAGGAAAAGGGCTTTGAGTATTACCTGCTCCGTTATACGCCGGAACGGAAAGACCCAGATTCTCCTTATGCGGGTATGCCGGGGATGAGTTGGGCAGGTCCCAGGAACCGCTGGTGTACATCCGTGTTGAAGACGGCGGTGATTGGCAGGTATCTGTCAGGGCTTAGAAAGAAATATGACATTGTGCAGTATATCGGCATAGCGGCGGATGAGCCGCAGAGAGTGAGGGAGTACCGGTATCCCCTGGTGGAATGGGGGATGACAGAGAAGGGCTGCTTGGATTACTGCTATGAGCGGGGGTATGACTGGGGCGGGCTGTACCGTTTGTTTGACCGGGTGTCCTGCTGGTGCTGCCCTCTGCAGGGGCTGGAGGAACTGCGGACGCTGCGCCGAGAGTTTCCGGAGCTGTGGAGGCAGCTTTTGGAATGGGAGGCTAAGACCTGGCGGAATTTCCGGAAGGATTTTTCCGTGCAGGAGCTGGAGATCAGGTTCCGGTTTGAGGAAGAACGGGTGCGGGAAGGAAAGCGTATCCGAGGGAAGGAATTTTTTAAGGAGCTGTATGGGAGGCTGGGCAGAGATGGAGACAGGGCAGAAATATAATATCGTCTATGCAGATCCCCCGTGGCGGTATGATAATAAGCGGGTGCAGGGCGGAGCGGAGAAGCATTACGGGACAATGAGTACAGAAGAGATCTGCGGGCTGCCTGTGTCGGATATCTGCGCAGAAAACTGTACGCTGTTTTTGTGGGTTACGTTCCCGCAGTTGCCGGAGGCCCTGCGTGTGATGGAGAGCTGGGGGTTCCGGTATAAGACGGTGGCTTTCGTGTGGCTGAAACAGAACCGAAAGTCTCCGGGCTGGTTTTACGGTCTGGGGTTCTGGACCAGGGGGAATGCGGAGATCTGCCTGCTTGGTGTTAAGGGGCATCCGCGGCGCAGGTCTGCCCGTGTCCATCAGTTTATTATCTCTCCGCTGGAAGCGCACAGCAAGAAGCCGGACGAGACACGGGAGAAGATTGTGGAACTGATGGGGGATCTTCCGAGGGTGGAGTTGTTCGCAAGGCAGCGTATCCCTGGCTGGGAAGCGTGGGGGAACGAGGTGGAGAGCAGCGTTGTCCTGGAACCGGAAGGAAGCGGAAGAGAGAAGAGCGGGGAGGTGGACTGACCATGGGAAGGCTTACGTTTCTGGATATCTGTTCGGGGATCGGCGGGTTCCGGCTGGGGCTGGAATGGGCCGGGCATAAGTGTATCGGGTATTGTGAGTATGATAAATTTGCAAGGGCTTCTTATGAGGCCATGTATGATACGGAGGGAGAATGGAAGGCGGAGGATGTGACGAAGCTGACGCCGGAAGAGATCCCCTATGCGGATGCGTGGTGCTTTGGGTTCCCCTGCTTTGAGGCCGGGACGCTGGTGATGACGGACCGGGGGTATAAATGTATTGAGGATATTCGGGAGGGAGACCGGGTGCTGACGCATAAGGGCCGGTTCCGTCCGGTGGTGAGGCCCATGAAGCATAGGGCCGGGGAGATTTATGAGCTGGATGTTTTCGGCGTGGAGAATCTAAGAGTGACCGGGGAGCATCCGTTTCTGGTAAAAGACGGGGATTCTGCCAAATGGAAAGCCGTACAGGAACTGGAGGCAGGTGATCTGATCGCGGTTCCGGTGAATAACAAGGCAGAGTTGCCAGAGTGGGACGGGATTACTTATGAGCGGCATGGGAAAGTATATAAGCTGGATAATCTTGATTTGAATAGCCCTGATTTCTGGTGGTTCGTGGGCTGTTACATGGGGGACGGCTGGTATCGTGTCACCAAGAGGAAGAATGCGTCTGATAATTACCGGGTGGTGGTTGCCTGCAACGAGGAAAAGCTGGAACGGCTGAAAAGGCATGTGGACGGAATGTTCCGTTACAGCGTGGCGAAGGAGCGGACGGCTTATAAGGTGCATTTTACGAATAAAGAGCTGACGGTGTTTTTGATGCGGTTTGGGAAAGGCGCGGGAGGAAAGCGGCTGACAGAAACGGTCTTCAATCTGCCGGAGGATCTGCTGCGGGCGTTTCTGGAAGGGTATTTTGAGACGGACGGGTGTGTGGTCGGTAAGTACCGACAGGCATCCACGGTTTCCAGGGAGCTTGCTTATGGAATCCGGGACTGTGTGCATAAGGCGTACCGTATGCCCTGTGCGGTTTACAGAAATGAGATGCCGGAGACCTGCGTGATCGAGGGCAGGACGGTACGGCAGCATGATTTTTATACGGTGAGGTTTAAGGAAGGGCGGTCTGACAGGGACGGCTCTTTTTTTATGGACGGGTATGTCTGGTGCCGGTTCAGGGGCAGCAGGAAGGTCCCGTTTGACGGATATGTCTACAACATGGAGGTGGAAGATGACAATTCATACACAGCAGGAGGGCTGGCAGCCCACAACTGCCAGGATATCTCCATCGCAGGGAAGCAGCGGGGGCTTAGAGGGAAGCGAAGTGGGATCTATTACAGCATTATTGACCTCATCAAAGGCAAAGAGGAAGGTGATAAGCCCACATACCTACTTGTTGAGAACGTTAAGAACCTGTTATCAGTCAATGCAGGATTCGATTTTGCCGCCGTTCTCTCTGAAATGGACGAGGCAGGGTATGACGTGCGGTGGCAGGTGCTTAATTCTAAAGACTTCGGAGTCCCGCAGAACCGGGAGAGGGTATTCCTTATCGCAGTTCTTAGAAGCAGAGGCGGACGGGAAATATTACCTGTCACCGGAGAAGACGGCGGAGCTCTTAAAGAGGTTATAGGCGGGATGCAGGGATACCGGGTGTATGACCCGTCCGGGGTTTCGGTGAGTATCGGGGCGAACGGCGGGGGCATGGGCGCGAAGACCGGGCTGTACTGCGTGGGAGGTGCAGAGCCGGGCGGCCGGGTATTTGTGGACCAGACGCTGAACCATCCAAAGGTCACAGAGGTTGCACGGTGCCTGGTGGCACAGTATAATGGCGGACTGACGAATTACGGCAATTCCGGGGTCTTGGAGGCTGCGGATGCGGTATCAGAAGATAAGGGCGGCAGTGTATCAGAAGCCAGGGCGGTGCTGACGCCGGACCGGGTGGAGAAGCGGCAGAACGGCAGGCGGATGAAGGAGGCGGGGGAGCCGATGTTTACGCTGACGGCACAGGACCAGCACGGGGTTTATCTGACGGAAGAGGTGTCCGGGGATGTGGAGACGGCGCTGCCGGTGAGGAACGGCACGAAGCAGGGGTATGACCTGGCTTATCCGGGGGACGGCGTGTGCCTGTCATACCCGAAGAGTGAATCCCGGCGGGGCCGGGTTGGAAAGGGCTGTTCGCAGACGCTGGATACGGGGTGCATGATGGGGACGGTGACGAAGTGCGGGAAGATCCGGAGGCTGACGCCCCGTGAGTGTTTCCGCCTGCAGGGGTTCCCGGATGAGCTGTATGAGCGGGCGGCGGCTGTCAATTCGGAGACACAGCTTTACAAGCAGGCCGGGAATGCGGTCACTGCGACGGTGGCTTATGCGGTGGCCATGGCGCTGCCGGAGAGCCGGGAGCTTCTGGCGCGGACAGAGGCTGTGTGGGAAGAGTTCGGGGGTTCTGTGAGGGCGGATGGCTGGAAAGGCGCTGCCGGTTTTGTGCCGGGGACGGCGTGGGAGGACTTTGGCGATTCTGTCCGGGGGATTTTGCAGGAAGATTTCAGCGGCTCTATACGGGATACTGCATGGGAAGATTTTTCTGATTCCGTGGAGGAAATGGAAAGCGGAGAATTTAAGGGTTCTGTATCAGATACGGTATGGGATGGTTTTGAAGATATGAAGGATATGGAAGCAGGGGATGTGTCCGGGGATTCCGGGGCGGAGCCTGACGGGGAGTTTGATTTTCTGAATTAGAAGGTGTGTGGGCCGGTACGGAGGGAGGTGAGCGCGGTGGCGCAGAGAGGGCGGAAGCCGAAGCCTACGGCGGTGAAGGTGCTGGAGGGGAACCCTGGGAAGAGGGGGCTGAATGCGGGGGAGCCGAAGCCGGAGAAGAAGGCTCCCAGGTGTCCGGCGTGGCTGGAAGCGGAGGCGAAGAAGGAATGGAAGCGGATGGCGAAGCAGATGGAGCGGCTTGGGATTCTGACGGAGATTGACATGGCGGCCTTTGCGGGGTACTGCCAGGCGTATGCCAGGTGGAAGGAAGCGGAGGAATATATTTCCGAGCATGGGGCGATCATGGAGACGCCTTCGGGGTACTGCCAGCAGGTCCCGCAGGTGTCCATTGCGCAGACTTACCTGAAGATCATGAACCGGTTTTGTGAGCAGTTCGGGCTTACGCCTTCTTCCCGGAGCCGGATTGTGGCGGATGCCGGGGAGGATAAGGAGAGCGACGCTATGGAGATCCTGCTGTTCAAGGGAGGCGGAGGATAGTGTTTGACGAGGCGAAGGCGCAGAGGGCTGTGGAGTTTATCCGCTGCCTGAAACATACGAAGGGGAGATGGCGGGGGCAGGCGTTTGACCTGCTGCCGTGGCAGGAGACGATTATCAGGGACGTGTTCGGGACGGTGAAGGAGGACGGGTTTCGGCAGTATAATACGGCTTATGTGGAGATTCCGAAGAAGAACGGGAAGTCGGAGCTGGCGGCGGGGGTGGCGCTTTACATGACCTGCGGGGACAATGAGTGGGGCGCGGAGGTTTATGGGTGTGCTTCGGACCGGCAGCAGGCTTCCATTGTGTTTGACGTGGCGGTGGACATGGTGGAGCAGTGCCCGGCGTTGAAGAAGCGGATTAAGCCGGTGATGTCGGTGAAGCGGCTGGTGTATAAGCCGACGAACAGTTTTTACCAGGTGCTTTCTGCGGAGGCGTACACGAAGCATGGGCTGAATGTCCATGCGGTGATTTTTGACGAGCTGCACAGCCAGCCGAACCGGGAATTGTTTGACGTGATGACGAAGGGCTCCGGGGATGCCAGGACACAGCCTTTGTTCTTCCTGATCACTACGGCGGGGACGGACCGGCATTCGGTTTGTTTTGAGCAGCATCAGAAGGCGGAGGATATCCTGTGCGGGCGGAAGGCGGACCCCACGTTTTATCCGGTGATTTACGGGGCGGAGGATGATGCGGACTGGACTTCGGAGGAAGTGTGGTACCGGGCGAACCCGTCTTTGGGACATACGATTGATATCGGGAAGGTGCGGAATGCTTGTTTGAGCGCCAGGGACAATCCGGCGGAGGAAAATATTTTCCGGCAGCTCCGGCTGAACCAGTGGGTGAAGCAGTCCACACGCTGGATGCAGATGGAGAAGTGGGATGCCTGTGCTTTCCCGGTGGACGAGGGGGAGCTTCTGGGGCGGGAGTGTTACGGAGGGCTGGATTTGTCAAGCTCTATTGATATCACGGCTTTTGTGCTGGTGTTTCCGCCCAGGGACGATACGGAGAGGTATGTGTTCCTGCCGTTTTTCTGGATACCGGAGGAGAACATGGCGCGGAGGGTGCGGCGTGACCATGTGCCGTATGATGTGTGGGAGAAGCAGGGGTTTCTGGAGACTACGGAGGGGGATGTGATCCATTATGGGTTTATTGAGAGTTTTATAGAGGATTTGGGGAAGAGGTTCCACATAAAGGAGATTGCCTTTGACCGGTGGGGAGCGGTGCAGATGGTCCAGAACCTGGAGGGGCTTGGGTTTACGGTGGTCCCGTTCGGGCAGGGGTTCAAGGATATGTCGCCGCCTACAAAGAGGCTGATGGAGCTGGTGCTGGAGAGGAATGTTGCCCACGGCGGGCATCCGGTGTTGCGGTGGATGATGGACAATATTTTTGTGCGGACGGACCCGGCGGGGAATATCAAGCTGGACAAGGAGAAGTCCACGGAGAAGATTGACGGCGCGGTGGCGGCGGTTATGGCGCTTGACCGGGCGATTAGGCATGGAGGAAGTACGGGGAGCGTGTATGACGAGAGGGGGATTTTGAGCTTTTAGCCTGATAGGACTGAAAAATTAAAAAATCTTTTGATTATGGGGTTGACTCTCACACTATGGTATACTCTAAAGTATGATTGAGCTCAGGAAGACACATATATGTGAGGTGGAAAGAATGTTAAGGATAGGAGATTTTTCAAAACTGTCAAGGATCAGTATCCGTATGCTCCGGCATTATGATGAAATAGGAATCCTTCACCCGGAATGCGTGGACGATTTTACAGGATACCGCTATTACAGCGAGTCCCAGCTTCCTCTGGCCGGAAAGATACAGGCATTAAAAAGCCTGGGCTTCGGGCTTTCCATGATAAAAGAAATACTGGGCAAATATGAGGACGTACAGGAAATGGAGCGGTTCCTGATTTTGAAACGGAAGGAACTGGAAGGGGAAGCCAGAGAGATACGGCAGAAGCTGCAGTTTCTTGACAGTACATTGAAATGGATGAGAAAGGATGGTAACCTTATGGATTATAATGTGACATTAAAAACATTACCGGAGCGGTACGTTGCAAGTGTGCGGCAGGTGATCCCTGCTTATGACCAGGAAGGGCTGTTATGGGAGATCATGTGCCGGGAACTGGAAGGACAGAATGTGCAGCAGGCAGCGCCGTGTTATGGGATGGCGATTTTCCACGATGAAGGGCATAAGGAGCATGACCCGGATGTGGAGATTCAGAGTATGGTTGTGGGAACATATCAGGATACGGAGCATGTGAAATTTAAGACCGTGCCGCCTATTCAGATTGCGTCTGCCACATATAAGGGCAGTTATGACCAGATTTCGAGGGTGAATGCGGCTGTTGCAAACTGGGTGGTTGAGAATGGGTATGATTTTAACGGGAAGTCATTCTGTATCTACCATGTAAGCCCCAGTGACACATCTGACCCGGAGGAACTGGTCACGGAAGTCTGTTTTCCGGTAAAAAAGAAATAGCAGTCTGTTGATTTGGACATATAGGGGGCGTCTCTTCGGAGGCGCTTCTTTTTTGCTGATTTTTAGGAGGTGTGTATGAAGCTGGCGTCTGTTTTGGGTATCAGGGGGGCGAGGGATAAGCCGAGGGACAGTTACGGGAGTACGGCTTATTCTTTTTTGTTTGGGCGGAGTAGCAGCGGGAAGGTCGTGAATGAGCGGACGGCCATGCAGACCACGGCGGTCTATTCCTGTGTGCGGATTCTGTCGGAGGCGGTTGCTTCCCTGCCGGTGCATTTATACCGGTATGCGGGAAGGGGGAAGGAGCGGGTGTATGACCATCCTTTGTATTATCTCCTGCATGATGAGCCGAACCCGGAGATGACTTCTTTTGTGTTCCGGGAAACGCTTATGAGCCATCTTTTGATCTGGGGGAATGCCTATGCGCAGATCATACGGGACGGCGGGGGCCGGGTGCTGGGGCTGTACCCGCTGCTGCCGGACAAGGTGGAGGTTGACCGGGACGGTAAGGGGGAGCTTTATTATGTCTATAACCGGTACAGTGATGAGAACCCGAACTTTGGGGAGTACGGCAGGGTGTATCTTGCGCCGGAGGATGTGCTGCATATCCCCGGGCTTGGGTTTGACGGGCTGGTGGGGTATTCTCCCATTGCCATGGCGAAGAATGCGGTGGGGATGACGCTGGCCTGTGAGGAATACGGGGCGGGGTTCTTTGAGAACGGGGCCACGCCGGGCGGTGTATTGGAGCATCCAGGGGTGTTGAAGGACCCGGCGAAGGTGCGGGAGAGCTGGCACGCTGTCTACGGGGGATCTAAGAATGCGGGGAAGGTTGCCGTTCTGGAAGAGGGCATGAAGTACCAGCAGATCGGGATTCCGCCGGAGGAAGCGCAGTTTCTGGAGACCAGGAAGTTCCAGGTGGACGAGATCGCCAGGCTGTACCGGATTCCGCCGCATATGGTGGGGGATCTGGATAAGAGCAGTTTTTCTAATATTGAGCAGCAGTCTTTGGAGTTTGTGAAGTATACGCTGGACCCATGGGTAATCCGGTGGGAGCAGTCTTTACAGAAGGCGCTCCTGCTGCCGCAGGAGAAGAGGGAGTATTTTGTGAAGCTGAACGTGGACGGGCTTCTGCGGGGGGATTACCAGAGCCGTATGAACGGGTATTCTGTGGGGCGGCAGAATGGGTGGCTGTCTGCGAATGATATCAGGGAGATGGAGGACATGAACCCGATACCGGCGGAGGAAGGCGGGGACTTGTACCTGGTGAACGGGAATCTGTGCAAGCTGAAAGATGCAGGGCTGTTTGCGGGGAAGAACCTGCAGGAGCAGGAGCCGCCGGACGGAAGACAGCTTCGGCAGGGAGGTTCCAGATTGGGGCTGTGAGGTATGGGAACATGAAAGCATAAAGGTATAAAGACATAAAAGCAGAATAAAGGAGTTTTGGAAGCTGGCAGGCGGAGATATCTGGCGGCTTTTTTTGTGTGCTGATTTATGGGGACTGGCGGGAAGTAGTGGAAGAAGCGGAAAGTGAGGTGCAGGGATGAAGCGGAAGTTTTGGAACTGGATACGGAATGAGACGGACGGGGAGAGGACTTTGGTATTGAATGGGGAGATTTCGGATGAGACCTGGTACGGGGACGAGGTGACGCCGGCGCTGTTCCGGAAGGAGCTGGATGCAGGGATGGGGAATATCACGGTCTGGATCAATTCTCCGGGCGGGGACGTTTTTGCGGCGGCGCAGATTTATAACATGCTGATGGAGTACAAAGGTGATGTGACGGTGAAGGTGGACGCTCTGGCGGCTTCGGCGGCGTCTGTGATTGCCATGGCTGGGACGGAGGTCCTGATGTCCCCGGTGGGTATGATGATGATCCACAATCCTATGACTATCGCTATCGGGGACAGTAAGGAGATGCAGAGGGCCGGGGAGATGCTGGACGAGGTGAAGGAGAGTATCATGAACGCCTATGAGATCAAGACGGGCATGAGCCGGGCGAGGATTTCCCACCTGATGGATGCGGAGAGCTGGTTCAATGCGAAGAAGGCGGTGGAGCTTGGGTTTGCGGACGGGGTTCTGCATGAAGGGGAAGGTGCGGAAGATTCGGTGAGAGGCGCGGAGCCGGAGGGCGTGATGTTTTCGCGCATGGCGGTGACTAATTCCCTGCTGTCCAAGCTGGTGCCGAAGGAGGCAGAAAAGAGGGTTCCGGTGGAGCAGTTGGAGAAGCGGCTGGGACTTCTGCGGCATTGAGATTTCGGAGTGGTCATGGGCTGAGGCGGCTTGGAAACCGGCGGAGCAGGGGAGGGCTGCGAGATACTGCGGCTATGTGGAACCTGGGAAGCGGTTTAGAGGTGCTGCGGTTATGTGGAGCCTGGGAAACGGCTGTGAGGTGCTGCGGCGGTGCGGTGCCTGGAAAAGAGTTTTCGGTAAATTCAAAAAATAGATTGACGGAGGTATGGAGATGAAGAAGATTTTGGAGTTGAGGGAGAAGCGTGCAAAGGCATGGGAGATGGCAAAGTCTTTTTTGGACAGCAAGCGGGGTGAGGACGGCCTGCTGTCGGCGGAGGATACGGCTGCCTATGAGAAGATGGAGCAGGAGGTTGTGGATCTGGGGAAGGAGATTGAGCGGCTGGAACGGCAGGCGGCGATTGACGCGGAGCTGAATAATCCTGTCTCCGAGCCGATCACGAATAAGCCGAACAACAATCCGGACGGCGAAGAGAAGAAAGGCAGGGCGACGGATAGGTATAAAAAGACGTTCTGGAATGCCATGCGGAGGAAGAATTTTTATGACGTGGAGAATGCCCTGCAGGTGGGGACGGATTCCGAGGGCGGGTATCTGGTGCCGGACGAGTTTGAGCATACGCTGATGGAGGCTCTGGAGGAAGAGAACTTTTTCCGGAGTATCGCCACGGTGATCCAGACTTCCAGCGGGGACCGGAAGATTCCGGTGGTTGCCACGAAGGGGACAGCTTCCTGGATTGACGAGGAAGGGGCTTACCCAGAGTCGGATGATTCTTTCGGGCAGGTTTCCATCGGGGCGTACAAGGTGGCGACGATGCTGAAAGTGTCGGATGAGCTTCTGAATGACAGTGTGTTTGACCTGGAGGCGTATATCTCTAAGGAGTTCGGGCGCAGGATCGGGGCGAAGGAGGAAGAGGCGTTCTTTACCGGGGACGGGAAGGGCAAGCCTACGGGTATTTTTAATGCCGCGGGCGGGGCTTCTGACGGAGTGACCACGGCGGCTGCCGGTATCACGTTTGACGATGTGATGGACCTGTTCTATGCGGTGAAGTCACCGTACCGGAAGAAGGCGGTCTGGGTGCTGAATGATACCACGGTGAAGGCCCTGCGGAAGCTGAAAGACAATAACGGCAATTATATCTGGCAGCCGTCCGTGCAGGCGGGGCAGCCGGACATGATCCTGAACCGTCCGTACCATACTTCCGCCTATGTGCCGGAGGTTGCGGCGGGGGCGAAGGTGATGGCTTTTGGGGATTTCTCTTATTACTGGATCGCGGACCGGCAGGGGAGGTCTTTTAAGAGGCTGAATGAGCTGTTTGCGGCAAACGGGCAGGTGGGGTTCCTGGCAAGCCAGAGGGTGGACGGGAAGTTGATCTTGTCGGAGGCTGTGAAGACTATGGAAATCAAGGGGAGCAGCGCCGGGGCGTAAGGTTCCGGCGTATGGTGAGTGAGTGATGCCAGGGTGCCGGTGCCCTGTGTATGGTGTTCCGGCAGTGCCGGGGTGTGAAATCTCCGGCATGAAATAAAGTATGAAAGGCGGGAGGGATGCAGGATGGCGGTTGTGACGCTGGAAGAGGCGAAGCAGTATCTCCGGGTGGACAGCGCGGACGAGGACGGGTTTATCTCCGGGCTGTTGGAGACCGGGGAGAGCATGTGTGCGGATATGGCGCGTATGGAAGCGGGAGAGCTGGAAGGGCATCTTCCCATGGCGCGGATTGCCGTCTTGTATGTCACTGCTTATCTGTATGAGCACAGGGAGCAGGCGGACCATGAGGAACTGGTGCAGACTTTACGCTCCCTGCTGTTCGGTATCAGGAAGGAAGTGTTCTGATGGCAGAGGAATGGAGGGACAGCGGGGCAGGCGGGAGTTCCCGGCAGAGGTATCCTTTGGGGGAGTGGAAGGAGCGGATTACGATCCAGAAGAGCTCCCTGGGGAACGATAAGGTGGGGAACCATGTGCTGGCCTGGGAGGATCATTTTTCCTGTTCTGCTTTTGTGAACAGTCTTTCCGGGAAGGAATACTGGGAGGCGGCGCAGATTAACGCACAGAAAGATATGTATTTCATTATCCGGTACTGTTCGGAAGTGGCTGATATGGACACGGAGCATTACCGGATTCTGTTCAGGGGGCAGGTTTATAATATTTCTTTTATTGATAATGTGCGGTATCAGAATAGGACGTTGAAGCTGCGGGCTTCTCTGGCGAAGAGGTGATAGGATGGCGGATAATCGGAGAGTGTCTGTGGACCGGATGGCGGATGCTATTATGGACGGGCTTATGGAGTATGCGGAGCTTGCCGCAGACGTGATGAAGGACTGTGTGAAGAAGGCCGGGAACACGGTGAAGAAGGAGGCGCAGGCGGGCGCTCCGGTGAGGACCGGGAAGTATAAGAAGAGCTGGGCGGTGAAGCGGCAGAGGGAGACTTCCAATACGCTGGAGGTGGTGGTACACGGCCGGGACCGGTATCAGCTTACCCATCTTTTGGAGAAGGGCCATGCGAAGCGGGGCGGCGGCAGGGTGAGAGCCATTCCGCATATTGCCCCGGCGGAGGAAAAGGGTATCCGGGAACTGGAAGAGGGGATAAAAAGGGGGCTGTCTAAATGAGCCATGGGGACGTGCTGGAAATGATGGAGGAAATGGGGCTTCCTTTTGCCTATGACCATTTCGTGGAAGGGGAGGCGCCGGAGCCGCCGTTTGCGGTGTTTCTGTATCCCAGGGCCGATAATTTTTCGGCGGACGGGATTGCGTATTTTAAGAAGAATGAGCTGGACATTGAGCTTTATACGGACTTGAAGGAACCGGAGCTGGAAGAGGCTGTGGAGGCGGTGCTGTTGAGGCACGGGATTTTCTACGGGAAGAGCGAGGTGTGGATCGAGTCGGAGAAGCTGTATGAGGTTCTGTATGAGACGGAGGTATAGACGATGAATAACAAGGTGAAGTTCAATATCTGCAACTGCCATTATGCGCTGCAGAGGGCGGCGGAGGACGGGGAGATGACGTTTGATACGCCGGTGGCGATGCCGGGCGCGGTTTCGCTGGCGCTGGACCCCAACGGGGAGCCGGAGTCTTTTTATGCGGACGGCATTGAGTATTATATCATTGCCAATAATATGGGCTATGACGGGGACCTGGAGCTGGCATTGATCCCGGAGAGTTTCCGGACGGACGTGCTGAAGGAGGAAGCGGACGGGAATGAGGTGCTGGTGGAGAATGCCAATTCGGAGACCGGGGCTTTTGCCCTGCTGTTTGAGTTTGACGGGGATGTCCGGAAGATCCGGCATGTGCTGTACAACTGTTCTGCCAGCAGGCCGAAGATCGAGGGGAAGACCAATGAGGAAAGCCGGGAGGTGCAGACGGAGACACTGACGGTGAAGGCAAGGCCGCTGGCAAGCGGGTATGTGAAGGCGAAGACGGGGAACAGGACTTCTGCGGAGACGTATGAGGGGTGGTATAAGAGCGTGTATCTGCCGGTCCCGAAGGCGGAGACGGGCGGCAGTGGAGATGATACGGAAGGTCAGGGGTAAGGAGGCTGAAAGGGTATGAGCATTGTGAAGAAGGTGGGGATTGACGGGAAAGAGGTGCTGTTCAAGGCTTCGGCGGCGATTCCGAGGATTTACCGGTTGAAGTTCCAGAGGGATATTTATAAGGACCTGCGGATTCTGGAGAAGAGCATTGGGGAGGGGGATGAGGAACATTCCAACCTGAATCTGTTTTCTCTGGAGATGTTTGAGAATATCGCCTATACCATGGCGAAGCACGCAGACCCGGCGATCCCGGACGATGTGGAGGAATGGCTGGACGGGTTCAATACGTTTTCCATTTACCAGGTGCTGCCGGAGCTGATCAAGCTGTGGGGGCTGAATGTGCAGACAGATGCGGAGGCTAAAAAAAACTTCGCCCTACAGAGCGGGAGATGACTACGCCGCTGTTTCTGCTTAGGTGTGTGCAGTTGGGGCTGTCTATGGCGGATACGGAGCTTTTGTCTATCGGGCTGGTGAATGATATGTATACGGAGCAGGTGAATGACGGGTATCGGTACTGTGAGCTTGGGACGCAGGAGGATATGGACCGGTTCTGAAATCTGATTGAAGAAATCTCTGCTTCCTGCTATAATTAGGCATGAAATAGAGATTTCTTTTTTGCAATACTATTAAAAGGAAGGATGGCTGGTTTCATGGATGATCAAAGTACAGAAGTTGTGAAAGAAGCTAAAGACTGGATGTTAATTATTTGGATGTTCTTACAGAAAACAACTAAAATATGGAGAGATTTTGAGAAAGAGATTAAATATAATAATCGTTTTTTCCCAAAAGGGGAATTATTGGGTGAATTACAGAGGATACAAAAATATGCAGTACATGAGATAAAAAAAGGAGAGACGTTTTATAGAGCAAGATTATTTGCTTATCCTTATGAGTATTATCAAAAAGAACTGAAACAAATTACAGATGCAATAACAAAGTATTATCCAAATGTAAAAAACAAGGATGCCCAGTTTGATTTAAGGGATATGTCAGACGTAACATTTCTTTTTGGTGCAATGTCTTGTTTGGACATAGACAATCAGCCATTATGTGATGAGCTTGAGAAAATTTTTCGGAAGAATAAGAGGTTTTGGGGTTATGGAGCGGAACAGTCAGATGCACCGCCAAAAGAAAAGACATCAGGAGGACGGGCAAATCCTAGAAATATCAGCTATCTATATATTGCCGAGGATGTGAAGACAGCAATTTTAGAGGTGAGGCCGAATGTGACACAGGAAGTTAGCGTGGCAACTGTTAAGATAACAAAGGATTTAAGATTGTTTGACTTTTGTTATACTGATCCAAGTGAAAGTGAAATGGGCAAAAGTTTTGACTTGGGTATAATATCAGCTGCGTTTTCAATGCCCAATTTCGGGGATGAAAGTAATTATTATGCGACTCAATATGTATGCGAATACATTAAGGAAATGGGGTTTGATGGAATAAGGTTTTATAGTTCACTAAATCCGGAAGGGAAAAATATAGTGCTGTTTGATACAGAGGCAGATCCTTTAACTAAAAGTAAAAATTATAAGATAACCAATTCTAAAGTCTATTCGGTTACAAAATTAGGAATAGATTTTCAACAGGTAATGCCTTTCGAGCAGAAATAATAAGAGGAATAGATACATAGGCGTTTGTCAGAAATGGCAGGCGCTTTTTTGCTGCATTTTTATGGGAGCCAGTGAGGGCTCCTTTTTTCGTTGGAGAAAGGCGGGTGAGGATTCGTGGCATCCAGGATTCAGGGGATTACGGTGGAGATCGGCGGGGATACTACGAAGCTCTCCACGGCGCTTTCAAAGGTGAATAAGGAGATCCGGGACACGCAGGCGCAGTTGAAGGACGTGAACAAGCTGTTGAAGCTGGACCCCGGCAATGCGGAGCTGATGGCGCAGAAGCAGAGGCTTTTGTCCCAGGCAGTCAGTGAGACGAAGGAGAAGCTGGACGCTTTGAAGCTGGCGGGGCAGCAGGCCAATGAGGCGCTGGCGAAGGGGGAGATTTCCAGGAGCCAGTATGATGCCCTGCAGAGGGAGATTGTGGAGACGGAGCAGGCCCTGCGGGATCTGGAGCGGCAGGCGGAGCAGTCTTCGGTGGCTTTGCAGAAGATTGGGGCTGCCGGGGAGAAGCTGCAGGGCGTGGGTTCTGCCATTGAGGGGGCCGGGCGGAAGCTGATGCCGGTCACGGCGGCTGTGGGCGGGCTTTCTGCGGCTGCGGTGAAGGTGGCGTCTGATTTTGATTCTGCCATGAGCCAGGTGGCGGCGGTGTCCGGGGCCACGGGGAAGGAGCTGGAGGCCCTGCGGGACAAGGCCAGGGAGATGGGGAGCAAGACCAAGTTCTCTGCTTCCGAGGCGGCGGAGGCTATGAACTACATGGCTATGGCCGGGTGGAAGACCGGGGACATGCTGGACGGCATTGAGGGGATCATGAACCTTGCCGCGGCTTCCGGGGAGGATCTGGCTGCTACTTCGGATATTGTGACGGACGCTTTGACGGCGCTGGGGCTGTCGGCGGCGGATTCGGGGCATTTTGCGGATATTCTTGCGGCGGCAAGCTCTAATGCGAACACGAATGTGGCTATGATGGGGGAGACGTTCAAGTATTGCGCGCCGGTTGCAGGGGCTTTGGGGTTCACGGCGGAGGATACGGCGGAAGCCATCGGGCTGATGGCGAATGCGGGCATCAAGTCTTCCCAGGCCGGTACGGCCATGAGGACCATGCTGACCAGCCTGACGGGGGAAGTGACTTTCGTTGGGGATGCGTTTGGGGAGCTGACGGTGCAGACTACCAATGCGGACGGGAGTATGCGGAGCCTGGGGGATATCCTGACGGACTGCCGGGCGGCGTTCGCGCAGATGTCGGAGTCGGAGCGGGCGGCCAATGCGGAGGCGTTGGTGGGGAAGAACGCCATGAGCGGGTTCCTGGCGGTGATGAACGCGGCTCCTGGGGATATTGAGAAGCTGAACAATGCTATCAATAACTGTGACGGCACGGCGGAGCGGATGGCCGAGACCATGCAGGACAATCTGGCGGGGCAGCTTACGATTTTGAAGAGCCAGTTGGAGGAACTGGCGATCTCTATCGGGGAGATTCTGATGCCGTCCATCCGGCAGATTGTGGGGTGGATTCAGGGGCTTGTGGACTGGCTGAACGGGCTGGACGAGGGGACGAAGAAGGTCATTGTCACGGTGGCTCTGGTGGCTGCGGCCCTGGGGCCGGTGCTGATTGTGATTGGTAAGGTGGTAGGCGCCGTGGGGACGATTCTGACGGTGGTCCCGAAGATTGCGGGGGCGGTTTCCGGCGTGGCCGGGTTTGTGTCGGGGACGGTGATTCCGGCGCTGTCGGCTGTTGTGGCGGCTATCGGGTGGGTTCCTATTGCCATTGCCGCGGTGATCGGGGCTGTTGTGCTGCTTTATAATAAGTGTGAGTGGTTCCGGGACGCGGTGAATGCAGTCTGGACGCAGGTGAGGGACTTTTTTGTCTCTGCCTGGGAGGTTATCTGTTCGTTTTTTACGGAGACGATACCGGCGGCGTGGGAGTCTCTGGTTTCATTTTTCCAGGGGATTCCAACGTGGTGGTCGGGGCTGTGGCAGTCGGTGGGTGACTTTTTTAATAATGTCTGGACGGGCATGATGGAGAATCCGGTGCTGTCCGGGATTGTGGATATGATACGGTCTCTTTGGGAGAATCTTTCCACTGCTTTGCAGGGCATCTGGCAGGGGATTCAGACGGCTGCTTCGGGTGCCTGGGAGTTGATTAAGAACGTGATTCTGGGGCCGGTTCTGTTGCTGATTGACTTGGTGACGGGGAATTTTACGAAGCTGAAAGAGGACGCGCTGCATATCTGGACGAACATTCAGCAGGCGGCATCCACGATCTGGTCCGGCATTCAGCAGATGGTGGGTTCTGCGGTGCAGGGGCTGGTGAACCATGTTTCTATCCTGCTGTCGGGGCTGCGGGATTTCATGGGGAACCTGTGGTCTGCGGTGTCCTCTGCGGCAGCTTCGGCCTGGAACGGGCTGAAAAATCTGGTGGTGTCTACGGCGTCGAATTTGAAGCAGTCGGCGGTGGAGGCTTTCCGGGCTATGGTGTCGGGGATTGGTTCTGCATTGTCTTCTCTGGGGAGTGTGGTGCAGGACGGGTTCCAGTCTGCCATCAGTTTTATCACGTCCCTGCCGGGGAGGGCTTTGCAGTGGGGGATGGATTTTATCAACGGGATTGCGGAGGGTGTCCGCAGAGCCATCGGGAACGTGGTGGGCGCGGTTTCCGATGTGGCGGATGCCATCCGGTCTTACCTGCATTTCTCTGTGCCGGACGTGGGGCCTTTGACGGATTATGAGAGCTGGATGCCGGATTTTATGGGTGGTCTGGCGAGAGGGATTGAGAAGAGCCGGGGGCTGGTGAGGAAGGCTGTGGAGGGCGTGGCCGGGGATATGGTGGTCAGCCCGAAGCTGGCGGATATGCAGGCAGTCCAGGCACAGGGGGCTTCCGTGGAGGCTGTGCGGCAGATGGTTTCCGGTCTGCAGGAGATGTTTGCGGGGATGCAGGGCGGAGACGGAATGGGGACGATCTGTATTCCGGTGTATGTGGGCGGCACGCTGCTGGACGAAGTGGTGGTGGACGCGCAGGCGAGGCAGAATCTGAGGTCAGGAGGGAGATAGGGATGGCGTTTGTGCAGTATCTGGTGTTTGACGGTGCCCGGCTCCCTCTGCCGGATTCTTATGAGGTACAGATGGATGACGTGGAAGCGGATTCCGGCGGGGAGACGGAGGCCGGGACTACCCAGAGGGACGTGGTAAGGCTGGGGGTGGTGTCTATCCAGGTGAGTTTTTCGGTTTCTCCCAAGTGGCTGAAAATGCTGACGGGGTTTAAGCAGAAGGAGAAGATTTTCGTGGAGTATTTTGATACGGAGACTTTGGAAATGAAAAAGACGGAGATGTTTATTGAGGGATATAAGGCGGTGCTGGTGAAGGATACGTCCTATAAGGGGCTGTGGAAGGTGTCGTTTACGCTGAAAGAATTTTAAGGAAATAGGGGATGATTTTTGGCGGGATGTCCTGTATAATGGTATGGAGAAATCTGTGAAGGAGAAGACAGCATGAAAAAAACAATTTTATTTGTGATCTTACAGCAGTATGCGGACTGGGAAGCTGCATATATATCATCTGCAATAACCATGTTGGGACAAGGACAGTATGATATAAAAACGGTAGCGTTGTCAAAGGATTATGTCCAGTCTATAGGCGGCTTCCGGGTATTGCCTGATTATGATATTGCATCTGTTCCAAAGGATTATGAGGCTCTGATTTTAATTGGCGGAATGACATGGAGAGACGGGAATGCACAGCAGGTAAAAACTCTTGTAGAGGAATGTTGTCAAAAGGGCAAAGTATTAGGCGGTATTTGTGATGCTTCTGCTTTTTTGGGTACAGTCGGTGTCTTGAATGACGTACTGCATACGAGTAACGATATGAATGACCTGAAACAGTGGGCGGGATCAGTTTACACAGGAGAAACAAAGTATATTGCGAAACAGTCGGTTAGGGATAAAAATATCATTACGGCAAATGGCACGGCGCCTATGGAATTTGCAAAAGAGATTTTGCTTGCTTTAAATGTGGCAAGTGAAGAAAAGGTATTAGAGTGGTACAACTTCCATAAATTGGGGTACTATACCGCATCTATGCCGAAAATGTAAATTTGATTTTTAGCGGGAGTAATCCTGCTGGAAATATAAGAAAGCAAAGATAAAAACGCAACGTGCATCTTTCGGATGTGCCAGAGCCGGTAGGTAGCCCGGCCGTCCTGATGGTATCAGGGTAAGTAACCTGCCCTCCTGGGTTGTCCGTTCTTTGTTCATAACACATTTAAGGAGGGTTTCGTTATGGACAGAGGAAAGGCAGGTCTGACGGTATTTTTTGAGGGGCCGTTCTGGGTCGGCGTATTTGAGAAGGTTGAAGACGGGAGACTTTCGGTATGCCGGGTGGTCTTTGGGAGTGAGCCCAGGGACTGTGAGGTATGGGATTTTGTCCTCAAAAATTATTATGGCCTGAGATTCAGTCCGGCTGTTGAGGCGGCTGTGAAAGACGGCAAGGTCAGTCCGAAGCGGAGGCAGAGGGAGGCCGGGAGGCAGACCATGCAGGCGGGGATAGGCACAAAGTCCCAGCAGGCGCTACAGCTGCAGAGGGAAGAGAGGAAGACGGAGCGCAGGAAGGCCGGCAGGGAGCAGAGGGAGGCCAGGAAGGAGCGGCTGTTTGAGCTGAAACAGCAGAAGCGGAAGGAGAAGCACAGGGGCAGATAGGTTTTCTGTGCTTCGGGAACAGCAGTATCAATGGGCATCAGTCAGGAATGGCTGGTGCTTTTTGTGTGGAAAGGGGTGTTTTCATGTATCCGGTGAGCGAGGCATTCCTGCGGGCGGTGCAGGAGAATACCCGGAGGTATTACTGGACGGGGAAGATCACCACAAAGGGCGGGGCGGTGTATCCGTTCGGGTATGAGGATATTGTGAAGGGGAGCGGGTATGTTTCCGCCCAGTGCTGCGGGAGTGCGGAGATTGAGCTGGGGACGGTGTATGCGACGGAGATGGGCGTTACGCTGTTTTCGCAGATTGACCGGTATACGCTGGACGGGGCGAGGGTGGAGCTGTCTTATCATCTGCGGGTGGCGGACGGCAGTTTTGAGGAAGTGCCGATGGGGGTTTTTGAGGTGAGCGAGGCGAACCGGAGGTTGCACTGCCTGGAGCTGAAAGCCTATGACTACATGCTGCGGTTTGAGAAGAGTTTTAACGGGTTTGAATCCGTGGGGAATGCCTGGGCTTTTCTGGAACTGTGCTGTAAGGCCTGCGGCGTGGAGATGGAGAATACGAGGGCGGAGATTGAGGGTATGCCCAACGGGAGGGAGCTGCTTTCTATTTATCCGGAGAATGATATTGGGACATACCGGGACGTGCTGTTTTTTGTGGGGCAGGTGCTGGGCGGGTTCTTCTGTATCAACCGGAGGGGGAGGCTGGAGCTTCGGAAGTACGGGGCGGAGCCGGTAATGGAGGTGCAGGGGAGGCACAGGTTTTCCAGCAGTTTTTCGGATTTTATTACCAGGTATACGGCGGTGAGCTCCACGAACCTGCGGACGCAGACGGCGGAGTATTATGCCCTGGATACGGACGACGGGCTGACCATGAACCTGGGGGTGAACCCGCTCCTGCAGTTTGGGCTGGAAGAGACCAGGAGGCAGTTGTGTGAGAATATCCTAAATGATTTGTCCGTGGTGAATTATGTGCCTTTTGATTCCAGCACTATAGGGAACCCGGCTCTGGACCTGGGGGACGTGCTGACTTTTTCGGGAGGGCAGGCGGACGGGGAGCAGGTGGCCTGTATCACGTCTTTTCAGTGCAGGATCGGAGGGAGGCAGAGCCTGAAATGTGTGGGGAAGAACCCGCGGCTGGCCCAGGCGAAGTCTAAGAATGATAAGAATATTTCCGGGCTTTTGAACCAGATTGAGGCCGGGAAAGTGGGGATTCATACGTTTACCAATGCTTCTGCTTATACGGTGGCGGAGGATAATGTGCGGATCATCAGTATTGAGTTTGCGGCGAAGGAAGAGACCCATGTGCAGTTTTTCGGGCAGGCGGTTGTGGACGTGAGGGCGGTGCAGGCGGAGAGGACGGCCAGTGCGTCCGGGAGTATCGTGGTCCCGATTCCGGCGGTGGGGACGGATGCCGGAGCGGGAACCGGGGAGGCTGCTGGGACTGGTGACGGAGGGGAAGCGGGTTCCGGCGGAAGCGGTGCAGACGGTAACATGGCCGGGGAGAAGGCTGGAACCGGCGGAAACGGGGACAGTGCCGGAGAAAATGAGGGGAGCGCTGGGGACGGAGCGGGAACCGGGGGAAGCACGGAAGATGTTATTGTGGAGGTGGAGCTTCCGGTCACTTGGACGGAGGACGGGAAGGCTGTGGCTTATGTTACTTATGAGTTTAATGATTCGGAGATTCTGGCGCACTGTCCGGCGGAGACCTGGGGGAGCGGGAAGCATATTTTGTCTCTGTATTATCCCATTGACGGTCTTGTGCCGAACATTACCAATACGTTTAATGTGTATCTGCGGATGGAGAACGGTACGGGGGAAATCGGGATCGGCGGGTGCATTGCTTCTATCAGCGGGCAGGGCATGGCCGCGGCGGCCGCCTGGGACGGCACGGTCACGATGGAGGAATCTGTCTCCCGTTTTGCCTTTGGCGGCGGCCTGGGTATGAAGGGGTTTGCCGGGGAGATGGGAATTGAGACTATGGAGCTGGTACGGAAGAGTTATGGAGACAGTATGGGGAGGGCAATGATCGGGGCGTTTGGAAGGCCCTTTGAGATTGGATAGGAAGGAGCGGGCGTGTATGAGGCTGAAAGGGACAATGGTTCTGGAACTGACGGATGAGGCCACGGGGGAAGTGGAGACGGCGGTGGAGGAAAACATGGTGACGGAGGCGGTGAACAATATCCTTGGGATGAACCCTATGGGGGTGTTCTATTCCGAGGAACGGCTGGCGGATGTGATGTCGTGGAATGATACCATGCTGCCAGTCTGCCCAAACATGATAGGGGGTATCCTGCTGTTTCCCAAGACGCTGGAAGAGGACGCGGGGCATATCTATGAGAGGTCGGACAACCTGCCGGTGGCTTATGCTTCCAATAACGTGAATACCACGGCGAATGCGGCCAGGGGGAGCCTGAACCAGACGGAGAGCAAGGTTTTGGAGAACGGGTATAAGTTTGTGTGGGAGTTTACGCCGAGCCAGGGGAACGGGACGATTACTGCGGTGGCACTGACCAGCGCCCAGGGAGGGCAGAACGGGTATGGGAGCCTGGCGGGGGATGCCAGCGCTTTTCTGCAGATTAAGAAGCTGGATATCGGGGATTTGGGGAAGGCGAAGCAGGCTGTGTTGTTTGAGGCGGTGGAGATGGATTTTGAAAAGGACCTGCTGTATTCCATTACGTTTGAGGATTCCAGTGTACAGGTGCGGAAGGTGAGGGTTCCGGTTTTCCGTATCGGGCTGAATGAGAGGCTGGACGATTCCACTTATACGGTGCTGGAGGACCGTGCGGTTCCCGTGGAGACGTTTCTGTTTTTGGGGAGCTATACGAAGTACGGGGAGTTCCTGGACGGGCAGGACGGGTACTGGTACGGGTTTTCCAATGAGGCTAATTCTTCCGGGAATGCCAGGGTGCTGTGGGTGAGGGTTTCCAAAACGGACTATTCCATGACGGAGGGGGAGTGGACGCTTTCCAATGCGAAGCTGATGGCTGTGGGGGAGCGGGACATGACCGGGAGCTATCCGGAGCGGAAGTGCCGGTGCTGTATGCGGGGCGGGTATCTGTATGTGCCGGCCTATGACAAGAAGGGGATTTATAAGATCAATGTGGCGAATACGGCGGACGTGTTGTTGATTGCTTTTGGGTTCACGTCCAAGATGAAGCCTTTGTGCGAGTCGGGAACCTGCGAGCTGTTCCTGACGCTGGTTGGGGATCTGATCGTGGGCGGGGATTTTCAGGTGACGGCAGAGGACACGGTGGTCCATACCCAGGGGAGCGCAAGGCTGGGGAGTGCGGCCACGCCTCTGTTCCAGTATAAGCAGTTCCTTGTGGGATGGGGAGGCAGTTACGGGAATGAGTACCGGCATATGTATCTGCTGACGCCGTATCTGGCTACGGTCAACAATCTTTCTTCGGCGGTGGTGAAAGACGCTAATAAGACCATGAAGATCACTTATACGCTGACGGAGGTTGAGGATACCGGGGCGTGAGCGGCGGGGGTAAAGTGGTATGAGGTGCTGAAAATGATTTGAGATATGGGAGAATGATATGAGGTACTGGGAAATGGTTTGAGATGTGTGAAAATGGCATGGAATGTCAGGGATGATGTTCTGATAATGGGATTGGGAACAGGCGGCGGCTTTTGGGAGCGGGCCGCTTTTTCCATATAGAAAAGCAGAGAAAGAGAGGGATTTTAGATGAAGGAGTTTGTGAGTGTGATAGAGTGCGGGTTTGCGGCCATGGGCGGATACCTGGGCTGGGCCATGGGAGGGTTTGACGGCTTTCTGTATGCCCTGGTGGTGTTTGTGGCGGTGGATTATGTGACGGGGCTGATGGCCGCGGCGGTGGAGAAGAAGCTGTCCAGCGGCGTGGGTTTTCGGGGGATTTTTAAGAAGATCGTGGTCTTCTGCCTGGTGGCTCTGGGGCATATCCTGGATACGCATATCATTCAGAACGGGAGCGCGGTGCGGACGGCGGTGATATTTTTCTATCTGTCCAATGAGGGGATTTCGATTCTGGAGAATGCGGCCAGGATCGGGCTTCCGGTGCCGGAGAAGCTGAAAGGGGTTCTGGCGCAGCTACGGGAGGAAAAGGGGAAGGAGTAGGAGACGGTACGGGGGATAAGGGCGGTTAAGTGCGGTAAAATGCGGCAGGGATATGATTTGGGATTTTTATGAGTGGGCATCAGCGGGAAAGGCTGGTGCCTTTTTTCATGCGGAGAATTGGAGAATGTTTCCGGGCAGGGAACCGGAGAAGGAGAGTGGTTTTGTATGAAGCTGATTGAAAAGTTTTTAACGAAGTCCGGGTGTTACCGGGCGGGGAGGAAGATTGTGGTGAAGGGGCTGATGATTCATTCGGTGGGGTGTCCGCAGCCGAGGGCGTCTGCTTTTATCAGTAACTGGGATAAGGCGGATGCGGGGGCCTGCGTCCATGCCATTGTGGAGCCGGGAGGGGATGTGTACCAGCTCCTGCCCTGGGATTGCTGGGGATGGCACTGCGGAGGCGGCGGGAACGGGACGCATATCGGGGTGGAGATGACGGAGCCTGCCACGATCCGGTATACGGGCGGTTCGGACTGGGTGGAGACCGGGGACGGGAGGAATACGGAGAGCCATGTGTCTGCCACTTATAAATATGCGGTGGAGTTGTTTGCTTATCTGTGCCGGATGTATGGGCTGGACCCTCTGGCGGACGGGGTGGTGGTTTCTCATTCCGAGGGGCATAGGAGGGGGATTGCCAGCAATCACGGGGATGTGGAGCATATCTGGAAGCGGTTTGGGATGTCTATGGGGCAGTTCCGGAAGGATATCAGGGCGGCTATGGACGGTTCTGGAGCCGGGAGTGGCAGCGGCGGGGACGGCGGTTCCGGTGCGGGTGTTTCCGGGCTTACGGGGATCATGGGGAAGGCTGCGGCGATGGCGGAGAAGATGCGGGAGTATGTGAAGCGGAAGAATCCGTCTGTGGCGCAGTCGGTTTTGGATATTGTGCCGCTGTATCTGTCCGAGGGGGAGGCGGAAGGCGTGAGGGGTGATGTGGCTTTTGCCCAGTCCTGCCTGGAGACGGGGAATTTTACGTTTTCGGGTTTGGCGGTCACGCTGGAGCAGAATAATTTTGCCGGTATGGGGGTGGTGCAGAACGGGGTGAAGGGGCTGTCTTTTGATACGGCGCGGCTTGGTATCCGGTGCCAGGTGCAGCATCTGAAAGCCTATGCCTGTCTGGATGAATTAAGGAATGAAAATGTAGACCCGCGCTTCAAGTATGTTGTAAGGGGCTGCGCGCCTTATGTGGAGTGGCTGGGTATCCGGGAGAATCCCCAGGGGAAAGGCTGGGCTGCGGGAGCCGGGTATGGGGAGAAGATTCTTTCCATCTTGAAGGAGATTGCCGGGGAGGGCGGGAGTGCTGGAAGCGGCGGTGTGCCGGGGAATCCGGTGGAGCCCATGTCCGGGTATGTGAAGGTGTTCTATAAGGGCAGGGACGGGGTGAGTGTACGGACTGCGCCCTGCATGGGGACAATGTGGACCGGGTGGTGTATGAGGGGATTTACACGGTGACGGGCATCAGCCTGGATAAGCGGTGGTACAGGCTGAAATCGGGGCTTTTTATCACGGCGGATGCGGAGTATGTGATGTTCATGGAGAAGCTGCCGGGGAAGTCTTCTTATCTGGTGCGGGTGGATATCCCGGACCTGAATATCCGTAAGGGGCCGGGGACGGATTTTGCCCGGACGGGGCTGTTTACGGGTGCGGGTGTGTTTACGGTTGTGGAGGAAGCGGACGGGAAGGGAGCCGGGAAGTGGGGGCTTTTGAAGTCGTATAAGAGGGAGCGGGACGGGTGGATTTCGCTGGATTTTGTTACGAGGCTGTAAGGGTGTTTTTGCAGATGGGCAGGGATGCCTTCTTTTTTTGTCCGGATATATGGGAGGGCTGCCAGAGGCGGGTTCTGGTAAGGGCTTTTGTGCGGCGCGTCAGCCGGGGGATTCCCCGGCGGTACATACCATGCCGTTGGTATGAATTTTGGAAAGGAAAGGTAAGGGATTATGACGGCAAAAGAATTGGACGCGCTGAAAGGTGTGGATATCCGGACGGTTGAGAAGGAGGCGCTTACGGATATCCGGGAGGTGGAGGTTGACAGGAGCCTGTCTTTGGAGGAAAGGAAGAGGGCCTATCTGGAAGCGGTGAGGAGTTTGATAAGGGGGTGCTGCGGAAGGGGATTGAGAGGATCAGGGTGTTTGGAGAAGGGCGGATTGAGGTGGTTTGGAAGGGTGGGGATGTGTTCATAACGGAAAATAAATAAAAAATGCTAAAGTCATAAGCAAACGCTTGTGACTTTACATTTTTTTAGGTATAATGGGTAGGGAAAGAGTTATGTATTTCGTATAGTTGGTTTCTTGATACAGAAACTGTATGTAGATGCTTTGAAGAATAAATTTTATCAATTTGCCAAAGATAATAATTATATATTTGGTAAGGAGATAAATTATGGAGGGGAATATAATGGTATTATCAAGTTTGGAAGTAGATAAATTATATGGGAATTATACTTATAAAGTTAGTTTTAATCATGATATAACATTGCTTTACGGAACAAATGGGTGCGGAAAAACCACAATACTTAATATTATTACTGCGATAATAACAGGTAATTTATACAGATTATTTTTCTATAATTTTGAGAAAATTGAATTGGTATATTTTAATGAGAAAAATAAGCAGTCTTTATATAAGATATTAATTATAAACAAAGAAGACAAATTATTAGTCATATTTAAAGGAAGTGAAGAAACAATTTCTAAATTGCAACTTCCAGATGAGAGAAGAAGAAGGGGAGTTTCAAATGAGATTTTATATTTTGAAGAATACCCTGTTTTGAATGAGATAAGAAAAGAATTTAATTATGTATACTTAGCGTTAAATAGAGCTAGTTCATTATCAGATAGTGAAGACTATGTTTATAGAAGAAGACGTTTTTTTATAGAAGAAGAAAATGAAATTATCGAACCAGAAGGGATTGTACCAGAAATTCGATATGTGGAAAGCCTAATATCAAGAAGATATATGATGGTTACTTCACAAACGAACAGAATAAATGATGAGTTTCGTAACTCAATTCTAAAATCAGCATTAGATGTAAATGTTCAAACGGATTTCGGAAAATCAATGTCTGATTTTAATGTAAAGGATCTTGGGAAGAAAGATATTTTCAAAATTAAAGATTCGTATGTTAAGATATTAAGTGATTTTAAATTAATATCAAATGAAGAGAAAAAGCAATATAATATATTTTTTGAAAATTATTCCGAGAGGGTGAAAGCGATTGGGAATAGTAAGAGTATAGATATAGATCAGCTATTTAGCTTATTTATAGAATATAATGAAATGAAAAAAATTCAAAACATAGTTGATATAGCAGCTGATGCAGAAAATCAAAAAGCAGTGATAATGAAGCCAATAGAACTTTTTTTAGATACGGTGAATGAATTTATATCCTCATCGGATTTCAAGAAAAAAATTGCCATTAATATGAACGGACGAATATACTTCACTACAGAGGACAATGAGCAAAAATTAAGTGTTCAATTTCTGTCTTCGGGAGAAAGGCAAATACTTGTATTTTTTGCCAATTTAATTTTTGGTGTTAAGGATACTTCATCTGGTATTTTTGTTGTAGATGAACCTGAATTATCTTTACATTTATCTTGGCAAAAAGTTTTTGTAGAAAAAGCACTTGGAATTAATAATAATGTACAGTTTATATTTGCAACACATGCCCCTGAAATAGTAGGAACTTATAGAGAAAAAGCAAAAAAATTACACAGAATAATTGTCAGATAGGAAAATTAAGAATATGGATAATGGATTGCAATTTACAGAGGAAGGCGAGTTAAATAGATATTTGTTTTATAGTGATTTAAATGAAATCAATTTTATTGTTGAGGACAAAGATAAAGAATATGAATACGAAACTATCTTTAAAAAGTTATTTAAAGAGAAATATAAAATTGCTTCAATTATTGCAGCAAATGGAAAGCCAGGTGTAAAACAGGCATTTGAAGAATTTGGGGAAGTTGATGTGAATTGTCCGGAAAGAAATAATTTTTATATTGTAGATGGGGATTTCGATAAGTATATTCATAAAGATGATATGGTAAGAAATGAACATTTTATTTATCTGAATAAATACAATATTGAAAATTATTTTATAGATGAGAAGGCAGTGCTTAAATTTGCAAAAGGGAAATTGCATTTACTGGATAAATCAGTGCATTCTGTAATCAATTTTACATATTGGAAAGAAACAATAACACAACAGGCTGGAAAACTTTTTTTATTATATTGTACGGTTCAGAAAGTATTGCCAACTGAGCAAAATGTTTCACGTAGCGAGTATCTATTCTTGAATAGAAAGACGGGATTTGAAAAGCAAAATGGATATGAAACATATTATGACCATATCGTTACGAAAAAGAGTGATATAGATTTGGATATTAAGGACGTTGGAGAGATTCATGATTCCTTGGATGGAACGGATTATTTTGATTTTATCTGTGGAAAATTCTTGTTAACAAGTTTATTTGTTTATTTGAGGGGAAAAATAAAAGAAAATTTTACAAAAAATGAATTGAGGTGGGCTTTAATATGTGAGTTTAATGTATCTAGCTTGAATTTTATAAAGCAAAGGGTAGATCGTATTTGTTTAACCTAAAATGAACTTGTAAATTTTAGTAAAATTTTATTATGATGTACAACAATCTCTTTGAGTATAACTTCCCGTAGTTTTACTGTGGGGAGTTTTATTCAGATTTGAGATGTTGAAAAAGTATAAATGTAGATAAAAAAGATGAAAAACTTTTTGTCCTTTACTTGACACGAGCAGGGCCGATGAACATTTGAGCAATTATCACGGAAACCTGCTGGGGGTTTTCGTGATAGCATAGGGCATATCTGCTTGAAATAAATCTGAATTCATTTCACATATTCCAATATATTCCATAATTATTCTGTAACCGCCAAATAATAATGCGGTCAGATATAAAATTACCCCAGCCCTTTGCGAGTTGGAGTAATTCACTATAATTCACATGCGATTTTTGATAGATTGGAGTTTTTTACTCCAGGGTGCAAGCTCTGCGAGCTGATCATCGGTCATCTCTTTCGTTGGACGATGATCCAGCAGAAATTTCAGATATCCGTAAATGTTCAGGTCATGCGCTTTTGCCATCTCAACCATAGTGTAGACCACTGCGCTGGCATTGGCGCCATTCACAGAATCACTGAACAGCCAGTTCTTGCGGCCAACCGCAAATGGACGGATTGCGTTCTCGCTGAGATTGTTCGTAAAGCTGCAGCGGCCGTCCTCCAGATAGGTTTCTGCGGTATCCTTCCGGTTAAGGACGTAATTCACTGCCTTATCCATGCGGGTATTGCGGACAGGGCTCTGCTGATCCAGCCATGACCAAAAAGCCTCCAAGATAGGTTTTTCCTTCTCGAGACGCAGCTGTTTCCGCTTTTCATGATCGCCGGGATATTTTTTGTTGACAGAGTCCTCGATCGCAAACAGGCGGTTGCAATACTGTACTCCCTGGACAGCCGGCTGGCTGTAATCATACTGCTTCCCCTTGGGGACTGCGTCAATAAAATATCGACGTATGTGCGCCCAGCAGGAACAGCGTTTGATATCCGGCAGGCCATTATAGCCCTGGTAGCCATCTGTTTCCAGATATCCGTGGAAGCCGTTCAGGAATTCCCTTGCATGATTTCCGCTTCTGGCAGGGGAATACCCATACAGAATGATCGGAGGAAGACCATCCTCACCGCTCCGGAACAGCCACATGAATGACTGTGTCTGCGCCCGGCGGTCTTCTTCCTTAAGTACCTGGATCCTGGTTTCATCTGCCATTGCAAAGCTGCGTTTCAGCAGTTCCCGATGAAAGTAATCATACATTGGCTGAAAGTAATTTTGGGAGCAGTAGATGATCCAGTTGGCAAGTGTCGTCCGGCTGATCTGAGCGCCATACTGCTTCCAGTCTTTCTCTTGACGGTAAAGAGGAAGTCCATTGGCGTACTTCTGATACATCGTCCATGCGACACTGGATGACGAAGCCGGACCTTTTCCTACCAGAGCCTGCGGGATTTGAGACTTTACGATCACAGGTTTTTCCGTGTATCCCAATCCATCCTTACAAGACGGACATCCATAACTCTGGCTGTAGTATTCGATCACTTTGCATGTGGCCGGGATGAATTCCAGTTCACGGCGGACATACTCTTCGCCGATCAGAACCATTTGCGTACCGCAGACCGGGCAAGCCTGATCTTCTTCTGGAAGAGGGATGACTACTTTTTCAACTTTCAGCCCTTTGAAAAGATCCTCATGGGTTGCCTTTTTCTTGCGGGTATGTTCCCGGATCACAGTTTCTTCCTCCAGCAGGGATGGATCCTGTTCCGCCTCTGCTTCATTAAAAAGATTCTGCTGGCCGGGAATGTCATCGGGTCTCCTTTCGCTGGAAGAACCGAAAAGCTTTTTGGTAAGATAGTCCACCTGTTCCTGAAGGGCTTTTTCGTGGCTGGTTTTTTCGTCAATAACAAGACGGAGAGATCTGATCAGTTCCGTTTGCTCAGAGATCATTGTTTTCAGCCCGGTTATGGTGTCCTTCAGCTCTCGCAGCTGGATGTCTTTTGCACTGGAAGCCATCGTTCTCTCCTTAGATTTGCTACCTCTATTATACCAGAAATACAGCCATTCCTAAAGGAAAACAAGTGCTGAAAAACGCTGAATTTATAAGGAAATCTGCCATTTTTCTGTGCAGGATTTTTACCGGGATCCAGATGCTTTTTTACTCTGCTTTAAGTGCTTTTGGCTGGTCGATATCAATCCCTGACATCAGCCAGTCGAACTCCCGCCAGGAAAGATTCCGGACTTCCGACTGCTTCCTTGGCCATTGATAGCCGCCCCGGACAGACAGCCGTTTATAGATCAGGACAAAGCCATCCGGTTCACGGAACAGAGCTTTGATCCTGTCCCGTCTTCTTCCACAGAACAGGAAGAGCGCACCGGATGTCGGATCCATCTTAAGCTGGTCTTCGACAATGGCACAGAGACCATCGATCGATTTGCGCATATCCGTATAACCGCAGACAATGTAGATCTTTTCGAGACCGGAGATATCACCTAACATAAGGTCTCCCGGATCAGGCAGAGTGTCCTGGTGAGCAGGACAGGATCGGCATCATTGCTGATGCGGATTGTTACATCATTCATGAACACTTCAATCGTATGTGAATTGTCAAGGTTCGTCTGGTGCATCTGCGATGCTATATGCTGTTCCGGAAGGTGATCCGAAACAATGTCAATGGGAACCACGTCCTGCTTTGAACGCGGGATCTCACAATGACCATAACTCGGTGCTGGAATCTGATCCGCTGCTACTTTCCTACAGCGGCTGACCCAGTTATAAAAGGTGCTTACTGCGATGTCGTTTTCACGGCACCAGCCAGCATCTGTCATGCCGCTTTGGCGGCATTCATTGATAAGCCTGATCTGTTCCGTCATCGGAACACGAGTTTTGCGAGTAGTTGCCATAACCAATCCTCCGTAATTGTAGTGAAATAGTCTAACTATCTTCCATTTACAATCATAGAGGAATTCATGAGATTAGAAAATCCGCAGGAATATTTGGCGCTTACGTTTTTTCATCATCACACACCGCAATTTTTATCGTTTCTGTCACCTCCAGTCCTCAACTAACTTATCGGAAAAATCAGGGCGATTTCTAACGCCTACTTCGTGAATGGTTAATCTGGCTACGTGAATCGCAGACTTTTTGTTTTTTGATAGCCATAACTGCCCTAAAGTTTTTTGCCATTCGTCCGATATGATGGATACGCAAACCGCCGCATATGGCGGATGAACTCCATCGTGCGGCGGTTTGTCTTTTGTAGTATTTCTATATGGTCTTGTCTCTTTATGTTTGTGCCCTTATCCAGTAATGAAATACACCTCTCCTGCAATCACGCATAATGGTACCTGTCTTTATTCTGATAAAGAAAAGCCAAAGCCACCACCATTGTAAGCAACTCCGCAATCGGTACTGCCAGCCACACCCCCGTCACTCCCATAAATTCCGGCAGTATCAGCAACAGCACAAATATCAGCCCAAATGTCCGCAGGAAGGATAATACCGCTGACAACTTCCCATTTGACAGCGCAGTGAATGTGGCTGAAGTAAAAATGTTCATCCCACAAAAAAGAAAACTGAATGGGAATATCAAAAAACCTCTTCGTGCAATCTCATAAACGTGCGTCCCCTTTTCTGAAAAAAGGCTGACCAGTGGGGAGCCAAAGGCAACAGCCATTCCAAAAATAACGATAGAGACCAGGATAATAAACCGCATACAAACAGAAAATACCTTTTTTAACCGGCCATTGTCCTGTTTCCCATAATTATAGCTGATAACAGGCGCTACTCCCATCGAAAATCCTATGTAAAGCGCAGTCAGCAGGAACTGTGTATAAATGATGATTGTAATGGCTGCCACACCATCCTCACCGAGCAGATTCATCATGGTCCTGTTAAAAAGAAAGGTGGTCACCGCAGCGGCTCCCTGGCTTACCATTTCTGAAAAACCGTTTGCACAGCTCCCTGCCAGAACGAAAATATCCATAACAGGCCTCCTGAAATGCAGGCTGCCATTTCCCGCCGTGAAAAACAGGATACCCGCCACTGTCGGTATCAGATACCCTATTCCCGTTCCTAATGCTGCGCCTTTGATTCCCATCTGCAGGGGAACCATAAAAATATAATCAAACAGGATATTGGCTGCTCCGGCACTTATCCCAAGCGCCATTCCGAATCCGGGGCGTCCCGCCGTTACAATCAGGTTTTGGAAAAGAACCTGCAGCATACTTGCGGGCGTAAACAGGAGCAGGATGAACAGATATTCCTTACAATACGGAAATATAATCCCACTTGCACCAAGCCCCCGAATCATATTGTCTATTAATGCAGTCCCCAAAATCATAATGATCACTCCGAATAAAGCACCCGCACCGATGATCAGAGTGAAATCCTGTGATGCCCTCACAGTCTCCCCTGCCCCCATCTTCCTGGCGACAATGGCACTCCCCCCTGTGGCAAGCATGGTTCCAAGCCCTACAATCAGATTGATCACTGGACATACAATATTGAGCGCCGACAGCGCATTGGTGCCTACAAACCGTGCCACAAAAATTGTATCGACAATCGTATACAACCCCATGAGCAGCATCATTATAATTGTTGGAAGTGCGAATTTCAGCAACGACTTTATATCAAAGTCTTGCGAAAGTGGATTTCCTTCTTCCTGTACTTCATTCATGCCCCATTCCCTCCGTTTCTTCTTTCCGTAATATGAACTTCTGTGTCGGGTAACCAAACTCGACCAGCAGTTCCGCTTCAGCAAAGCCAAGGCTTTTGATTGTCTTCCGGTGTCCGGTATCAGCCTTATCACCCTCCCTGAAAGTCGTGACGGTGATTGCTTCGGAGCATACCAGTTCGTGCAGCGCTTTTTCACAGAATGCTTTTGCTATTCCCTTTTTCCGGTATTGCGGATGCACGCCCAAAAAGTCAATACTCCCCGTCACTTCATTAAATGCCATGATCCCGACTGCGGTATCGGCATCTTTCAAAATCAGTGCTCGCCTGCCCCTGATATATTCCTGCAACTGTTCAAGATATTGCTTCTCATCCAAATGCGGGAAACCATCAATCACAAGATGAACCAGTTTCATCCATTCCGGGATATCAGCGTCTGTTGCATAAGTAATTTTCTGCTGCCAGCAGCTTTCCCCTTCTAAGTTTGTAGGATTCTCATTCAAAACGTATCTTAGCTGCAACGGGTAAAATTCTTCTTCCTCTCTGTACTGATTAGGAGCCTTTTTATACATAGCCTTAAAGCTGTCAGTAAAAGACTGCTGACTCTCATATCCAGCAATGAGTGCAATTTCGAGGATTGGTTTATCGGAAAAAACAAGCAGTTTTGCGGCTTCAGTCAGCCGGCGGCGCTGTGCGTAAGTCTGGATTGTCAGTCCCACCGTGCCTGTAAACATCCTGTGCAGATGATACTTTGAATAATGCAACGCTTCCGCAATCGTGTCCAGTTCCAGCTTTTCATGCAGATGGCTCTCAATATAGTCGATTGCCGCTGTCACATTTTTGATATTTCCCGGCATTGCAGCTCCCTCCTTTCTTACCGGATTATAGCAGGAATTTCTATTCTTCTTTTCATCTATCTTGCGGTTTTTATGATTTAAGCCATAAAACAAGTATTTACCAGTGTTTAGCATCCCACTCTATAAAACAAAGATTCTTGCTGATTATATCGGCTGATTTTTTCTGTTTTTTGCTAAACTGCACGAAAGAACCATTTCCCGGAAACGAAAAGCAAAAAGGGCCATCGAAAAGCCCTTTTCTCTCGTTAACTTTTTTCAATTTTTCTGTATACTATCACGAAAAACTCCAAACTATCACGAAAACTCCGAGCAGTTTCCGTGTTTGTATCATATCCCCCGTTTTTCAACAGCATTTTCCATCAAACTAATACATCTTTCAACCAAAACCGCCA
>ERZ808037.275-NODE-275-length-54762-cov-13.893975_pt1 | contig 54762 bp, 53 predicted proteins | sample MGYA00380190_ERZ808037 | MGnify/ENA primary metagenome ERZ808037 (study PRJEB31490, sample SAMN06133399) | mouse gut metagenome | isolation source: J9 | host: mice | place: China: Chengdu | collected 2015-05 ... | reverse complement strand
GAACTGCTTGCCCGCCCCGCCCCCTCATCCGCCCCAGTGTGCCCACTGGGGCACCTTCCCCCCGGAGGGTGGAAGGCTTTTCCCTGCGGGGGACGGAGGGTTTTCCACAGTCAGGGGCAGCGGACAGGACTCCTTCCTCTCCGAGACAAAAAAGGGCCGCGCCCGCCGGAAAGGGGGCGCGGCCGCCGGGCCGTGTCAGATGATGAAGTTGTCCAGATACCGCTTGGACAGGGCGATGGATTTGAGGATATCCTCCCGGCTGTCCTCAAAGGCCTTGTCCTCCACCTCGATGACGGCGTCGCCGGAGTAGCGGATATCGTTGAGGGCGGAAATAAAGGCGGCCCAGTCCACATCCCCCAGTCCGGGGAGCTTGGGAGACATGTAGTCCAGCGGATAGGCCATCACGCCGCACTCGGCCAGCTTCTCGGGGTAGAGCTTGATATCCTTGAAGTGGACGTGGAAGATGCGGTCCTTGAAGTCGTAGATGGTCTTCACATAGTCCATTTGCTGCCAGACATAGTGGCTGGGGTCGAAGTTCAGGCCGAAGTTGGGGGAGGGGATGAGGTCAAACAGCTTGCGGTAGAGGGCGGGGGAGCGCATAAGGTTCTGTCCGCCGGGCCACTGGTCCTCACCAAAGAGCATGGGGCAGTTCTCAATGGCCACCTTCACCCCCTGCTCCTCCGCCAGCTTGATAATGGGGGGCCAGATCTCCTGAAAGAGCCGGAGGTTTTCCTCCTCCGATTTGGCCTGATCCCGGCCGATGAAGGTGCTCACCATGTTGACCCCCAGCTTGGCGGACGCCCGGATCAGGGCCTTCAGGTGGTCGATGGCGGCGGTCCGCTTGGCCGTGTCGGGGTCCATGGTGTTGGGGTAGTAGGCCAGAGAGGAGATGTGCATTCCCTTGCCGGCGATGTAGTCGGTCACGTGTTTGGCGTAGGCGTCGTCCTCCAGCACCCGCTCCGCGTCGATGTGGGACACGCCGGCATACCGCCGCTCCGCCTTGCCGGCGGGCCAGCAGGCCACCTCCAGGCACTGGAACCCCAGCCCGGCGGCAATGTCGACGGCTTCCTCATAGGTCCAGCCGTCCAGAATAGCGGTCAGAAGACCGAATTGAAACATAGGAACACGCTCCTTTTCCCGAATTTTGTGCTTTCAGCCTAAAGGCAAATCGGGGTTTTGTCAAGGGGAATCGGGAGATTCGTCAAAACAGAAAAATTCAGGCCCCAAATTTGCCGAAACAAACAAAAATAAAAAAGTCCACAAAAGATATTTGACATTTCTGCGGTAAATCGTTATGATAGACATACAGGTAAAATGTAATGGATTACATTTTACCGGCCGGATGGGGGTGGACACAGTGGTAACGATTGAACGGGTCGCCCAGCGGGCCGGGGTGTCGGTGGCCACGGTGTCCCGCACGCTGAACAACAGCCCCGCCGTGAAGCCGGCTACCGCCCAGCGGGTGCGCCAGGCCATCGAGGCGCTGGGCTATGTGCCCAACCAGTCGGCCCGGAACCTCCGGCGCAACGAGAGCCAGGTAATCCTGGCCCTGGCCCCCAACTTCTCCAACCCCTACTACTCCCGCATCCTCACCGGCATCGGTGACCGGGCCTGGGAGCTGGAATACAGCGTGCTGGTGTGCAACACCCTGGGCCACGCCAACAGCGAGCGTCGTTTCCTGAAGATGATGGAGAGCCACCAGGCCGACGGGGCCATCCTGCTGGGCTGCCACTGGGACTACAGCTGGCTGGCCCGGTTCGCCCAGCGGTCCCACATCGTCCAGTGCTGCGAGTACGTTCCCGACCTGGCCTGTCCCTCGGTGTCCATCGACAACTATGCCGCCACCCGGGAGATGGTGGCCTACCTCCAGGGGCTGGGCCACCGGCGCATTGCCATGATCGGGGCGGACAACCAGTACATATCCACCCGCCTGCGGCGGCAGGGCTACCTGGACGCCATGGAGGAGGGGGGGCTGGCCGTCCGGGAGGACTGGTACCGGCTGGCCGACGCCGACTACTCCTTTGCCTCCGGCCAGGCGGCGGCCCAGGCCCTGCTGGCGGTAACCCCCAGGCCCACCGCCATCTTCTGCGTGTCGGACATTCTGGCCCTGAGCGTCATTGCGGCGGCCCAGGAGCTGGGCCTGTCCGTCCCAGGGGAGCTGACTGTTACCGGCTTTGACGATTTGGACTACACCACCATGATGCACCCCCACCTGACCACCGTGGCCCAGCCCTGTCACGAGATGGGGCGGCAGAGCGTGGACCTGCTGCTGGACGGCCTTCTGGACCGGGAGGAGCCCTCGGAACAGCAGATTTTCCTGCCCTACCGCCTGATGGAACGGGAGTCGGCGGCGGCGCCGGACATTACAGCGTAATTTTCAAGGAATTTGGAATAAAAGGAGCGGTTTTCATGTTAAATATCGGTATTTTAGGCTGCGGCAAGATATCCCAGGTCCGGCACATCCCGGAGTACATCGCCAACGAGAACGCCAATCTGGTCGGCCTTTTCGACCTGGACGCCCAGCGGTGTGCGGAGATCGCCGCCAAGTACGGCGTTAAGGCCTACGCCTCCGCCCAGGAGCTGCTGGACGACCCGGCCATCGACGCGGTTTCCGTCTGCGTGGCCAACTTCGCCCACGCCGATCTGACCATCCAGGCCCTGAAGGCGGGCAAGCACGTGCTGTGCGAGAAGCCCATGGCCATCACCCTGGAGGAGTGCGAGAGCATGCTGGCCGAGGCGGAAAAAGCGGGCAAGCGGCTGCTTATCGGCCAGAACCAGCGGCTGGCCAAGGCCCACGAGAAGGCCAGGGAACTGGTGGCGGCCGGGGAGATCGGCAAGGTAATCACCTTCCGCACCACCTTCGGCCACGCCGGCCCGGAGACCTGGTCCATCACCCCGGGGAAGAACACCTGGTTCTTTGACAAGAAGCGGGCCGTCATGGGGGCCATGGCCGACCTGGGCATCCACAAGACCGACATGCTGCGCTACATCCTGGGCCAGGACATTGTGCGCACCACCGCCCGGCTGCTCACCCTGGACAAGCGGGGGGCGGATGACCAGCTTATCGGGGTGGACGACAACGCCATCTGCATCTATGAGACCTCCGGCGGGGCCTTCGGCACCATGACCGCCAGCTGGACCTACTACGGCCGGGAGGACAACTCCACCGCCCTCTACGGCACCAAGGGTATCATGCGCATCTACGACGACCCCGCCCACTCCATCGTGGTCATCCCCAGGGAGGGGGAGGTCAAATACTACGATCTGGAGAAAATCCAGACCAACGACGACCAGACGGCCTCCGGCGTGATTGACGAGTTTGTGGAGGCCATCGCCCAGGACCGGCCCAGCATGCTGGACGCCACCGACGTGATCAAGTCCATGAAGGCGGTCTTCGCCTCCATCCGCTCCTCCGAGGAGCGGCGGCCGGTGGACGTGGTCCTGTAACCTGCGTTAATAACCGCCCACGCGGTTGTTATAAAAATCTATGTTATTGGAGGAAGAACAATGAAAAAGATTCTGGCACTCGCGCTGGCCCTCTCCATGTCTCTGACACTGGCCGCCTGCGGCGGCGGCGACAGCGGCAAGAGCAGCGCCAACCCGGGCGGCTCCGGCTCCGGGCAGGGCAATGTCTCCACCCCCGTCACCCCCGGCAATCAGGACGGCAAGAACACCGTCTATGTGCTGGGCCCCACCCCCGACCACGGCTGGACCGCTCAGGCCGGCACCTATGCCCAGGCCAAGTGTGAGGAGATCACCAAGGCAGGCCAGTACAAGGCCACTTACATCCCCGCCTCCTCCGGTGAGGAGCAGGTGGACCACTGCAACACCATCATCGCCAACGCCGACGCGGCCCTGGTTATCATGATGGCTCTGGACGACTCCGCCCAGGCCGGCCAGGAGGCCCTGTATGCCGAGGGCATCCCCTTCATCTCCTTCGACCGCATCATTGAGGCCACCGAGAAGTACGCCATCCTCAACGCCTCCGGCGACAACTGGCAGTGCGGCGCCGGCATCGCCTACTGGCTGCAGAAGAACGGCATGAAGCCCGGCGACACCGTGGTGGTGCTCCAGGGCGACAACGGCACCGTTTGCTCCCGCCGCCAGGAGGGCTTCGAGCAGTTCCTGAAGGGCGAGATCGAGTATCAGGACAATCAGACCGGCAGCTACAAGACCACCGAAACCTGGACTCAGGACCAGCTGAACGCCGTCTTCAACGGCTACACCGTGGTCTGCAACTGGTCCGCCGACGGCGCCTATGAGTACATCGCTCAGAAGTTCGACGAGATCGTGGCCGCCGCCAAGGCAAACGGCAACAAGCTGTACATCTACTCCATGGACGACGAGATGACCTTCGGCGTGCTCAACTACCTGGAGGCCGGCGCCTCCGCCGCCACCCTGGCCGACCTGGAGGCCATGGACGTGTACATCTCCGCCATCGGCGGCATGCAGGAGCTCTACAACGTCATGGCCGGTACTGACGACCAGTCCGAGCTGGCCAAGAAGTACTTTGACGACATGATGTCCATGTACTTCAGCCCCAAGATGATGCAGGACGTCATTGACACCGGCATGAAGTATCTGGCGGGCGACTGGAGCTACGAGGTAGGCTCCGGCGAGTATCAGCCCACCTGGATCGTGGACGCCGGCAACGTCAGCCAGTTCGAGGGCTTCCAGGGCCACTAAACCGAACATTCGCGAATAGAGCAAGCCAATGGAGCGGATGCGGGGTTCGCCCCGCATCCGCTCTCTTTCATCCGGGAACGCATCACGATGCGCCCGAAACGACGTCGCTCAAAAAGCGGGCGCTTCGTGAAGCGCCCCGACAAACTCAACGGGGAGAGTGCATATGACTATCCTTGAAATGAATCACGTTTCTAAAGCCTTTGGCGGCTCTCAGGCCCTGTCTGACATCCACCTTTCTGTGGAGGCGGGGGAAATCCACGCCCTTCTGGGCGAGAACGGAGCCGGCAAATCCACCCTGATGAACATTTTAACCGGCGTAATCCCGGCCGACGCCGGCACCATCACCTTCGACGGCAAGAGCTACCCCACCCCCACCATCCAGCAGATGGAGGCGGCGGGCATCGCTTTTGTCCATCAGGAGCTGAATGTAATCAACGACCTGACAGTGGCGGACAACATCTTTTTGTGCCGGGAGCTGACCAAGTTCGGCCTGCTGCGCCAGCGGGAGCAGGTGGCCCGGGCCCGGCAGCTGTTTGACAACCTGGGTGTGGACATCGACCCCACCGCTATGGTCTCCGAGCTGAAAACCAGCGAGAAGCAGCTGCTGGAGATCTGCCGCGCCCTCTATGTGGACGCGAAACTCCTGATTCTGGACGAGCCCACCACGGCCCTGTCCAACAACGAGATCGACCACCTGTTTGAAATCTTACGAAAACTGAAAGCACAGGGGAAATCCTTTATCTTCATTTCGCACAAGATGCCCGAGATTTTCGCCATCGCTGACCGGTATACGGTGCTGCGAAATGGGGAGTTCATTTCCTCCGGATATATAAAGGAGACCGACCCCCACTCCATCACCTCCGAGATGGTGGGCAGCCAGTATGTGGACGAGGACGTCTACCTCCCCCGGCCGCTGGGGGACACCATTCTGGAGCTGAAGGGCTACACCGGCCAGGGCTTTACCGGCATCGACCTGGAGGTGAAAAAGGGGGAGGTGGTGGCCTTCACCGGCCTGGCCGGCTGCGGAGCCAGCGAGCTGATGCAGACCATGTTCGGCGCCCTCCCCGTCCAGAGCGGGACCATGCGGGTCAACGGCCGGAATCTGGAGGGCAGCATCGTCCGCTTTATGAAAAACGGCGTGGCCATGCTGGCCGCCAACCGGAAGGAAAATTCCGTGGTGCCCGACATGAGCATTATGGAAAACTTCTACCTGGCCGAGCACGAGCTGTCCGGGAAAAAGCCCTTTATCAGCAAAAAAACGGAGGACAGCCGCTACGCCGCCCAGAAGGAGAGCCTGCACATCAAGGCGGGGGACAGCTCCGACAGCATCCTGTCCCTGTCCGGCGGCAACCAGCAGAAGGTCTTCCTGGCCCGGTGGCTGAACATCGGGGCCGACGTGCTCCTGTTCGACAACCCCACCCAGGGGGTGGACGTGGGTGCCAAGGAGGAGATCTACCGGCTGATCCTGGGCTTTGCCGAGGCGGGCAAGACCGTTATCATCAACACCCTGGAGATTCCCGAGATTCAGAAGGTGGCCGACCGGTGCGTGGTGTTCTACGAGGGGCACATTGTGAAAATCTTCCCCCACGACCAGGTCAACGAGCGGGATGTTATGCTCTACTCCACCAACGCCGTGGAAACCAGTGAGGAGGCAAAATCATGAAAAACGAGAAAAAAGGACTTGGCGGAACCCTGGGAAAGGTGTGGTCCCAGTACAGCTTTATCTTTGTGCTGTTCATCATCATGATCGGCTACGCCTTCACCATCACCTCCAACGGCAACACCTTTAAGTGGAGCCACATCGCCGCCATTCTCTCCAGCCAGAACACCGTGATTGTGGGCACCATCGCCCTGGGCATGGCCTTCGTCATCATCACCGGCCAGATCGACCTGTCGGTGGGCTCCCAGCTGGTGCTGTGCACCGGCGTGACCATTATCGTCTTCAACACCACCAACTCCATTTTCCTCATGGCCCTGGCCGCCATCCTCACCGGCGCGGCCTGCGGGGCGGTGAATGGCCTGCTGGTGGGCTTCGGCAAGATGCCCCCCTTTGTGGTAACCCTGGGCACCATGCTTATTTACCGCTCCCTCACCCTGTCGGTGGTGCGGAAGATCGACCCGGCTATCAGCGGCTCCTCCTCCAGCCAGTTCGCCATGCTCAGCGACAACAGCAAGTATGAGTTCCTGCGCATGAAGTTCGGCACCGGCAAGCTGGCCCTGGGCGGCTTCTCCATCCCCTACATCACCTTTGTCTTCCTGATTATGGCCATCCTGTTTATCGTCATCTCCAAGAAGACCAAATATGGCAAGACCATCTACGCCGTGGGCTCCAACGAAAAGAGCGCCCGGCTGGCCGGCATCAATGTCACCTGGGTGAAGATTTCCGTCTTTATCCTCACCGGCATCTGTGTGGGCGTGGCCAGCATGCTCCAGGCCTGCAAAATCGGCAACGTCACCCCCGCCTCCTCGGGCGTCAGCTATGAGATGTACGCCATCGCCTCGGTGGTGCTGGCCGGCGTGAGCATGGCGGGCGGCAAGGGCAACATGGTGGGCGTCATTTTCGGCGCTCTGTCCTACACCACCATCAACTTCATCATCGTCTCCATTCCCGGCCTCAGCGTGGACATTCAGGACACCTTCCAGGGCCTGGTGCTCATCGTGGTCATCCTCATTCAGACGGTGGGCCCGGTGATTAAGGAGAACCTCCAGCGGGCTCAGAAGCGCCGCCAGGCGGCGGGAAAGGCGTAAGGAGGGGCGGCTATGCTCACCATCGCCTATATCGGCTTTGGCGTCAGCGTGCGGGAGTACCATATCCCCTATGTGGAGGGCCGGGAGGACATCCGGGTGAAGTATGTCTTCCGCCGGGCGGAGGACGTCCCCCAGTTCGCGGCCTACGAGCCCTTCTATCCGGAGCTGACATTTACCAGCGACCTGGACCAGGTCCTCAACGACCCGGAGGTCGGCCTGGTGGTGGTCAACACCCCTGACCAGTTCCATGTGCCCTACGCCATGCAGATTTTAAACGCCGGCAAGCACGCCCTGGTGGAAAAGCCCTTTGCCCCCACGGCGGCCCAGGCCCGGGAGGTCTTCGCCCTGGCCCGGGAGAAGGGGCTGGTGTGCATGCCCAACCAGAACCGCCGGTTTGACGCCGACTTTTTGGCCGTCAAAGAGGTGGTCCAGAGCGGAAAGCTGGGCCAGCTGGTGCGGCTGGAGAGCCACTACGACTACTTTAAAACCAACGGCTGGTATGACCACCTGGGCACCCTCTACAACCTGGCCGTCCACCAGATCGACCAGATCATCAGCCTGCTGGGCATGCCGGAGCGGACCCGTTTTGACGTGCGCTCCATCCACCACCCCGGCGTGGGGGACGACTACTACGACCTGGAGTTTTTCTACGGTAACTGCAAGGCCTCGGTGAACACCAGCATGTGTGTTCAGATCGACTACCCTCGCTTCACCCTCCACGGCACCAACGGCTCCTTTACCCTGCCCCCGGTGATTCACAACTCTGGGAAGGCCAAGGTGGTGGGGCGGCACAAAATCAGCACCGACATGGCCCCGGAGGACCGGTGGGGCACCCTGGTTTACCGGGACGGAGAGGGCAGACAGGTGACCGAGCGGGTCCCCGTGGGATGCGCCCACTACGAGCGCATCTATGACAGCCTCGTCGATGCCATCCGGCACGGCGGCGAGAAGTGCGTCCGGGACGAGGAGGTCGTCCGGGTGCTGGAAATTCTGGAGGAGGCCACCGCAGTGGCCCGCTCCCACGGAGGGGAAGGGGCATGAAGGAAATTCGTCTGGGCACTATCGGTTCCGGGGTGATTGTCCGCTCCATTCTGGACTGCGTGCAGCAGACCGAGGGGGTCCATCTGGAGGCGGTCTACTCCCGGACCGAGGACACCGGCCGGAGGCTGGCCGCCGACTACGGCGCGGCCCGGGTCTACACCGATATGGAGACCTTCCTGGCCGATTCAGAGGTGGATGTGGTCTACATCGCCACCCCCAACCTGCTCCACTACGGGCAGGTCAGGCAGGCCCTGCTGGCGGGCAAGCACGTGATCTGTGAAAAGCCCTTCTGCACCAGGGCGGACCAGGCCCGGGAGCTGCTGGAGCTGGCCATGGAGCGGCGGCTGTTCCTCATTGAGGCCGTCCCCACCCCCTTCCTGCCCAATTTCCCGGTGCTGAAGGAGCACCTGCCCAGGGTGGGCCCGGTGAAGCTGGTGCTGGGCAGCTACACCCAGTACAGCGCCCGCTATGACAAGCTGCTGGCGGGGGAGACCCCCAACATCTTTAATCCCCAGCTGGCCGGCGGCTGCCTTATGGATATCAACTACTACAACGTCTACCTGACCGCCGCCCTCTTTGGCCCCCCGGACCGGGCGGAATACTACCCCAACCGGTTTGCCAACGGGGTGGACACCTCGGGGGTGATGGTGCTGTCCTACCCCGGCTTCACTGCCTCCCTGGCCGGGGCAAAGGACGCCCGGGGCGCCAGCTTCTACCACATCCAGGGGGAGCGGGGCAGCCTGCGGGTGAGGGACGGCAGCAACGGCCTGGCGGAAATCCAGGTGGTTACGGAGGCGGGGGAGGAGACCTTTAATCTCCAGCCCGACCCCAACCGCTGGCTCTACGAGGTCCGGGCCGTCACCGGCCTAATCCGCTCCGGCGACTGCGACACCGCCTACAGCCTGCTGCGGGATATCACCCTGCCCACCGTGGAGGCGGTGGAGGGGGCCAGAACAAAGGCCGGACTGCGCTTCCCCGGCGATCCATAAACGAAAACCTGCCTGGAGCCCTACGGCTCCAAGCAGGTTTTTTTCCTATTTCAGCGTTACCTCCGGCATCAGCTCCTGCCCCACGATGCTCAGCACCCGGTCCATCTGGGCCACCTCCTCCGGGGTGAAGCGTTCCCGCACCCGGTTCATGACCTCCTGAATATAGGCGCTGCTCAGGTTGTAGTAGTCGTGGAACTTCTGGGTGGGCCGCAGGTGGTACTCCCGCCGGTCGCTGGGGGACTGGACCTTCTCCACATACCCCTTTCGGATCAGGCTGTTCACCTTATAGGCGGCGTTGGGGGACGAGAGGTTGGCAAAGGAGGCGAACTCGTTGATGGTGGGCTCGTCCAGCGCCCGGATGATCTCCATGCAGAAGGTCTCCACCGCCGTCAGGCTGGCCTCCCGGGTCTGGAACCGGGAGAAAACGGCCTGATAAAAATGCAGCTTGAATTTGGTATAGATCCGGTCAAAGCTATCCTCCAGCACCCGCTTCTCCCCCTTCCAATTCCGAATTGAGGCCATTATACCAGAGAACCCTCCGTTTCGCAAGAGGGGCCGGGCCGGTCGGTGAGGGCAAAGGTGAGCTCCGCCTTGCAGGCCAGTTTGCCGTCCACCCGGGCCTCCGCCGTGCCGAAGCCCACCGGCCCCTTCCGGGCGGTGAGCTGGCAGGACAGCTCCAGCACGTCGCCGGGTCGGACCTGCTTCTTGAACCGGGCGTTTTTGATGCCGCCAAAGAGGGCCAGCTTACCTGCGCTCTCCTCCTCGGTGAGGATGGCCACCGCCCCTACCTGAGCCAGGGCCTCGATGATGAGCACCCCGGGCATCACCTTGAAGCCGGGGAAGTGGCCCTGAAAAAAGGGCTCGTTGGCGGTGACGCACTTGACCCCCTTGGCGCCCTCGCCGGGGACGCACTGGGTAATCCTGTCCACCAGCAGGAAGGGGTAGCGGTGGGGCAGGATGGCCTCGATCTGGTCGATATTCAGCTCCATATCAGGAAACCTCCATTGAATTTTGTAGGGCGGGACGACCCGGCCCGCCGTCTTTCCCCGCCTTATCTATGCCTGTTTACGGCGCGCCGGGGTCGTCGCGCCCTACAGGCGTGCCTCCCACTTTTTCAGCACGACAGCCGCGTTGTGGCCCCCGAAGCCCAGGGAGTTGGACAGGGCGACCTTGATCTCCGCCGCCCGCCCCTGGTTGGGGACGATATCCAGGTCGCAGGCCGGGTCGGGGACCTGATAGCCGATGGTGGCGGGGACGTATCCCTCCCCCAGGGCCAAGGCGGTAAAGATGGCCTCCACCGCCCCGGCGGCCCCCAGCAGGTGGCCGGTCATGGACTTGGTGGAGCTGACCATCAGCTCCCCGGCGTGGTCTCCGAACACCGTGTGAATGGCCGCCGTCTCGCTGGCATCGTTCAGGGCGGTGGAGGTGCCGTGGGCGTTGATGTAGTCCACCGCCTGGGGGGCAATTCCCGCGTCGGCCAGGGCTTGCCCCATGCAGGCGGCCCCGCCCGCTCCGCCGGGAGCGGGGGCGGTGATGTGGTGGGCATCGCAGTTGGCGCCGTAGCCCACCACCTCGGCATAGATTTTGGCCCCCCGGGCCTGGGCGTGGCCCAGTTCCTCCAGCAGGAGGGCGCCCGCCCCCTCGCCCATGACAAAGCCGGAGCGCTCAGCGTCGAAGGGGATGGAGGCCCGGAGGGGGTCGCTCCCCTCGTGGAGGGCCTTCATGGCGGTAAAGCCCCCCATGGCCAGAGGGGTAACCGCCGCCTCGCCGCCGCCGCACAGCATCACCTCGGCGTAGCCGTCCCGGATGTGGCGGAAGGCGTCGCCCACGGCGTTGGTCCCTCCGGCGCAGGCGGTCACCACGCAGGAGCACATGCCCTTGAACCCATAGCGGATGGCCATGTGACCCGCCGCCATGTTGGAGATAATCATGGGGATCATGAAGGGAGAGACCGAATCCCAGCCCCGCTCGCTCCCCCGCTGGTGGGCCTGGCCCACCGTCTCGAAGCCGCCGATGCCGCTGGAGAAGATTACCCCGCAGCGGTCCAGATTTTCCTTCTCCCGGTCCAGGCCGGCGTCGGCCATGCACTCGTCGGCGGCCGCCAGGGAGAGCTGAGTGAAGCGGTCCATCTTCTTGGTTTCCCGCTTGCCCAACAGGGCGTCCAGGTCCAGATTTTTCACCTCACCGGCCAGCTTTACCTTCATCTCAGCGGCGTCGTACCGGGTGATAGGCCCGATGCCGCATGTCCCGGCCTTGACGGCCGCCCAGCTCTCGGCCACGGAATTCCCCACCGGGTTGACGGTGCCCATGCCGGTGATTACCACTCTGCGTTTTTCCATTGTGCTTCTTCCCTTCTGCGCCAGTTGCTTCAGACGCTTTGTAGGGGCCGCTGCCCTCAGCGGCCCGCAGGCAATTTCAGGCGGGCCGCCGTGGGCGGCGGCCCCTACAGAACATATAAGGTCACACCGCCATGCCGCCGTCCACGCACAGCACCTGTCCGGTGATGTAGCCGCACTCCGGCCCGGCGAAGAAGGCCACCGCCCGGGCCACCTCCTGGGGGGAACCGGGGCGGCCCTTGGGGATGGTCCCCAGCATGGCCGTCTTGGCCTTCTCGGGCAGAACGGCGGTCATGTCCGTCTCGATAAAGCCGGGGGCCACCGCGTTGACGGTAATATCCCGTCCGGCCAGCTCCTTGGCGGCCGCCTTCACCAGACCGATCACCCCCGCCTTGCTGGCGGCGTAGGCGGTTTGGCCCGGGTTGCCCCTCAGGCCTACAATGCTGGACAGGCAGACGATCCGCCCATACTTCTGGCGCAGCATCACCTTTGCCGCCGCCTTGGTGCAGAAGTAGGCCCCTTTCAGGTTGGTGTCCAAGGTCTGGGAAAAGTCCTCCTCCTTGGCGGTCATGAGCAGACCATCTCGGGCGATGCCGGCGTTGTTTACCAGAATGTCCAGCCGGCCGAAGCGCTCCTTCACCGCCGCTGTCAGAGCGTCGCAGGCGGCGGGGTCGGCCACGTCGGCCCGGAAGGTCTCCGCCTCCACCCCCAGCGCCCGGCAAAGCTGCACCGTCTCCTCCGCCGCGGCGCTGTTGCCTGCGTAGTTGACGGCCACCGCCGCCCCCTGCCGGGCCAGCTCCACACAGATGGCCCGTCCGATCCCCCGGCTGCCGCCGGTGACCAGGGCCACGTTTCCTTTTAAGCTCATGCCGTTGCTCCTTTCAGGGCGGAGACCACACTGTGGAAGTCCGCCGCTGTGTCGATGTGGTAGGTCTTGATGCCGGGGGCGGTCTTTTTAAAGAAGCCGCACAGGGCCTTCCCCGGGCCGATCTCCACCACAATGTCGATGCCGTCCGCCTCCATGCGGCGGATGGTGTCCTCCCAGTAGACGGAGGACTGGACCTGCTTCTCCAGCAGGGCGGGGATGGTATCCCCCGCCCCCATGGGGCCGCCCAGGCAGTTAAAGTAGACGGGCAGGGCCATGGGCTGGAAGTCAATGGTCTTAAAGTGGGCGGCCAGAGTGTCCCCGGCGGGCCTCATCAGCCGGGTGTGGAAGGGGCCGCTCACTTTAAGGGGCATGCAGCGCTTGGCTCCCAGCTCCTTTGCCAGCTCACCGGCCTTGTCCACGGCGGCCTTCTCGCCGCCGATAACCAGCTGGCCAGGGCAGTTGTAGTTGCAAATCTGAACCACGCCCAGCTCCGCCGCCCCGTCACAGGCCTGCTGGAGCTTCTCCCGGTCCAGGCCCAGCACGGCGGTCATGGAGCAGTCCAATCCGGCGGCGGCCTCCTCCATGGCCCGGCCCCGGAGGGCCACCGTGGAGATCACCGTCCCCCGGCTGAACACCCCGGCGGCGTAGAGGGCAGAGTACTCCCCCAACGACAGCCCCGCCGCCAGCTGAGGGCGGATGCCCTCCTGATACAGCAGGTCGGTCACCCCCACGGCGAAGGCCGCCATGGAGGGCTGGGTGTAGCGGGTCCGGGCCAGCTTCTCCTCCGGGCCGGCAAAACACAGCTCCTTCAGGTCGAAATCCACCGGGGCGTGGTCAAACACCTGGGCAAACAGGGGGAATTCCTCATAAAAATCTTTCCCCATGCCCACATGCTGGCTGCCCTGTCCGGCGTATACAAAGGCTAATTTCATAAAACCTCCTCCGCCAGGCGGCGGACCGTATCCCGGCAGCCGGAGCACAGCTCCTCCAGAATGGCCCGCAGGGGGCGTATCTCGTGGAGCAGTCCGGCATTCTGGCCGCACATGAGGGAGCCGGTTTTCACGTCGCCGTCGAAGACCGCCCGGCGCAGGGAGCCCAAAGTAAATTTCTCCAGCTCCATCCGCTCGGCCCCGGCCCGCTCCAGTTTTAAATACTCCCGGGACATCTGGTTTTTCAGAATCCTCACCGGGGCGTTCACCGACCGGCCGGTGACGGTGGTGTCGCTGTCCTTGGCCTTTAAAATGGCCTGCTTGTAGTTGTCGTGGATGGGGCACTCCTCACTCACCAGCAGGCAGGTGCCCACCTGCACCCCGCAGGCTCCCAGGGCGAGGGCGGCGGCCAGCTGTTTTCCGCTGGCAATGCCGCCGGCGGCAATCACTGGCAGGTCAGTGACCTCACAGACCTGGGGCACCAGCGCCATGGTGGTCAGCTCGCCCACGTGGCCGCCGGACTCGGTGCCCTCGGCGATGAAGCCGTCCACCCCCAGGGGCTCCAGGCGGCGGACCAGAGTGGTGGCCGGGACCACGGGGAAGACCTTGACCCCCGCCTCCTTCCAGGCGGGGACAAACTGGCTGGGCACCCCCGCCCCGGTGGTGACCACCTTCACGCCCTCCTCAATGACCACCTGGGCCATCTCGGCAGCGGCGGGGTTCATCAGCATGATGTTTACGCCAAAGGGCTTATCGGTAAGGGATTTACAGATGCGGATGTGCTCCCGCAGGATGTCCGCGTTCATCCCTCCCGCGCCGATGAGGCCCAGGGCCCCGGCGTTGGACACGGCGGCGGCAAACTCGCCGGTAGCGATGTTGGCCATGCCGCCCTGGATAATGGGGAACTCGGTCCCCAGGATTTCGTTTAATTTCATGGTTTTCCACTCCTTATTGAATGGCACAATGTCTATGTAGGGGCGGACATTGTCCGCCCGCTGGTAAGCCTTTTATCCTTGCGGGCGCACAATGTGCGCCCCTACAATTTTCCTACCACCGCAGCAGCGCTCCGGCCCAGGTGAGGCCGCCGCCGAAGCCCACGGTGACAATCCGCATACCGGGCCGCAGGGCTCCCGTCTCGGTCAGCTCGTCCAGGGCGATGGGGATGCTGGCGGCGGAGGTGTTGCCGTAGCGGTCCATATTCTTGAAAAACAGGCCCTCCCGGGCCCCCAGCCGCTTGGCCACAAAGTCGATGATCCGGGCGTTGGCCTGGTGGCAGACCACCAGGTCCAGGTCGTTGACGCTGTCCAGGCCCTCCGCCGCTAAAAGCTGGCGGATGGACTTCTCCACCACCTCCACCGCAAAGCGGAACACCGCCTTGCCGTCCATATGGATGGCGGAGGGGACGGGCCCCGGCCCCTGGACCCGGATGCTCTCAGGGTCCCCCCGGGAGCCGAAGACGGTGTGCCAGGTGCGGTCCTCCTCCCGGCGGACCACCGCCGCCCCGGCCCCGTCTCCAAAGAGGACGCAGGTGTTGCGGTCGGTGTGGTCCATCACCCGGCTGATGACCTCCGCCCCCACCACCAGGGCGCAGGGCCGGGGGGCGTCGGACAACAGGGCGTGGGCGGTTTTCAGGCCGTAGAGAAAGCCGGCACAGGCGGCGTTCAGGTCGAAGCAGAGGGTGTCCTCCTCCAGCCCCAGCTCCCGCTGGAGCAGGCAGGCGGTGGATGGGCTGGCGTGGTCGGGGGTGAAGGTGCCCACCAGACACACCCCCACGTCCGCCGCCGTAATTCCCGCCCGGTCCATGGCCTGGCGGGCGGCGGAGATGGCCAGGTCCAGGCCGGTCTCTCCGGTGCAAAAATGGCGGCTGTGGATGCCGGTGCGGCTGAACACCCACTGGTCGTTGGTGTCCACCGTCCGGCTCAAATCCTCGTTGGTCACCACCCGCTCCGGCAGACACCGGCCGGTGGCTAAAATCCGGGGCGCGCTCATGGCTCCTCCCTCCCCGCCGGGGCCAGGTTCTGGCCCATAACGCGGAACATATCATATCTCTGTCTGGCCAGAGCGGGGCCCCGCAGCTTATCCAGGGCGGCCAGCTCGTGGGTCAGGGCGGCGTCTACCGTGCGGAAGGCGGCCTGCCAGTCGGTGTGAGCGCCCTCCTCAGGCTCCCGCAGGACGCCCTGAACGATGCCGCCCCGGCGCAGGTCCTGGGCGGTGAGCTTCATCACGCCGCAGGCCTCGCCGGCCCGGCTGGAGTCCTTCCACAAAATGGAGGCGAAGCCCTCCGGAGAGAGGACGGAGTAGACCGCGTGCTCCAGCATGAGCACCCTGTTGGCCACGGCCAGAGCCAGGGCTCCGCCGCTGCCTCCCTCGCCGGTAATCACCGAGATAATGGGCACCTCCAGGGCGCTCATCAGGGCCAGGCACTGGGCGATGGCCTCCCCCTGGCCCCGCTCCTCCGCCTCCCGGCCGGGGTAGGCCCCCGGGGTGTCCACAAAGGTGATGATGGGCCTGGAAAATTTCTCCGCCTGGCGCATCAGCCGCTGGGCCTTCCGGTAGCCCTCGGGGGAGGGCATGCCGAAATTGCAGGTGAGATTCTCCTCCAGGTTTTTCCCCTTCCGGTGACCAATCACCGTGACGGGCCGGCCATGGAACCGGGCGATGCCCCCGAAAATACTGCCGTCCTCGCCGCAGAGGCGGTCTCCCCGCTGCTCAAAGAAGTCGGTAAACAGGGCGTCGATAAAATCCGCCGTGCCCGGACGCTCCGGGTGGCGGGCAAGCTTTACTTTTTCCTCCGGACTGTAGCGGCTCATGGGCGTCCTCCCTTCTCATGGAGGGCCAGCAGCTGGGACAGGACGGCCCGCCACTCACTCCGGGGGACAATCCGGTCCAGAAAGCCGTGGTCCAGCAGGTATTCGGAGCGCTGGAAGCCCTCGGGCAGCTGTTCCTTGATGGTCTGCTCGATCACGCGGGGCCCGGCAAAGCCGATGAGGGCCCCGGGCTCGGCCAGCATGATATCCCCCAGGGAGGCAAAACTGGCCGTCACCCCGCCGGTGGTGGGGTGGGTAAGGCAGGAGATGTACAGCCCGCCCCCGCTCTGGAATCGCTGGACGGCGGCGGCGGTTTTGGCCATCTGCATCAGGGAAAAAATTCCCTCCTGCATCCGGGCCCCGCCGCTGGCGGAAAAAATAATCAGGGGCAGCTTTTTCCGGGCGGCGTACTCGGCGGCGCGGGTAATTTTCTCCCCCACCGCCGTGCCCATGCTGCCCATGAGAAAGCGGCTGTCCAGCACGGCGAAGACCGCCCGGCGGCCGTCGATTTTGCCCAGGGCGGACACCGCGGCGTCCTTCAGGCCGGTGGACTGCTCCAGCTCAGACAGCTTGGCCGGATAGCCGGGGAAGGCCAGGGGGTCGGCGGGGGACAGCTTTTCCTCCAGCTCCTGAAAGGAGCCGGGATCCAGTATGTTGGACAGCCGGTAGTAGGCCCCGATGGGGGCGTGGAAGCCGCACCTGGGGCAGACCTGCAAATTGCGGTCCCACTCCAGCTGGGGGCTCTCCTCCCCGCAGGCAGAGCACCCGGTCCGCCGGGAGGAGGTGATTTTCCCCTCCCGCATGGCCCGGTAGGTGAGCAGCCTGTCCCGGCGGCGGGAAAATGTTTGATTCACGGTTTTTCATCTCCATCCATCAGGCGGTCACAGGTCCGGGCCAGCTCCAGCAGCCGCTCCAGATTTTTGTCCAGAAAGCCGGTGTCGTACCGGCCCCGGACAAACTCCGGGTTGTGCATAATCAGGTGGGCCAGGGGGGCGTTGGTGGGGTAGCCCTCCACAATCAGCTCCTCCAGGGCCCGGCGCATCCGGCGGACGGCCTCCAGCCGGGTGGAGCCGTGGGCCAGCACCTTGGCCACCAGGGAGTCGTAGTAGGGGGGCACCTCGTAGCCGGTGTAGAGGGCGGTGTCCACCCGCACCCCCGGCCCGCCGGGCAGGTGAAGAAATGCGGTTGTCCCCGGACAGGGCTGAAAATCCCGCTCCGGGTCCTCGGCGTTGATCCGGCACTCGATGGCGTGGCCCGTCACCTTGACGTCCTCCTGGGTGAAGGACAGGGGCAGGCCGGAGGCCACCCGGAGCTGTTCCTTCACCAGGTCGATGCCGGTGACCAGCTCGGTGACCGGGTGCTCCACCTGGATGCGGGTGTTCATCTCGATAAAGTAAAACTGTCCCTCGGGGGACAGGACGAACTCCACCGTCCCCGCCCCCACGTAACCCGCCGCCTTGGCGGCGGCCACGGCGGCCTTGCCCATCTCCTCCCGCAGGGCGGGGGTGAGGGCCTTGGAGGGGGACTCCTCCACCAGCTTCTGCCGGCGGCGCTGGATGGAGCAGTCCCGCTCCCCCAGGTGGACCACATGGCCCTGGGTGTCGGCCATAATCTGGAACTCAATGTGCCGGGGGTTGACCACCAGCTTCTCCAGATAGAGCTCTCCATCGCCGAAGCAGGCCACTGCCTCGGCCCGGGCCTCCTGAAAGGCCCGGTCGATGTCCTCCGGGCCGGCGGCCTGGCGCATCCCCCGGCCGCCCCCTCCGGCCGAGGCCTTCAGCAGCACGGGGTAGCCCACCTCCTCCGCCAGCTTTTTCGCCTGGCGGACGTTTTTCAGGGCCCCGTCGGAGCCGGGCACCACCGGCACCCCGGCGTTCCGGGCCAGGGTCCGGGCGGCGGACTTGCTGCCCAGCTGACGGATTACGTCCCCGGCGGGGCCGATGTACTTCAGCCCCGTTTGGACGCACCGGTCGGCAAAGTCGGGATTTTCTGACAGAAAGCCGTAGCCGGGGTGGAGGGCGTCGCAGTGGGTGGCCACGGCGGCGGAGAGGATGGCGTCCTGGTTCAGATAGCTGTCCGCCGCCCTGGCCGGGCCGATGCACAGGGATTGGGTGGCCAGCTGGGCGGCCAGGGAGCTCTCGTCGGCCTCGGAATACACCGCCACCGTCTCAATGTCCAGCTCCCGGCAGGCCCGGATAATTCGCAGGGCAATCTCCCCCCGGTTGGCGATCAACACACGCTTCAGCATGGCCTCACACCCTCCGGATGCGGAACAGGGGGGCGCCAACCCCCACCGCCTCGCCGTCCCGGGCCAGGACCTCCTCCACCACGCAATTTGCGGGGGCGGGGACCTCGCTCATCATCTTCATGGCCTCGATGAGACAGAGGGTGTCCCCCTTCTTCACCTGAGCCCCGGCGGTGACATAGGGGGGCTCCTCCGGGGCGGGGGCGGCGTAGAACACCCCCACCAGAGGGGCGGACACCACCTCGCCCTGCTCCTCGGCCTGGACCGGGGCGGTGGCGGGCGCCGCAGCCGGGAACTGGGACACGGTCCCCTCCCGGCGCAGGGCCACCCGCTCCCCCTCGCGCTCCCACTCCAGAGCCGTCAGGCCGGAGGCGGCAAAGCGGTCCATCAGGCTGTATAACTCCTGTAATTCCATAGGCAGCCTCCTGGCGGGTCACGCCTGCTTGCTCTTGATGTAGTCCAGAATATCCTGCACGGTGTGAATCTTCTCCAGGTCCTCGTCGGCAATGCCGGCCCCCAGCTTCTCCTGGAGGGACATGGACAGCTCCACGATCTCCAGGGAGTCGGCCTCCAGGTCCTCAATGAGGTTGGTCTCGGGCTTCACGTCGGCGGCGTCGCAGCTCAGGGTCTCCACAATAATGTCGCGCACATTCTCAAAGGTAATTTCCATATTCAGTTACCTGCCTTTCAAAATTTCAAGTATTTTATCTAAAAAATTTTAACTAAAATACTTGAACCTTATTATAGCCCCCGCCCCCCGAATGTCAAGGAGAATTTTTCCTGGGGATGTTTTTCTCAGATTCTCACAAAGCCCGTCCCGCCTTTTCCTCTGTTTTCCTGTATTTCACCGGAGAAGGCCCGGGCGCGGACGAAAATCCCCGTCCCCCACAGGGGGAAAAGGCTTTGGAGCGTGCCTGGACGTGGAAGAAAACGGAAAAAGCAACGGATGATCCGTTGCTTTTTCGTTCGCGGGTTATTCCGTTGGTGTGCTCTCCCCCCGGGGCCTGCCGGAGGGCCCGGGGATGGGCTTGAATACCGGCTCGGGGTCCATGGGTTCTTTGGTGCCCACACAGCGGTTGATGGGGGTGCCCAGCAGGTGGAATTTCTCCTCGTAGTCGGTCATAACCCCCCGGATGCCCTCCCGGTGGAGGTCCCGGGTCACCTCCGACAGGGTGTAGCCCGCCTTGGGGAACTGGAACAGGGACCACTCAAACAGGTCGTGGTTGTCGCTCTTGAAGTGAATCTGCCCCCCGTCCCCCAGGATGCCCCGGTAGAGCACCAGGAACTGCTCGTGGGTCAGCCGCCGCCGGGCGTGCTTCACCCCGGGCCAGGGGTCGCAGAAGTTGATATAGAGCAGGTCCACCTCCCCGGGGGCGAAGTAGTCCCGGAGCAGGGCCGCGTCCCCGTCGATAAAAAAGATGTTGGTCAGGCCCTTGGCCTGGCACCGCTCCATGGCTACGATCATGGCGTCGGGCACCCGCTCCAGAGCGATGTACAGCACATCGGGGTTCTGCTCCGCCGTCTCGGCGGAGAAGCGCCCCTTGCCGCAGCCGATCTCCAGCCGGACCTCCCGGGCGGCGGGAAACAGCTCCCGCCAGCGCCCCCGCATGGCCGCCGGGTCGGAGACCAGCATCCCCGCGCACCGCTCCATCCGAATTGACAGATTTGGTTTTTTTCTCATTCTCATGGTTTGCCACCTCTTTGGTTGATTACAAAAATATCTTAACATATTGCAGGGAATACTTGCAATCGTTTTTGAAATATATTATACTGTTCAAAGGCGCCGCGGCGGAGGACCGGCCCCGCCGTCCGGGGAGCGCCGGCAAAAGCTGAATATCGGGGTGTTGCGCAGCTGGTAGCGCGCCTGCTTTGGGAGCAGGAGGCCCGGGGTTCGAGTCCCCGCACTCCGACCACGTCGGAGCAAGCGATATGAAGCTTGCTCCGACTTTTTTCAAAAGTCGGGACCGCTTCAAAGGGGCGGTCCGTCGAAAAAGGATATTTTCCGAGGTGTTTTTCATGAATTTTTTCATCAACTTCTGTCTCCGGGGCGGAGACCCCCAGGCTCCGGAGGTCCGGCAGCGGTGCGGGGTGCTGTCAGGCGGGATTGGGGTGGGCCTGAACCTGCTGCTCTTTCTGGCCAAGCTGCTGGCGGGCATCCTCACCGCCTCCATCGCGGTCACCGCCGACGCATTTAACAACCTGTCAGACGCCGCCTCCTCCATTGTAACACTGGTGGGCTTCCGGCTGGCGGGGCGGGCGGCCGACGAGGAACACCCCTTCGGCCACGGCCGCATGGAGTATCTGGCCGGGCTGGCGGTGTCCATGCTCATCCTGCTGGTGGGGGTGGAGCTGGGCAAATCCTCCCTGGAGAAGATCCTCCACCCGGAGCCGGTGGTCTTCTCCGCCCTGTCGGCGGGGATTCTGGCCGTCTCCGTCGGAGTGAAGCTGTGGATGTTCTTCTTCAACCGGGGGCTGTCCAAAACCATCCAGTCCGCCGCCCTGTCCGCCACCGCCGCCGACTCCCTGTCTGACGCGGTGGCCACCACCACCCTGCTGCTGGGCCTGCTGGCCGGGCACTTCTTCCGCCTCCCCCTGGATGGCTGGCTGGGGCTGGCGGTGGCCCTGTTCATCCTGCGGGCGGGCTGGGGGGCGGCCAAGGACACCATCGACCCCCTGCTGGGCCGGCCCATGGACCGGGCGCTGGCCACCGACATAGACCGCATCGTGCTGGGCCACGACTACATCCTGGGCATCCACGACCTGGTCTACCACGACTACGGCCCCGGCCGGGCCATGATGTCCCTCCACGCCGAGGTGCCCGCCGACGGCGATTTTCTGGAGATTCACGACGTTATCGACCACATCGAGCGGGAGCTGAAGGCCAGGCACCACATCGAGACCTCCATCCACATGGACCCGGTGGTGCGGGACGGGCGTACCGAGGCCCTCCGCCAGCAGGTGGCTGAGCTGGCCCGGCAGCTGGACCCGGACCTCTCCATCCACGACTTCCGCATCACCGCCGGCCCCATCCACACTAACATCCTGTTTGACGTGGTGGTGCCCTACGGCTTCCGCCTGTCCGACGGAGAGGTGCGCGGGGAGCTGTCCAGCCGGGTAAAGGAGCTGTCCGACCGGTATTTTGCGGTGATCCAGGTGGACCACTCCTACGTGGAGAAACAAAAAATGCCGTAATTTACAGATTATTCACCCAAGCTTTCTTTTTTGCGCTATAATAGAGAGGATACTATATAGGGTAACGCCGTACAGGGCGCGACGGACCCGGCGCGCCGAGTCGTCGCGCCCTGCCAATATACGTTCACAGGAAAACGAGGTGCCGTTTTATGCCAAAAAAGGTTCTGATTGTCGAGGACGACGCCAACATCGCCGAGCTGCTCCATCTCTATCTGGAGAAGGAGGGCTTCGAGACCCAGGTGGCCAAGGACGGAGGCAAGGGGGTGGAGCTGTTCCGCTCCTTCCAGCCTGACCTGGTGCTGCTGGACCTGATGCTGCCCATTATGGACGGTTGGTCGGTGCTGCGGAAGATTCGGGAGGGGGACCAGACCCCGGTTATCATGCTTACCGCCAAGGGAGAGACCGAGGACAAGGTGTCCGGCCTGGAGCAGGGGGCGGATGACTATATCGTCAAGCCCTTCGAGATGAAGGAGGTGCTGGCCCGCATCCACGCCGTCCTGCGCCGCTCCGGCGTGGAGGAGGAGTCGGGGGAGAAAAAGCTGTCCTTCAACAAGCTGGTTATCAACCTGGATTCCTATGAGCTTCTGGTGGACGGACAGCGGGTGGACACCCCGCCCAAGGAGCTGGAGCTGCTGTTCCATCTGGCCTCCTCCCCCAACCGGGTGTTTACCCGGAACCAGCTCCTTGACGAGGTGTGGGGCTTCGACTACTTTGGCGACAGCCGCACGGTGGACGTACACATCAAGCGCCTGCGGGAGAAGCTGGAGGGCGTCAGCGACCAGTGGCGGCTGAAAACCGTATGGGGCGTGGGCTATAAATTTGAGCTGGGAACGGCGGGGTAACTATGCGCTCTTTATATCGGCGTCAACTGACCATGATGGTGAGCATTATGCTGCTCTCCTTCACCCTATTGGCCGGAGCCTTTATGCTGCTGTCCTACCGGTATATCATCGGGGAGACCCGGGACTCGGTGATCCGCAACGCGGGGTATATTTCCAGCTTTACCGCCACCTATTACCGGCGCTACCTCACCCTGGACGTGCAGGACGAGTTCTACAGCAGCTACATGGCCTCCATCGCCATGATCTCCAACTCCCACATCATCGTGGCCGACAGCACGGGAAAAATCCTCTTTTCCACCGACGGCCGGCAGTTCTACGCCCAGGAGGGCCAGCTCCCTGAGGACATCGTCACCCAGGTGATGGACGAAAACGTGGGGGCCTACAACGGCATGACCAGCCTGGGAGGGCTCTACCCCGAGCGGCGGTACACCTCCGCCCTCCCCGTTACCAACCAGATCGGCCCCCTGGTGGTCACCCAGGGGATGGTGCTGGTGGCGGCCAGCGCCTCCAACCTGAACGCCATGTGGTCCTCCACCGCCACCATCTTCTTTTTCTCCGCCGTGGTGGTGTTCCTAATCTCGGTCATCGCCAGCACCCTCACCTCCGCCTATCAGACCCGGCCCCTCAACGAGATGGCCGAGGCGGCCCGGAAGTTCGGCCAGGGGGAGTTTGACATCCGGGTCACCGGCTATGAGGACCGGTGCGACGAGGTCAGCGACCTGGCCGAGGCCTTCAACTCCATGGCCAACTCCTTGGAGAAGGTGGAGAGCCAGCGGGCGGAGTTTATCGCCAACGTCTCCCACGAGCTGAAGACCCCCATGACCACCATCGCCGGATTTGCCGAGGGCATTCTGGACGGCACCATCCCCCCGGAGCGGGAGCGGGAGTCGCTGGAGATCGTGGTGTCGGAGACCCGGCGGCTCAGCCGGCTGGTGCGGCGGATGCTGGACCTGAGCCGGCTCAACGCCCTGGCCGAGAGCACCGTTACCGCCCAGGAGACCTTCGACCTTACGGAGGTCATGTCCCGGGTGCTGATCAGCCTGGAGACCAAAATTACCGACCGGCAGCTGGATGTGGACGTGCAGATGCCCGAGGACAAGCTGATGGTGTGGGGGGAGCCGGACTCCATCACCCAGGTGTGCTACAACCTGCTGGACAACGCGGCCAAATTCGCCGCCCCCGGTACCGCCATCTCGGTGCAGATCGTCAAAAAGGACGGCAAAGCCCACACCACCATCCGCAACCTGGGGGCCACCATCCCCCCGGACGAGCTGCCCCTGCTCTTTGAGCGGTTCCACAAGGCGGACTACTCCCGCTCCATGGACCGAGAAGGCGTGGGCCTGGGGCTGTATATTGTGAAGACCATCCTGGGCAACCTAAAGGAGAACATCACCGTTACCAGCGAGGACGGCGTGACCCAGTTCCACTTTACCCTGACCCTGGCGTGAAAACAAACGCCTCCCTCCTTGAGGGAGGTGGCACGGCAAAGCCGTGACGGAGGGAGTACGCAGATTGGGAAACTCCCTCAGTCAGCCCTACGGCTGACAGCTCCCTCAAAGAGGGAGCCGTTTAAAATGGGAGGTGCCGCGATGAACGATCATAACGACGGCCTGTGGCAGGGCGGCTCCTGGGAGCGGTCCGACTGCCCGCTGCCCGAGCTCCCCGCCGTCCACATACCGGAGGGGGCGGTCCGCCCTGCCCGGAAAAGGCCGCGCCTCCGGCGCAGGCGGTGGAAGTGGCCCTGGTTTGCGGGGCTGCTGTCCCTCATTGTGGTGCTCTGCCTGTCCGCCGCCCTGCTGGAGCGGTATTTTATGGGGCAGGCCATCCTGCGCCACTGGGACCGGGACGGCATGCCCTCCATCGGCGAGGAGCAGCCCCAGGATGAAAAGCTGGACGACACGCCCCCCGCCATCCCCCAGGCCGAGACCGGCACCGGAGTGACGGTGGAGCTCCAGCCCGCCCAGGGCGCGGTTCTGCCCTACACCCAGATTTACGACCGGGCCATCCTCTCCGCCGTGTCCATCCAGGCCTCCACCGGCCGGGGGTACGGCTCCGCCGGCAGCGGCGTGGTGCTCACCGAGGACGGCTATATCATCACCAACGCCCATGTGGTGGCCGGGGCCCAGGAAGTAAAGGTCATGTTCCATGACAACCGCACCCTGCCCGCCAGCCTGGTGGGCTTCCACGCGGTGGAGGACCTGGCCGTGCTGAAGGTGGAGGCCAGCGGCCTGACCCCCGCCCAGTTCGGGGACTCCAGCGTGCTGCACATCGGTGAGCCGGTGGCCGCCCTGGGGGACTCCCTGGGCTACCGGGCCACTTTTACCGACGGCATCGTCTCCTCTCTGGACCGGGAGGTGGAGGTGGAGGGGGTCACCATGAGCCTGATCCAGACCACCGCCGCCATCAACTACGGCAACTCCGGCGGGCCCCTGCTGAACCGGTACGGCCAGGTGGTGGGTATCAACACCATTAAGATTGTCACTGAGGACGGCTCCGCCGAGGGCCTGGGCTTCGCCATCCCCTCCCGGCGGGTGAAGTATGTGGCCGACCACCTCATTGCCGGTGAGGAGATCAAAACCGGAAGATTTGGCTTCAGTGTGAACCGGATCCCCGTGGTGGGGGGCGGCCTGGAGCTGCTGATTGTGGAGGAGGACAGCGACGCCTGGGCCAAGGGCCTGCGGGCGGGGGACATCCTGCTGGAGGCCGACGGCGCGCCCATCACTGGCTTCGAGGACCTGACCCGCCTCAAGCTGAGCCTGGGCCCCGGCGACGGGGTGAGCTTCCTCTGCGAACGGGACGGGGAGCAGTTTACTGTGGAAGTGGAGCTGATTGAGGCATGATAAACACCACACTGTGCTACATCCGGCGGGGAGAGGAATATCTGATGCTCCACCGGGTGAAAAAGGAAAATGATTTGAACAGGGACAAGTGGATTGGCATTGGGGGCAAGTTTCTGGACAAGGAGAGCCCCGAGGACTGCCTGCTCCGGGAGGTGGAGGAGGAGACCGGGCTGGTCCTCACCGACTACTGCTACCGGGGGGTGGTCACCTTCGTCTCGGACCGGTGGCCCACCGAGTATATGCACCTGTTCACCGCCGACGGCTTTACAGGTGAGCTGAAGGACTGTGACGAGGGGGTGCTGGAGTGGCTCCCCCGGGACCAGCTGCTGAACATCCCCCACTGGGAGGGGGACGCCATTTTCCTGGACCTGATCTGGAGGGACGCCCCCTTTTTCTCCCTGAAGGTCTGCTACCAAGGGGACCGGCTGGCGGAGGCCGTCCTCAACGGGAAGGTCCTCACCCCCACGTAATACAGAAAGGAGCTTGACAACATGAGACCGGAATACGCCAACGCCTTTGGCCTGCGCAAGGTGTCTGACAAGGAGGGCCAGCTGCTGGAGGTGACCCTGGATATCTCCTACAAGTATATGGAAAACGCTATCACAATCAACGCCCAGGGGGGCATCGAGAACGTGGCCACCCCCGCCGCCGACACGGTGGCCTCCATCGTGATGAACCGGCAGAGCGCCATCTCCCTGCGCAACCTGCTCATCCAGACCCTGGGAGCGGAATAAGCAAACACGGCCTCCGGCTGCTTGCCGGAGGCCGTGCTGTCTTATCCCTGGGTATAGCTTGTGGCCTTGGTGAGGTTCATATCCTTCAGGGTCAGCTCCCGGTCGTAGGGGTTAATGAGACGGTTCACCGTCTCCAGCGTCCCCTCGGGGTCCAGCTCGAAGCACCAGGTGTAGCCCCGGAACACCCCGTCTCCCCGGCCGGGGAGGGTGGCCGTCTCCACGGCGGTGGAGGGGTCCAGGTTGATGGCCTGGCTAGCAAAGTACATCATGTTGTCCAGGGTCAGGTCGGTGGACACGTTTTTGTTGAAAATTTCCACAAAGCCGTTGACCTTGGTGAGGCTGTCCCAGGACAGCACCTTTTTGGCCAGGGCGATAAGCAGCTTCTGCTGGGTCTGGGTGCGGCCCACGTCGGAGTAGCCGCTGCCGTCGTTATTTTTCCGGAACCGGGCCACCTCCATGGCCTGCTGGCCGCTCAGCTTCCGCTGGCCCTCCTTATAGTGGATGCTCAGGTCCTGAATGGGGTCGTCGTAGTCCATGTCGCAGGGGACATAGAAGTCGATGCCCCCCAGGTAGTCCACCAGGGTGATAAAGCCCTTGATGTTCACCTTGATGTAGCCGTCGATGGGGATGCCCAGCATCTGAGAGATGTCCTCCACCCGCTGCTCCACGCCCCCTTTGCCGTAGACCAGCTTGGGGTGGTGTCCGCTCCCCCGGTCAATGAGGGAGTCCCGGGGGATGGAGACTACCCCCACGGTCTGTTTCTCGGTGTCGTAGCACATCACCATCATGGTGTCGGTGCGGGTGCCGTCCTTGTCGGTGGCGGCCAGGAGGACGGTGTAGACATTCTTACGGCGGTTCAGCGCCATGGGGTCCTCCGGCTTTGCCGCGCCGGAGCTGCCCGCATTGGCGCCGGGAATCACGGGGGCCTGCGTCCCGCCTTGGGGCGGCTGGGGGAGCTGCTTCTGCTCCGGCGCCTTGACCATCAGGGAGAAGCCGATGTAGCCCGCCACAATGAGGGCGGAAAGGACCACCAGCCCCTTGTAAAATCCCATGGCCACCGACGCCGCCCCGCCCCGCCTGTGTTGCTTGCGGGGAGCCGGAGTCCGTCTGGACGGAGCCTGCCTGGCGGCGGTGCGGCGGGGCGGAGGCTGGTTACGGCTGTCCCGCCGCCCCCGGTGTAGGTTCATATATCTTTCTTCCAAAGGGGGTCCCTCCTGGATCGTTATCTTTTCACAGTATACTCGGTTCGACCCGCTTCGGCAAGGGCTGGGTTTATCAATTCATAAAAAATTAAGAATTATGTCAACGGGTGTGGCAGCGTCCTTCTGACCTCACCTGTGACATGCTCTGCTGCAATGCAGCCGTCTGCACCCAGGCAGCTGGAGGATTTTTCATTTCGGATCACCCCTTTACCCCTCTATACAGTATACGGCCTGAGATACCACTTTGCAAAAGACACCTGCGGGTGTCTTTTTCCTATCGACGAACCTTTTTCCTTATGGTATAATCCCTTTATCACACGTTACAGCCAACGAGGGGAGGCGGCCGAAATGGGCGGCGAGCCGGGAAAACGAATCTGTGCAGGTCTGCTGGCCCATGTGGACGCAGGCAAGACCACCCTGTCCGAAGGGCTTTTATACCTCAGCGGGGCGGTGCGGAAGCTGGGCCGGGTGGACCACCGGGATGCCTTTCTGGATACCGACGCTCAGGAGCGGGAGCGGGGCATCACCATCTTCGCCAAGCAGGCGGAACTCACCTGGGGGGACGCCGCCCTCACCCTGCTGGACACCCCGGGGCATGTGGACTTCTCCGCCGAGATGGAGCGCACCCTGTCCGTGCTGGACTGCGCCGTGCTGGTCATCAGCGGCACCGACGGCATCCAGGGCCACACCCGCACCCTGTGGCGGCTGCTGGAGCGGCACGCCATCCCCACCTTCCTCTTTGTCAACAAGATGGACCTAGCGGGGGCGGACCGGGCCGCCCTCCTGGCCCAGCTCCAGCACAGGCTGGACGGCGGCTGTCTGGATTTCTCCGGGGGGCTGGAGCCGGTCACAGAGGACCTGGCTTCTCTGGACGAGGACCTGATGGACCGGTATCTGGAGGGGGAGCTGGTCACAGACGAGGACGCCGCCGCCCTGATTGCCCGGCGGCAGGTCTTTCCCTGCTTCTTCGGCTCGGCACTGAAACTGGAGGGGGTGGAGGAGCTGCTGGACGGCCTGTCACGGTACACCCTGTCCCCCTCCTACCCCACCGGCTTCGGGGCGCGGGTCTTCAAAATAGCCCGGGACGGAGCCGACCGGCTCACCTATGTGAAAATTACCGGCGGGTCGCTTAAGGTCCGCACCCTGCTGCGGGAGGAGAAGGTCAATCAGATCCGCGTCTACTCCGGGGCCAAGTACCAGACCATCGACGAGGCCCCGGCGGGGACAGTGTGCGCCCTCACCGGACTGATTAAAACCCGGCCGGGGGACGTCTTTGGGGTAGAGCCCCCCGCCGCCGGGCCCGAGCTGGAGCCGGTGCTGACCTATCAGGTCATTCTCCCCCCCGGCTGCGACGTCCACACTGCCCTGCGCAATCTCCGCCAGCTGGAGGAGGAGGACCCCCAGCTCCGGGTGGTTTGGAGCGAAGCTCTGGGGGAGATTCACCTCCAGCTCATGGGAGAGGTCCAGCTGGAGGTGCTCACTCGGCTCATCCGGGAGCGGTTTGGGACGGATGTCTCCTTTGGCGCCGGGAACATCGTCTACCGGGAGACCATCACCGGCCCGGTGGAGGGGGTGGGCCACTTCGAGCCCCTGCGGCACTACGCTGAGGTCCACCTGCTGCTGGAGCCCGGCCCCCGGGGCAGCGGCCTGCGCATCACCTCCGCCTGCCCCACCGACCAGCTGGACCTGAACTGGCAGCGGCTGATTTTCACCCACCTGATGGAAAAGCGCCACCAGGGTGTGCTCACCGGGTCACCCATCACCGATGTGAAGATCACCCTGGTGGCCGGCCGGGCCCATGTGAAGCACACCGAGGGGGGCGACTTCCGCCAGGCCACCTACCGGGCGGTGCGCCAGGGGCTGATGCAGGCGGACAGCCTTCTGCTGGAGCCCCACTACGATTTTACCCTGGAGCTCCCCCCGGACTGCGTGGGCCGGGCCATGAACGATTTGCAGACCATGGGGGGCAGCGTGGAGGGCCCGGAGCAGGAGGGGGATCTGTCCGTCCTGACAGGCCACGCCCCGGTGGCCGGCCTGCGGGACTACTGGCGAGAGGTCACCGCCTACACCCGGGGCCAGGGGCGGCTGTCCTGCGCCCTCCGGGGGTATGAGCCCTGCGCCAATCAGGAGGAAATTGTCTCCCGCCTGGCCTACGACCCGGAGCGGGATGTGGACAACCCGCCCGATTCGGTGTTCTGCTCCCATGGGACGGGGGTAACTGTCAAGTGGAACGAGGTCCGGGACCACATGCACGTGGACAGCGGCCTGCGGCTGGGAGAAGAAGCACCCCGCCCGGAACCGGCCGCCCCCTCGGGCGGGGAGCGACAGTACCGGGGGGGCAGTCTGGAGCAGGATAAGGAGCTGCTGGCCGTCTTCGAGCGCACCTACGGCAGGGTGGATCGGGGGACGGGCGCCTTCCAGCCCCAGAAGAAGCCCGCCCGCACCAGCCTGGACGAGGGGAAATACACCATCCGGGAGCAGAAAACCGGCCCGGAGTACCTCCTGGTGGACGGCTACAACATCATTTTCGCCTGGGACGAGCTCACTGCCCTGGCCCGGCAGGACATGCCCGCCGCACGGGGCGCGCTGGAGGATATTCTGTCAAACTACCAGGGCTTCCGCCAATGCGTGGTAATCCTGGTGTTCGACGCCTACAAGGTGAAAGGAAATCCCGGCTCGGTAGAGAAGAAAAACAACATCTACGTGGTCTACACCAAAGAGGCCGAGACGGCCGACGCCTACATTGAAAAAGCCACCTACGACCTGGGCAAGGACCACCGGGTGCGGGTGGCCACCTCCGACGCCCTGGAGCAGATGATTATCCTGGGCCACGGAGCCCTGCGGCTGTCCGCCCGGGCCTTTAAGGCGGAGGTGGAGCAGGCCCAGGGGGAGATATCCGCCCTGGTGGCCAGGCTGAACCGGCGCAACCCCGGGGACCGGAAGCTGAAGCACACGGCGAAGATTATTGAGAAGACGTAGGGGCGGCCGGAGGCCGCCCACAGAAAAATTAATCTGCCTCTCAAAACGGGTGCCCCAAGTCGCCCCTTTAAAACAGCGCAAAAAGAAGGCAAAACAATAAAAATTTAATCATTTCCCCCTTGATATCGAACATTGGTTCTGATATAATAAAGGCCCCCTTATGAAAAGGGGGCCTTTTGAGCAAACTGAATTATTCGAGGTGAAGATCATGCCCAAATTTGAAGTGGTATCCGAATACACCCCCAACGGCGACCAGCCCGAGGCCATCGAAGCTCTGTCCAACGGCATCGAGATGGGGCTGGACGAGCAGACCCTGTTGGGCGTCACCGGCTCGGGCAAGACCTTCACCATGGCTAAAATCATCGAGAAGGTCCAGCGGCCCACCCTGGTGCTGGCCCACAACAAGACCCTGGCCGCCCAGCTGTGCGCCGAGTTTAAGGAGTTCTTCCCCAACAACGCGGTGGAGTACTTCGTCTCCTACTACGACTACTACCAGCCCGAGGCCTACATCCCCCACACCGACACCTTTATTGAAAAAGACTCCTCCGTCAACGAGGAGATCGACCGGCTGCGGCTGTCCGCCACCGCCTCCCTGCTGGAACGGCGGGATGTGATTGTGGTGTCGTCGGTGTCCTGCATCTACGGCCTGGGCGAGCCGGAGGACTTTGCCAAGATGATGGTCTCCCTCCGGGTGGGTGCCCAGCTGGAGCGGGACGAGATGTTGAAGAAGCTGGTGGCCATCCGCTACGAGCGCAACGACATCGCCTTTGAGCGGAATATGTTCCGGGTCCGGGGGGACACGGTGGAGGTCTGGCCCGCCTACTGGAAGGACACCGCCATCCGGGTGGAGTTCTTCGGGGACGAGATCGACCGCATCAGCGAGATCAACGTGGTGACAGGCTCCCCCATCCGCCGGCTGAACAATATCCCCATCTGGCCCGCCACCCACTACGTCACCCCCAAGGAAAAGATGGATGCTGCCATCCAGGAGATCTATCAGGAGATGGAACAGCGGGTGGCCTTCTTCGAGAGCGAAAACAAGCTCATCGAGGCCCAGCGCATCAAGCAGCGCACCCTCTACGACATTGAGATGATGCAGGAGCTGGGCTACTGCTCCGGCATCGAGAACTACTCCCGGGTGATTGAGGGCCGGCCGGTGGGCTCGCCCCCCAACACCCTGATGGACTACTTCCCCAAGGACTTTGTCCTGTTCATCGACGAGAGCCACGTCACCCTGCCCCAGGTGCGGGCCATGTACAACGGCGACCGGGCCCGGAAGACCACCCTGATTGACTACGGCTTCCGTCTGCCCTGCGCCTTTGACAACCGGCCCCTGAAATTTGAGGAGTTTGAGAAGCGGGTGAACCAAATCGTCTATGTCTCCGCCACCCCCGGGGAGTACGAGCGCACCCGGTCGGGGCAGATTGTGGAGCAGGTCATCCGGCCCACCGGCCTGCTGGACCCGGTGATTGAAGTGAGACCGGTGGAGGGCCAGATTGACGACCTCATTGGCGAAATCAACACCCGCACCGCCCGGAACGAGCGGGTGCTGGTGACCACCCTCACCAAGCGGATGGCCGAGGATCTCACTACCTACCTCCAGGGGGCGGGCATCAAGGTGCGGTATATGCACCACGATATCGACGCCATGGAGCGCATGGAGATTATCCGGGACCTGCGGCTGGGTACCTTCCATGTGCTGGTGGGCATCAACCTCCTCCGGGAGGGTCTGGACCTGCCCGAGGTGAGCCTGGTGGCCATCCTGGACGCGGATAAAGAGGGCTTCCTGCGCAGTGAGACCTCCCTCATCCAGACCATCGGCCGGGCCGCCCGGAACGCCCAGGGCATGGTGGTGATGTACGCCGATTCCATTACCCCCTCCATGCGCCGGGCCATCGACGAGACCGAGCGCCGCCGGGAGAAGCAGGACGCCTTCAATAAGGCCCACGGCATTGTGCCCAAGACGGTTATCAAATCGGTGCGGGACCTGATGAGCATTGCCGCCGGCGAGGATACCGCCGAAAAACGGGGGGAGGTTCAGGGCCTCACCAAACAGCAGAAGGCGGAGCGCATCGCCCGGCTGGAGAAGGAGATGCGGGAGGCCGCCAAGATGCTGGAGTTCGAGCTGGCCGCCGCCCTGCGGGACCAGATTATCGAGCTGCGGGGGAAATAAGGGGGCGACGTTGTGGGTGGATTGATTATTGTGGTCATGTGGCCCATGGTTCTGCCAATTCTGATTTTGAAGTTTCTGGGGTTCGCTTTGCCTGTGATTGCCCCTGTCCTGCTGGCGCTGAATGCCGCTGGACTGGCGGGGCTGCTTCTGATCCGTAGGCTGTGGAAACGCAGCGGCACCATGGACCGGACCTGTATCGAGGCGCAAACCGGCTGGAGATGGACAATTCTGCGCGTTCTGCGGTGGATTCTGTGGGTCTGCATCGCCTGGGAGGCCCTGCTGGTGATTCTCTGCGGGGCCTATGTCCTTTGGATGAATGGTCTGCTATGAGGGATTCCTTTCTGGACCCGCCGAAACGAAAACAAAACCGGCTGCGGGGTTACGATTACGGCCGGGCGGGGTATTATTTTATTACGGTTTGCGTTGCGAAACATGCAGAGATGTTGGGGGAGATTGCGACGGAATGTAGGGGCGCACATTGTGCGCCCGCATATACAGAACTGTCCGATATTGGACGCATTGTAGAAAAATCTATATTGCAGATACCCAAATACCACAAAAATGTTTGTGTAGACAAGTATGTGGTTATGCCCAATCATATCCATATGATTTTAAGGTTAGAGCGCAAGGGCGGGCGCACAATGTGCGCCCCTACATGCCGTTCAACCATTCCGGGAATTTTGCATGGAATGAAGGAAGCCGTTACAAAATCAATTGGGTTTTCCATTTGGCAAAAGAGTTACCACGACCACATCATCCGCGACGAAGCAGATTACCGGCGGATATGGGAATACATCGACACCAACCCGGCCAAGTGGCGGGAGGATTGTTATTACGAGGAAGGAAAACAATCAATGGCAAAAAAAGAGGAAAAAACCAACGTAATGCGGATTTTGGAGCAGAAAAATATCCCCTACACCCCCCACGCCTACGACCCGGATGCAGGATTGGACGGGGTAAGCGTGGCCCGGCAGCTGGGGCAGGACCCGGAGACGGTGTTCAAGACCCTGGTGGCCCGGGGGGCCTCCGGGGGGCTGTACGTGTTCGACATCCCGGTGGGGGACAGCCTCGACCTGAAAAAGGCGGCCAAAGCGGTGGGGGAGAAGTCCATCGCCATGATTGCCCAGAAGGAGCTGCTGCCCCTGACGGGTTACGTCCATGGGGGCTGTTCCCCGGTGGGGATGAAGAAGCAGTACCCCACAATTTTCCATGAGACGGCGGAGATTATCGACACCATCCTGGTGTCGGCTGGAAAAATCGGGTTTCAGGTGGAGCTGGAGCCCGCCGCGCTGATCGGATTGGTGGGCGGGACTACCGCCGATTTAACGACGTAAGGAGGAAACTATGGCAAGCAGTCCTGATTTTGTCAACTACATCTGTGAGCAGCTGGAGGGCCTGGGGGCGGTGCGCTCCCGGAAGATGTTCGGGGAGTATATGGTCTACCTCAACGACAAGCCGGTGGTGATCATCTGCGACGACCGGCCCATGGTGAAGATGCTGCCCTGTCTGGAGGAGCTCCTCCAGGGCCGACCCACCGAGCCCCCCTACGAGGGGGCCAAGGACCACTATCTCCTGGACCCCGACGACCGGGACACCCTCCGGGAGGCAGTCCGGCTGGCGGAGGAGGTCACCCCTCTGCCCAAAAAGAAGGCCCCGAAGAAGAAAGCCGCCCCGGCGGAGGGGCCGGTGCCCTGGGATATCGCCTGGCCGCAGCAGATGAAGCCCACCCTGGACGACATTGGGGAGTGGGTGAAAAATCCCCTCTTTGAGGACCTGACAGCCTGGATTGAGGCGGCCTACCATGTGGAGCCCTCCATCGAGTTCAGCAGGTGCTCCATGGATAAGGGATGGAATGTGAAGTACAAGAAGGGGAGCAAGTCTCTGTGCGTGCTCTATGTCCGGCAAGGGTGGTTCACTGCCATGGTGACCCTGGGGGCCAAACAGGTGATGGAGCTGGAGCCCCTGCTGTCCACCTTTTCTGCCGTATTCCGCAGAATGTATGAGGGGACCCCTCTGTTCAACGGTGGTAAGTGGCTGGTGGTAGACGTGAAGGATGATAAGCAATTTATAGAAGTGCAGCGGCTGATGCTACTGAAAGCGGAGCCGGTGAAAGCGGCTGGCAAGTAGGGAAGCTGCTATTTGTCTTGAAAGACGCTCAGTTCCTGCGCAAGAGACAATCCCAGACATAAGCCCAGAGAAAATGCGTGGCAGGCTTTGGCATGATGAAGAACCTCGAGGCTGTCGGTCAATAGAAAGATAATATGACGATATTTTTTGGGAAAATGTTTGATTTTGCTTTTTGATTCTGCTAATTGTTCAACATGAAATTGTTCTGTATCATCGGCAGGAGAAAATGGGAATTGACGTGAAAGGTTTTCATAGAGAATATGGTTACAGAATTGCATTGTGGAACCTCCCTTGCACGAGATTTCATCTCGTTACAGGGTGATTATATCACGAGATAAAATCTCTGTCAATAGGGGCGGTGTCAATATGGAAATAAAAATGCCGGAATTCGGCCAGCGGTTAAAGCTCCTGAGAAATGAACGGGCCATAACCCAAAAGGCAATGGCGGAATTGTTGGGGAAAACGGAACGCCATTACCAGGATATGGAGGCCGGAAAAATCAATGTCCCCGGCTTGACATTGATAAAGCTTGCGGATTATTTCGATGTCAGTATAGATTACATGGTGGGCCGCAAAGATGAAAAATAGGCTTGACATTAAAAAACAGTTCCGTTAGGCTGTAGGGGCGGCCTGTGGCCGCCCGGACGGGAGGGTGAGAATTGTGGCGTTTATGGCGCTGTTCGGCTGGATAGTTCTTCTGATGATTCCGGCCTTTTACATCGGTATGGTCCTGGAAGCGGTCCTGACCTGGGCTGCGGCCCACGTCCTTTTGTTCAATGGAATTATAGTCCTTCTGCTGGCACCGAATCTGCTGATTCTCTGGGCGCTGCTGAAGCTCCGAGCGAAATGGAAGGGGGAGGGGAAGCTGAAGGCGTCCTACGCCAGGCGGGACCCGACCTTGAAGGGCTTTTTGGGGCGGTTTATTCTGTTTTGCGGGCTGGCCTGGGAGTTTTTTGTCGTCATTGTCTTTCTGGCTCTTTTGATTTTTCAGCCTATCTCCCGCTTGGCGGCTCTGTTGCTGTAAATCCGATATTTGCGTACAAGGAGAACAACGAATGGATTCTGAATATTGGAATTTACCGGGCGTATTTTTGGTGATATATGGCCCCGCGCTGATTGGGGCGCTGGCATTTGTCCTGATTTGCGCTGCTGCGTGGCAGAGACCGCCTAAAATGCTCCGGATCCTTTCCGGCTTAGCAGGCGCTGTTATCCTGCTGGCGGATATTTGGCTGTTTCTGCTTCGTCCCATTCTGCTTAGATAATAAAGGAGAACAAAACCATGCACACACACATTTCCGTCAAGGGCGCACGGGTGAACAACCTGAAAAACATCGACGTCAAAATCCCCCGGGACAAGCTGGTGGTGCTCACCGGGCTGTCGGGCTCGGGAAAATCCTCCCTGGCCTTCGACACCATCTACGCCGAGGGCCAACGGCGGTATGTGGAGTCGCTGTCCTCCTATGCCCGGATGTTCCTGGGCCAGATGGAAAAGCCCGATGTGGACTACATCGACGGCCTGTCCCCGGCCATCTCCATCGACCAGAAGACCACCAGCAAAAACCCCCGGTCCACCGTGGGCACCGTCACTGAGATTTACGACTATCTCCGCCTGCTGTGGGCCCGGGTGGGCACCCCCCACTGTCCCATCTGCGGCAAGGAGATCAAACAGCAGACCATTGACCAGATCATCGACCAGGTCCTTGCCCTGCCCGAGGCCACCCGCATCCAGGTGATGGCCCCGGTGATCCGGGGGAAGAAGGGCGAGCATGCCAAAATCTTCGAGGACGCCCGAAAGTCGGGCTACGTCCGGGTCCGGGCAGACGGCTCTCTCTATGATCTTAGCGAGGAGATCAAGCTGGACAAGAACAAAAAGCACCACATCGAGATTGTGGTGGACCGGCTGGTCATCCGGGAGGACATCGCCCGGCGGCTCACCGACAGCGTGGAGGTGGCCTCCAACCTGACCGGGGGCCTGGTGGTGGTAAACATCGTGGAGGAGGACCGGGACATCATGTTCTCCCAAAATTACGCCTGCGAGGACTGCGGCGTGTCCATTGAGGAGCTATCCCCCCGGATGTTCTCCTTTAACAACCCCTTTGGGGCCTGCCCCACCTGCATGGGGCTGGGCTCTCAGATGAAAATTGACCCGGAGCTCATCATCCCCAACCGGGACCTGTCCATTGTGGAGGGGGGGATTACCGCCTCCGGGTGGAACAACATCAAGTCCGACGGTATCTCCCGGATGTACTTCGACGCCCTGGCCAAGAAGTACAAATTTAAGCTGAACACCCCCATTAAGGACCTGCCGCCGGAAGTGCTGGACGTGATCCTCCACGGCACCAACGGGGAGAAGCTCACCCTCCACTACGACCAGCCCCGGGGCAAGGGCACCCTGTATCAGCCCTTCGAGGGGATTATCAACAACCTGGAGCGCCGCTACCGGGAGACCCAGTCCGACGCTATGAAGCGGGAGCTGGAGGAGTGCATGTCCCAGTGCCCCTGCCCCGCCTGCCAGGGCCGGCGGCTGAAAAAGGAGTCCCTGGCCGTCACCGTGGGCGGGCTGGACATCGACAGCTACTGCCGCAAGAGCGTCACCGAAGCCCTGGATTTTGTGGAAAAGCTGGTGCTCAACGAGACCCAGACCATGATTGCGTCCCAAATTCTGAAAGAAATCCGCAACCGGCTGGGCTTCCTCCAGTCAGTGGGCCTGCAATATCTCACCCTGTCCCGGGAGGCGGGCACCCTCTCCGGCGGCGAGAGCCAGCGCATCCGGCTGGCCACCCAGATCGGCTCCTCCCTCATGGGGGTGCTGTATATCCTGGACGAGCCCTCCATCGGCCTGCACCAGCGGGATAATGACAAGCTGCTTCAGACACTGAAGGAACTGCGGGACCTGGGCAACACCCTGCTTGTGGTGGAGCACGACGAGGACACCATGCGGGAGGCAGACTATATCATCGACGTGGGCCCCGGCGCGGGGGTGAACGGCGGGCAGATTGTGGCCTGCGGCACCCCGGAGGAGGTCATGAACAACCCCGCTTCCGTCACCGGGGACTACCTCACCGGGCGGAAAAAAATCCCCGTTCCGTCCCAGCGGCGGAAGGGGAGCGGGCACTATTTGAAGGTGTTCGGCGCGGCGGAGCACAACCTACGCCGGGTGGACGTGGCCTTTCCGTTAGGGACATTTACCTGCGTGACGGGGGTGTCCGGGTCGGGAAAATCCTCCCTGGTGAACGAAATTCTGTTCAAGAAGCTGGGGGCCGACCTGAACCGCACCAAGACCCGGGCGGGCATACACGACCGCATCGAGGGGGTGGAATTCCTGGATAAAGTAATTAACATTGACCAGTCCCCCATTGGCCGCACCCCCCGGTCCAACCCGGCCACCTATACCAATCTGTTCAGCGACATTCGGGACCTGTTCGCCTCCACCCCCGACGCCAAGAGCCGGGGCTACGGCCCGGGCCGGTTCTCCTTCAACACCCGGGGCGGGCGGTGCGAGGCCTGCACCGGCGACGGCCTTCTCAAGATTGAAATGCACTTCCTGCCGGACATCTATGTCCCCTGCGAGGTGTGTAAGGGCAAGCGATACAACCGGGAGACCCTGGAGGTGCGGTACAAGGGCAAGAACATCTTCGAGGTGCTGGAGATGACGGTGGACGAGGCCCTGCCCTTTTTCGAGAACATCCCCAAAATTTACAACCGTCTCAAGACCCTGGAGGAGGTGGGCCTGGGCTATGTGAAGCTGGGTCAGCCCTCCACTGAGCTGTCCGGCGGCGAGGCCCAGCGGGTCAAGCTGGCCACCGAGCTGTCCAAGCGGTCCACCGGCAAGACCATCTATATCCTGGACGAGCCCACCACCGGCCTGCACTCCGCCGACGTCCACAAGCTGATTGAGGTGCTCCAGCGGCTGGTGGAGGGAGGCAACACCGTGGTGGTGATCGAGCACAACCTGGACGTGATTAAAACCGCCGACCATATCATCGACCTGGGCCCCGAGGGGGGCGACGGCGGCGGAAACATCGTCTGCACCGGCACCCCCGAGGAGGTGGCCGCCTGCCCGGGGTCCTATACGGGGCAGTATTTACGGAAGATGCTCTAACCCCAACGTCTCGCCCGCAGGCGAAAAAGCCTCCTTTTGAAAGGAGGTGCCCCAGTGGGCACACTGGGGCGGAGGATTGTATTTTGGCGAAGCCAAAATGTGCGAAGCAAACAAAGCTTTGCAAACTTGGGTTTACTGCGTATGTTTTGCTTCGCAAAACGCAATCCTCAGTCAGCCTTCGGCTGACAGCCCCTTTCAAAAGGGGCCTTGCCCTGCGGGGGACGAGGGATGTTGCCTTCACCTCGTCCCCACCCAACCGGCCAGCCGCGCGCCCAGGCGGAAGCCGTGGGCGAAGGACAGGAAGTTGCTGGTGTCCAGAAGGTGAAACAGGGCGGCGGGGAGTTCTTCCCCTTCCCAAAGGGCCTCTGCCTGTGTATAATAGGCTTGGTACTCCGGGTCGCTGTCGAAGTCCAGGCCATCCCGGCTGGTTTCCCGGATATAGAGCTCTCTCAGGGTTTCTTCCATGATAGCACCACCTAGACACGAACTTGTATGCCGTTATTATACCACGAATTTAAATAATGTCAATAGGAAGGGAGAAAATAATGGAAATTATTTTGCCCAGCTTTGCGGAGCGGTTAAAGCCGCTCAGAAAAAGCAAAAAAATGACACAGGTGGGAATGGCGGAGCTGTTGGGATGCACGGACCGCCACTACCAGAAAATCGAGTACGGGCAGATCAACGTCCCCGCCACGACGGTGATTTTTCTGGCCGACTACTTCGGCGTGACCGCCGACTATCTGCTGGGGCGGGAGTGAGGAAATTTACCGCTCAGAGGCAAGGATTTCTTCTATCTGCGCCCGCAGGACGGGGATATCCTGCTCAACGGTGTCCCGGACCATGCCCAGGTTGATACCGGTGTAGTCGTGGACGATCAGATTGCGCATACCCTTAATCTGTCTCCAGGGGGTGCCGGGGTACCGGGCCTGAAGCTCAGCGGACAGGCGGCCGGACAGCTCACCGATCTGGGCCAGGCTGAAGGCGGTTAGGATTACAGGGTTGGAAAAGGGCCCCGGCTCATATTCGGAGCGGACGGCCTGATAGTCTATCTCCGCCTTGCGGGCCCACTTGGCCATCTTTTCCAGAAGGACGCGGTCTTTAGCGGTCATAGACGATCACCCCCGTCTCCTGAATTTCCTTTGCCGCCGCCTGGCCGGGGAGAATTTCGCTTTTCTCAAACAGCTCCACCGGGACGGAAAAGGCCTCCCGGAGGGTCTCGTAGACGCCCCAAAAGGCGAAATTACGGGTATTGCCGTCCATATCCACCACAAGGTCCAGGTCGCTCTCCTCCCTGGGGCAGCCCTTGGCGTAGGAACCAAACAGAATTGCCTGCCTCACCGGAGTGGCGGCCAGCTGCCGGGCCAGGATGGACTGGATATCCGAGATGGAATAGATCATAGGCTGGTTCCCCCTTTCTGTGCTGTTATCCTATTATACCATAGAATACACACATTTCAACGACAAAACAGGAGATTTCTATGGAACTCTACGAATTTTTAACCACCACCACCGTGGGCAAGTGCCTGTTCACCATGCTGGTGTCCATGCTCCCCATCATCGAGCTGCGGGGGGGCGTCCCCTTTGGAATGGCGGTGCTGGGTCTGCCCGCCTGGCTGGCCTTTCCGGCGGCGGTGGTGGGGAATCTGATCCCCGCCCCCTTCATCATCGTATACATCCGGCGGATCTTTGAGCTGATGCGGAAATATCTGCCCAGCCTCAACGGGCTGGTGGACAAGCTGGAGAAAAAGGCCCATCTCAAGGGGAAAAAGGTGCAGAAATACCAGTATCTTGGCCTGTGGCTCTTTGTGGCCATCCCCCTGCCGGGCACGGGGGCCTGGACGGGCTCGCTGGCGGCGGCGTTTTTGGGGATGCGGCTGAAAAAGGCCATGCCCGCCGTGGTGCTGGGGGTGCTCACCGCCGGCTGCATTATGCTGGGGCTGACCCATATGGGCATTAACCTGTTTTCAGGGGCAATCTGACCCTCCTTTGCATAGAATACCCCGGAGGTGTTGCTGAGTGGGTACATTCTGGGATATTCTGCTGGCCGTGGTCTGCGTGCTGGGGCTGGCTTTTGTGGGCTGGTGGCTGTTCGGAATGCTGCTGCGTCCTCTGCCGGGCGGGACGGCCAAGGTGGTCATCCCCGGCCGGGGGGAGGGGGAGGACCTGGAGCAGCAGGTGCGCTCCTTCCTGTGGCTGCGGGGGCTGGGACTGCTGCGGTGCCCCATCCTCATCGCCGACGCCGGCCTCACCCCCGCCGGCTGGGAGCTGGCCCTGCGCCTCACCGCCCGTTGGCCTGAGGTGATCCTGTGGCCGGCCAGCGATTTGGGGGATTACGTTGCGAGAATGTAGGGGCGCACATTGTGCGCCCGCTCTTATCCTGTACGACGATAACATACGGTGAAAGGAGGCGGCGCCCATGTCAGACCAGGAGCTGGAGAAGATCGAGGGCGCCGTCTCCGCGATTATTTTCCAGAACGAGGAAAACGGCTACACCATCCTCAGACTGGACGTCCACGGGGAGGAGGTCACGGTGGTGGGCCCCATGGCCGGGGTGGCGCCGGGGGAGTACCTGTCCATCCGGGGCCGCTGGACCCGGCACCCCACCTATGGTCCCCAGATGAAGGCGGAGGTGGTGGACCGCCGCCTGCCCCAGAGCATGAAGGAAATCTTCCACTACCTGTCCTCCGGGGCCATCAAGGGGGTGGGCAAGACCACCGCCAGGCTGATTATCGAGGCCTTCGGGGAGGAGGCACTCACCGTCATCGAGGAGGACCCGGAGCAGCTGACCAAGATCAAGGGCATCACCAAAAAGCGGGCCTGGCAGATCGGCGAGGTCTTCCGCCAGCAGATGGGGGTCCGCCGGCTGATGGAGTTTCTCTCCAAGCACCAGCTGCCCCTGGAGCTGGCCGCCCTCCTCCGCCGGGCCTACGGCGATGTGGCCCTGGAGGTGGTGAAGGCCAACCCCTACCTGCTGGTCAATGAGGAGTTTGAGGTGGAGTTTTCCCAGGCGGACGCCCTGGCCCTGTCCCTGGGGGTGGGGCCGGAGGACCCCCTCCGGCTGGAGGCGGGGCTGATTTTCGAGCTGGCCCACAACAACTACAGCAACGGCCACACCTTTCTCCCCCGGCGCAAGCTGGTGGAGGCCACCTCCACCCTGCTGGAGGTCTCCGGCGAGCTGCTGGAGGACTGCCTGGAGGCCCTGGTCCGCCGGGGAGAGGCGGACTGCGAGCGGGTGGCGGGCCAGGAGGCGGTGTACCTCCCCGCCCTCCGGGAGGCGGAGGCCTACATCGCCCAGCGGATTATGGAGATGGGCCGGGCCGAGCTGCTTCCCCCCGAAGGGCTGGACGGGCTGGTGCGGCGCATCGAGCAGGAGCAGCGCATCGCCTACGCCCCCCAGCAGAGGGAGGCGGTGGAGCTGGCGGCCAACCGGCAGGTGATGCTCCTCACCGGCGGGCCGGGCACGGGCAAAACCACCTGCCTCCGGGGAGTGCTGGCCCTCTTTGAGCGGATGGGGCTGGACACCGCTCTGGCGGCCCCCACCGGCCGGGCGGCCAAGCGGCTGGGGGAGCTGTGCAACACCGAGGCCTCCACCATCCACCGCCTGCTGGAGACCGGATTTGACCCCCACACCGGCAAGCTGGTGTTTACCCGCAACTCCTACGACCCCCTGAAGGCGGACGCGGTGATTGTGGACGAGACCTCCATGGTGGACGTGCCCCTCATGGCCGCCCTGCTGGATGCCCTGGGGGACGACTGCCGCCTGGTGCTGGTGGGCGACCCGGATCAGCTGCCCTCGGTGGGGCCGGGGGCCCTCTTTGCCGACCTGATCCGCAGCGGGGCGGTGCCCACCGTCCGGCTGACGGAAATCTTCCGCCAGGCCGCCCAGAGCGCCATCATCCGAAACGCCCACCTCATCAACCGCGGCCAGGTACCCGACCTGCGGCGCAACGAGGGGGATTTTTTCTGTCTGGCCCGCCGGGACCCGGAGGCCGTGCTGGACACCGTTGTGGACCTGTGCCGCCGCCGGCTGCCGGAGCGGATGGGTATTCCGGCGGATCAAATTCAGGTGCTGTCCCCCACCCGCCGCCGGGGGACGGGCACCCGGGCCCTGAACCAGGTGCTCCAGCAGGCCCTGAACCCGCCCCTGGAGGGGAAGGGGGAGCGGCGCTTCGGCGACTGGGTATTCCGGGCGGGGGACAGGGTGATGCAGGTGCGCAACAACTACGATATCCTCTGGCGGGAGGAGGGTGGAACCGACTCCGGCATGGGGATGTTCAACGGGGACATCGGGGTGATCCGGTCCATAGAGAAGGAGGTCATCACCGTGGATTTCGACGGCAAGGTGGTGGAGTACGCCCCCGACATGCTGGGGGAGCTGGAGCCCGCCTTTGCCGTGACGGTACATAAGGCCCAGGGCAGCGAGTACCGGGCGGTGATTCTGGCCGCCCTGGAGGGGGCCCCCTTCCTCATGACCCGGGGGGTGCTGTACACCGCCGTCACCCGGGCCCGGGAGCTGTTCATCGTGGTGGGCGACCCCGCCGCCGTGGCCGGGATGGTGAACAACAACCGTCAGACCAGGCGGTACTCCGGCCTGCGGGCCAGGCTGACGGAGGAATAAAAAAGGCTCCCCCCAAAAGGGAAGGCCTTCCATAGAGCTCCAAAAGCCTCCTTTCACAAGGGGGCCTTTGGAGCAGGAACAGACCGGTTTGCACCGAAAAGCCCCCCTTGCTAAAGGGGGGAGGGCCGCCGGACGCAGTCCGGTGGCGGGGGGATTCCGTCGTTTGCCGAGGCGTGTCCCATTCGCAGATTTATGCGCGGGCGGCCACAGGCCGCCCCTACACCTCCGTTTTACACAGACAAACCGAAAGGCTTCCCCGGAAGGGGAAGCCCTTTTACTTGCGGTATACGGAGGTGGGACGCGGATGCCCCCGGGAGACAGCCGCAGTGGGCTGTCTCGCTGCGGTCTCAACGGCACTGCCTGCGGGGGGAGGTAAGGAAGGTGTTGATCATCCTAGTAAGGAGGCTCCCCCCGCAGGGTCCCGTCGAGACAAATAAAGTGATGCGGAATAACCTACCCGCATCACATATCTCACAACCAAAAACTCATATACCAGGATTTGCGCTTGAAAAAGGCAGGGGTGTCTGGTATAATGAGTGCCGGTGCAGCAATGCTGTTGTGTAGGTGGTCTTGCACCTGCGCAGGGACGTGGGGGGGAGTCAGCCCCCCGCGTCCTGCCTTTATTTGCCTCGTGAACCTACTATAGCATATGTTGTCGAAGAATACAAGAGATTTTTGAAAAATGCAGGGGCGGACATTGTCCGCCCGCTTTTTTTGCGCTCTCCCACAAGGGGAAGCCTCTTTGCTGTTACAACGCCCGCAAAGCCGCCCCCGCCAGCCTGGCCAGTGATCCGGCCACGGTAAGTAGGTCCTGGGGGTCGGCGTCCAGGGCGGCCCGGAGGGCGCCGGCCAGATGCCTGGGTTCCAGGGCCTCCTTCACCGTTTTGGCGTCGCCGGAGGACAGCAGCTCATACAGGGTATCCGCCACCGTCTCCCGCTGGGCGCCGGTCAGCCCAGCCAGCCAGTTTTTCAGGGTCCGATCGATGAGACGGCTGCCGGCGTCCACCTCCTCCAGCCGGACGAAGTCGGGCCCCAGCACCTGCCAGGAGTAGGGGTCGTGCTGGAACAGCCCCTGCTGGTCGCTGTCCACCACGGTGTGGGGCTCCTCGTGGGCCAGCAGCAGCCCCACCACCGACGACCGGGGCACAAAGCTGCGCAGACGGGTGCGCAGCTCCTGATAGCCCGGCCGGGCCAGCAGGTAGGGGTTGAGACCGGGGCCGTCGAAGGACCACACGCTGGCAATCCGGTCCCGCACCTTCACTGCGGACAAAGCGCCCCCCGCCGCCGCCAGATTGCCCCCCTTGGAGTGGCCCCCCAGCCGCAGCTGTCCGGGGAAGGACGCGGCAAAGTCCTGAATATACCCCGCCGCCTCCAGCTGAGCGGGCACCACGTCCATAAAGCTGAGGTTAAAATCCTCCTTCCAGCCCACCAGGGTGCCGTCGGTTCCCCGGAAAGCCAGAAAGGCGGAGCCGTCGTCCAGCAGGACGGTGAGGGCGGCAAACTGAGTCTCCTCTTTGGGGACAAAGCGGTCGGCACAGCGGCACAGCCCCAGCCGGGCAAACCGGCGGGCACGGGCCAGTGCCCGGAGGAGGGCAAGGTCCGACTCACACCGGCAGCGCCCCCGCCGGGCGGCCGGAAGGGCCAGGTACTCCTCCGCCGCCTTCCCCAGGGGGACGGGCTCCTCCCCCTGGGCCGGGCCGTCGAAGTGGACGTAGGACAGCACAGACAGGACCAGCCCGTCCACGGGCCCGAAGGGGATCCGGTCCAGAGACAGGTCCCCCCGCCAGGCCAGGTAGTCCAAAAGGTTGCCCACCGCCATCACTCCTTTTCCCAGTCTATGACCGGGCGGGGAAAAAGGCTCATATCCCCCGAAAAATCCGCATAGGATGGAACAGCAAAAGTCGGGGAGTGTTGTGCTTTGAAAGGAAATATGGAGGAACGGGCCGAGCGGCTGGCGCTCTACATTCTGGAGAACCGGGCGACGGTGCGTTCCGCGGCACAAAAGTTTGGGATATCCAAGTCCAGCGTACACAAGGACCTGGCCGAGCGCCTGCCTACCTTCAACCGGACGCTCTATCTCCAGGTAAAGGAAGTTCTGGAGCAGAACAAGGCGGAGCGCCACATCCGGGGAGGCATCGCCACGCGGAAGAAATACAAAGGAGCATAAGCAGGGGCCGCCGGGACCGGCGGCCCTTGCCCTTTGGGACAAAGCAAGGCACGGCCCAAAAATTCGAGCCGTGCCTAAAATAGTACTTGCGTTCTTCCTCAATCTACGTTACAATAGGAGCACAAGGCAAATTGAGGCAGGTTACAGGGTGTTAGCGCCACCCTGTAACCCTATGCAGGAGACCAATCCTCCCAACACAACAGCTTTGCTGCGCCAGCCCTCATTATATCGGAAATGCCGCCTTTTATCAAGGGCGGTTTTTAGGGGTTTGTGTCTGTCAGTTGCGGTGTGGGGTAGTTATATCCTGCGCCGCTTTCGTTTGCCTTGGCGGAAGCGCCCATCGGGGGCCGGGATGGTCCCACCCCCAGGGTACGCACCGTCAGGGAATCCTAAAATCTGAAACAAGAGAGGTACAAACGAAATGAGAAAACTGAAACAGGCGCTTTCCCTATCTTTGGCACTGGTCCTGTCCCTGGCTCTGGCTGTCCCGGCGTTTGCGGCGGGCACTACCGAGACTTTCGTGGACGAAAGACACAATGTTACCATCACCATGAACGGCTTCCTGCGCAAAGAGACCCACACATATCTTGCGGAAGGCGAACCGGAAACGCTGACCCTTTATGTACTGGCGGACGGCTCAACGGTAGAGGTGAAAGCCAACGCGGGCTTTAAGTACGCTCAAGACGAAGATGAGGTGTACAACTGGCAGGAGCGTTATATGGAGGATGATTTTGGGCAAGCTGAGGGATTTAACGGCTATGGCTACGCATGGAGTGGTTTTTGGGGTTATCATATTGATGATGATGGTTCCTTCTTTGTAGTTGGTGGTGACGCGTATCCGTTGGAAGATGCTGAAATTTATACAGCCCGTGGCGTGAATGACTATACCGGTGATGGTCTCGGTGAAATTCTGATGAACTATTCTGTCTCTTGGATCAGCGAGAGCCTTTTCGCAAAACTGACCTCTGTTGACGGTCAGCCCACCACTCCCACTCAGCCCGCCTCATCCGAGACTGCCACCCCCACCAACGACAAACTGATGGTGGACGGCGTGGTGCAGAACCCCACTGTGTATAAGATCGGCGGTTACAACTACTTTAAAATCCGCGACCTGGCCGCCGTGCTGAACGGCACCGGCAAGCAGTTCGCCGTGGGTTATGACGCGGCCACCAGCTCCGTCACCACCACCACCGGCCAGGGGTACACCAAACAGGCCACCGACCTGCTGGGCGCTCCCTCCGGCACGGCGACGGCCGATGTCAGCAACGATACCATTCTTGTCAACGGCCAGACCGCCCAGGTGGAGGTCTACAAGATTGACGGCATGAATTATTTCAAGCTCCGGGACCTGGGCAGCGCCCTGGGCTTCCAGGTGGGCTGGGACGCCGCCAACAACGTCGCTTCCATCGACACCAGGGGATAACCCGCCAGGCGCGGCGCACGCTTGTCTCATAAATTCAGGAAAACTGACGCATGTAGGGCAAGGGCTCTGCCCTTGCCTTACCCCGTTTCCGTCTTTGCCCCGTTTCGATGCCGTTTTATCCCCTTACGGGGATAGGCAGGGGTAGAACCCCTGCCCTACAGGACGGACCGGCCAGCATTTCCAAAGGCTTTTCCTATGTATGAGACGGGTGTGAGGCGCGGCGTTGGGTGTGTCCTATTCGCAGATTTTATGTAGGGGCGGACATTGTCCGCCCGCGTCAGAAGCAAGTCCCTGCCCACCGGGCGGGGACTTGCTTCTTTTGCTGTTTTATGCTAAGATAACCCTACCAAAACACAGAGAGGAACATCACGCCATGAGCTACGCCGACCAGGTATTTATTCAAAATTGCAGGGATATTCTGTCCCATGGGGTGTGGGACACCGACCGTCAGGTCCGCCCCCGGTGGGAGGACGGCTCCCCCGCCCACACGGTAAAGCTGTTCGGGGTGGTGAACCGCTACGACCTGCGCCGGGAGTTCCCCATCCTCACGGTGCGCCGGCAGTATATCAAATCCGCCGTGGATGAGCTGCTGTGGATCTGGCAGAAGAAGTCCAACAACATCCACGACCTGAACAGCCACGTGTGGGACGCCTGGGCCGACGAGACCGGCTCCATCGGCAAGGCCTACGGCTATCAGCTGGGGGTACGCCACCACTACCCTCAGGGGGAGATGGATCAGGTGGATAAAGCGCTCTGGGATCTCAAGCATGATCCCGCTTCCCGGCGCATTTTTACCAGTATGTACAACCATCATGACTTGAACGAAATGGCCCTCTACCCCTGCGCCTACTCCATGACCTTCAACGTGTCGGGGAACACCCTCAACGGCATGTTGAACCAGCGTTCTCAGGACATGCTCACCGCCAACGGCTGGAATGTGATGCAGTACGCCGTCCTCCTCCACATGTTTGCCCAGGTGACCGGCTTCGAGGCCGGCGAGCTGGTCCACGTCATCGCTGACTGCCACATCTACGACCGCCACGTCCCCGTGGTGGAGGAGCTGATTTCCCGCACCCCCTTCGACGCGCCCAAATTCAGCCTGGACCCGTCCGTCACCAATTTTTACGACTTCACCCCCGCCAGCGTCACCCTGGAGGGCTACCAGGCCCACCCCCTGGAGGGGAAAATTCCGGTGGCGGTGTAACGCTTAAAGCAGACACAGCGTCATATATATAGAAAGCGGACGCATCGTGATGCGTCCCTACAGAAAGAAGGGGCAGCGTGAACCTGATTGTCGCAGTTGACCGGAACTGGGCCATCGGAAAGGATGGCGACCAGCTGGTGTATCTGTCCGAGGACCTGAAGCACTTCAAGGCCCTCACCACCGGCCACCCGGTGATTCTGGGCCGGAAGACCCTGGCCACCTTCCCTGGGGGCCGGCCCCTGAAGGGCCGCCGGAACATGATTCTGTCCCGCAGTCCCGGCTTCGCCCCGGAGGGGGCGGAGGTCTTCCAAAACCTGCCTGCCCTGCTGGAGGCGGCCCCTGAGGACGCCTTTGTGCTGGGCGGGGCGTCGGTATACGCCGCCCTGCTGGACCGGTGCGGCACCGCCTACGTCACCAGGATCGAGGCCAGCTTCCCCGGGCCCGACTGCTTCTTCCCCAACCTGGACCGGCTGCCCCAGTGGCACGTCACCGACGAGGGCCCAACCCTGGAGGAGCAGGGGCTCCGGTTCCGCTATGTGACCTACCGCAGGACGTGAGAATTGCCGGAAGGAGGTACTGTCTATGCCCAATTTTACCAAAAAAGCGATTCAGGAGACCTTTATCACACTGCTGGACGAGCGCCCCCTGAACAAGATCACCGTGAAGGACATTGTGGAGACCTGCGGCATCAACCGCAATTCTTTCTACTACCACTTTGAGGACCTGCCCGCCCTGCTGGAGGAAATTATCTCCGAGCGGGTACAGGAGCTGATCCAGAGCCACCCCACAGTGGACTCCCTGGAGGAGTGCTTCGACGCGGCCCTGGAATTTGTGCTGAAAAACCGCCGGGCGGTCCTGCACATCTACAACTCCATGAGCCGGGACGTCTTTGAGCGCTGCCTTATGGATGTGTGCCACTACGTGGTAAAGACCTATGTGGAGGCCGGCTTCGCCGGCTGTCCGGTGGCCCCGGAGGACAAGGAAATGCTCATCCGCTACCACCGGTGCGAGTGCTTCGGCAACCTGATCGACTGGCTGAACAGCGGCATGAAGGACGACATCTCTGCCTATTTCCACCGCATCTACCAGCTGAAGCGGGGCTGGGAGGGGGAGATCCTCCGCCGGGAAAACAGGGGATAGCTCAAATGGAAAGTCTTCGCGCCGGGACAGGCGCGAAGACTTTTGTCTGTCACAGGGCGCCTGCCCTGTGAGGGACTTGCTTCTTTCTCACCGGCGGCTCCTCCCGCCAGTGGAGGCTGGTTTTGGCGAACAGCGGCTCGCACACGCACAGCACCGCCGGCATCAGGAAGATGCTCACCAGGGCGGAGACCAGGGCGCCACGGGCCAGCATGGTGCAGATGGCCCCAATCAGGTCGATGGAGGACACAAAGGAGACCCCCAGCGTGGCGGCAAAGAGCACCAGAGCGCTGGTGACGACGGATGCGTCGGAGGAGTCCGCCGCAATCTGGATGGCCTCCAGCCGGTTCTTTCCGGCGCGCAGCTCATCCTGAAAGCGTGAGGTCATAAGGATGGCGTAGTCCACCGTAGCCCCCAGCTGGATGCAGCTGATGATGCAGGGGGCGATGAAGCACACCTGGGCTCCGGTGAAATAGCTCAATCCCTGGTTGATCATGATGGCCAGCTCAATGGTGGCTACCAGCACCGCTGGGATGGTGATGGATTTAAAGACCAGGGCAATGATGACAAAGATGGCGATGATGGAGATGATATTCGTCACCATAATATCCACGTTCATGGTCTCAATCAGGTCCCGGTACATGGCCCCCTCGCCGGTGATCATGGCGTTGGGGTCGTACTCGTCCAGAATTGCCTGCATCTGCGTAAGCTGCTCCGCCACCTCGTCGGTGGCCGGCTCCCGGTTGGAGTTGACCATCATCAGCTGGTAGCCGCCCTGCTTCAGGATGTCCCGCACATCCTCCGGAACAAAGAAGTCCGGGATGCCGGTCCCCAGCATTTTGTGGTAGCTCAGCACGCTGGTCACGCCAGGGACGGCGTCCATTCGTGTCTCGATATCGTTCATCTCCGCCGGGGTCAGATCGTCCCGCAGAACGATGAAATGGGAAACGGCCATGTCAAAATCGGTTTTCAGCTTTTCGTTGCTGATTATGGAGGGCAGATCCCGGGGCAGGGACTCGTCCAGCTTGTAGTACATCCGGGTGTGCTTCTGGGAGTACCATGCGGGGGCGATGAGCAGAAGGGTCAACGCCACGAAGGCCCTCCGGTGGCGGAGCACAAAGGCGTTGACGGCGTGCATACTGGGCAGGTAGGGCCGGTGGGCATATTTGACAATTTGCTTGTCAAAAATCAGCACCAGCGCGGGCAGTACAAAGATGACCGTGGCGATGCCCAGCACCACGCCCTTGGCCATAACCAGGCCGATGTTTTTGCCCAGGGTCATCTGCATAAAGCACAGGGCCAGAAAGCCGGCAATGGTGGTGGCACTGGAGCCGGACAGGGAGCGGAAGGCCGCCGCGATGGCCTGGGTCATGGCGTCCCGCTTATCCTCATAGCGGTCCCGCTCCTCCATGTAGCGGTGGTAGAGGAAGATGGAGTAGTCCATCGTAACGCCCAGCTGGAGGACGGCGGCAATGGCCTTGGTGATGTAGGAGATCTCCCCCAGAAGGATGTTGGTACCAAAGTTGTAGACGATTGCCATGCCGATGCCGGACAGAAACACCAGAGGCAGGGCGAAGGAATCCAGGGTAAACAGCATAACCGCCAGCGCCAGCACCACCGCCAGGAGCACGAACACGGGCAGCTCCTTGTCCATAATGGCGCAGGTATCCCGAACCACTACGGAGAAGCCGGCCAGGAAGCACTTTTCGTTGCACAGGGCGCGGACCTGGTCGATGGCCTCCATGGTCTCGTCCGAGGCCCCGGGGTAGTCGTACTGGATGATCATCATGGTGGCGCTTCCGGAGAAAAAGATGTCCCGGAAGGAGGCAGGGATCATGTCCGTGGGAATTTGAATGCCGACCATGTTGGAAATCCACAGGGCGTTGGACACGCCGGGGACCTTCTTAATGCTGTTGAGCAGCTCGTTGCAGTAGCCCGAGGGCATACCGTCCACCACCAGCATACTGGTGGCCGCCATGTGGAAGGGCTCCTCCAGCAGCTTCTCTCCCTGGGAAGAGGGCAGGTCCTCCGGCAGGTAGGACAGGATGTCGTAGTTCACCCGGGTGCCCACGTAGCCCATGGCGGAGGGGATGAGCAGCAGCACTGCGATAAGCGCGACCAGCTTTGGCTTTCGGGTCAGCTTATGGGCGATTTTTTCCACCATCGTCTAGTTCCCCTTTCCACGGAAAATACGGGTGACGGCCTGCCAGAAATCCTGGAACATCTGAGCCACCCGGCCCCAGAAGGTGGTCTGCTCCGGGGCGTCGGCGGCCAGCGGCTGGGCGGTGAGCTCCTCCGCCTTGATCTCCTGGGTGCGAATCAAAATCTGAACGCTGGAGGGGGCGGGGTTGCGGCTGTCGGTGAGGGAGACCGCCTCCGCCCCGGCATCCATCATAAGGATGTTGTTCACATCGCCGGTGTACTCCAGCCAGGTGTCCTCAATGATGGTATTGATGGTCTGCTTGGCGTCCCGCACGTCGCCGGTGGCGGCCATGGCCCTGGCGGTCTGGCGCAGGGTGGCGGACAGGCCCTTGAGGGCCTGGTGGGTACCGTCGTCCAGCTGGCTGCCCGAGGTCTTCATCAGAGCCTCGGTGTCGGCCAGCAGGGTCTCCAGGTCCCGGAGGGTGGAGACGGCGGCGGTGCTCAGCGCCCCCACATTGGCCACGCTCTCCTGTAATGTGGGCTCATACTCGTTCAAAACCAGCTGCAGGGCGGCCACGCCGTCCAGAATGCTGCGGATTTTTTCGGAGGACTGGCGCAGGGCGGCGGACAGGTCCTCTGCGTCGTCAATGAGGTCCACCAGTTCGTCCAGCTGGGCGCACAGGCCGGCCAGGTCGCCCACCACCGCGCCGGTGGCGCGGGAGACGCCGCGCAGGGTGCTGTTCAGCTCGCTTTGCAGCTGGTTCAGCCGGTCGCTGGCGCTGTCCAGCCGGTCCACAATCACGTCGGCCATCGGGTTGTCGCCGCTCTGGCTGCCGCCGGCGTCCTTGCCGTCCGACGGAGAACCACTGCTGTCCGGTGCGCTGCCAGCTCCGCTGTCAGGGTCGGGGGCCTCGTCAGTGGCTCCGCCGTTGGGGACAGAATCCGCTCCGCCGTCCCCGCTGCCGCCGTCCGAGCCGGAGCTGCCGCTGTCCGGCACAGAGTCGTTACCTCCGCCGGAGGCTGTGCCGCTTCCGGCGTCTCCCGTGCTTCCGGGGGCGGGGTCGGCCGGCGCGGGGGCGCTGTCCGGTGCGGAGGGCTCAGAGGCCCCCTCCCCGGTGCTGCCGGACTCCGTCCCCGGCTCGGGCATTTTCCCGGAGTCCTCCGCCGCCCCGCTGGACGGCGGCGTGGGCAGCGGCTTGGGCACATCCACCTGCCCGCCGCTGTACACCGTCCACAGGTCGCTCATGTCCTTGCCCTTGCTGGGGCTGCCGGTGATCTGGGTGCAGAAGCCCTCAAAGGTCATGTAGTCCTTCCCCTGAAAGAGCTTCGCCACCTCCTCGGGGCTGGCCCCGCCGGTGGACCCGCTGGCCGCCTGGAGCTTTTGCAGGGTGTCAGCAAAGGTCATCATATCGCTGGTAAGGTAGGCGCTGTGGGCCAGCTTCACCAGCCGCATGCTGTCGCCGGTGTTGGTGGGCAGGTCCACGCCGCTCATGCCGCTGCTGCCCAGGGTGCGCTGGAGGGACCGCAGGCTGCTTTTCATGTCGGCGGCGGTGCGGATGACCTCCTTCACGTCGCCGGAGCCCTTCTCCAGCCCCTCCAGGGCCCTCTCCATACTCTCCAGCTGGGCCTGGAGGGACACCGCCGTGTCCGCCATCCCGTTAAGGGCCGCCTTGGAGCCGGTGATGGTCTGGCTAAGGGCCAGGGTCCGCTGCTCCACCGGCTCCAGCAGGTCAGCCAGGTTGGACAGGTCGCCCCGGAGCACCCCGGCGTCGGTATAGAGCTGGCCCTTGCCCTGAGAGATGGTGCCCCGGGCAGTGTCCAGCCGGTCCAGCCCGCTGGCGGAGGCGTAAAGGCCGTCCTGCACCTCGTTCAGCGCGTCCAGAAGGGCGTCCAGGCTGCCGGACAGGGCACGGTAGTCCTCCTCCAGATCGTCCTTACGCTGGCTCAGCTTGGCTATCTCCTCCAGCTGGGCCAGGGTGGCGGGCACCATGAGGATGGTCATGCCGTTAAAGGAAAAGTCGTCGCTGCCCACCCGGATGGTGAAGTGGCGCTCCTCCCCGGGCAGGCACATGAACAGCACGGTGCGCAGGTTGCCCACCAGCTGGACCTGGGCCCCCTGGGCCTCCAGCGACAGAATGTCGTCCTCGTTGAACAGGGCCATGGCCTCCAGGGTGTAGTTGTACCGGGCGTAACTGCTGGCCCGCGGGTTGGGGACGATGTCCAGCAGGATCTCCACCACCCCCTGCTTCCCGGCCAGCTCCTCCGCCCGGGCGGGCACACCGTTGAGGGTGTACCGCAGGGTGACCGTCCAGGGCAGTGCCTGGAAGGGCTCCTTCGTCTTGCCCTCAAAGTAGAAATGACCGGGGGCCTGTTCAAACTGAAAGGCCGCCCTCCCCTCCCCCAGCGACACCGGGGTGCCGTCGGTGAGGTTGACCACCTCGTCGTAGACCCCGTAGTCGGTGAGCTGCCCGGCCCCGTTGAGGGCGTAGCTTTTCACCACACTGCCATCCAGCAGGTTGCCGTAGTAGTCCAGGGTAGCGTAATAGGCCTCGTCATAGGTGGGGGCCACGCCGTCCTGAATGGGGGCCGCCCCCGCCGGAACCACGCAGGTGGCCGCCGTCAGCCCGGCCAGCGCCAGCGCCAGGGTCCGCTTCTTGTAGTTGTGTCTCGCCATAAGTCATTCCTCCTGATAAAGTCGCCCGGTAGCTGCTCGCCCGCCGCCAGGTCTCTGATTGCTTCTGATTTTAACCAGAGCGCCCACTCCGTTCAATAGACAGCCACAGTAGAATGTCTAGTTTTTCATCACATGACCGGCAATTGACAAAGCGCCTGCCTGCCGCACCGCCTTCGCTGTGCCCCCGTCTACCAAATGTCTACCAAAAAAGCCGTCAATCCCCTGCGCCGCAGGAGATTGACGGCTTTCCATATTTTAGGATGTCTACCAGATATCTACCAGTTTTATTTTTTTACGTGGAAAGCGGCGGATTTAACGGATTTTCTCCTCTCTTTCGCAACTTTTCAACCCCACGCAAGGGGCGTGACACGGCGGTGGCAGGGGCGAAATGTTGAAAAACCTCGAAATTTTTGGATAAAATGGCGAAACTTGTTTCAAAAAGGTTAAATCTTCGGAGACTACCAAATGTGACAGCTTTCAACTTTTTATCCAAATCCCGGCCCCTCTCAGGCCGAAAAATTTTGTAAGGAGGAAATCCGAATGAGAAACCTGAAGCG
>ERZ808037.274-NODE-274-length-54787-cov-8.336026_pt1 | contig 54787 bp, 47 predicted proteins | sample MGYA00380190_ERZ808037 | MGnify/ENA primary metagenome ERZ808037 (study PRJEB31490, sample SAMN06133399) | mouse gut metagenome | isolation source: J9 | host: mice | place: China: Chengdu | collected 2015-05 ... | reverse complement strand
TCATGGAAAAAGCGGTCAAACTTTTCTTTAAAGTTACTAATTTTCAGGGACTTTTACAAGTAATAACTAATTAAAAATCAATCATATAACTGACAAAAATTAATTTTTGTCATCTACTAAAATAAGTTTTATAAGATTTATAAGTCTTATACGAATTAAAAAATCTCCCCCAATGCTTCATCATATCTCCCCCGCCCGCCTCTCCATCGAGAAGGTCGGCGAAATCCTCGAAAACCACGCGCACCTCGAGCTCAGCGAAGAGAGCGTCGGCCGAATAGTCCGCTGCCGCGAGTACCTCGACCGCAAAATCGCCGAATGCAACACTCCAATCTACGGAATCACAACCGGCTTCGGCTCCCTATGCAACATCTCCATCGGAGAGGACGACCTCACACGCCTCCAGGAGAACCTCGTCAAGAGTCACGCCTGCGGATGCGGCGAGCGCGTCGAGCCCGACATCGTCCGCCTCATGCTCCTCACGAAAATTGTCTCCCTCTCCTTCGGCAATTCCGGCGTACAGCTCTCCACGGTGCAGCGCCTCGTGGACTTCTTCAACGAGGACGTTCTTCCCGTCGTATATCAGCAGGGCAGCCTCGGAGCCTCCGGCGACCTCGCGCCCCTCGCCAACATGTGCCTTCCCCTCATCGGCCTCGGCGAGGTGCTCCACAAGGGCCGCATCCGCCCCGCCGCCGAGGTCCTCGACGAATTCGGCTGGCAGCCCGTGCGCCTCAAGTCAAAGGAAGGCCTCGCCCTCCTCAACGGCACCCAGTTCATGAGCGCCCACGCCGTGTGGGCTATCCTCAAGGCCCGGAAGCTCAGCTCCCTCGCCGACAAAATCGGCGCCCTCTCGCTCGACGCCTTCGACGGCCGCATCGAGCCCTTCGGCGACGAGGTCAACGCCGTGCGCCCCCATCCCGGACAGCTCGCCACGGCCCGCGCCGTCCGCCGCTGGCTCGAAGGCTCCGAACTTATACGCCAGCCCAAGAAACACGTCCAGGACCCCTATTCCTTCCGCTGCATGCCTCAGGTCCACGGCGCCGTCAAAGACGCCCTCGCCTACGTCGGCAACGTCATCGAGACCGAAATCAACAGCCCGACCGACAACCCGACAATCTTCCCCGAGGAGGACATCATCGTCTCCGCCGGTAACTTCCACGGCGAGCCCATCGCCATCCCCATGGACTACCTCGCAGTGGCCCTCTCCGAGCTCGCATCCATCTCCGAGCGACGCATCTACAAGCTCATCTCCGGCACCCGCGGCCTTCCCTCCTTCCTCGTGGCGAATCCCGGCGTCAACTCCGGCTTCATGATTCCGCAGTACGCCGCAGCCTCCATCGTCAACCAGTCCAAGGGCCTCTGCTGGCCCACGAGCTGCGACACCATCCCCTCCTCGCAGGGGCAGGAGGACCACGTGAGCATGGGCGGCAACTCCGCCACAAAGCTCTGCCGCATAGTCCTCAACACCGAGCGCGTCCTCGCCATCGAGCTCTTCAACGCCGCCCAGGCCCTCGACCTCCGCCGCCCCCTGAAGACCTCCCCCGTCCTCGAGGCCTGGCACGCCGAATACCGCAAGGCCGTCCCCTTCATCGTCAACGACGAGGTGATGTCGCCGCTCATCGCCCGCTCCGTAGAATTCATCCGAGACCATGCTGATTTATAACATCGGACGCCTCCTCGGCCTCGACCCTGACGGCTCTCTCCGCAGCCGCCGGGGCCGTGAGATGGACTTCGTGGCTGCCCTCGGCCCCGGGGTATGGATGGAAATCGACCCCGAAAGCGGAAAAATCACTGCCATAGGCGCTTCCGGAGCCCGCAAACCCCGTGAGGGAGACCTCGACGCCCGCGGCGCTTGGGTCTTCCCCTCCTTCTGCGACTCCCACACCCACATCATCTACGCAGGAAGCCGCGAAGGCGAATTCCGCGACAAAATCGACGGCCTCAGCTACGAGGAAATCGCCCGACGCGGCGGCGGCATCCTCAACAGCGCAGACCGCCTCCGCCACGCCTCCGAGCAGGAACTCTTCGACTCCGCCATGCACCGCGTAAGCGACATGATCGCCAACGGCACGGGAGCCATAGAAATCAAGAGCGGCTACGGCCTCGACACCGCCTCCGAGCTCAAGATGCTCCGCGTGGCGCGACGCATCGCCGAGGCCACTCCCGCCGAGGTGCGCACGACCTTCCTCGGCGCCCACGCCGTGGCCCGCGAGTACGCCGGGCGTCAGGACCAATACGTCGACCTCGTCTGCCGCGAGATGCTCCCTGCCGTAGCCGCCGAAGGCCTCGCGGACTTCGTGGACGTGTTCTGCGACGAGGGATTCTTCACCCCCGCGGAGACCGCGCGCATCCTCGACGCGGCCGCCCGATTCGGCATCCGCCCCAAGATTCATGCCAACGAGCTCGCCGTCTCCGGAGGCGTGCAAGTTGGCGTGAGCCACGGCGCTCTCAGCGTCGACCACCTCGAGCGCATAGGCGACGAGGAAATCGCCCTCCTCGCCGCCTCCGAGACCTGCGCCACGATGCTCCCCGGCGCCTCCTTCTTCTCAAACCTCCCCTACGGCCCCGCCCGACGCGCCGTCGACGAAGGTTGCACACTGGCCCTCGCCTCCGACTACAATCCCGGCTCCTCTCCCTCCGGCTCCATGCGTATGGTCCTCAGCCTCGCCTGCATCAAGATGAAACTCACCCCCGAGCGCGCCCTCAACGCCGTGACAATCAACGGCGCCTACGCCATGGGCCTCTCCGACCGCCTCGGAGCCCTCGGCCCCGGCCGCACCGCCAACTTCTTCCTCACGCGCCCCCTCCCCGACCTCGCCTACCTCCCCTACGCCTACACCGAACCGCTGATTGAAGAGGTGTTTCTGCGCGGCAAGCGAGTATAAATCTTATAAATTTTATAAATCTTATAAGACTTATGAGTCTTATAGGTCTTCTACGCCCTATAGGGCTTATCCCCGGGGCGCCATACGGCGCCCCGGTCGTTTTTAACAATTTATTTTTAGCTTCTTATTGATTTATTCACAAAATAGGCGTATCTTTGCATCGTAATCCAACAGCCATCCTCTGAATGACCAAACTTCTGAATTTCACCGTCGGCAACTTCCGCTCTTTCGGCGAAAAGCGAACCTTCACCTTCCTGACCGACAAACGCGCCGGCCGGGCCGGTAAAGGCACATTCAAGGCCGGCCCATACCGCCTCTCCGTAATCTCCGCCTGCTACGGCGCAAACTCCGGCGGCAAATCCAACCTCGTCGACGCAATGGCGCTGATGAAGGACATCATCGTCAACAATTCCAAGCTCTCCTCCGTCGACAAAATCAAGCATATGCCCTTCGCCCTCGACGAGAAGAGCATCAACGAGCCCCAGACTTTCGAGCTAACCTTCTACAACGACGAGCTCGGCACCGTGCGCTACGGTTTCTCCAACACCGCCGAAAAAATCGTCAAGGAATGGCTCTTCATCAAGAAGGACGGCAAAGGGAACAAAGAGCGTCCTTACTTCTTACGCTCACCCGAAAGAATAGCTGTTGATGCGGATTTGCTCCCCGACGTCGACACAATAATCGAGCGCACCAACCCCAACCGCCTATTCCTCATAGCCCTCGATGCCAATAATATTGCCCTTGCTCAAAGCATCTTCAAGGCCATACACACCGACATCAACATAATCTCCGGTCTCGACAACGAAGGCTACGGCTTGCTTACGGCCCAGACAATTCTCGTCCAACATCCCATTGGCAGTCAAGCCAAGGAGTTCTTTCAGGATCTCGATCTTGGATTTGATGATGTGATAGTCCGTAAAGAGCAAGAAGCTGACAACAGGCTTTCTGTCTATTCCGTTCATTCGATATTTGATGAAAGTGGATTTAAAAAAGACACAAAACCTTTCCCGTTCGAAGCATTCGAGAGCGCAGGTACGAAGAAAATCTTCGAGCTTGCCGCGCCCATCCTCGATACCCTCAACCGCGGGGCCGTGCTCGTAGTCGACGAACTCGACGCCAAGCTACACCCCTACCTCACTCGCGAGATTGTCTACCGATTCATTAAGGAAGAGACAAATTCCAACCACGCTCAACTCTTCTTCACCACTCACCTCCCGACCCTCCTCTCTTCTAAACTTCTCCGCGCCGACCAGATGTGGTTCGTGGAGAAAGACCGACTTATGCGTTCAGATTTATATCGCGCCACGGATATGGTTCTCCCCGACGGAGAAGCACTTCCCCCGGTGCGCGACCCCGAATCTTTCTTCCTCGCCGGCCGATACGGCGGAGTACCCAATATTTAACCGCAATGCTTAGCGCTTCTCTTACATCCTTCTCTAAAAAGGACTTCGGGAAAATGGAACGTCAAACTTCCCCGAAGAAGGAATTTGCTGTCAAATTTCTGATAGTAAGTGAGGGAGAGAAGACTGAACCTCTATATTTTGGAGCTTTCGAAGGTAAATCGCTTCGCAATGTATCAATTACCACCGTCTGCAAAGGGATCGGTCAAAGTCCATTGCACGTTGTCGAAACAGCAATTCGCCTTAAAAATGAAGCCATCGAACTCAAAAAGCCCTTCGACAGCGTTTGGGCCGTTTTTGACCGTGACGACTTCGACGAAAATGATTGGAATTACGCAATCGAACTCGGTGAACGAAATCAGGTACGTTGCGTATGGAGCAATCAGGCTTTCGAATTATGGTATATACTCCATTTCGAAAATCGAGTGGTGTTCACCCACCGCGACGAACACGAGGGAATTATAAATTCATATCTCGGAAAATACATATCAGGCTACGAATACGACAAGTCCGACCCAAATATGCTACAATATATGGAGCTCTACGGCGACGAAATCGCTGCCACACGGAGAGCTAAAGCAGCAATGGTGGAATTCTGGCGTGCAGGAACGCCTAAATCTCGTCGCAATCCTTGCACCGTTGTCTACCGTCTTGTCAATGTCCTTCGGGGTCGTGACAGGATGTTCAATGAAAAAATCAAGTTCCTTATAAAAAAGCAAAGCAAAAAAGTCGAAAAAGGAAACTTCAGCAAAAAACAGCTCAAATCTTTAAAGCAATTTTCTTAGCCACCCCGCAAATTCACCAAACTTCAATCAACATAAATTTCACTAACCAATCCAAAAACACAAGCATGAAAAAATTTCTACTATCTCTTGCTGTGCTGGCCTCTGCAGCCGTTGGTGCCTCCGCCGCCGAGCTCTACACGCTCACATTCGGCGTGAAAGCCAACCAGGCAAGCTGCAACCAGTATAACCAAACCTGGACCCTCACTCAGGAAAATCAGGAATGGACCATCTCTTCTTTCAGTAACAACAACAACAGTTGGACCAACATCCGCTTCGGTAACAAAAAGCCTGCTAACAGCGGCGACGGTATTGTTGCCTCAACTTTCCCGATTTCCGGCACTTTGGAGAACGTTGTAATCAATGCTCAGCTTCAGAAAACTGCCTCTAACGACAAATGGACAAGCTGTCACGTACAGACCTCGGCTACCGCAGACTTCAAGACGCTCACGAACAACGTCGAAGTTCTCCAATCTTCTTTCGCTACTTCCGCTAAGGATGTTACTGTAACCCTTACCACTCCCGTCAAGGACCAGTACGTAAGACTTTACATCACCAAGTCTACAGCGAACTCAACTGATAATGGCTGGTTCGGTCTCAACTCCATGACCTTCAACGGCACTGCCGCCGTTGTAGATCCCGATGCAATCGCTACTCCTGAAATAGCTGAGCCCGTTGCAGGAACCGAAGGCTACACCATCACCCTTTCCTGCGCTACCGAAGGTGCTGAAATCTACTACACCACCGACGGCTCGACTCCCACACAGTCCGAAGAATGGCCCTGCGCAAAGTACACCGGTCCCTTCGAAATCTTCGAACCCTGCACCCTCAATGCTATAGCCTTCAAGGGTGAAGACAAGAGCGCAATGCTCTCCAAGTTCCTTGACCTTCCCGTTATCCTCTCTTCTCTTGATCGAGTTGCAGACTTCGAACCAGCTGAAGGCCAGACTATAAAGTTTGTCTGCAACACTCCTCAGGCTACAGTCGCCTACCAGAACGGAAACTACCTCTATCTCTACGCTGGCAATGGCTTCATGGCAAAGGCATACCAGTGCTTCGGCTACGATACCCCCACCTTAACCCCCGGTCAGGCTATCACCAAGATTGAAGGCTCCTACGGCTTCCGCTACGGCCAGCCACAGATTACCAACTTCACCATCACTGCCGGTGAAGTCGGCACAGCCCCCGCGCCCATTGAAATCGATGCCATCAGCGGATACATCGAAACCTACATGGTGGGCCGTTGGTACACCATCAAGGGTGTGAACATCACTTCCGTCAGCGGGCTCGATGCCAAGATGGTACTCCCCGCCGATGCAGCTCTTGAAAGAGAAGAAGAGACCGTTGCTCTCCGAAACACCTTCGGACTCACAAGCTTCGAGGCCGGCGAGAATCTCACCGTTTCCGGCTTTGTCGGCATCTATAACAAAACCGTTCAGTTCCTTCCCACCGAAATCCTCAACGAACAGGGCGAAAAGATTTGCGCTCTCCCCGTATTCAGCCTCGAGGACGGCGCTTACACCGAGAACACCGAAATCACCATCTCCTGCGAAACCGAAGGTGCTACTATCGTCTACACCGTCAACGGCGGTGCCGAAGTAGAGGCTCCCGCACCCGCACCCCTCACCCTCACCGGGGCTATGGAAATCTCGGCTTACGCCAAGGCTGAAGGCTACACCAACAGCGACCCCGTAACCGCTTCCTACACCATCAAGGCCGAAGAGCCCGTCATCGGCACCTCTGCTACTTTCGACTTCTCCTCCGCTGCTGAATTTGCAAAGATCACCTGCACGCCCGCCATTACCTATCCCACTTCCGACGGTCAGAATGTAGGTGGTAGCGAGATGACCGTGAACGGAGTATCCGTCACAACAACAGACGGTAGTACTGCCACTCGCCTTTGGGCTAAGGATGGCACCCTGCGTGTCTATACCGGTGGCTCCATCTCCGTCTCCATCGGCAGCGAATTCATCCTCTCCAAGATTACCTTCACCGGCACGCTTAAAGCAGAGACTACGACCGGCTATCTTGACGGAAAAGTCTGGACTGCTGAGAAGCCCGAAACTGCAGCCCGCGCCGCAGCAAAGATTCAGGAAGTAGTCTTCAACTGCACAGGTACCAACAAGATCACAAAGATTGAAGTTGAAGTTGAATTCGCTTCCACTACCACCGGCATCGAAGCCATTGAGGCTGAGGACGCTGCTCCCGCTGTTTACTACAACCTCCAGGGCGTACGCGTAGAGAACCCCGCAAACGGCCTCTACATCCGCGTGAACGGCAAGAAGGCCGAAAAAGTCTTCATCCGCTAAACGATTCCCCAATCCCCCAATATCCAAGCGCTCCCGGCCCAAAGGCCCGGGGGCGCTTTTTTGTGCATTTGAGAATGTGTATATCCCCATATTGTAGGGACGCACGGCTCGTGCGTCCTTTCGCAAAGCATTACCTCCCAACGGGTTGAGGACGCACGAGCCGTGCGTCCCTACAATTCGATAATTGACCTCCCAAAAAACTCTACACTCTAAACTCTAATTTCTAAATTTATTCCGTATCTTTGCCATATGAAAGCTCAGACAAATATCAACTCATATATCCTCCAGGCTCTCACGGACAACCGCGACCGCCTCGCCCTCACCGACTTTCAGGGCGTGTCCTTCCAATATGGCGACGTCGCCCGCAAAATCGCCAAGCTCCATATCCTCTTCGAGCAGGCCGGACTCCGCCGCGGCGACAAAATCGCCCTCTGCGGCCGGAACTGCGCGCAATGGGCCGTCGCGCTCCTTGCATCCCTCACTTACGGAACCGTGGCCGTGCCTATCCTCCACGACTTCAAGCCCGACAACATCCACCACCTCGTGGCCCACAGCGACGCCCGCCTGCTCTTCACCGACGAGCATACCTGGGAGAACCTCGACACCGCCCTCATGCCCGCGCTCGAAGGCGTGGTCCTCATCAAGGACTACTCCCTCCTCTTCTCCAAAAGCACGCGCCTCACCAAGGCACGCGAGAACCTCAACCGCCTCTTCGGCGAGCGATACCCCGAGCGCTTCAGCCCCCAGGCCCTGAAGGTATTCATCCCAAAGCCCGACGAGCTCGCGCTCATCAACTACACCTCCGGCTCAACCGGATTCTCCAAGGGCGTCATGCTCACTTACGGCAACCTCTGGAGCAACCTCCAGTTCTGCATCGACGGCCTCACATTCCTCCTCCCGGGCGACAACATGATCTGCATGCTCCCCCTCGCCCACATGTACGGCCTCATGGTCGAACTTCTCCACACCTTCGTCAAAGGCTGTCACATCTATTTCCTGACGCGCACGCCATCCCCCAAGGTAATCATGGGAGCTTTCGCCGAAGTCCGTCCCAAGCTCATCATCGCCGTGCCCCTGATTCTTGAAAAGATAGTCAAGACCCGCATCTTCCCCGTCCTCGACAAGCCCCTGATGAAATTCCTCCTCATGCTCCCCTACGTCGACGATAAAGTTCTCGCCCGCGTCCGAGAGAAGATGAAGGACGTCTTCGGCGGAAACCTTCAGGAAATGATCATCGGAGGAGCAGGACTCAACAAGGACGTCGAAAGCTTCCTCCGCCGAATCCGCTTCCCCTACACCGTCGGATACGGTATGACCGAATGCGGACCTCTCATCACCTACTCCCCCTGGGACGTCCAGCGCCCGGGCTCCTGCGGATGCCTCGCGCCACGCATGGAGTGCCGAATCGACTCTCCCGACCCACTCACTACCCCCGGAGTCCTCTGGGTCCGCGGCCAGAACGTGATGAAAGGCTACTACAAGAACCCCGAAGCCACCGCCGACGTAATGGACAAAGACGGATGGATGAACACCGGCGACATCTGCCAGACCGACCCCGACGGATTCCTCTACATCCGCGGACGCGACAAGAACATGATTCTCGGACCCTCCGGGCAGAACATCTACCCCGAAGAAATCGAGCAGCAGCTCAACAATATGCCATACGTCGCCGAAAGCATCGTCGTAAGCCGGCAAGGCAAGCTCGTGGCCCTCGTCTATCCCGACATGGACGCCGTCAGCCGCGAGGCCATCTCCGAAGAACGCCTCCGCGCCATCATGGACGAAAACCTCGGCAAGCTCAACGCCGCCCTCCCCGGCTACAGCCAGATTGCCGAGCTCAAAATCCACCACGAAGAATTCGAAAAAACCCCGAAACGCTCAATCAAACGCTATTTATATCAATAATCAGTAGGGACGCGCCATGGCGCGTCCGCCCCGAAAAAACCTCCCCGCCCCGAACTGTAGGGACGCACGGCCCGTGCGTCCTAATCGACCTCAAAGGCTGTCCGAGCTGTCCGAAAATGTCCGAAATATGTCCGAAATAATCTCTACCGCTCTCCGCGCCATCCTCGACGAAGGCCGCGACCTCTCCGACGAAGAGGTGTATGCCCTCGCCGACATAACATCCCCAGACGGCCTTCGCGAAATCCGCGATGCCGCCGCCGAAATCACCCGCCGATTCTCCACAGGACGATTCGAGTCCTGCTCAATCATAAACGCCCGCTCCGGACGCTGTCCCGAAAACTGCAAATGGTGCGCCCAAAGCGCCCACTACTCCACCGGATGCGACACCTACGAGCTCGTCAGCCCAGAGGAATGCCTCAACGCCGCCCGCATCAACGCCGAAGCCGGAATCCGCCGCTTCTCGCTCGTCGCCTCCGGACGCTCCGTCCGCGGACGCACCCTCTCCGCAATCGCCGGAATGTGCCGCGAGGCCGGCGAGAAAACGGGCCTATCCATGTGCGCCTCCCTCGGCCTCCTCGGCCCCGAGGAGCTCCGGGAGCTCTGGAACGCAGGCGTCCGCCGCTACCACTGCAACCTCGAGACCGCGCCATCCCACTTCTCCACCCTCTGCACAACCCACACCATCGACGACAAACTCCGCACCATCGACGCCGCACGCGAAATCGGCTTCTCAATCTGCTCCGGGGGCATACTCGGCATGGGCGAGACCCGTCGCCAGCGCGCCGAGTTCGCACTCACCCTCCGCCGCGCCCGGCCCGACTCCATCCCCCTCAACATCCTCTCCCCCATCCCCGGCACGCCCCTCCAGGACACGCCCCTCCTCTCCGAGGACGAGTTCATCGACGCCGTGGCCATCTTCCGCCTCGTCCATCCCCGCACCGAGCTCCGCTTCGCAGGCGGCCGAGCGCGACTCAGCAAAGAAGCGCGCCTCGAAGCCCTCCGAGTCGGAATAAACGGCGGAATCGTCGGCGACCTCCTCACCACCCTCGGCTCCTCCGTAGCCCAGGACAAAACCCTCGCTGCCCAAGCCGGCCTCAGCTTCTGAGAAACTGCCCCGGTATAAAACATATAAGATTTATAAGAATTATAAGATTTATAGCCCCCTTGCTCACCGCCAGAACCATAAAACTCGTCCGCTCCCTCGCCGACCACAAAGGCCGGCGCGAAGCCGGACTGTTCGTCGCCGAAGGCTCGAAATGCGTCTGCGACACAATTGAGGCCTTCACCCCCGCATACCTCTTCGCCACCACCGACTGGCTCGAGGCCCACGCCGGCGAATCCGAGTCCGCCGCAATACGCGGCGCCCTCATCGAGCCATGCAAGAAAGCACAGCTACGCGAGCTCTCCTCCCTCGTCGCCACGCCTCCGGCAATAGCCGTATACCGCCTCCCCGAGCCCCGCGAAGTCGCCCCCGAACTCTGCGCGCACGAGCTTGTCCTCGCCCTCGACCGCGTCCAGGACCCCGGAAACCTCGGCACCATCGTCCGCACCGCCGACTGGATGGGCGTCACTGCCATCGTCGCCTCCAAGGACACCGTCGACCTCTACAACCCCAAAGTCGTACAGGCCACAATGGGCTCAATTTCCCGCGTGAAGGTGGCATACGTAGAAAACCTTGCCGAATTCCTCGCCGACGCCGCAGAGGCCGGAGCACGCGTGTTCGGCACCTTCCTCGACGGCTCAGACATATACTCCGCTCCCCTTGCCGCGGCCGGAGCCCTCGTAATGGGCAACGAAGGGTCCGGAATCGGCCCCGACGTCGCCGCCGCCGTCACCGACCGCCTCCTCATCCCCTCATTCCCCCCCGACCGTCCGACCGGCGACAGCCTCAACGTAGCTACAGCCACAGCCATAGCACTTTCCCAGTTCCGTTCACGCCAAATGAAGTCCCGCAACTGATGCCCAAGGAAAAGACAGCATTCTTCTGCAGCGAATGCGGCGCAGAATCCCCCAAGTGGGCCGGACGCTGCCCCGAGTGCGGAGCATGGAACACCATGACCGAGCAGCGCGTCCCCACGGGCAAAGCCCCGGGGGGCTCCGCCTCCGCCCTGTGGGGCGGTCCCGCCGACTCCAAGAGCGTCCCCGTGACAGTCAACCAGATTGACGCCGACGCCGAAAACTCCGCCCGGCGGCTCAAAATGCCGTCCCGCGAACTCAACCGCGTGCTCGGAGGCGGCCTCGTGGCCGGCTCGATGGTCCTCCTCGGCGGGGAGCCCGGAATCGGCAAAAGCACCCTCCTCCTGCAGAACCTCCTCTACATCAAGACAAAGCGCATCCTCTACGTCAGCGGCGAGGAATCCGCAGCGCAGCTCAAGCTCCGCGCCGACCGCCTCGGCCGAGGCAGCGACAACATCTACATCGTCTGCGAGACAAGCCTCGAGACCGTCTTCGAGCACGTAGCCTCACTCCGCCCCGAAATCCTCGTCATCGACTCCATACAGACCGTCACCACCGACACCCTGGCCGCCGCTCCGCCCCCCGGAAGCGTCAGCCAGGTCCGTGCCTGCGCCGCCGAGCTCCTCCGCTACGCCAAGTCCACAGGCACCCCCGTGCTCCTCGTCGGACACATCACCAAAGACGGCACCCTCGCCGGACCCAAAGTCCTCGAACACATCGTCGACACCGTCCTCGTCTTCGAAGGCGACGCCCGACACTCATACCGCATCCTCCGCACCTCCAAAAACCGCTTCGGCCCCACGTCCGAACTCGGAATCTACGAAATGGGCTCAAAGGGCCTCCGCGAAGTCCCCAACCCCTCCGAACTCCTCATCACATCCCCCGCAAATGCCGACGCCACAGCGCCCCTCTCCGGAATAGCGATAGGTGTCGCCATGCAGGGACGCCGGCCCATGCTCATAGAGGCCCAGGCCCTCGTCAGCGCATCGCCTTACGCCAACCCCCAGCGCTCCGTCACCGGATTCGACGCCAAGCGCCTCAACATGCTCATCGCCGTAATCGAAAAACGTCTCGGCCTCCGCATGGACAAGAAAGACGTATTCCTCAACATCGCCGGCGGTTTCAAGGCTAGCGACCCCGCGCTCGACCTCGCTGTCGCCGCCGCCCTCATCTCCGCCACCCTCGACACCCCCGTGCCCCCCGGCTTCTGCTTCGCCGGCGAAGTCGGACTCTCCGGCGAAATACGCCCCGTCGCCTCCCCCCTCGCCCGCATCCAGGAAGCCCGCCGCCTCGGGTTCTCCGACATCGCTCTCGCCGACAACTTCCCCAAGGACGAAACACTCCCCGACGGAATAAATATCCACCGCACATCACGTCTCGACGCAGCCATGCGTCTCCTTTTCAAACCATGAACACCGTAAAGATCTGGCGCACCTCGCGCGACTACATCTTCATCACCCTCGGCGTCGCCCTCTACTCCTTCGGCTTCTGCGGATTCATCCTCCCCGAGAAAGTCGTCATCGGAGGCCTCGCCGGCGTCTCCACTCTCATATACTTTCTGACGGGCATACCCGTCGCCGTCTCCAACTACGCCCTCAACCTCGTCCTCCTCGCCATGGCCTACCGCGTCGTAGGAAAGAAATTCGTAGTCGGAACCGTCTTCGGAGCGACCATGATTTCGCTGTTCATAGGCATATTCCAGCCGCTCCTCGCCAACGGTTTCACCCACGAGCCATTCATGAACATCGTTATCGGCGCAACGCTCTGCGGCCTCGGAATCGGCATGACATTCACCCACAACGGCTCCTCGGGCGGAACGGACATCATCGCCGCCATGGTCTCCAAAAAGTCCAACGTCACCATCGGCCGGACGATGCTCTACGTCGACTGCATCATCATCTCAAGCTCATACCTCATATTCCACCAGATTGACAAGCTCGTCTACGGCTTCGTCGTCCTCTTCTTCATCTCCTACGTCGCCGACCAGGTAATCTACACCAACCGCCGCGCCGTACAGTTCACCATCATCTCCCGCCGCTGGCCCGAGATTGCCGACGCCATCATCAACGACGCCCACCGCGGATGCACCGTCCTCGACGCCACGGGCTGGTACAGCAAACAGCCCGTCAAAGTCCTCCTCGTAATGTGCCGCAAAATCGAGTCCGTCACAATCTCCCGCATCATCAAGAACATCGACCCCCACGCCTTCGTCACTCAGGCTAACGTCAGCGGCGTATACGGCCACGGCTTCGACGAACTCAAAGTCAAAATCAAGTCCCAACACGCCGCACCCACCCCCAAAATCACCACCGAAGGCCGCGAAACCGTCCGCCGCTCCAATCTCGAGGAGTAAAAAAGAAAGACCATGAGCAAGAAATCTATCCGTTTTTTCAATGACCGGGAAGTTCGAGCAGTCTGGGATGACGAGAATAATACCTGGTGGTTCTCAGCCACGGATGTTGTGCGTGCCATCAACAACGAACCCGACTATACAAAAGCCGGCAATTACTGGCGCTGGCTCAAAAGAAAGCTCAAACAAGACGGGATTGAACTCGTGAGTTCCACTCACGGGTTCAAATTCGAGGCTCCTGACGGCAAACAAAGAGTCGCAGATGTGCTCAATAGCGAAGACGTAATCCTTCTCGCAAGACATTACCCCAACAACCGAGCCGGTGATTTCCTCAACTGGTTTACATATAGCGACAATACCATAGATGGACAAAGTCGCAAAAAAGCATACACCCTTTTTGAAAGCGGACTGCTTAATTCTCTTGAACCCGGGAGCATGAAATGTCTCCAGCAAATACATGCATACCTATTTGGCGGTCTTTATGATTTTGCAGGGAAAATAAGAAACAAAAATATATCAAAAGGCGGCTTCACATTCGCCAACTGCCTACATTTTCCGACTGTCATACCCACAATAGAAAGGATGCCGGAAACCACTCTCGACGAAATCGCCGACAAATATGTGGAAATGAATGTACTTCATCCGTTTATGGAAGGCAACGGCCGAAGCACACGCATATGGCTCGACCTTATGCTCAGGCGCAGTTTGAAGCGATGCGTAGACTGGAGTCGCATCGACAAAAACGAATACCTTACAGCCATGCGCGAAAGCGTCATGGACTCTTCACACATAAAGAAACTCCTGAAGAATGCCTTAACTGACAAAATCAACGACCGCGAAATGTTTATGAAAGGCATTGATTATTCGTATTATTACGAAGAAGAATGAAGCAGGTACTCTAAATTGTGTCGACACTGTCTACACCATTACCCAATTTTTCCGCCCCTGCCTGTAATTTTTTCGGGCGGGGCGCGTCTTATATTGTATGAAACAGGCTTCCACTGACCGAACAGAGCGATACGAGGCGATGGTCCGCGCTTACGGCGCCGTCGTCGCCAAGGTATGCTACCTCTACGCGGGCCCGGGAGCCCCGTTTGAAGACCTGTATCAGGAAACACTCATAAACCTCTGGGTCGGCCTCGACTCTTTCAGAGGCGAGGCGAGTACCAGCACCTGGATTTACCGCATGGCCCTCAACACATGCATCACCTGGCACCGCCGCAACGACCGCTACTCCGACTCAACAGTCGACGCCGCCGAAGCATTCGGCCTCGCCGACACCGGCGCAGACCCCGCCGTACGCGCCGAACAGCTCGAGGAACTCCAGATGCTCCACGCCCTCATCGCCGACCTCAACCCCATCGACAAGGCTATTATCACCCTCTGGCTCGACGAGCGCCCCTACGACGAGATTGCCGAAGTAACCGGCATCTCGAAAAACAACGTCGCCGTGCGCCTCAACCGAATAAAATGCCGACTCGTCGAAAAGGGCAAAAACCTTTGACACTATGACCGATACAACACTCGAAAACCTCCGCAAAGCCTGGCGAAACACTACGGTAAGCACCTCCGTGGTCGACAACGCCACCCGCACAATCGTGCCTCAGCTCCACTCGGGCCGCTCCGTGGGCATCGCACGACGCCTCGCCCGCGACTACTACCGCATGCTCTGGCCCTGCCTGCTCATCATAGCCCTCTGCGCCCCGATGTATTACATGCTCCACACACCCCTCTGGCTCACAATCCTCTACGGCGCCTTCGGCCTCGTGCAGGGCGCCGTGATGTTCAGCCTCGCCCGCTACATCGAAAAAAGCGACTTCCTCACCCTCCCCGTGCTCCCCGCCATCCAGCGCGCAACGAAAATCCGCATGTTCCAGCGCCGAATCCTCTGCCTGAGCATCCCCTTCGGCCTCATCGTCATGATCCCCCTCTTCAAATTCTTCTACGAAAGCCCCGGCGGCTTCTCCGCCCTCGTCGGAGGCATCATCGGCGGCATCGTGGGCCTCATAATCGGCATCCGCAAAGAAATCCGTTTCTTCCGCACCTCCCGCCACCTCCTCCGCACCATCCAGCGCTACGCCGAGTGAGAAAGGAGGGGTGATTTACTTCTTCCACGGTGCATCTGTGGCGGGATTTGGATGAAACCGGTCATAACACCAGTTTTCTACATTGCTGTCGATATAATTCATTATATTGTCATACGCTCGTTGGTTACGAATTATATGTTCGTAATACCGTGATTGCCAGATTTTAACGGGTAGGGACGCGATTAATCGCGTCCGCGCCTGTCGTGTGACTCCCGCCTTGAATGCCCCGACTATAGATGCCAAACGGCAATTATGATGGAAATCCCGTCCTTCGGAATCTTCTTGCCTCCGTTGTTTAAGACAACCTAAATTCGAAACGGATGATGGTTCATTTTCAGCCTCGAATTGCGTCTGAACTAAAATTATCAAATGAATATGATTCGGCATTGTAACGAAATTCAATATCTCCACATCATTATAATACGATGGGATTTTTTGGATTTCCTCTTCGACTATTATGCCTAACGCGGACGCGATGAATCGCGTCCCTACCGGGGCTTCGGATACGATTTCGCCGAAATAATGTCGTCTTTCGGCACAACAGATTGTGACGAAATAAATTCCGCCATCGTATTTGTGCCAATTTGCCCTGAATTGATGTCGGGAGAGCATAAGATATCACGGCTTGACTTTGGCGGCGAGGAGGCGGCGGCCGAGGCGGCAGTAGAGGCATTTGCGGTGCTCGCAGTACTCGCGGCGGAGCTCGATGAGAGCCTGGCTCTCGAGGGCGCTCCGGCAGTCTATACCTGCGGCGGCGAACATACGGATTATGCTGTTGCCCTCGGGCTTCATGGCATCGAGCAAGTCGGAGGCGCGGGCACACATGGCTTCGTCGCCGTACATCTCCCCGTAGGCGTACTGTACGGGCGCAACGACGTTGATTACGAGGGTCGAAACCGCCGCTTCGCCGAAGGCCCGGGGACTGCCCTGCGCCGGGGCGCCGAAGCCGTAGTGATGCGACCAGTAGCCCATCAGCACCACGTTGAAAAGGTCGCGGGCCTCGAGCTCGGTACGGACGTCCAAAATATGGTAGCCTATCTCGAAGGAAGGCACGACCATCGCCGCGAGCGCCGCTATGCGCCTGTGGGGGAAATTCTGAGGCCGCATCCGCGACATCTTCCAGCCAAGGGGAGCGACGGGCTTGGCGATGCCGAACTTGCGGCACATGAACTCGTACTCGCGGCGTATGGCCGCGGTGTACATCTCGTCGGAGCAGTCCTCTGGTCCGAGAGCGCCCTTCTCCGGAATGAGGCCGGCCTGACCGAAGAGGAGCCCTTCGACCGTCTCGAGCGAGTCGGAATGCTTCATGAGGCTCTTGAGTGAGACGAGGCGAGCAAGGCGCTCGAAGGCGTCGCCGTTGGTGCCGAAACCGAGGGCGCGGGCAAGCGTGACGTAAACGGCCGAGCGCCAGTTGCCTTCGAAGACCTCGGAGGCCAGTGCACGGACCTTGTCGGCCTTCCGCTGGAGGCGCGTGTGGGCCAGAGAGGTAAGCCAGTCAGAGACGTAAATCCGGGGAATACCCGGCAGCTCCGCGGCACAGGCCGGACGGTCGGCCGTTCCTCCGTTGACCATGGCATTGTAGCGCTCGCTGAAGTCCGGGGCGCAGGGCATCACTATCTGGGGGATTTCCTCGCCGTCGCGGCGCACAATCCGGCAGTCATCCGTGCCGACAACGTGGAGAATCACCGTGTCGTATGCCGGGTCGCCGTCGTGGCCGTGGCGGTGCCAGTCGCTGGCGCGGACGTGGATCTCGACATTTCCGGCCCAGACATGGCCGTCGATTTCAACCTTGGCGTTGAAGAAGTCGGGGCCGGCGTCGGAGTTGAGCCATCCGCGGTCGATTACGGACACCCGGCGCCCGTCGACCGTGCGCAGCTCGCCCGGAATCCACAGACCGTGCTGCCAGACGTACTGCATCAGTTTCTCCATCGTCTTACCCTCCCCACGTTTTTACCGTCAGCCCTCGGGCGGCTCTATAGATGCCAAAAGGCCGCGCACGAGCATGCGCCCGGCCTCGTCGAGGCTGTCCTCCACACGAATGGCCTCAAGCCTGATTTCCAAAGCAAAGCCCCTCGCCTCTTCCTTGCGCCCGAGGGCCAGGAGACTGCGGTAGTAGAAACCGAGCAGAGTCGGACCGCCGGGAGCGACCGCGAGCATCCCTGCCGGCGTCTGAAGGCTGTAATAGTACTCGAGGCAGTCCTCATACTCGCCGAGACGGAAACAGGCCTCGGTGTAGAGCGCCTGAAGATGGTCGGGCTGGTTCTCGGAGTAGAAGGAGTACGTCGCTCCGACATTCCGCGCGTCCTTCCAGCGCTTGCCCTCGAAGAGAATCATCATGATGGCCGCGACCTCCTGCCGGGTATACTCTCCGCCGTTCCAGGCGTGGAGATATTCGGAGAAAAGGTCCATGTCGCAGTCGAGGCCGAGCTCAATTGCAAGGTTCACGGCACTCCTCGAGCCCTTGTTGCGGGCAAAGTAAGCGCGGGCCAGCGACGAGGCATCGGCCATGCGGCCCTCGGCGCAGTAAAGCGAGGCAAGGACCTCCGTCAGCCGGGAATAGTCCGGCGACAGGGCCGATGCGGCCTCGAGCTTCTCGATGGCTGCCGGCCGCAGGTCGGCGAAGCGCTCCGTCACCCCCGCGCCAAGCACCGTGGCCGTCTCGGGGTCGGCGATTTCGAGCCCGCAGGCGAAGTCGAAAGCTTCCCGCGCCTCAGCTTCGTTGCCGAGGGCGCCGTGCATGTAGAAGAGCATGGCCCAGTAACTGCTCTCGAAGGGGTCGAGGCGCGCAAGCTCCTCAAAATAAGGTATTGCCTCCCCGAAGGACGAAGTGCGGTAAAGCGTCGAGCCCACCTCGTAGAGGAGCACGGGAAGGTAGCGGACCTTCGAGCGCAGAAGGCCCATATTGTCCTTCACCCAGTTGAATTCGGAAAGGTCGTCGGCAAGCTTAACGAGGCGGATGATTTCCTCATCCTCGAAAAAGTCCCTTGAGGCAAGAATCTCCGTGAGCGCGCCGGGCCTGTCGCGGACCTCGGGCGGGTCGGCGTAGAGCTTCCCGATTTTCCATATTATGCTCTCTCCCTTGTCGGCGTTGTCGCGGACGAAGCCGCGGTATGACTCGTCGTCGAGCGTGTCGCAATAGAAGAGCGAGCGGCGCACGAGGAGCTCGTCGCTGTCGGGATAGAGCCTCGCGGCACAGAAGAGGACCTCGGCGCGGACATAGTCGTCGCTGATGTCGCCGGCGTAGTCGAAGATGTCGATTAGCTCGTCCTCGTCAAAAAAACGCTCGCCCACAGGCCGTGCGAGCGCCTGGCGGAAGCGCTCGTAAAGCTGCGGGCGGAGGTCGGAACTGTTCTCGTCCTGCATCAGGCCTTTTTCTGCACCTTTTCCCAGGTGTCCTTCAGGGCTATGGTGCGGTTGAACACCGGGTGCTCCCGGGTATAATCATAGTCGGGCGTGAAGTAGCCCACGCGCTGGAACTGGAATTTCTTGCCCGGCTCGGCATTCTCCACGATGAAAGGCTCGAGCTTCACGCCCTGAACGGTGCGGAGGCTGTCGGGGTTGAGCATCTCGCGGAAGTCGCGCTCGGTCTCGGCGGCGGGATTCTCGACGTTGAAGAGGCGGTCGTAGAGGCGCACCTCGGCGTCGACGGCATGGGCGGCCGACACCCAGTGGAGGGTGCCCTTCACCTTGCGCATCGAGCCGGGCATTCCGCTGCGGCTCTCGGGATCGTAGGTGCAGTGGATGGCCGTGATGTTGCCCTCGGCGTCGCGCTCGATGTCCTCGGGGCGCTCGGAGGCCTTGATGATATAGGCGCCCTTGAGGCGTACTTCTTGGCCGGGAGCGAGGCGGAAGAACTTTTTGGGCGGATTCTCCATGAAGTCCTCGCGCTCGATGAAGAGCTCGCGGGAGAAAGGCATGGAGTGCGTGCCGGAGCCTTCCTGCTCGGGATTGTTCTCCATCTCGACGGTCTCGGTCTGCCCCTCGGGATAGTTGTCGATGATGAGGCGGACGGGATTCACGACGGCCATTACGCGCGTGGCGATGCGGTTGAGGTCATCGCGGACGGCGTGCTCGAGGAGGCTCACGGAGTTGAGGGCCTCGTATTTGGTGTAGCCGATGGTGTCGATGAAGTTGCGGATGGAGGCGGGGGTGTAGCCGCGGCGGCGCATGCCGCTGATAGTCGGCATACGGGGATCGTCCCAGCCGGCCACGAGGCCTTCCTTCACGAGCTGGAGAAGCTTGCGCTTGCTCATCACGGTGTAGGTCAGATTCAGTCGGTTGAACTCTATCTGACGCGGGCGGTACGACTCGTCGGCGAGCTCGTCGACGAAGTAGTCGTAGAGGGGACGGTGAGGCACGAACTCGAGGGTGCAAATCGAGTGCGTCACGCCCTCGAAGTAGTCGCTCTGGCCGTGGGCGAAGTCATACATGGGGTAGACCTTCCACGTGGTGCCCGTGCGGTGGTGGGGCGTCTTGATGATGCGGTACATGATGGGGTCGCGGAAGTGCATGTTCGGCGACGCCATATCGATTTTGGCGCGGAGCACACGCGAACCTTCCTCGAACTCTCCGGCATTCATCCTCATGAAGAGGTCGAGATTCTCCTCGGGCGAGCGGTCGCGGTAGGGGCTGTGGGTGCCGGGCGTGGTGGGCGTGCCCTTCTGCGCGGCGATTTCCTCGGAGCTCTGGTCGTCGACATAGGCCTTGCCCTCCTTGATGAGACGCACGGCAAGGTCGAAGAGCTGGGGAAAATAGTCCGAGGCGTAATATTCGCGGTTGCCCCAGTCGAAACCGAGCCAATGGATATCCTCGCGGATGGAGTCGACATACTCGACGTCCTCCTTCACGGGGTTTGTGTCGTCGAAACGAAGGTTGCAGGTGCCCCCGAACTTCTCCGCCACCCCGAAGTCCATGCAGATGGCCTTGGCGTGGCCGATGTGGAGATAGCCATTGGGCTCGGGCGGGAAACGCGTGCTGAGACGACCGCCGTTCTTACCGGCCGCAAGGTCGGCCGCAACAATTTCTTCAACAAAATTGAGGCCCTTCTTCTCTTCCGGGGCCTTTTCGTCCTTTATATCCATTGTCGTATTGATAATGAGGGAATATTTTCAGTTTTAAAATGCAAAAATAACACTTTTCCGCGAAAAAGTCAAGAAAAAGAGCGCGTGCTACCCGGAAAAAGCAACAGTGTTCAGGCCCGGGCAATGAGGGAGAGGGGTAAAAGAGTCCCGAACGTTGGCAAGACGCAGAGGAAACACGTCATTTACGTCAGGTGTTTGATGTAGGCGATGGTGGGGACGAAGAAGATTTCGACGCGGCGGTTGGCGGCGCGGTTTATTAGGGTTGTGTTGCTGTGGAGGGGTTCGTCGCGGCCTATGCCGTAGGGAATGAGGTAGGGTTCGCGGCCGAGGGTTTCGGTGAAGTAGTCGTCGATTGCGTTGGCGCGCTCGGAGGTGAGGTCGTCGGAGTAGGCGGTGTCGCCGGTGTCGTCGCTGTGGACGGCGACGAGTACCTTGAACTGCTCGCGGTGGGCGACGTAGCGTCCCAGTTCCTCGAGGCGCTTGCGGCCTTCGGGGGAAAGGGTCCGGGAATTGGCGCGGAAGAGCTCCGCGGCGGGAATTGTCACGCAGACGACCTGGCCGTCGCGCTCGAGGGTGGCGGCATACTTGCGGTCGGCGAGTTTCTTGCGGAGCTGGGCCATGGCTTCGCAGACGGGTTTGGCCTTGCGGGGGCTGATTCGGGGATAGTCGATGTTTTCCTCGAGGGTCATGGCGAACTCGTCGACCTCTTCGGGCTGGGCGGCGAAGACGGGGGAGACAGAAAGGAGTGAGGCGAGGAGGAGGGTGAGGGCAGGTTTCATCAGCATGCGGTGGGGGGGGCGTCAAATGAGGGAGAGTTCGTAGCCGTATTCGGCGCGGACTATGGCGGGGATGTCGGCAAGGTCGATCTTGCGGTTCTTGTCTTTCTTGAGGAAGCGGGTGACGTAGGCTGTGGCTCCCTTGATTTCTGCCTCGTCGTCGACGTCGGAGGTGTCGGAGGAGTCGAGGTCAAGGTCGCCGTTCTCCTCGTAGTGGTCGAAGATGAGGTCAATTACTTCGAGGAGGTCGTCGTCGGTGTAGCGTTCGGCTTTTTCGGGGTCGAGGGCGGCACGCATGGCGGCCACGGCCTCGTTTTCGTTGAATTCTTTCATGTAGATTTGTCTATAAATGAAGGAGGCCCTCGGGGAGGTCCATTGTGAGGTAGCGGCCTTCGGTGTCTATTTCGGTTATGAAGTCATCGGCCACGGGAATGAGGAGGTCGGGGCCGTCGGGACGTGAAACGATGAAGAGGACATTCGCCGTGGAGTCCTCGAGGCCTGAAATCCGGCCTATCTGTGTTCCGTCGGAGCCGAAGAGGTCGAATCCGACGAGGTCGGCGGCATAAAGGCCTTCGTCGCCTTCGTCGTCGCCGCCGGTGAGCAGGTCGAGCTCGGAGGCGAGGGCATAGAAATCCTTGTTGAGGAACTCGGAAAGGGCCTCGTCCGAGTCGTAGCCGTCAATCTTCAGGAGCACGGTCTCCGGCCCCTTGGGGCGGACAGAGGCTATGAAGAATGGCACGTTAATGCCGTCGATTTTCACGACCACACAGCGGAGGGCGCCGAGGTCGAGGCCGTCGTAGAGGAGCGAGGCGGAAATCTCGCCGCAGACGCCGTGGGGCTTGTTGAAGCGGCCTACGAGGCGGAGTTCGTTGTCGCGTATCATTTCTTTTTCTTCTTCTTTCCGGCGGGGACCTGAACGGCGGCCCTGAAGTCGCCGAGGACCATGGCTCCGCGGGGAACGTTGATGGCGCCCTTGGAGAGGTAGTGGAGGTCGTTGAAGATGCGCTCGTCGTCGGTCTCGCGGTCAATCACGCAGCGGGCCTTCTTCATCTGGCTGGCGATGAGGAAGACGAGCTCGGTGCGCTCGGGCCCCTCGGGCATTTCGACGGCCTTGGCGATAAGGTCCTCGATGATGCTTCCGTAGTGGCGGAATGCCATCTTGGGGTGACCGGGAAGAGGCAGGGGCTCGGGCTTTCCGGAGAATGTCTCGGGGCGGACGGGCTCGAAGGGCAGGTCGACGTCGAGGCGGAAGTCGCTCATGATGAAGAGCTGGTCCCAGAGCTTTCGGCGGTACTCCTCGCGGTCGGAGGTGTTGTTGGGGAACAGGGCCATCATCGAGCGCACGATGGAATTGGCGCAGGCTGTGCGCTCGTCGCGGTCCTCGATGGTCAGGCAATGGTCCACCATGTTCTGTATGTTCCTCCCGTACTCGGGGAGGACAAGTTTCTTGAGATGGTTGGTGTATGTTAGCATTTTTTACTGTATTTCAAGCGATTTTTCGGCGTCGGCGAGCTTTTCGGGGCTGCCGATGTCGAACCAGCGGTATTCGGCGGCGGGAGTGAAGGCGCGGATGTCGAGTTCGGCGCAGGAGGCGATATAGAAGGGCGTGATGCCGAAGGGCACGGGAGCCGGACCGAGCCTGCGGGCATAGTCCACAAGCGTCTGCTGAGCCCGGGAGCCGAGGATGTGGACTCCGCCGAAGGCGCGCTGGTCGAGCGCCGACGGGTCGAGGCCGGCGGGAAGGGTCTCGCCCGTGCGTAGGTTTGTCCATCCATTCATGCGGCCCGTTGCATCGAAGAGGAGCTGGCGCGAGGAATCGCGCCGGGCGGCAAGGAGAGTCACGTCGGCCTCCGTGTCGGTATGGGCCGTGGCCATTTCGGCGAGAGGGAAGTCGGTGAAGATGTCGGCGTTATGGACGAGAACCGGCTCGCCGGGACCGCCGAGGAGGCCGATTGCGCGGACGAGGCCTCCGCCCGTGTCGAGAAGGAGGTCGGACTCGTCGCTGACCTCGACAGGAATGCCGAAATCGGTTGCCGAGAGGTACTCGACAACCTGAGCCGAGAAGTGGTGGACGTTGACGACCACCCTATCGAAGAGCCCTGAGGCGGCGAGCTTGCGAAGGACGCGGCCCAGCATGGGCTCGCCTCCGAGGGGCACGAGGGCCTTGGGATGCTCAAGGGTCCAGGGGCGCAGGCGCGTGCCGAGTCCGGCGGCGAAGACGAGCGCGTTCATCTGGCCTTGAACGCCTGTTCGATGTTCTGCTCGCGGTGCACGAGCTCGACATTGACGTTGGGATACTTCGCGGCGATGTGCTCGGCGGTGTGCTGGGCGCAGTAGACCGAGCGGTGACGGCCGCCGGTGCAACCGAAGCACACCATGAGGTTCGTGAACCCGCGCTCGACGTAGCGCGTGACGCTCGAGTCGACGAGGGTGTACACATGGTCGAGATATTCGATAACCTCGCCGTCGTTCTCGAGAAACTCGATTACGTTGGCGTCAAGGCCCGTGAACTGCTTGTAGTGCTCGTACTTGCCGGGATTGTTGATTGCGCGGCAGTCGAAGACGTAGCCGCCGCCGTTGCCAGTCGGATCGTCGGGGATGCCTTTCTTATAGGCGAAACTCATGACCTTGACGGTGAGGGTGTGCTTGCCCGGGGTGTCGGCGAACTGTTTCATGTCGACGAGGCGGCGAAGGACGTCGTAGAGATAGGGGTACTCGGGATATGGCCTGTCGAGGAGCTCGCGGAGGTTGGCTATGGCGAAGGGGACGCTCTGCATGAAATGCGGCTTTTTCTCGAAATATCCCCTGAAACCGTATGCGCCGAGCACCTGGAGCGTGCGGAAGAGCACGAAGTGGCGCAACTGCTCCATGAAGTAGGCCTCGTCGATGGGCTGGTACTTGCGCAGGCTCCGGAGGTATTCGCCGATGAGCTCCATGCGCAGGCTCGAGGGGAAATTGGCCTTGGCCTGCCAGAGGAAGGAGGCCACGTCGTAATAGAACGGTCCCCGGCGGCCGCCCTGGAAATCGATGAACCAGGGCTCGCCGTCCTTTATCATGACGTTGCGGCTCTGGAAGTCGCGGTACATGAAGGTGCCGCTCTGCGAGCGCAGAAGCACCTCCGAGAGGTTCTGGAAATCGTCTTCGAGGCGGTCCTCCTGGAATTCGAGGCCCGTGGCCTTGAGGAAACAGTACTTGAAGTAGTTGAGGTCCCAGAGAATCGACCGGGCGTCGAACTGGGGCGTGGGATAGCACTTCGAGAAATCCATGCCCACGGCTCCGCCGAACTGAATGTCGGGCAGGAGGCGCATGGTCTTCGCGAGGAGCTCTTTCTCGTCGGCGGAGAAGGAGCGCGTGAGCCGGCCCTTCTCGATTTCCATGAACAGCAGTCGGTCGCCGAGGTCGTTCTGGAGATAGGCCATCCGGTCGGGCGCGACGGCGAGGACCGTGGGCACGGGCAGGCCCTTTGCGCCGAAATGCCCGGCCATGTAGATGAAGGCCTCGTTTTCCTCGCGGCATGTGCCGAGCACGCCTATCAGGCTGTCGGACGCGCCGCCGGAGGAGAGGCGGAAATAGCGTCGGTTTGAGCCCGAGGAGGGCAGTTCGTCGATAGTCGAGGGCTCGGCGCCCCTGTAGTCGCTGTACAGCTGTTTCAGTATGTCGGTTTCCATTCGGGCCGGGGTGTTTCGGGGTGTGATCAGTTTCCGACCTCGGAGAGGAACTTTATGCGCATGAGGCGCACTTCCTCTTCGGAGAACGCGGGGCAGAGCTCGTCGTAGGCCTGCGAGATGCTGTCGCTTTCGCTGGTCTTGAAGTAGTCGAACACTTCCTCCTGGTCCTCGGGGTCCATGATGTCGTTGATGTAATATGAGATGTTGATGTGGGTTCCGCTCATGACTATGGCCTCGATTTCGTCGAGCAGCTGGTCGAAGTCCATACCGTTGCTCTGGGCGATTTCCGTGAGGTCAATCTTGCGGTCGATGGCCTGGATGATGCTGACCTTGGGCTTGCTCTTGTTGGCCATGGAGCGCACGCGGAGGTCCTCGGGACGCTCGATTTCGTTGTCCTCGACGTAGGTGCGGATTACCTTCACGAACTCCTCGCCGTAGCGCTTGGCCTTACCGGCCCCTACCCCGGGGATGCTCTGGAGCTCCTCGAGGGTGATGGGGTAAGTCGTGGCCATGGCCTCGACCGAGGGGTCCTGGAAGATGATGTAGGGGGGCAGCTTCAGGTTGCGGGCTATGTTCTTGCGGAGGGCGCAGAGAACGGCATAGAGCTCGGGGTCGGCCGCGCATCCGGCGCCGCCCTTCACGGGCACTTCGTCCTCGTCCTCGGAGAAGTCCGTGTCCTCCACGACCTTGAAGCTCCGGGGCTTCCGCATGAACTCTCGACCCTTGGCCGTAAGGCGCAGGACGCCGAAATTCTCGACTCCCCGCTCGATGTATCCGTCAAGCATTGCCTGACGGATGACCGTGGCGAGAAACTTCATGTCGTCGCCCTCGCAGCAGCCGAAGACTTCGAGCTCTTCGTGGCGGTACGAGCGCACATCCGGGGTGGCGCGTCCGAGCATGACGTCCACGATATGTTCCGATTTGAATTTTTCCTTGAGCGCAGCGATTGTTTCAAGCGCTGCGAGTAACTCCTCTTTTGCTTCCACTTTCTTTTTTGTGTTGAGACAATTGTCGCAGTTTCCACAGTTTTCCTCAGTGAAAGTTTCGCCGAAATAGTGCAGGAGGGTGCGGCGGCGGCACACGGCGCTTTCCGCATAGGCGGCGGTCTCAGCCAGGAGCTGACGCCCGATTTCCTGCTCGTTGAGCGGTTTCGCCTGAATGAACTTCTCCATTTTCTGGAGGTCCTTTCGCGCATAGAAACAGAGGCAGTAGCCCTCGCCGCCGTCGCGGCCGGCGCGCCCTGTTTCCTGATAGTACCCCTCGAGACTCTTGGGGATGTCGTAATGGATTACGAAACGTACATCGGGCTTGTCGATGCCCATTCCGAAAGCAATAGTCGCCACAATGACGTCCACCTGTTCGAGAAGGAAGGCATCCTGATTGGCGTTTCGGGTTGCGCTGTCCATACCGGCATGGTATGGCAGGGCCTTGATGTCGTTGATGGTCAGGAGCTCGGCGAGCTCCTCGACTTTCTTGCGCGAGAGGCAGTAGACGATGCCGCTCTTCCCTGGGCGCTGCTTGATGAAGCGGATGATGTCGCGGTCGATGTTCGGGGTCTTCAGCCGGATTTCGTAGTAGAGATTCTCGCGGTTGAAGGACGACTTGAACACCCGCGCGTCGAGCATTCCCAGGTTTTTCTGAATGTCGTGCTGGACTTTCGGGGTGGCCGTGGCCGTCAGGGCTATCACAGGCCGGGTACCTATTTCATTGATGATGGGCCTTATACGCCTGTATTCCGGACGGAAGTCATGCCCCCATTCGGAGATGCAGTGGGCTTCGTCGACGGCGTAGAAGGATATGGAAACCGTTTTGAGAAATTCGATGTTTTCTTCCTTGGTCAGCGATTCCGGGGCCACGTAAAGAAGCTTCGTGTGGCCCGAAAGGATGTCGTCCTTCACCTGCTCGATGGCGCTCTTGGTGAGCGAGGAGTTCAGGAAATGGGCGATGTGGTCGGTCTCGCTGTAGTTGCGCATGGCGTCCACCTGGTTCTTCATCAGGGCGATGAGCGGGGAGATGACGATGGCCGTTCCCTCGCTCATGAGAGCCGGGAGCTGGTAGCACAGTGACTTTCCCCCGCCCGTGGGCATGATCACAAAGGTGTCGTTACCCGCGAGCAGACTTTCGATGATGGCTTCCTGATTCCCCTTGAAGGTATCGAAGCCGAAGTAGCGCTTGAGAGCATCTCCGATTTGTGGATTGACCATGGCAATAGTGTTCTACAAAGGTTTTTCTTATTGGCGGGGCGGCACGGGCCTCTTCAGACCATCGCCGCCTCGAAATTCGCTTTCCTGAGGGCCTCGACCGCATAGTCGCGGGTGACGGTGAAACTCTTTTTCCCCGTCGACGGCACGCTGTACATGGGCTCCATCATGATGGTCTCGACTATCGAGCGGAGGCCGCGGGCACCGAGCTTGAACTCGATGGCCTTGTCGACGATGTAGTCCAGGGCCTCAGGCTCGAAGGTGAGCTCCACGCCGTCCATTCCGAAAAGCTTGACGTACTGACGGGTGATGGCGTTCTTCGGCTCCGTGAGGATGCGGCGGAGGGCATCCCGGTCGAGAGGGAGAAGATGCGTCAGAATCGGCAGGCGTCCGATAATTTCGGGGATGAGGCCGAACTTCTTGAGGTCCTGCGGGGCCACGTAGCTCATCATGTCGTCGCGGTCGATGCGTTTTGCGGTCTTCTCGTCGGTGGAGAAGCCCACGAAGCGCGAGTTGAGCCTCTTGGCGATGGCGCTCTCGATGCCGTCGAAGGCGCCCCCGCAGATGAAGAGGATGTTCTTCGTGTCGACAGGAATCATCCGCTGCTCGGGATGCTTACGGCCTCCCTGCGGGGGCACGTTCACGACCGAGCCCTCGAGGAGCTTCAGCAGACCCTGCTGGACACCCTCGCCGCTGACGTCGCGCGTGATGGACGGATTGTCGCCCTTGCGGGCTATCTTGTCGATTTCGTCGATGAACACTATTCCACGCTCGGCCTTCTCGACGTCGTAGTCCGCCGCCTGGAGGAGGCGCGTCAGGAGGCTCTCGATGTCCTCGCCGACGTAGCCGGCCTGAGTGAGGACGGTGGCGTCGACGATGGTGAAGGGCACGTCGAGGAGCTTGGCGATGGTGCGGGCGATGAGTGTCTTGCCCGTGCCGGTGGGGCCTACCATCACGATGTTGCTCTTCTCGATTTCCACGTCGTCGTCCTCCACCTTCTGCTTCAGGCGCTTGTAGTGGTTGTAGACGGCCACGGCAAGGTATTTCTTGGCCTGGTCCTGACCGATGACGTACTGGTCGAGGTAGGCCTTGATTTCCTCAGGCTTGGGGATGCTGCCCTTGAAGGAGCCCTGCTGCTGCGAGGGACGCGACTCGTCCTTGAAGCCGGCCAGGGCCTCGTGGACCATCTCGACGCACTCCGTGCAGATGAAGGCGTCGCTGATGGGCGAGTTCAGGAGCTGGACCCCGTCGCGGCTTGTGCGCCCGCAGAAACTGCAGGCAGCTTCTTGCTTCTGTTGCTTCTTAGCCATTTGCTCCGGGGCTTAATGCTTTGCCTTGATGAGTACCTGGTCGATCATGCCGTATTCCTTGGCCTCCTCGGCGGTCATCCAGTAGTCGCGGTCGGAGTCGCGCTCGACCTTGTCGAAGGGCTGGCCGGAGTGCTCGGAGATGATATGGTAAAGCTCGTCCTTGAGCTTGCGGATCTCGCGGGCCGTGATTTCAATATCGGAGGCCTGACCCTGGGCGCCGCCCATGGGCTGGTGGATCATCACGCGCGAATGGCGCAGCGCGAAACGCTTGCCCGCCTGACCGGCCACGAGGAGGACGGCGGCCATCGAAGCCGCGATGCCGGTGCAGATGGTGGCGACGTCGCTCGAGATGTACTGCATCGTGTCGTAGATGCCGAGGCCCGCGTAGACAGAGCCGCCGGGCGAGTTGATGTAGATGCTGACGTCCTTGCCCGGATCCGAGGAGTCGAGATAGAGGAGCTGGGCCTGGATGACGTTGGCCGTGTAGTCGTTGACCTCTGTTCCGAGGAAGATGATGCGGTCCATCATCAGACGCGAGAACACGTCCATCTGCGCCACGTTCAGCTGGCGCTCCTCGATGATGCTGGGGTTGATATATGATGCCGAGGCCGTCGTGGCGATGACCGGAGCCGCGGCCCGCGAGGCGGCGGCCGTATACTGGTCGAGGCTGAGGCCGTTCATCCCGAGATGGTGGACGGCATAGTTTCGGAAGTCCTTGGTGTTGTTCATTCTTTAGTATCTATTGGGTAGCTTATTTTACTTAATTTTAGAAAATTGCCCTGCCGTGCGGTCCGCAGGGGCTCCGGGCGGCAACTTATTTTCAAAATTACGAAAATTTTTCTGTTCCTGCAAAAAAAGAGTCGTTTTCGACAAAAAAATTCCGTAAAAAGTCACGGAGACCAAGGCCCCCGGTGCCAGAGAGGCGCCGGGGGCCGGAATAGGGGATATATGCTTGTGGGGGCGGGGCTGGCAGCCTTATGCCTCAGCCTCGGCTTCGGGAGCGTTTTTCTTGTTGAGGCCGTCGACGATGGCGCGGAACTCGTCGAGCGTCACGGTCTTCTCATCGAGCGTCACGGCGGCGTGAATCTTGCCGAAGAGCTGCTGGATGAAGGCCTGGCGCACGAGGCGGCGACGCGACTGCTCGTCGTTCATCATGTTCTTCATGTACATGTCGAGGATTTCATCGTTGAGCTCGAACATGCCGTACTGGCGGAGCTGCTGGGCGGCGATTTCCTTGGCGAGGGCCTCGACTTCTTCCTTGGTCACCTCGGCCTTCACCTCGCGGGCGGCCTGGTTCTCGATGATGTCCCACTTGATGCTCTCGATGGAGTCGGCGTAGGCCTTGTCGACCTCTTCCTCGCTCATGGGCTCCTTGGCGTCGCGGGTGATGAACTTCTTGATGAGGCGCTCGGGGAGCGTCATCTTACCGTAGCGGTCCATGAGGTATTCCTCGGTCTGGCGCTGGAAGAGGTTGGCGCTGTTGGGCTGGAGGGCCTGGGCGATGCCCGCGCGGAGCTTTTCGTTGTACTCCTCCTCGTTGTGGACGGTGTCGGCGCCGAACACGGCGTCGTAGAAGGCCTGGTTGTGCTCGGCGGGGCGGTTGACGATGATTTCAGCGATGGTCATGCGGAAATCGGAGCGCATCTCGGCGGTCTTGTCGCGGTCGATGTGGAGCATCGACGCAAGCTCGGCCTCGTTGCCCTCGCAGGATGCCCAGGGGTTGAACACTACACTGCCGCCAACTTTCGAGCCTTCGAACTTTTTGGCCTCGTCCTCGCTCTTGAACACGAAGGGACCGACGATGGCGTCCTCGACCTTCACGCCGCCTTCCTTGACGGCGCCTTCGGCGTCAAGCTCCTCGAGGGTACCCTTGACAAGGGCGCGGCCCTCGTAGTCGTCAACGTTGGTGCGGATGCCGTTACGCTCGCGGAGCTCCTTGTCCTGGGCTTCCATCATGTCGTCGCCGACGGAGATGTTGTAGAAGGGGAGATGAACGTCCTTGTCGAACTTGATGCCGAGCTCGGGAGCGAGGGCTACCTCATAGTCGAAGGTGTAGTCCTTGTCCTCGAGGTTGATTTCGTCGACGTGCTCGGGCACGGGATAGCCGAGGATGTCCATATTGTTTTCACGGAGCCAGTCGATGGCGGCGTGGTATACGATGTCGTTGAGAACGTCGCTCTTCACCATCTTGCCGAAACGCTTCTTGAGCTGGGGCATGTCGATGTGGCCTTTGCGGAATCCGGGGATTTCCTTCTTCTGGCCGATTTCCTTGAGCTGGGCCTTGACCTTGTCGGTGTAGTCGGATTCAACGACATTCACTGTGATCTTGCCTTCGTTTTCTCCGAGTTTTACAAATGTAACTTCCATTTAATCTGGTGTTTCTATGTTTTGTATTGATAATTGTCCGTATGATTTGCGGCACGGACCGCTTTTTCATCCTGCAAAATTAATAGCTTTTTGGCAATCAATTTCTTAAAAATGTTAAAAAAGCCGTCTTTTCCGCTCTTCTGTCACATCTTTATACAAATTTGATGCCAATTTCGTTCATTTCCGCGGACCGTAGAGTTTTTTCACGCTCTGCGGAAGATTTTCCCACACGGCCTTGGGGAAACAAAAGAGCTTTCCGTCGCTGTAGCGCCTCAGAAGCACACCGTCCGCCTTGTCGTCGGGACAGCGCAGGCTGAATGTCCCGCGCTGGGGAAGCGCGCCCTTGGCCCAGTACATCACCTGCTGGCGCATCGCCGCCTTGAAGTCCGACGGCCGGTTGGTGACCGATGTGGACTTTACCGGCTCGAAAGTCCATGTTTTTCGGGGCGTCGCGCACCAGTAGGGCACGTTCAGGTCCATGATATTGAGCCCGAAAGCCGACAGGGCGCTGTTGACTTCCCTGATTTTCGCGCCCGACAGGGCCTTCATCAGCTCTTCCGCGGGCAGGGAGTTTCCGAAGAAGCTGTAAGCGACGCCGTAAGTATCCGGCAGGTAGTCGTCCGCCCCTAAGACCCGCCAGGCCGAAGGGCACTCCACGGCGAGGCCGATTTTGCCGTACTTGGCCTTGGAAGAGTCGCTCAGACGACGCCACTCATCCTTCGAGAAGAAACCGTACTTTCCGTCGCGCACCACCGTGAGGTCAAGATTCTTGGGCACGGTGCGCATCGTCGGCTCCGTCGCTGCCGGCTCGAAGTCGAGGAGCGTCCGCACCCTCGCCGGAATGGAGGTGGTGAAGGCCCGTACTCCTCCGTTGGGACCGAAGTAATAGGTCAGATGTTTGCCTGTCGAGGCCGAAGTCTCGTTAAGAAGGTACGGAATCCCGGAAACGATGGTGTCGCCTCTGGCGCCGGAGAGGGCGCGGTTCGCCTTTGAGAGATTAGCGTTGATGGAGTCCGCTGCCTGAATCGTCAGAAGGGTGTGCCCTACCTCCAGTTCAGGAGCCTCCCCGCGGAACGACATCCGGGAAAACTCATGGGGCGAAAGGATTTTTGCACCCCCGGTCATTCCTACTGCCACACCCCGGACCGCATAACCGCTTCCATCCATTCGTCCGGGCATTTTTTTCGCTGATGAATATCCGTAAGGGCCTGTCTCGCCCTTCCTGAGCTGGATGTCGTACTTCCGCCACGTCTCCGGAAGCGCCAGCGTACTTTTTCCGAGTTCGCTTTTCTTCCCGCGGTAGATCACCTGGACAAAGCGTTGTTTTTGCTCCGTATATGGCTCGTCCTTATAATAATACGGACCTCCCAGTAACTTGGCCCTAGAGAATCCGCGGGCTTTGAGTGTCTTGTTTATCTGATCGGTTTTACTTTCGAGCACAGCGACTTCCGATTTGGTGGGCGCTGTGGTGCTATACCACCGCTGGAGCTTGTCGTGGCTGAGCTTTACTGACTCGAAATATGAAAACACCACGTAGTTGCCGTCGATTTCCATTCCGAAGCCCTCGACAAAGGTCGTGCCCGGCAAGCTGTTGGACCCGTCCTTTTCCCGGATTCTCACGCTACCGTCCTTCGCGTCGTAATAAATTAGGTCGACATATTCCTCCCCGGGAGCTTTGGGTGCCTCCTTGGCTGCGGAGGCCTCCTTCTTCATAGCGAAGCTGAGAACGGCGGTCTTGCCCTCGGTGATGGTCACTTCCCTTTCTTCCGAAACGTAGCCTTTTGCGCCAACGGAAACGTTATATAGACCTACAGGCAGTCCCGTAAACAGCTGAGGCGAGTTTCCTTCCCTCATATCTATCGGAATGCCATCTTGACCGATGTTTATGACTGTAATGTCCGCGCCTATGGGCGTGACGTCGACGTTCAGGGTGCCGGAGGTGCGGCGGAGCTCGCCGAAGGTGCAGTTTGTGGTCTCGTCGGCGCACACCTCCACGTTCCGCACCTCGGAGGCGCAGCCCGGGGCCCGGACCTCCACGCTGTAGTAGCCCGGCGAGAGCGACAGCGGCTTTAAGGTGGCCCTGTTGCCGTTGACGTAGAACTCCGCGCCGGCCGTCGGGCAGCTCAGCTCGAGCGTCCCGGCCTGCTTGCGGAGGCTCACCGTCACCTGCGACTTCTTCGAGGCCCCGACGGTCACCGTTCCTGAGGCAGAGTCGTAGCCAGGGGCTTTTACCTTATATATATAGGAACCCACGGGCAGGAAGGCGCGGGCGTCGCCCGAAGAGCTGACGGCGTACTGCTTGCCGTCGATGGTCAGCACGGCGTGGACGGGACTGATCTGGAATACGGCATAGTTCGAGGCCGGGGCGGCCGCCGCCGCGGGGGCGGAGGTCGAGGCGGCCGCGCGGAGGCGCAGCTCGTAGACCCGCGAGCCTTCGAGGGCCGGGATTTCGGGATTTTCCTCGGCGAAGGTCACCATCCGCGGATAGTGGCCCGGGGCCTTCACGCGCAGTCGCTGAGAGCCGCGGGGCATGTACACAAGGTATTCCCCCGCCGAATACTCCACACCGCCGAGCACGTCGCCCTCGAATATCAGGCCCTCGAGCGGAATCTGGACCTTCACCAGCGAGGCGCGCTCCCCGTTCAGGTCGTAGCGCATCATGTAGCCCGGCAGAGGGTCAGTGAACCTGAACGACTCCACAGCAAGCTCCTGGCCCTGCGCCAGAAGGCACAGCGCCGAAAGAAGTAAACCGTAAATCAGCCGCTTGTATTCCATTGCCACCGCAAAGATACGATTAATTTTGATTATACCGAAATATTGCGTACTTTTGCACACTATGCAGACCTCAGAAGATACAGCCTCCGCAGCCACCCCTATCATCGAATACAAGGGCGTGGACATTCTCCGCAACGAGCACGTGGTGCTCAAGGATGTAAATTTCTCCGTCGACCCCGGAGAGATGGTATATCTCGTGGGGCGCGTCGGCTCCGGCAAGTCCTCTCTCCTGAAGACCCTCTACGGCGAGGTCCCCGTCACCTCCGGCGAAGCCCGCATCTTCGACTACGACCTCCGCAACCTCCGCCGGCGCGACGTTCCCTTCCTCCGCCGGCGCATCGGAATAGTATTCCAGGATTTCCAGCTCCTGATGGACCGCACGGCATACGCCAACCTCGAGTTCGTGCTCGAGGCCACGGGATGGAAGGACCGCGAGGCCCGCGACGAGCGTATAGACCAGGTTCTCCGCGAAGTCGGAATGCTCACGAAGGCCTACAAAATGCCCCACGAACTTTCCGGAGGCGAGCAGCAGAGAATTGTCATAGCCCGCGCCCTCCTCAACCGCCCCGAGCTGATTCTCGCCGACGAACCCACCGGAAACCTCGACCCCGCCACCTCCGAGCAGATTATGGCCCACCTCTACGACATCGCCCGGAACACCGACACAGCCGTAATAATGGCAACCCACAACCTTACAATGCTCGACACCTTCCCCGGACGCACACTCCGCTGCGACGGCAAGGAACTAATCTCCTGAGCCTCGCCGACCTATCCCTCCGCGCCCCGGCATCTCTCGGCCTTCTCGGAGCCGCCGGAGACATCTCCCTCAATTCCGGCTCCGACCTGGGGAACTAAGGACGGGCTATGAGGCCGGAATGTACCGCAACATCGTCCAGCGGGCACGCCTCTCGGGCTTCGGAAGCACCGTGGCCGACGGCATCGAGCCGAGAGCCTTCCGCCCCTTCGAGACGCGCATCTACGCCGACGTCACGCTGCGCCCGCTTCCCTGGCTCGGAATAACTGCCGATATCGAGCTCTACTGGAAACGCGTCTACAACCAGCCCGAGAACGTCGGGCAGATTCTCGACCTCCTTCAGTCCGACTACTACTCCCCCAGATATATAATGGTAGGCTCAGGCTACAACACCGGTGCTAACCTGACCCTCCGGAAGGAAGCCGGAAGCCTCACGGCATCCCTCTCAGCCGGCTACGGCGTCGCCCGGCGGAAATACCCCGGATTCGGCTCATATACCCGTGGCCGCACCAATCCGGGCATTTCCCTCCTTTCCGCTACTACACTTTCGACATCAAGGGCGTCCCCGGACGCACATACCGCATCGTCGCCGACTATGAGGACCTCCATGCCGAGGCCGAGTGCACCATGCCATTTCCCACCTCCATAGACTCCATCGCCGTGCGCAGCATTCAGGGCAACGACTCACTACGGTCCGCCACCCTGCACTTCACAGCCCCTGCCGACTGCCCGGCTTACTTCTGCGTGACACTCCGCGACCTCGACCCGCGCGGCCGCCCCCTTCCGGCCATGATGGGATGCGTCCGCGCCGACGTCCCCGGCGTACACATGGAGCTCCCCCTCCTCCGCCCCAAGAACTCTCTCGACACCGTGCCTTTCATCCCGCAGTTCACCATCGGACAGCGTTACGACGTCACGCTCTGCCGCGTCTCCCCCGAGGTCTACGAATTCTAGGACGGCTACAACAACCTCACAATCTTCGGCGGTTCCCAGTTCGTCAGCGCCTCTTCATCCCTCAGGGGCAACATCAGAGGCGGTTTCGGCGTATGGAGCGCTCAGGGTGCCTCCACCGGACTCCTCGAAGTGAAATAGGAGGTGCGCGGGCCCCCGCGCGCAAACTTTTTCTCCCTCCGTGCCGTTTTATAGGAAAACACGCTTTATCTTAATGTTTATACTATGCGACACATTTTAATCTGCCTCCTTCCCGCTTTAGCTCCCCTCGGCGCTCTCGCCGCAGAAAGCTCCACGGCCGCCTCCGACTCAATCAATATCGTCTTCACCGACGAGGCGATGGCCCCGAGAATAGTTATCAAGGCCGACGACGGCTCATTCCCCGCGCCCGCGGAAATCGACGACTCCAATTCGATACGCATGACCGCCACTCCCGACGGTTATCTCGCCGAAAACGTCACTATTTCCAACGGCGGATTTCTTTTCTACGCTCCCCTGCCCTCCGATTCCCTCCCGCAGGAGGAATGGCAGAAAGTGTACTACAACCTTCCCTTCTGGGCCGAGCGGCCCGTGCTGATCCGATACCTCAATCCACTCTACCGTGTGTTCAGCACCGTCGCCCCCTCCGACAACTATATAGACATCGAGGACGGTACTTACTCCATACATTATTTCACCCGCAAGCAGCAGGAGTCCGTCGCCGACCAATTCTATGAACTTTTCAGCATCGTCGACGCCGATGACCCGACCCCCGACGATCAGCCGCGCGAACTGTTCCTTGTGAACATATACAACGAGGCAATTCCCGTCCCCGAATCCTCGACGGGCATTTACCAGGCACAGGTCACTCTCCCCGACGACTATTTCAAAGTATGCTACCAGAGCGCAGGATACTACATTCCCGCCTTCGCTTTCGGTCCCGCCAGCCCGGAGGAAAGCGTGCTTGAAGGCGGCAGGCCGTGCGCCCTCACCTACGGCATGAACACATATCAGGCCTTCACCTACTCCACAGCCGCCGCTTCTCCCGATACAAGACTCAAGGCCGGAGAGGACGCCTATGTAACGATTACCCTCGACGGGGAGCGGTCCTCACTGCTCATCAACCCAGTCAACGAAGGCCCCGTTACTGCCATTGCCGGTGTCGACGCTTCCGCCTCCGCCTCGCGGCCACTGTATTTCACCCCCGCCGGGCTCGCCGTCGACTCCCCATCCGTTCCGGGCCTCTATATCCTCCGTCAGGGCTCCGACGTCCGGAAAATCCTCGTCCGCTGAATCCGGGCCGAACCCAAGCATCACTCTGCCTGCTTTTTTTCTCAAAAAAATTTGCATAATTAATTTTTTAGTTATACCTTTGCCGCATCAACTAATAAATTAGTTTTGCAGGCCGATGAAAGCTGGTAGAAAACCCCGGATGCTCACCGAAAAGGAAGCATTCATCATGAACATCCTCTGGGACAGCGAGCGCCCGCTCTACGTCCGCGAGATTCTCGAAAAATATCCCGAGCCCCGGCCCCACTTCAACACCGTGGCCACCACTGTCCGGATCCTTGAGGACAAGGGCTACGTCGCCCACGAAGTCGTCGGCGGCTCGCACCGCTTCATTGCCATCGCCTCCCGCGACGATTTCCGCGCACGCGGCCTCGCCGACCTCATCCGCGACTACTTCGCCGGCTCATACAAGAGCGCCGTGTCGGCCCTCGTCGAGGAGGAGAAAATCTCTGTCGACGAACTTCGCGAGATTATCGACATTATCGAGAAGAAAGGGCAATAGTCATGGGCTCGCTCTTCTCCTATTCCATCTGCGCCGGGCTCGTCCTCGCAGTCATGTACCTTGTCTACAAGTGGCTCATGGCCGCCGAGCGCCAGCACGCCTACAACCGCAGCCTCCTCCTCGGCATCTACGCCGTGGCCCTCCTCGTCCCCGGTCTCATGCTCCGTTTCCACGGGCTCCTGTCCCCGGCCCCGACAGGCGCCGCGACCGTCGGTTTCGAGCTCATTCCCCTCGGCGCGGACCCTGCGGCTTCCGAACCCGCCTCCGCCTCCTGGCTCCGCGCACTGATATGGAGCTACCTCGCCGGAATGGCCCTCACAGGAGCCGCCTCTGTCCTCACCGCAATCCGCCTCGCCGCCGTTATCGCCTCCGGCGAAAAGATTCACTCCGGCGGAAAGTACACCATCGTCCTCCTCGACCGACCCGACATCGCCCCCTTCAGCTGGCGAAAGTACATCGTCATGTCCCGCGCGGACTATGCCGCCGCCGGACCGCTCATCACAGCCCATGAATGCCGTCACCTCGCCCTCCGCCACTGGATTGACCTCGCCGTCGCCCAGGCCATTGCCGTGCTCATGTGGTACAACCCCGCCGCGTGGCTCATGCGCGAGGAGCTCAAGACCGTCCACGAATACCAGGCCGACGAGGCCGTACTCCGTAGCGGCGTCAACGCCCGCGAATACCAGATGCTACTAATAAAAAAGGCTGTCGGCGCGAGATTCCCGTCACTCGCCAACAGCCTGAATCACAGTAAACTTAAAAAGCGTATCACTATGATGTACAATTCCGAGACATCCCCGCGGCGGCGCCGTCTGCGCGCCCTGTCGCTGGCCCCGGCTCTGGCCGCGGCCCTCATCGGGGCGAACGTCCCCTTCGTGTCCAACGCCCTCAACGCACTCGCGTCCACCGAGCTCTCTGCCCCGGCCGGCGTTTCCGACACCAAAGTTAGTCAAAATTCCGAACCCGCGCAAGAAATGGACGCTGTCGTAGTCGTTGGCTATGCCGCCTCCGGCAACGAAAAGTCCACGAAGGGCGACATCGTCGCCGTCTCCGACAACAAGGTCGCTCCCGCCAACGAAATGGCTTCCTACCCCGGAGGCGACGCCGAGCTCATGAAATACCTCGCCTCCTCCATCTCCTACCCTCTGGAGGCCCAGAAAACCGGCAAAGAAGGCCGCGTGGCCGTAAGATTCACCGTCCTCGCCGACGGTTCCGTAGCCAACCCGCAGATTCTCAAGTCCGTTTCCCCCGAGCTCGACGCCGAAGCCCTCCGCGTAATCGGCGCCATGCCAAAATGGAAGCCCGCGCGTGAGAACGGCAAAGCCGTGCCCTCGTCCTTCGTCCTCCCCGTCGAGTTCAGACTCATGAAGGACGAGCCCGAAAAGCCCAAGGCCAAGCCCGTAGTATTCATCGACGGAGTCCGCACCGACAACGCCGACCTCGCGTCAATCCCCTCCTCGTCAATCGCCTCCATCGATGTCGACAAGAGCGATCCCGCACATCCCGAAGGAATCTTGCGCGTCACCCTGAAGAAATAACAGCTTTACATACTCCCTAAACACCGCGGCGCGGACTCAGCGATTGAGTTCCGCGCCGCTTTTTCCTTATTTACAACAGTTTCGGTTCAGACATAAAAAAAAAATTACTCGTCGTCACGACGAATAATCTTCTTACCTTAAATCTAATACCATGAAAAACTGATGCAAAGTTACTGCTTTTTATGTTATAAAACATATTTCCGGGGAATATTTTTCTGAATTTAACTCTATTTAACTTTTAAAGATGTGTAATTCGGAGAAAAACAGGCGCAACCGCCATCCGAGGCCGGAGGGCGGTTGTGTGGTGCGTTCTTATAAGTACGGATTGTACCGCGCTTCCGCTCCGATGGTTGTGGCGGGGCCGTGGCCGGGGTAGACGGTGGTGGCTGCAGGGAGGGTCAGGAGTTTTTTGCGGATGGCGGCCACGAGCTGAGGATGGCTCCCGCCGGGAAGGTCCGTGCGGCCTATGCTCCCCTGAAAGAGGGCGTCGCCGGTGAGAACGAAGCCGCCGGTGGCGCTGTATAGCGCTATGCTCCCGGGCGAATGCCCCGGAACATGGAGGACCAGAAGCTCGTCGTCGCCAACGGCCACGAGGTCGCCGTCGCGAAGCACCGCATCGCTCACTACAGGCTCCGGCTCTCCCCCGCAGGACAGCATCCCGAAGGCCCGCATCTGCGCAGCCACGCGCTCGCCGAGGAAAGCGTCGTCGGGATGGGAGGCAACCTTAGCTCCGTAGCGGGCGCGCACATAATTGTCGCCGAAGCAATGGTCCACGTGCAGGTGGGTATTGATTATCTGAGTTATCTTCAGGGAATTGTCAGCCACAAAGCGGTCGAATTCCGCGCATTCGCGGGCCGTATTCATCCCGGGGTCGACAACCGCGGCATCAGAGGTTTCGGGATTTATAACAAGATAGGTGTTCTCGCCGAAGGTATTGAACACAAAACGCCGGACTCTAAGCATATCACTTCTTTTTTATAGGTACATACACAATCAGTTTCGTATCGAAGAACTCGTCGGAGAAGAACTCGTGCACCGAATATTCCACCACGGGGAAGCGCACTCCGGCCGACTCCTCGGCCAGATCGCCGCCCTTGAGCGTGAAGAGTCCTGGGGCGAAGGTGTTGCCCGGTGTGGCCGCGCCCGCGCGCGCCACATTCTTCTCGATGAGCTTCACGAGCTTGTCGAGCGGCATCACCGCGCGCGACACCACATAGTCGAATCCCTCGCGGCACTCGCCGATGTCGCCGTGCTGGAAGGTGACGTTGTCCAGTCCGATGGCCGATGCCACTTCCTGCGCCACGCGGATTTTCTTGCCGATGCGGTCAATCAGGTGGAAACGGCAGTCGGGATACATCACGGCGAGCGGAATGCCGGGAAAGCCCCCGCCCGTGCCGATGTCAAGAATCCGCGTTCCCGGCACCAGCGGCCCCCAGAGCCGCGCGATGGCAAGGGAATGGAGCACATGGCGCGTGTAGAGGTTGTCGATGTCCTTGCGCGAAATCACGTTGATGCGGCCGTTCCAGTCGGCGTATAGCTCCCCGAGGGCGGCGAACTGCCCGCGCTGGCGCTCCGACAGGTCCGGGAAGGCGGCGGTGATGATGTCTGACGTTTCCATGTATATGTCTAAACCTATTTATGTCCTGTTTTTATTAGCAAAATTAGAAAAAAATTCCGATATTTACACTTTCAAACCACAACATAAGATACAACAGCACCATGATCAAGATAGGCCGCGACAACCGGATGAAGGTAGCCAAACTCGTAGATTTCGGCGCATACCTCGTCGACGCCTCCGGCGAGGACCCGCAGGAAATCCTTATTCCCCAGAGATATATCCCCGACGACCTCCGCCCCGACGACACCATAGACGTCTTCGTCTACAAGGACTCGGAGAACCGACTCATCGCCACGACCGAGCGCCCGTACGCCCAGGTAGGCCAGTTCGCATTTCTCGAAGTAGCGCAGGTAAACTCCACCGGAGCTTTCCTCGACTGGGGCCTCCCCACCAAAAACCTCCTCGTCCCCTACTCCGAGCAGAAATCCAAGATGCGCCAGGGCGGAATCTATCCCGTCTACATCTATCTCGACGATGCCTCCCAGCGCGTCGTGGCCTCCGCGAAGCTCGAGAAATTCGTCGGAAACGTCTTCCCCCGCTACCGTCCCGGCGACCGCGTCAAGGCCCTCGTCGTAGCCCACAACGAGCCAGGCTACCGCTGCATCGTCGACAACCTCCATTTCGGGATGCTCTATGACAACGAGCTCTCCCGTCCCGTCGAAGTCGGCGAATCCGTCGAAGCATACGTAAAGTACGTCCGGCAGGACGGAAAAGTCGACCTCAGCCTCGGAGACACCGAACAACGCATAATCTCCATCGCCGAGCGCATAATGGACTACCTGTGCCTCAATGAGTTCCGGGCCGACGCCGAAATTTCCGACAAGATGGACCCTGAACTTATAAGGAAGCTCTTCGACTGCAGCAAGAAAGACTTCAAGAAAGCCGTCGGCGCCCTCTACAAGGAACACCGCATCACCATCTCCCACCCCTCCGGCACCATCACCGCAGCGAAAGGTACCGTATAAGAGGTATAAGTTTTATAAGAATTATATATTTTATAAGTCATACAAAAAGGAAGCGGAGGCCCGTAGACGGCTTCCGCTTCCTTGATTATATGTCGCAGGAATCAGCGGACGAAGAATTTCCGGCCGGCGGCGAGATAGACTCCGGCGGGAAGCTCGATGTCCGTTGTTCCGGGCACGAGATCGGCGCTGCGCACAAGCATACCGCTCACGGAATAGACGTCGATGTGGCCGCCTTCGGGAGCTGTCACGCGGAGCACACCCGTGCCGGGCACGACGCTGATGGCGCCCGCGCGGTCCACGCTCACGTTGTCAACGCCGGTAGGAACGGTCATCGTGAGTTCATAAGCCTGGGGGTCGAAGCTTATATGCACGGTCTTGCCGGGCGCCACGATGCGCCAGTTGTCCGCAGAGCGGTTCGCGGAGGCTCCTTTCACAAGAGTTTCGGAATCTTCGGCAGCGAAATCGAAGAGGTGGCTCGGGGTTCCTGCGGTCGATATGCCCTTGCCGAAGCTCGACACACGGTAGTAGCCGGAAGTGCTTACCAGCGTGGAATAGAAGGCCACATCGAAGGTCTCGGAGTCGTCGACGGCGATATCGCCTTCGAAGATACCGGAGGCATTGCGCCTGAGCACGTTCTTCTTCAGAAGATCGAAATGCTCGATGACGGGCTGCATATCGTAGTTGCCGTCGCGGGTCGTTATAATATAGAAGACGTCGGTGTTGTGGGCCGAGGAAGATGGAGTCGCCTTCCTCGGCGCGCAGGGTGGGAACAAGGAAGGTCATGCGCGCGCCGCCGTCCCCGGAAGCGGTGACTGTCAGGTTGGTCCAGCGGGAGCGCGCCTCCTCGGGCACAGTCCAGTAGCCGGCCTTGTCGAGCGTGGTGCCGACTGCCGAGCTGAAGCCTTCGCCGTTCACGAGCACGAGCTCGCGGTCGGAGCCTTCCTTGGCGCGAACACCCGGGGAGACTCGCCCTTCGCGGCACGCTTGGTGATGAGAACGAAGTCCTTGGGGTCAACATAGCCGGAGAAGGCGTAAGTGCCGTCTTCCTGACGGTTGAGATGGATACACTGGTCCATCACCGCAGCCGATGCACCCTCCCAGGGAATGATGGAGGCGTCGCGGCCCACGAGCAGAAGCTCGTCCACGCCCGAGGGATAGGTACCGTCGCTTTCATAGGGCTTGTTGCCGAAAGTATTGACCGGTGTGCCGGCGGGGAAAGTTACTGTCATCTTCTCCAGGTCCACCACAGCCTTGACAGGGGCCGTCAGGGCCTCAGTCATCTCGAAATTCACGCCTTGGGCCTCGAGATAGGCCGTCAGGGTGCCGTCGGCTTCCTTCACAACGGCGCTCGGGCCGAAGTTGCGTTCCCACGACGGGCCAAGGGTGATTTTCCACTTCAGCGCACCCGCGGGAACCTCGATCTCGAACCGGGCGACAGGTGTGTCGGAGGTATAGAAATGCACATCGGAGGCTGAGAAATCCCAGACCGGCGTGGTATAGTCGCCGGGAAGGTAAAGCTCCGTGGCGGTCTCACCTCTGAAAACGGGCTTGTCGGGTAAGGGCTGTACATAGCCGTAAGCCGTCCCCTGGTCCAGCTTCAGCACACCGTCCTGCCAGTCGGCCACAGTGATTGCCTCGCCCTTCTCGGAGGAGTACTCGAAATTGAACCATGTCGTCTGTGCCTGCGGATAGTCCTGGCTGACTGTCGGATTGGCCCATTTCTGCTGAGCCAGATCGTATAAGCGGAAAGAAAGGTTTCCGGCAGGATGGTAGGCCATGTAGTTCCTGGCCTTGACATAGTTTCCGGCTGTGGCTACGGTGGGCGCCGGATCGTTTCCGAACACCACCACGCAAGTGCTGTCGGGAATCATCGTGAGCGAGCCATTGTTGAGGTCCACAATCACGGAATAGCGGCCGAACTGGCCGTCGGCCAGGGTCCAGTTGGATGTTACCGGAGCCTCGATGAATTTCTTGGCAGAAGCAGTGACCACGCCCGAGCGTCCGAGTTCGGCCAAAGCCTCCACCCTTCGCCCTGAACCTTCGAATAGTCGAGAGCGGGAATGACAACGTTGCCGAGCTAGCTGTAGCTGTAGGAGCCGCCTTCGTCAGGGGTGGCGAGGGCGTAGTGCATCCGGAAATAGCGAGACGAGAAGGACACTTCGCCGGTAAAGACATTACTGCCCTCGGCGGTCTCGGTGAGGCTGTGCGCGTCGAAATACTCCTGATATTCAGTTGTCGGCGGCAGCCAGGTGTTGTCCGAACCGTTCAGGTAGAGACAACGGGCTTCGGCGGCGCCCGCGGTGACGGCCGAAGCCGCCACCGTCAGCAGCGCCGCCGAAGCGATGCGTGTGATTGGTTTAAAAATAAGGTATTGAATTATTGATTATGAGGAGAGGCGGTTGACTGAGTTTCGCTTACTTCCCGCTGGGGCTCTTCAGTTTGGCCTGCGGGGCGGAGGGCTTGAGGCCGCGGTGGCGGAGGAGGGCGTCGACGCTCGGCTCGTGGCCGCGGAAGTTGACGTAGAGCGTCATCGGGTCTTCAGAGCCGCCCTTTTCGAGAACGTTCTCCTTGAACTTGCGGGCGGTCTCAGGATCGAAGATGCCTTTTTCCTTGAAGAGCTCGAAGCCGTCGGTGTCGAGCACCTCGGCCCAGAGGTAGGTGTAGTAGCCGGAGGCGTAGCCGTCGGAGCCGAAGATGTGCTTGAAGTAGGGCGAGCGGTAGCGGAAGGTGAGCTCAAGGGGCATGCCGAGCTCTTCGGCCACATTCTTCTCGAAGGCGGCGACGTCGATGTCGCCTTCGGGGTTGAGCTTGCCGTACTGGAGGTCGAGAAGGGCGGCGCCGACGAGCTCGGCGGTGGTGAAGCCCATGTTGTGGGTCGATGCGGCCTGCAGCTTCTTCACGAGGTCGGCGGGGATGGGCTCGCCGGTGCGGTAGTGGCGGGCATACTGCTGAAGAAGCTCGGGTTCGAGAGCCCAGTGCTCGTGGATCTGCGAGGGAAGCTCGACAAAGTCGCGGTCGACGTTCGTGCCGGCCTGTCCTTTGTAGCGGGCGCGGGAGAGCATGCCGTGGAGGCCGTGGCCGAACTCGTGGAACATGGTCTCGACCTCGTCGAGGGTGAGGAGCGCGGGAGCGTCGGCCGTCGGACGCGAGAAGTTGCCGACATTGAAGATCACGGGACGCGACGACGTCGAGTCGGCGCGCTGCCAGGAGCCCTTGAACTCGCTCATCCAGGCGCCCTGACGCTTGGAGGCGCGGGGGAAGTAGTCGGTCATGAACACGGCGACGTGCTCGCCCGTCGCGGCGTCGGTCACGTCGTAGACGGTCACTTCGTCGTAGTACTTAGGCGCGTCGGGCATCTCGGTGAACTTCACGCCGTAGAGGCGCTCGGCCATGGAGAAAATGCCGTTGCGGACGGAGTCGAGGGCGAAGTATTCGCGCACCTTCGACTCGTCGAGGTCGTACTTCTTCTGACGCACCTTCTCGGCGTAGTAATAATAGTCGTAGGGAGCGATTTTGAAGGAATTGCCCTCGGAGTCGGAGAGAGCCTGCATTTCGGCAACTTCCTCATGCACGCGCTCCACGGCGGGACGCCAGATCTGCATAAGGAGGTTCTCGGCGTTGGCGGTGGTCTTTGCCATGACGTTGTCGGTCATGTAGGCGCCGTAGTTCTCGAAGCCGAGGAGTTTGGCCTTCTTCGCGCGTGCCTGGAGAATCTTGTTGATGACGGGGAGATTGTTGTACTCACCGGAGGAAGCGAGTGACGTATAGCCTTCGTACATCTCCTTGCGGAGATTGCGGTCGGCGGCGTACTGGAGCAGGGGCAGACGGCTGGGGGCATGGAGGGTGAACACCCAGTTGCCCTCGGCGAGGCCTTTTTCCTTTGCGGCTTCGGCGGCCTGGGCCACGGAGGAGGCGGGCAGTCCTGCCAGACGCGTGCTGTCCGTGACGGTGATTGCGAAGGCGTTGGTGGCGTTCAGGAGGTTCTTGTTGAAGGTGAGGTAGAGATTGGAAAGCTCGCCGTTGAGGGCTTTGAGCGTCTCCTTGTCCTCAGGCGAGAGGAGGGCGCCGTTGCGGGTGAAGCGCTTGTAGTAGTCCTCGGTGAGGCGGCGCTGGTCGGTGTCGAGTCCCTCGCGATTGTCATACACGGCCTTGACGCGCTGGAAGAGGGCGTCGTTCATTGTCACGGCGTCGGCGGCCTCCTGATAGGCCGGATAGAATTCCTCGGCCACGGCAACCATCTCGTCGGAGGAGTTGCTCTCGTCGAGGGCGAAGAATACGGAGGCTACCTTCGCGAGGATTTCACCCGAATTGTCGAGAGCGTGGATGGTGTTCTCGAAGTCGGGAGTCGCGGGATTGTTGACGATGGAGTCGATCTGCGCGTTCTGCTGCTCGATGCCGGCTCGGAGCGCGGGCATGTAGTGCGCGGGGGAGATGGAATCGAAGGGAGGAATTTCGTAAGGCGTCTCGTAGGCCTTCAGGAAGGGATTGGGAGCCATTTCTGTCTTTTTCTGGCATGATGCTCCGGCCAGCACGAGGCCGGCGAGCACCACCGGTGCAAGGAGTTTTTTCATATTTTATGGATTGTATTCGTAATTTCTAACTCGCAAAAATAGCAAAAAGGCCGCTTGTATATCAATTTGATAACATTTATTAACTATTTAGGCGTAATCTTTTACTTAACTTTGCGTCAAATATTGTACAATCCGCGAATAAATCCAATTCACCATAATCAACTATAAAAAATGAGAAAACTGATTCTCCGGGCATTTGCCGCCGCCGCACTGCTTTTCGCCACCGGCACGGCTTTCGCCCAGGCCCCCGAGGGGGAAGAGGCCATGCCTCAGGTTCCGCAGCTTCCGCTCGACGAGCAGGTGCGCACCGGCAAGCTCGACAACGGCCTCACCTATTTCATCCGCCACAACGAGAACCCCAAGGGGCAGGCAGACTTCTTCATCGCGCAGAAAGTCGGTTCCATCCTTGAGGACGACAACCAGCGCGGCCTCGCCCACTTCCTGGAGCACATGTGCTTCAACGGCACGACCCACTTCCCCGGCAAGATGGTCATCGACTGGCTCGAGAGCGTGGGCGTGAAGTTCGGCTACAACCTCAACGCCTACACCGGCTTCGACGAGACGGTCTACAACATCTCGCAGGTGCCCGTGGCCCGCACTTCCGTACAGGACTCCTGCCTCATGATTCTCCACGACTGGAGCTGCGACCTCACCCTCGACCCTGATGAAGTGCAGGCCGAGCGCGGCGTGATCCATGAGGAATGGCGCCGCTCCAACGTCGGCTCCATGCGCATCATCGAGCAGCTCGGTCCCACCCTCTACCCCGGCAACCGCTACGGCGTGCGCCTCCCCATCGGCACGATGGAAGTTGTCGACAACTTCCCCGTCCAGGCCCTCGTGGACTATTACCACAAGTGGTACCGTCCCGACAACCAGGCCATCATCGTGGTGGGCGACATCGACGTCGACCGCATCGAGGCCAAGATCAAGGAAATCTTCTCGCCCATCAAGATGCCCGAGAACGCCGCTGAGCGCATCTACTACACCGTCGAGGACACCCCCGGCACCATCTACGCCATCGGCAAGGACAAGGAAATGAACGCCGGCGTGGTCGACTTCATGTTCAAGAGCGAGAACTTCATCCCCCGCGAGATCCGCAACACGCAGTACTACTACATGACCGACTACGTGCTCCGTCTCGTCAGCTCCATGCTCAACACCCGCCTCGCCGACCTCGCCAAGAAGCCCGAGGCCGAGTTCGCCCAGGCCCGCGTGTCGCTCGACGACTACCTCTTCTCGCCCACCAAGAGCGCCGTCGACCTTGAGGTCGTGGCCAAGGGCAACGACGTGATGCCCGGCTTCCGCCAGGCCTACCGCGAGCTTCTCCGCGCAGCACGCCACGGCTTCACCATCGGCGAATACGAGCGCGCCAAGGCCGAGTTCCTCTCCCGGATCGAGAAGCAGTACGAATCCCGCAACGACCGCGAGAACACCGCTTTCTGCCGCGAGTACGCCGCTGTGTTCACCAAAGGCGAGCCCGCTCCCGGCATAGAGGTCGAGAAGCAGATGTACGACGCCCTCTCCCAGATGATTCCCGTCGACAACCTCAACCAGCTCCTCCCCCAGCTCCTAACGCCCGACAACCGCGTGTTCCTCGCAATGGTGCCTGACAACGGCGTCTTCGTCGAGCCCACCGAGGCTCAGGCAGCCGAGGCCATCGCAGCCGTCGAAGCCGAGGAAATCGAGCCCTACAAGGACGAAGTCCGCACCGACCCCCTCATCCCCGCCCTCCCCGCTCCCGGAAAGGTTGCCTCGCAGCGCGAACTTCCCGAATGGGGCGCCGTCGAGTACACCCTCTCCAACGGCGTGAAAGTTATCCTCAAGTCCACAACCTTCAAGAACAACGAGGTCATATTCCGCGCAACGGCCAAGGGCGGCACATCCGAGCTTGACCCCGCTCTCGCTCCCTCCATCATCTTCCTGCCCTACGCCTCCAGCCGTGCCCAGGGCCTCAACGCCTACTCCCAGACCGACGTCCAGAAGTACCTTCAGGGCAAGCAGTGTGGCGTGGACTTCACCATGAGCCAGTACAACCGCGACGTGGAAGGCACCTCCACCACCAAGGAACTCCCCACCCTCATGGAGCTCATCTACGCCACCTTCACCGGCACGAACTATCCCGCCGACGACTTCGCCGCCGCCCAGGGCGCCTACCGCGGCCTCATCGCCGGACAGGAGAACAACCCCGACTACCTCTTCGGCAAATACATCTCCGAGATTCTCTTCAAGGCTCCCGCCGAACAGACAATCTCCTCCGCCATCATCGACAAGGCCGAGGCCGAAGCAACGACAGCACTCGTCCGCAACGCCCTGGCCAACGCCGCCGACTACACCTTCATCTTCACCGGCAGCATCGACCCCGCAGTGTTCGTGCCCCTGATGGAGCAGTACATCGCCACTCTCCCTGCCGAAGCCGCCAAGGCCAAGACCTCCTTCACCACCAACCCCGACTTCGAGCCCGCCCTCGGCTCCGCAACCGACGTCCTCACCACAAAGATGGAGACTCCCCAGAGCTGGGTGTTCATCGGCCTCTTCGCCAAGATGCCCTACACCGCCAAGAACGCGGCCATGACCGACATCGCAGGCCAGATTCTCTCCAAGCGCCTCCTCAACAAGGTGCGCGAGGAAATGGGCGCCACCTACTCCATCGGCTGCATGGCCCGCATGAGCCGCATGATGGGCGAGAACGTGATGTTCCAGATTCCCTTCCCCATGAAGCCTGAGATGAAGGACGAAGCCCTTCAGGCAATTCACGACATCGTAAACGCCATGACCACGACCGTCACCCCCGAAGAGCTCTCCGCAATCAAGGAATACATGGTGAAGAACAACACCGAGGCCCTCGAGAAGAACGACGAATGGGCCGATGCAATGGTCGGCACGCTCTCCAACGGCGTCGACACCTTCCTCAACGAAGCAGAGACCGTCAACTCCATCACCGTCGACGACCTCCAGAACTTCATGAAAGCCGTAATCGACCAGAACAACTACCGCGTTATCGTCCTCGACCCCGAGAAATAACGACGCCCCGCGCGTAAATCCCACACACCCCTGCCCCCGACCGGAGGCAGGGGTGTTTTTTGCATTTGGGAAATCCCGATTAAATTACTAACTTTGCTGAGCAAGCGTATCGAACTGTAGGGACGCACGGCTCGTGCGTCCTAAACTTCAGCCAAGGAATTCCCCTATAAACCAAATATTTAATCCATGGACTCCACAGAAAAATCATCCTCATTCTTCTCGCGAAAGTCACCTCGGATTGAATTTCACGATTATTCCGGTGGAGATTATTTTATAACCATCTGCACGCGCGATAAGGAACACTACTTCGGAAAAATAATCAACGGAGAGATGGAATTTACTGAACTCGGCAGATATTGCCAACAACAGATAGCATCCCTCTCTGTTCATTACCCATATGCGGAGCCAATATTATATGTGGTTATGCCCAATCACGTTCACGCAATCATACGCATCTCAACAGACTCATTGTCTGATATATGCACCGCTCGCGGGGATAGGACGCACGAGCCGTGCGTCCCTACAGTTCGGACAGCTCTATCGGTTGTCATAGGAGGTTTTAAACGTGCGGTCACGATGTTTGCTCGAAGAAACAATATTGATTTCGGGTGGCAGGAACGATATCACGACCATATCATTCGCGGCAAGGACGACGGCAACAAAATCGCCGATTATATAGAAACAAATGTCATACGATGGGATATGGATTGTTTCAACAAAACGAAGTCAACAGCCGAATAATCTCCTACAAACCAACGAATTGTAGGGACGCACGGTCCGTGCGTCCGGATAACCGGCTAAGGCCCCGTGCTTTGCAGTCGGAGGTTTGCAACACTCTCCCCGACTGATGCGGATGTTGCGGATGATGTTATTTATTTTTTTGGAGATTCGGGAGTTTTGTTGTAACTTTGCGGTGAAGAATCACAAGGGAACCCGGTGAGAGTCCGGGACAGTACCCGCTGCTGTGTTTCCCCCCGGCGACGAGACGCCGGAAGCTCAGGCAAGATACCACTGGCCCGCCGGGGCCGGGAAGGTGCATGAGCCGGGATAAGTCAGAAGACCTGTGGAAATCTTTAAATACTCAGACTGCCTGCGGGATTATGGGCACGAAGTCTCCGGTTCGCTTCTCAGGGAGCCGCCATTTCCGGCACAAGGCACTCCCCTCCACTCCATACACCGGGCGAACCTCCGGTTTCGACAATTTTCCCACATTTCCGCAAGCATCCCCTCTTCAGGAGGCGCTTGCGGTTGCTTTTTTATATGCACATGAACAAGACAACACTCATATCTTTCTTAATTTTTCTGCCGCTCCTGTCGGTTGCCACGAGTTGTCGCGAGGACGAACTCGTGGTGCCCACGGAGTTTGACATCGTCGGCGACGAGCAGCCCGGCTCTGAAATCCGCGGGCTCTATCTCGTCAACGAGGGAAATATGGGTTCGAACAAATGCACACTCGACTTCTACGACTATTCGACGGGGCTCTACGCACGGAACTTCTACGCCGAGCGGAACCCCACGGCAATCAAGGAGCTGGGCGACGTGGGGAACGACATCGGCATCTACGGGCGCAAGCTGTACGTGGTCGTGAACTGCTCGCACAAGGTGGAGGTGCTGGACGCGCGCACGGGCGTGCGGCTGGGGCAGGTGGACATTCCCAACTGCCGCTATGTCCGCTTCCACCGCGGGAAGGCCTATGTCAGCTCGTATATAGGACCTGTAATGATTGACCCGGGGTCGCCCAAGGGGGCGGTCTTCGAGGTCGACACGACGACTTTCACCGTGACGCGGAAAGTGACCGTCGGCTACCAGCCGGAGGAAATGGAATTCGTGGACGACTATATGTACGTGGCCAACTCTGGTGGCTACAGGGCACCTGAGTACGACAACACCGTGTCCGTCATCCAGATGGTTGACTTCAAACAGGTCCGGCAGATACCCGTGGCCATCAACCTGCACCGTATGAAGCGCGACAACTACGGGCGGCTGTGGGTTAGCTCGCGCGGGGACAACGCAGGGCGTCCCTCGCGGCTCTTCGTGCTCGAGAAGCAGCCGGGAACGAACCTCATGGAGGTGAGCGACAGGCTCGACATCGCGTGCTCGAACATGGCTATCCACGGGGATTCGCTGTTTTTCTACTCCACGGAATGGAACAACTACACAATGTCGAACACAATCACCTACGGCATCATCGACACGCGGACCAAACAGCTGATTTCCCGCAACTTCATAACTGACGGCACGGAGAAGGACATTACCATTCCCTATGGGATAGCGGTGCACCCGGTAACGGGCGACATCTTCGTTACGGACGCCAAGAACTACGTTAGCTCGGGCACGCTATACTGCTTCACGCGCGAGGGGCGGAAAAAATGGAGCGTCCGCACGGGCGACATCCCTGCCCACATAGCATTCCTTCCTGCGAAATGAAACGAATCAGTACAGGCCTTAACCATTTGACATCCGGCGCGTTACAAGCGGACGCACGAGCCGTGCGTCCCTACATTGCGGGGCTTTTTTCGCTGCTGATATTCGGCCTTGCCGGTTGTTCGGAGGGTATTCAGACTGTTAGTCTGGGGCTTGACGACAATTATTATATACCGCGTATGTCGAAGCTCTTTCTGCGGCCGGCACTAAGCGGGGCCGAATACCGCTGGACCGTGGACGGCGATACCGTGTCGGAAGAGCCGTCGTACATCTTCATGTCGGCTGAGGAGGGCACTTACTGCCTCAGTTTAGACATCATCGACCCTGTGACGCCGTACCACTTCGATTTCACGGTGACGGTGATGCACGAGGACGTGGAGTACAGCCCTTGGATTAGCCGCGTGTACGAATACTGTCCGGCCCCTGGGCAGTTCATCAACGAACTACCGCCCTACACACCCGGCGACACCTACGAGACAATGCGCCAGAAGGCCGAGGACTGCATTTCGGGGACCAACGACGTGCTGGTGAGCCTCGGGGGCTTCGGGGGCTACATCACCTTCGGCTTCGACCACACTGTCATGAACATACCGGGAGAGGCTGACTTCCGCATCTGGGGCAACGCCTTCTACGAGCTCACCGACCCGGACTCCAGAGGCGGCTCGGCAGAGCCGGGTATAGTGATGGTGAGCCTCGACACCAACGGCAACGGCCTTCCTGACGATACATGGTACGAGCTGGCCGGCAGCGAATATGCCTCCCCTTCAACCGTGCGCAACTACTGCGTCATCTACCACTGTCCCGACCCCTCGAAGGCTCCTGTCGAGGACGAATGGGGCTATCTTACAGACACGGAATACATCCCCTGGACCGACTCGGAGGGCGGCTCAGGCTTCATCGCCCGCAACACCTTCCACACTCAGGAATACTGGCCGCAATGGATTTCCGACCAGTCGATGAGCTTTACGGGCACACGTCTGGCGCCCAACGGCAGGGACGCCTCCGGCACCGGACGCTACTACATCCTCTACGCCTATCCATGGGGCTATGTCGACAACCATCCCAACGACTACGCCGAACTCAACTCCTTCGATATCTCGCGGGCAGTCGACGCCTCGGGCCAGTCCGTCAGCCTTCCCGGAGCCGACTTCGTGAGGGTCTACACCGGAGTGAACCAGTACTGCGGGTGGCTCGGGGAAAGCTCCACCGAGATAACCCGCGCGCAGGACCTGCACATAAGCCTAAAATAAAACCGAATGAAAAAACTTTTACTCCCCATCCTCATTGGCACCCTCCTGCCGTCAGGGGCAGCGGCCGAGACTCTCGATTTTTCGAAAATCGAGCATTGGAGCGGCTCGGGGCCTAACAAGGCCGCTTTCGTGCTCTCGCTTACGCCCGACAAAGACCAGAAAAATCCGGGCACCCTTGTCTGGGGCTACCGCTGGGAAGCGGGCGAGGAGCCTACTGGCTTCGACATGCTCAAGGCCGTGGCGGCGGCTTCGTCGGACTTCATCGCACTGGTACAGTACACCGGCGAGATGGGCTACACCTTCGACGGCGGCGGCTTCGCCAAGGACATCAACGACCTTGCCGAGCACCTGAGCTTCGACTTCGAGGGAGCCACCGGCGACGACCACATCTCCTTCGGCTACTTCCAGCCCAATACCGGGATGCACCAGACCTCGGCCCCAGGCTCCGAGGCCATTTCCCTCGCCGCCGAGGCCATAGACAACGCCAAGAGCACACACCTCATAATCCATCCTCTCGATGCGGCGACCTACGGCTATCCGGCCTACGACTACGACTGGTGGAAGCTGGACCGCACGGCCTGCAAGGACCCGGCCCATAGCTACTGGAACGCAGGATGGTACAATGGCTACTGGAGCTACTGGGTCGGAGACACGGACATCGAGAGTCTGGGTTACTCGGGGCTGGGAATGAGCTCTGTGACCCTGCTTGACGGCGACGTCCACGGCTGGAAATACAACGACTTCGGCGGCGCAAGCTCCGACGAATGGGGGCCGTTGAACTATCGGCATGAGGTCGCCGCGACCGTCGGCATCGCTGACGTCAGAGCCGAATCAGAGGAGGACCGTGAGGAATGGTACCGCCTCGACGGTACCGCTCTGGATGGTAGACCCGAAATTCCGGGAATCTATATTCTGCGCAAAGGCGCGACACACAGCAAAATCCTTGTAAGATAGGAAGATAATCCCAATCAACACATAATTTCAAACTCTATGAAGAAACTGTTACAAACCACAGTTTTAGCCCTCGCCATGCCCTTAGGGTCGGCGGCGGCAGAAGCCATTACAGGCTATGAACCAAACATTTCAACCTTCGATATTCATATTGAAGGAGTAGAAGACGGCGGGACAATCGCCATAGAAAACATGGGAACACGTCGTCTTACCGTGACATACGAAGGAGCCGATGCTCCCTCTTCAAAACCGACCTTCACGATAGCCGACCCCGCAATCGTCAGCACATATACCGGAGGAGGCGTCACCTACCTCGTGGCACATCAGGAAGGGAGCACAACCCTCACGGTCACAGTCGCAGACCTGAGCAAGGACTTCTCGGTCAGCGTTGCCGGCCCCGACCCTGACAATGCCCCCGACGACGAATACCGCGACGGCATTGTATTCCTCAACGAGGAATGGTTCGCACACACGAGCGGCTCGCTGAACTATGTCGACGCCAATGGCGAGGTTTACTACCGCGCCTACGGCTCGCAGAACGGCAACATGGCTTTCGGTGCAAACTCCTGTTACGCAATGGAGTATGCCGGCAAGCTCTTCGTGATGTCGAAGCAGCCCTGGGACAGCGGCGACACCCGTCCCCTCAAGAGCGGCGGCCGCGTGGTTGTGGCCGACGCAAAGACCATGAAGCACATCGCGGCCTTCGACGAAATCGGCGGCGACGGACGCGCCTGCGTGGGCATCAGCCCCTCGAAAGTGTACCTCAGCCACAGCAAGGGTGTCCGCGTGATGCACCTCGACGGCGAGGAAATCACCATCGACGACCAGGATATCGAAGGCATAGACACGGGCCGCAACGGCCAGATGGGCGATATGGTGAAAGCCGGGAAATATGTCTTCGCCACCAACGTCGGCTCCTCGCTCGTAATCATCGACACGGAGACTGACAAGGTCGTCAAGACACTCGAAATCAGCGGCATCCAGACCGTGGCGGAGAGCCTCGACGGCCGCGTATGGGTCGGATGCGCAAAGAACCTCCGCTATATCAGGAACATTCAGAAAATAGCTAACTGATTATTTGTCAGATTGGTAGATTTTTATTAACTTTACAAAGAACCCCCGAT